>Ga0163151_10002515_pt1 | contig 28220 bp, 32 predicted proteins | sample OliLakLV19MP5IB2_FD_145596 | JGI IMG/M metagenome (GOLD analysis project Ga0163151, IMG submission 145596) | Freshwater microbial mat bacterial communities from Lake Vanda, McMurdo Dry Valleys, Antarctica - Oligotrophic Lake LV.19.MP5.IB-2 | ecosystem: Environmental > Aquatic > Freshwater >...
ATGATATATTTAAACAAGGTTTAAATATATCACTAGCGTGTGTTAATAATGAGCAAATAGTTATGGCTATGTTATGACGCATAAGATGCGTGAGGGATAGCAGCGGATCTGCCGCCGGCAGGCCACAGTGAGGGGTCGATAGCTATCGGGCGAGCAAGGACTTGCAGCGAATAGCCCGACGCCGCTTCGGCGGCACGCCCTGAGAATATTTTTAATTTTATATTTTATATTTTGCCCCGCCGCGGCGGGATTTTTTTTTATTTTACAAAAGCCGAGTCATAGTCTTCATTTAATCAAATAAACTTTATCGAACCATCATAGTTAAAAACAGCAATGGGGATACCGCTTTAATGCCATATTTATTATATTTTTGCATGGCCTAGAAAAAAATAAGTACACCAAGGCAACGTTTTTTATTTATGAAGTCTGTTCAGCATCTGAACAGAAAATGAAATCAGCTACTGATGAAGAGCTAGTGCAGGGCTGCATTTATCTCTTGGTAGCGGGTCATTTATCAATTACCATCCCAATATTTTTACTAGCCCATAAAACACCAATGTGGCACCAATGATATTTAAGCCATATAATACATATTCGAAATAGGGGTTGTCGAACTCAATTGATAATAGTATAAAGAAACCAATTAGAAGTATTGCTGCACCTATCAGTATTGCAATAAAACCGTGATTTCTAATTTTGGCATGATAGACTTTTTGAGTATGATATATAATATCCGAAATTTCGTCTTCTCCAAATCCTTCACTAGATAAAATAGTATGTATTTCTTGCAGCGATTTCCCATCCACTCGATATTGCATTGCTTGATATAATAGATTTGGCTCCATGCTGTTAAGATTTAAAGAACAAATGTAAATCAAGTTTTACAAAAAAGAAACACAGGTGCTAATTTATAAGTGGAACAAATAGTTATTTGATAATGATTAATGGTTTCCGCCGCGGCGTATTGCTGACGCCGTATAGTTGTAATTCGTTTCGCCGCGGCGAACGACATTCGTAATTATTTAATATGGCATTAAACATTGCTTTCAAGCACTTCCTTTATCTTTAGTAAAATCGGATTCCATCCTTCTCCTCCATTATAGGAATCCTTATATCTTTTTTCGCCATCTGCTACAGTATTATAATCTCCTTGGGTAACGGTCAAAATAGTTTGGTCGTTTGGCGTGTGCAGATTTGACACCTTTGCTTGCGTGCCCGATTGCAAAGTTGGCAAATCTGAATGTAAACTGTACGTTACCGTTAAATAGTTTTCAGGAATATCTTCTATATTGGGATTATTGGGGTCGATGACGGTATAGGCTAAAAATATATCAGGTTCTATTTTTACAATATTCCCTTTTACGGCTATAAATTCTTTTCCTTCATAATCCATCCGCCAAATTAAACTGCTTCCTACTTGCCAATCGGAAACTGTTTCGCAACCAAACATATACTTTTTTGTTTGCTCAGGATTTACCAATGCGTCCCATACTATAGCAGCAGGGGCATTGATGGTGATAGTGTTTGTTATGATTAAGGGCTCCATGGTATTTTATAATTTTTATTTTAAATTTTTTATTTTTCCAGTGATGAACTCAGACTGACAACGATTGGCAAAAGTAAGCTATTACCAGTAAACCCACCAAAAACTAGATTATTGGACAACATCCGCAATTTCTCACATAACGAGAAGTTTTCCATATAAACTCCACAGACGTAAAAAGACTGATTGAATTACAGATTTCTCACCTACGTTTGCCGTACAAATAAAATAAAACAACAAAATGGACGCAACAAAAATGATCAAGGCTTATTGCCTTAACACCAAAGAAAAGAATGTACCTATGCAGGATGCTGTAGTAAGCAAAACTGCTAAAGGTGGCTACATGGCTAAAGGACATGATGGCAAAGGCAACAAAATGGCTGCTATTATGGGCGAAGCAAAAGCCCTGCAAGCTATTAAAGATGGCGTAGCTAAAAAAGGTTTCTAAGCCATCCCGATAGCTTTCGGGACTAAAAATTTAAAAGGTCAGCTCCATGAGTTGGCCTTTTTTGTTTTATTGGTTTAAGGTTTTTGATTTACGATGTAGATCTCCGCTGTTAGGAATTAACTTTTCAAATTTTATTACTGAGCATTTTAAAAATTGAACCAATATTTGGGGATAGGAATCGTGATTATTTTCACAATATTTTTCAGAGCGGCATAAAAGTATATTTTGATGATGGCAGCATAAAACTGGCCTCTCCAAATTTCTATCGCAATGACTCTGAACCCAAAAACAGTAGTATTCTAAATGAAATAATGGTTACTGGAGATGTTCATTTTAAGCATGGAAAGTATAAACTTAAATACGAAAATCCCCAAATTAATAAATATATAAACTTCGTCAACAGGAAAACTAACAAAACAATAAATACCTTTTTAATACCAAAATCTATTTATGTTCAAATGAAAGAACGATTTTTAAACCTATTCTTTTAGCAGAGGTACAAAGAGATGGAAATAATGGCAAAATTTATAGAATAGACTCAACGACAAAACAAACGTTCCATGGAATCGACAAGGATGGCAATAGAATAGACTCAGCTACAAAATATAAGTTTCATAATATCGTCATGGATTCAATAAACGGAAAAAATGGATCGGATGGTTGATGGTATTAGGGGCCAGGATTTGGACATCAGGGTAGGCCGAGCAAACAATATTGATTCCATAGCACAAATAACAGTTACTGCGTCCGATACATCCTATATATATTATTTAGATATTATGAATGGCGGTATTTTCTCGCTTTACATCATAGCTGGAAATGGAACAAACGCTGGAGACGGAGGTAAATGTGGGTATATTGAAAAAACGGATTCTGTTCTTAAATGGGGTCTTGCTGGCAAAGGCGGAACCGGAGGTAATGGCGGTAATGGTGGAGATGTGATGGTATATGCCGACAAAATTTATAGGGAATACATAGACCAGATAAGAATAACAAATGAAGGAGGACAGAAAGGGCAAGGAGGAGTAAGTTTTCTACAAATAACGCTTTCAATTGCACCTAAAGCAGGATATTATTACAACACTGATCCGGCTCTTATAATGTCTGGAAGAGGTAGGCTCTATTATACAAATTCTGAAATAGCATATAGCCCTCCAAAGTGGAATGTTGCGAAAATGCCAAAAACGAATACTCCATATAAGCATGGAGCTCCTGGTAAAAATGGAACGATAATTTATACATATTATTGAAAATTGCGGTCTTCCACAATGCATAGTTCCCTATGCGATTGAGCTATATAAATCTTAGCTTCTCGGATACGAAACAAAAACTGTTATGCAAGTTTCGGGGAGATATTTTTGTAATAATTGGTGATGCCAATGATATCATCTTTAACAGCGGGCCTGCTAACAAAAGAATAACTCATAAGCCTTTTTCAACATCGTCAATTGTTATATCAAAGTCAGCTATATCTTTGGGGTTAGTATAATAGTCACTTAGTCTTTCATCGATAATTTTCTTTTGCCACGGTTCTAATTCCAGCACATTTTCTGCTTCTTCTTTCTGCAAATCAGTGTACTTTGATTTTAGCGTTTGCCATTCTTCAATAGGAAAAATATAAAATGTAACCCTTCGATTCTAACAGATTCTTCGCTCGAACTATCACTCAGAATGATGGTAGGATTAGCTCGCCATCGCAGCGGCACCACCTACAATCTCGCTTAACTCTTTGGTAATAGATGCTTGACGTGCTTGGTTATATTGTAGTTTCAACTCATTAATTAATTCACCAGCATTGTCGGTAGCTTTATCCATCGATATCATACGGGCACCATGCTCAGCAGCAAATGATTCTAGGCAGGCTTTATATAATTGTGTTTTGAGTGAACGTGGAATTAAATCTTCCAATATTTCTGTTTTATCGGGCTCAAATATATAATCGTTTTTGCTTGCAGCATTACTGTCGGATTTTGCTTTTGCTACGGGCAACATTTGCTCATCGGTAAGTATTTGTGTGGCCGCATTTTTAAAACCATTATATAGTATTTCCACTACATCATATTCCTTATTGGCAAATGCTTCCAATATCCATTCGGCTGCTGCAAAAGCACCATCAGAGTTTAGGTTTTGGAACAAATCTCGGAAATTAGTAATCTGTTTGATGTATTTATATTTATTGAAAAATTCCTGGCCTTTTTTGCCAATAAACATCATATCTAATTTGCCGGCATCAGCAATATCTTTATATTTTTCGGTAATTAAAGCACGTCCCATTTTGCCCACATTGGCATTAAAACCTCCGCATAATCCACGGTCGCTGGTAATTACAACCAATAATATTTTTTGTACTTTGCGTTGGCTGAAATAACTTTTTAATTCAGGCGAATCAATATTGTCACCCACGTTTTGCATAATACCTTGCAGCTTTTGGGCATAAGGTCTCATTTGCATAATGGCAGTTTGTGCCCTACGCAATTTGGTAGCACTCACCAATTTCATGGCTTTGGTAATCTGCTGTGTTGAGCTTACCGACTTGATGCGTACCCTTACTTCTTTTAAATTTGCCAAAACAATTTAATATTTAATATTTACTCCGTCGCGACGGATTTGATTTACGATTGATAACTATGTAATAAATCTTTACAAACGCTTTCCAAAACATCAGTAACAGATTCATCAATTTTTCCAGCTTTCAAAGCTTTCAAAGTATCATTATGTTTGGTATCTAACATTTGCAAATAAGCGGCTTCAAAATCACGTACTTTTTCGGCAGGGATTGAGTTCAATAAACCTTTACTTCCTAAGTATACAATAGCTACTTGTTTCTCGACCGACATAGGAGAGAACTGTCCTTGTTTCAAAATTTCCACGTTACGAACTCCTTTGTTCAACACGGCTTTGGTAGCTGCATCGAGGTCGGAACCGAATTTAGAAAATGCTTCCAATTCACGATATTGTGCTTGGTCAAGTTTAAGAGTACCAGCCACTTTTTTCATTGATTTAATTTGAGCATTACCACCCACACGACTTACTGATATACCCACGTTAATAGCAGGGCGTACACCTGAGTTGAAGAGGTTGTTTTCCAAAAATATCTGACCATCGGTAATAGAAATTACGTTGGTAGGAATATATGCTGATACATCACCAGCTTGTGTTTCAATAATAGGGAGAGCAGTTAGTGAACCTCCACCTTTTACGATGGCTTTCATCGATTCAGGAAGGTCATTCATTTGCGAAGCGATTTCATTATTGGCAATAACTTTACAGGCACGCTCTAATAAACGACTGTGCAAATAGAATACATCACCAGGATAAGCTTCACGCCCTGGAGGACGACGAAGCAATAAAGATACTTCACGATAAGCAACGGCTTGTTTTGAAAGATCATCATAAACAATTAATGCAGGACGACCTGTATCGCGGAAAAATTCACCGATAGCGGCACCGCCCATCGGGGCAAAGAATTGCATGGGTGCTGGATCGGAAGCAGTAGCAGTTACCACAACTGTATAAGGCATCGCACCATTGTCTTCCAAGGTTTTTACTATTTGAGCAACGGTAGAACCTTTTTGCCCGATAGCTACATATATACAATATACTGGATTGCCAGCATCGTAAAATTCTTTTTGGTTGATGATAGTATCAATAGCAACTGCGGTCTTACCAGTTTGGCGGTCGCCAATGATTAACTCACGTTGGCCACGACCGATTGGAATCATCGAGTCGATAGCTTTGATACCTGTTTGCAAAGGCTCTTTTACAGGCTCTCTAAAAATTACCCCAGGGGCTTTACGCTCCAAAGGCATTTCATATAGTTCGCCAGTGATGGGTCCTTTTCCATCTATGGGATTACCGAGTGTATCCACTACACGGCCCAATAAACCTTCACCTACTTTAAGCGAAGCAATTTTGCCTGTACGTTTTACGGTATCACCTTCTTTTACATTTTCTGAGCTACCTAGCAACACCGCACCCACATTGTTTTCTTCAAGGTTAAGTACGATACCACGGAGGTTGTTTTCAAATTCAATCAGCTCGCCCGACTGAACTTTGGTAAGCCCATAAATACGGGCAATACCATCACCTATTTGTAATACAGTACCTACTTCTTCAAGTTGTGATTCACTTTTGAAGCCCGCAAGTTGTTCGCGGATAATGGCTGATACTTCGTCTGGTCTTATTGTTGACATGATTATAATAGTTTATGAAATATGAACTTTGTTAAGTGTCTGTTTAATTTTGGTGAGTTGGTTTGAGATGCTGGCATCATACAAACCATCTTCGGTACGGATAACGAGACCCCCAATAATATTGGGATCGACAGCCGTTTCTAGTATTATTTTTTTTCCTGTATTTTTTTGAAGATAAGCTTCAATTTCCGCCTTGGGCTTTTCGGCAAGAGCAACAGCCGTAGTTACTTTTACTTTAATGATACCATTAATAGTATTAAATAGATTTGTAAAAGAATTGCAGATATCCCATAATAAAGGTTCACGTTTTTTCTCAATTACCAAATTCAAAAACTGATAAGTAGTTTCACTCACTTTGCCTTTAAATACCGCGTCTACAATAGTTGTTTTTTTACCGCTATTAATGATAGGGCTTTGTAATACATTAAATAAATCGCGGTTACTTTTTAAAGTTCCCAAAATCAAATCCACATCAGCCTTCACTGCATCCAGTTGTTTATTGGCTACTGCTAAATCAACCAATGATTTTGCATAACGTCCAGATACTCTATGTTCAGCCATTATATATTAGTTAAGGTTAAGATGATTGATATAATCAGCAATCAGAGCATCTTGCTCGGTATTCGATTCCAATTTTTTGCGAAGAATTTTCTCAGCAATTTCTACCCCAATAGTTGCAGATAGATTTTTAAGCTCGGCCATGGCAGCAGATTTTTCTTTTTCGATACTGTCTTTTGCTTGGGCTATCATGCGACGACCTTCTTCATCAGCCGATTTTTTTGCAGTGGCTACAATTGAGTCACGCATTTCTTTGGCTTCTTTCAAAATTTTGTCACGCTCGATGCTGGCCTCTTTTAGCATTTTCTCATTGCCCGCCTTAATGTTTTCCATCTCGAGGCGAGTTTTTTCGGCGAGTTCGAGTGAGTCCGTGATTTTTTTCTCACGATCGTTCAATGCTTTGAGGATAGGTCCCCAAGCAAATTTGCCTAATATAAAGAGTAATATTAGGAAGACTACAGTGGCCCATACCAGCAGTCCGAGTCCGGGTGTAACTAAATCCATATTGGGTTAAGTATTACTTGGTTTTTTTTTAATTGAAAAAATTTGATGCACTTGTATAAAGCCACAGGTGGAAAGCAGATGCCCGCCACCTGTAACTTTGTTAAAGATTTGTTGCAGATTAAACGAACAAGATCAACAAGCACAGCACGATACCAAAGAACACAGCACCTTCTACAAGGGCAGCGGCAAGGATCATGTTTGTACGGATGTCGCCGATGGCTTCTGGCTGACGGGCAATAGATTCCAAGGCACTACCGCCAATGCGGCCAATACCTACACCTGCACCCAATGCAGCAATACCAGCACCGATACCTGCACCCATTTTGGCAAATCCTGCTGAATTGTCAACAGCCGCTTGCATAATTACATTTAAAAGACTCATGGTTTTATTTATTTAATTGTTAGTTATATTGAGTTTAAAATTATATTCTATTAATGATGTGCTTCTTCATGGTGATGTTCTTCGCCTGCTTGTCCAAAATACATGGATGCAAGTAAGGTGAAAACGTATGCTTGAAGGAAAGCTACCAAAAGCTCGAGACAGTTCATGGCTAAGTTAAAGGCAACCGATAATACCGTTACACCATAACCGAGTGGTTTGCTCATTTCGCCAAATATAAATATCAAGCTAAAGAAGCCCAGTATGATAATATGTCCTGCTGTAATGTTTGCAAACAAACGTATCATTAATACCAGTGGTTTTAAAAACACGCCCAATATTTCGATAGGCACTATAATAATATACATAGCTATAGGTACTGGAGGCATGAATATATGTTTCCAATAAGCTGCATTGGTTGAGAAAGTTGTTATAATAAAGGTAAGTACTGCCAATACCATGGTAACGGCTATATTGCCAGTTACGTTAGCCCCGAATGGAAAAATAGGGATAAGCCCCATAAGGTTATTAATAAGGATGAAGAAAAACACCGTTAATAAGAAAGGCATATAACGGGCATATCTTTTTTCGCCGATGGAAGGTTTTGCAACATCATCACGGATGAACAAAATAACAGGCTCAAGAAATGATTGTACACCATATAATTTGCCTGAATTCTTTTTGTAACGTTTGGCAGCATAAAGAGCAGCAACTAATAAAAGCAAAACTCCGAGCAACATACTTGCTACATTTTTGGTAATGGAGATATCGTAGAATTTATGTCCGTCCTCAGCAACAATTTTTTTGTTGACCAATTTATATCCCATATAAGAGGCATGGCCATGTTCGAAATGTGAAGAAGAGAAATTTTCGAGGCCTTTACCAGGGCTATATATAATAACAGGAAGAGATATGCTAACAGGATGACCATTATAATCCCACAAATGCCAATCGTGGTTGTCTTTAATGTGGTCGAAAATCATTTCGCCCGGTTTAAATTTGTCGTGGGCTTTATCGTGATGCTCAGAAGTGGCTTCGTGAGCGGGCTCGTGTTCGGCCTTGGCTACCGAAAATGTCGTGAAAAACACGAGTACTCCAAAATATTTGAAGAAATAATTTATAAACTTTCTTGATTTAACAGTACTTCTCACGGATTTAATTCTTTTTTGAAAACGGTCGCAAGGTAGTTATCAAATTCATAATTTCAAATCCTGTGAATAAAATATTTAATAATAAATAAGAAACGATGAATGGAATATTAAGCGGCACAGTGGAGTCCCTTAGAAAGATAAGCCAAGCAGCCAGTCCACCCACACTGAACATGAGGTGCAAACTTAGCCCTGTCATAAAAGCTTTGATAAATAATTTGTTGTTTTTTCCCACACCCATCATGCTGATGAAAAAAACCAACAAAGTAATCGCTAAATAATATAAAATGGCTGGATAGACAGGTTTCAAGTTCCATTTAGGCATTAACATTTGTAAGCCATAATTAACCGCACAACAAATGGCAGTGAGGATTAGAATTTTAACAGTAAACTTTTTCATTCGGGTTGCAAAGTTGCGGTCTTTTATTTTAAAAATGATGATAATAAATATTATATAACGATTTTTGCAGCAAATGTCTTGGTTTACGAATTACAAAAAGAAAGTTTTTTACCGTGCTTTTATCCGCTGGTTCAATAGGGTATCGCTCCCTGGGCTAGAAAAAGTGCCCATTGGGGCAATTGTAAAATATTTTACTTTCACTTTTCAGTACAACGATATTAGTATGCGGGCTTCGGCAATGGCCTTCAATTTTTTTTTAGCTTTGTTTCCTGCCGCCATTTTCTTTTTCACCCTCATCGCATTTATCCCCATTGGCGATTTTCATAAAGAGATCATGTCGTACCTAAGCACTTTAATTCCAACAAGTGCATTTAAAGCTGTCGAAAAAACATTGACCGATATATTGAAAAACCAACACGGGGGCTTATTGTCATTTGGTTTCTTTTCGGCCATGGTGTTTGCCAGCAATGCTTTTTTTAATATGTTCAAGGCATTCAGTTTATATGACTCGGCAGAAGAAAAACGAACCGAGTTAAAAAGAAGGTTACTTTCATTATACCTTACACTTCTGCTATCTTTAGCGGTGGTAATCGCTATTGCTTTATTCACGGTGGGGCAGTATGGATTGAACTGGATGGCTCATAAACATTATATATCAGATAAGTTTACTTATTACACGCTGGTAGTGGTGAAATGGGCTTTCACTATTTTTTTATATCAGCTTGTAATCGCAAGTATGTATTATTTTGGCAGTACTGTAAAAAGGAAGTTCGATTTGCTCAACCCAGGTATCCTGTTGGCCACTGCTTTCACAATAGGGGCCACTGCTATATTTGCCTATTATGTAAACAATTTCAATTCCTATAATAAATTGTATGGTTCAATAGGAACCTTATTGGTTATTTTGCTTCTTATTTATTTCAATGCCCTCATTATTTTATATGGTTATGAATTGAATGCGGCGTTAGAAAAACTAAAAGAGAAAAAAATAAACCCTGAGACAATCACTGCTGAGCAATTGGAAAAAGAAGTTGTTTTGGAGAATAAGCCTATTAAGGAATAGGATTCAAGATTCAGTTCGCCGCGGCGAATAGGGGCTTGGCATCATAAGCTATCGACAAAAATAAATCAAGCGTCAGCAACAAATCATAGATCGTAAATCAATAATCAAACATCGTAATCGCCGCGACGAGGTATATCGTAAATCAAAAATCCTTATGTGGAATAAATTTCTTATCTATTTATATATCAGAAAGCCTGTAAATACGGGTACTAAGCCTGATATCAATGTTCGTTTTATGCATGGAATGAACCGTATTTCCATCTTTATGTTCCTTATTGCGTTAATTGTAATCGTGATTCGTTATTTGTTTTAAATCAATATGTTATACAAGTGTGGACTAAAAAATCTGAATGCTAGGAAAATTAGACCTATATTTGCAACGCTTTTTAGCTATATAACTTTACATGTCAAAAATTAAATTTGCAAATCAAGATAACCAATTTTTCAATACCCTACGTGATCGTATTAATGGTTATTTCATCCAAAACAAAATAAACCCTACTGGTAACTGGAAGCTTTACCTCAAAACAGGAATTCTCATTGCCTCGCTCGCATTCATTTATTCTTGGTTGGTGTTTTTTACCCCATCTCAAATATGGTTGGTTGTAGCATTGTGTTCTATTGGCGGACTTAATGTTGCCGCTATTGGTTTTAATGTGATGCACGATGGAGCCCACGGTAGTTACTCGCAAAGCAAATGGGTGAACGAAGTGATGGCTCATTCCTTAAATGTATTGGGCGGTAACTCATTCCTTTGGAAACAGAAACACAATCAAAATCACCATACTTATACCAATGTTGAAGGTATGGATGATGATATAGACATCAAACCTTTTATGCGTTTGCACAAAGAACAACAACATAAGTGGTACCACCGTTTCCAACATATATATTGTATGTTTGCTTATGGCTTATTATACTTTTTTTGGGTGTTTTACCGCGACTTTAAAAAGTATTTTACAGGGAAAATTGCTGAGAATACACCGATGAAGAAAATGGACATGGCCGAGCATATTAATTTCTGGGTCTCGAAATTTGCACACATTGCTATATTCTTTGTTATACCTTCTTATTATGTAGGTTTTGTAAATGTATTGATTTGCTATAGCATTATGTCATTTGTGAATGGAGTAATATTGGCTATTGTATTCCAATTGGCACATATCGTTGAGAATACAGAGTTTGTTACCCCAGTAACTATGGATGATAAAATTGAACAGAACTGGGCAGTTCACCAATTGCTTACCACTACAAATTTTGCCACCAACAATCCAGTTCTTATATGGCTATTGGGTGGTCTTAATTTCCAAGTTGAGCATCATTTGTTCCCCAAAATTAGCCATGTGCATTACCGCAAAATCAATAAGATTTTGATTGATACTTGCAAAGAGTTTAACATTACTTATAATGAGTATCCTACTATGTTTGGAGCATTTGTTTCGCATATGAAACATTTGAAAAACCTATCTGTAGCTTCCTAATTTAAAATAAGCAACAAGCCCCGCGGAAGCCTTTGTACCAATGTGTCGGACCCTTTTTGACATGCCTCCAAAGTGTACCGAACCTTACAGAAACTCCAGCAGTATAGCTTAGAGCTGTAAACTCATTAAAGTATTGCCAATTGGTTAAGTTCAAACGATAACTTAATCCTGAAGAGAGTCCTATCCAATCATAAAATAAGTAGATACCAGTTACGCCCATTTCAAGCGGCATAACTTTTAAATCAGTATAATTGTATAATTTATTGGTATCAGTATGGTAATTATATATATGGCCATTACCTCTGCCAATTGATATAGGAACAGAAAATTCCCAATGCTTGGTTTTATAAAAAGTATAATCTGCTTTTATAGCTAAATATTCGAACGTGATTTTTCGTAGTGCTTTATATTCAAAAGCAGTTCCCTTATTAATCGTAACATCATAAGGTGTTGAGAAAGCTGTAGTGTAATAAGCTAAACCTACATCTAATCTTTTTCCATAATTTACCCCGCCAAATATTCCAAATACGTTTGCCGGGAAACTATTTACAAAAGAACGACGGCCATCTAAATATCCAGTAAGTGATGGTTTTTTTTTGACCGCACAAAGAAAAGTATCACACAATGATTTGAATTCACTTTGTGCCTGGGCTTGAAAAATCATGCAGGTAAAAAATAAAACGGAAACGAATCTGATTTTCAAAAAATGGGGAATAATTTGTGTGCAAATATCGTAACTAATTTCGCTATATAAAGTTACAAGTTGCCTAATTTCGTCCACACATTATGACAAGTAATATAACTGAACTCAAAAGCATTGCCTCGCAGGTTAGGCGTGATATCGTAAGAATGGTGGCAAGTGCAAAATCAGGTCATCCCGGTGGCTCACTTGGCTGTGCCGATTTTTTTACCGCACTTTATTTTGGTGTGATGGAGCATCATCCTGGAAAGTTTAATATTGATGGGAAAGGAGAAGATATTTTCTTTTTGTCGAATGGTCATATTTCTCCAGTATTTTATTCAGTGCTGGCACATAGTGGTTATTTCGATAAAAAAGAGCTGGCTACTTTTCGTATGATTGATAGCCGTTTGCAAGGGCATCCTACCACACACGAGCATTTGCCCGGTGTGCGTATTGCTTCTGGCTCATTGGGCCAAGGACTATCAGTAGCGGTGGGTGCAGCTATTGCTAAAAAACTGAATGAAGATAATAAAACTGTATATTGCCTTTGTGGCGATGGCGAATTGCAGGAAGGACAAATATGGGAGGCACTCATGTTTGCGGGGCACAACAAAATTCACAATCTTATTTTAACAGTTGATGTAAATGGTCGACAAATAGATGGAGACACCAAAGATATTATGGGTTTCCAAAATCTGCGTAGCAAGTTCGAAGCATTTGAATGGAAGGTAATTGATATGGAGGGAAATGATATGGAAGATGTGATGAACAAATTGCAAGAAGCCAAAACACTTGGTCAAAAAACAGGCATACCCGTTTGTATATTAATGAAAACAGAAATGGGACAAGGCGTAAACTATATGATGGGCAGCCATAAATGGCATGGCATATTCCCCAATGCCGAACAAACTGCAGATGCACTTGGTCAATTGGAAGAAACTTTAGGTGATTATTAAGATGTACGATGTACCTCGTCGCGGTGAGTACGATTTACGATTTACGATTTGTCACGCTGTCCCTCCGCAAGCTTGCGGGGTTATTGGGATTATCGAAGAGTTGCGATTTACTATGGATGACCTCAGTAACAAATTGCCAAGTTGTGAATTTTTTCATAAGCTCAACTAACTTGTAAATATATTATATACTATCGAAACCCCGCCAAAATATTATATACATCCTACAGCCATTATAGATGATGGTTGTGGAATAGGGGAGGGCTGTAAAATTTGGCATTTCTGCCATATAATGCCTGGTAGCAGTCTGGGTAATAATTGTATATTGGGACAAAATGTAATGGTAGCTCCCGGTGTAGTTTTAGGTAATAATGTAAAAGTGCAAAACAATGTATCATTATATACAGGTGTTGTTTGCGAAGATGATGTTTTCTTGGGGCCGAGTATGGTTTTTACCAATGTAATAAACCCGAGAAGTTTTATAGAACGCAAAGAAGAATTTAAAAAGACTATCATAAAACGCGGAGCAACAATAGGTGCCAATGCTACTATTATATGTGGCAATACCATCGGTGCTTATGCTATGATAGGAGCGGGCTCTGTAGTAACTAAAGATATCCTAGATTATGCATTGGTAGTGGGTAATCCTGCTAGGCAAACGGGATGGGTAAGTGAGCGGGGGAATAAATTAATATTCAATTCAAATAATGAAGCCACTTGTTCTGAAAGCGGACAGAAATATATATTAAAGGATGGTTTGGTGAGATTGATATAAATTTATTTTTTTAGTAAAAAATAATTTGAATATTTTTGCCATGTAGTGGATTATATGTTTAATTAAAATATTTCTATAATGAAAAACATATTGATTGTAATTGCACGTTTATTTTCTTTTAACTAAGGATGAAGGGAAATTATTGAAATATGTTGCATTGCATGCATTATATGTACATGCAGATAGAAAAGGGTATAATGAAAATTTCTTTAATATAGATTACTTCGGTGAGCACAGAAGATTAAAAAAGGAAGAATAGGGTATTTGCTATCATGTTTTGATTGTGAGTTAAATCTAACCCCAAATCATTTAAATTTGCAATTATTTTGAAGCGTTACTTATGATGAGATTCTTCGTAGCGTCTATAAAGTATTTCTAAATATTAGAAATTATCGTTTGACGAGACTCAGAATGACGGTGTAAAAAAATGAAAAATGCAAAATAAAAAATCAAAAATACTCGTGACCGGCGGTATTGGCTATATCGGTAGTCATACTGCAGTGGCCCTCATTGAGCAAAACTATGAAGTTATTATAGTCGATAATTTATCCAATAGCCATTTGTTTATATTGGATCGCATTGAGCAAATTAGTGGCGTACGTCCCAAGTATTATAATATGGATGTGTGCGATGCCGTGCAAATGGACAAACTATTTGCTGAGAATAGTGATATATCAGGTGTGATACATTTTGCTGCGTATAAAGCTGTGGGAGAATCGGTGGCCGAGCCCTTGAAGTATTATCATAATAATTTGGGCGGACTCGTTACCTTAATACAGTCCATGCAAAAACATCAAGTAAAGAATTTGGTGTTCTCTTCTTCGTGCAGTGTATATGGAAATGCAACCCAATTACCGGTGGATGAAAATTGTCCTTTACAGCCCGCAGAATCACCTTACGGAAACACGAAAAGAATTTGCGAAGAGATATTAGTTGATACGACAAAAACAGGAACTATCAATGCAATTGCGTTACGTTATTTTAATCCGATAGGTGCCCACGAGTCAGGATTGATAGGGGAGTTGCCCATTGGTCAACCCAGTAATTTGATACCAGTTATTACACAGACAGCGGCTGGTTTACGCGACATGATCACTGTTTTTGGTAGTGATTATAATACACCCGATGGAACTTGTATACGCGATTATATACATGTAGTTGATATTGCAGATGCACATGTGGCCGCAGTAGAGCGTATGTTAAACAACAAACAATTATATACGTATGAATTATATAATTTGGGAACTGGTGAAGGCGTTTCGGTAAAACACGCAATAAATACTTTTGAAGCAACTACAGGGGTGAAAGCCAATCACCAGTATGGCCCAAGGCGTGACGGTGATGTCATACAAATTTGGGCCGATTGCACCAAGTCGAACAAGGAGTTGGGTTGGAAAACAAAATTATCATTGGCTGATGCGATGATCTCTGCATGGAAATGGCAGCAGGAGATTTTGAAGTTGGGGTTATGAGTAAGGTGCATGTTTGTCAGTCTGTCCCGATAGTTATCAGGAATTCGAAGACTAGACAAACATCTACTCATCATTGGCCATATATATATATATATATAGTATAAATAATCTAAGCACTTGTACTATATATATATAAAGTACCACGGCACTTTCATTTCCGAAGTAGGTTTTATACGCAACACAGAATTTTGCAGGTGGGCTAATTACATAGCAGTACATAAATCCTTAAATTGCTGTATTTTTGTACTTGATAATTCCCGCCGCGGCGGGCTAACTACTTTATACTATTCTTATGGATAAAATAATATACAGCACCAAATATATAAGAACACGCACGCCGTTTGTGCCCGAAGTGGGTATTATACTCGGCACAGGATTGGGTATGTTGGCTGATAAGATAGAAGTGCATCAAACATTCGATTATCAGGATCTGCCGCATTTCGAAATCTCCACGGTGGAGACCCACCAAGGCAAATTAATTTTTGGAATGTTAGCAGGCAAAAAAGTGGTAGCTATGCAAGGTCGTTTTCATTCCTACGAAGGTTATAATATGCAGCAACTTACCTTCCCTGTGCGGGTGATGAAGATGTTAGGCATAGAAAAATTATTTGTTTCTAATATATCGGGTGGCTTAAATCCTAATTATAATTTAGGTGATATAGTTATTATAGAAGATCATATTAATTTGCAAACTGAAAATCCATTAACAGGAAAAAATTTTGATGAACTTGGCCCACGTTTTCCTGATATGATGGAACCTTATGATTTGCAAATGGTAGAGCAGGGTTATGTGATTGGGAAAGATGCAGGTTATCATATACACAAAGGAATATATGTAAGTGTGCCTGGCCCAAATTTAGAAACACGTGCAGAATATAAATTCTTGCGTATAATCGGAGCTGACTGTGTGGGAATGAGTACCGTGCCTGAAGTAATTGTGGCAGCACACATGGGTTTGCCTGTTTTTGCTGCAAGTATTATATCTGATTTATGTTATGAACCCAAACTTAAAAAAGCAAATATTAAAGACTTGCTCGGTGCTGCTGCTAAAGGGGAACCTAAGTTGGCATATATTATAGAGAAGATGTTGGGAGTTTAAAGGGGGCATTCTGAGTTTATCGAAGGCTAATTAGACAGATTACTTTTTGCCTATCCTTCGATTAACACAGGATGACAAAAAAGACTCATAATGACGTGGAGCGGTTATTGAACCACAATCTTCGAACTATAATACTCTATGCCTTTTTTGTCGAATATTTTTACAAGGTAAGCTCCTTTTGCAGCGAACGATTTTGTAGAAATGGGAGTGAGGTTTATGCTTGTACTCTGTTTGTAAACCTGCTGTCCAAGCAGATCAGTAATTTCAATTATATAGTTTGATCTATTGTCCTTTATATATATATTAATTACTTCATCAGCAGGATTAGGATATATACTAATACCATTATTGATGTCAAAATTATTTGCAATAGCGGTATTTGTTATATACTTTTTACTATTATAATATAATTGATTTTTGCCATTGCGTTTATCAGCCCAAGTGGACATGAGCATACTATCACTTACTTCAAGTCCTATAAAATCATTTCCATCTACGGGTACCATTAAAGATCCTGAAATTTGATTAATTTTAATATTTGATTGAAATGTTTTACCTTTATCTGTGCTTACTGCACAATATATAACATAATCTGAATTCTGATTTTTTGTATTATTTCTTCTATCACGCCAGCCTATACCAAAGGTGCCATTGGGAGAAACAGCAGACCAGCACATATCTTGGTGAAATCCATTTGATATATTATCATCGTTTACACGATTAGGAGTGGACCAGTTCTTTCCATCGGATGTATAAATGGAATATATATCCAAATCATTATTGCGATTGTCAGCCCAGCAAATCATATAATTATTGGAGTCCTGAGGGTTTGTGGTAAACGACATGCTAGGTTGCAATAAACTGTCGGTTGCAGGGATGGCTGAAATTGCAGATAAATTGAGAGCGGGATTGAATGTGAAATTTATTCCATCATAGCTTTCAGCAACTAGAATTCTAGGGTATATGTTATATTTAGTATTATAGGAAAAGTACATCACCATAAATTTACCCGTACTGTTTATTGCGGGGTAGCAAGCTGTGCTGCTATTGGGGTCGATAGGAATACAAAGTGTGTCGAGCACTGCGGGTGGATTCCACGTTTTGCCTTTATTGTCAGAAAATGTATACCAGATGTGATGCGGCTTCTGACCATCTTTATAGCTTTTAGACGTAACATAAATTCTTCCTTTATGTATATTATTACTTTTATCAATTGCAATAAAGGGACGGTCAATCGGAATATCAGGGCCATCATTAAAATCAATTAATTTATTGGGGGCAGCCCAGTTTTTTCCATCATCGCTCGACTTACTAATATATACGCCGCCACTATCTTTAGCGAGCTTACTATCTATATATACCAAAAACAATTCACCACTACTATTATAAGCCATAGTTGGGTCGGCGGAGGTTCCTGTTTTAAAGTAATGGGGCATATAAACGGGATTGCTCCAGGTCTTTCCTCCATCGGTGCTATTGCTCACTGCCATTGAAATTATTGGGATAGGAGTGACTGCTGTTAGTTTCATCCAAGCCACCACCATATTGCCATTGGTGGGATTGACAGCTAAATTGCTTTCTCCACAAAAAGATTGGTTGGGGTTTATTTGTATATCATTTTGTGCAGATAGATTATGATATATAAAGATCAAAAAAGCCAGGTATATTTTTCTCATATTGGTTAAACAAATGAAATTGGATTTGGTTTAATTTGAAGTAGGTCGTCATTCTGATTCCAAATGCTTTCTAGATTCAGAATCTATTGTATGATATTGTTTTACTGAGATGCTGAAACAAGTGCAGCATGACGCTGACGCCTGATGACGCTGACGCGAAATTTTGTCGATGCTGCGACATCGTGCTGAATTTATTTCAACATCTATTTGACTGATTGTTTATTTAGTAAGAAATGCTGAAATAAATTCAGCATGATGGCCTACTAGATAAATATTATTTCCACTCAGGAAATCTTCCTGGAGTGTACGGAGCTTTCATATTATCCAGTTGTTTTTCCAATTGTTCCAAAAGTGTTTTTACTTCCTTTACTTTGGCATATATGGGGATGAATCTAGTTTCGCAGGAGGCTAATTTTTCTTCATACGTGGTAGTTTGCTGCACGCTGGTACTCCACAAGTTTCCTACTATATTTTCTACCGACCCTAATAATCCAGGCAAGGTCTCAAACTCACGTCTGGCCATGCTTCCATCACCATGCATTGATAAACTGATAGTGGTAAGTTCTTCTTCAATTTGCTTTACTTGTTTATGTGTATTTTCATCAGCATTGGCAATTTGTAGCAATCCTGCTTTTATATATTTAATCCGATTATGCATTTCTCCAATATATTCATTTACACCTTTCACGATTCTTCTAAATTCAGCCAAACGATTATTGAATTGTTCGAGTTTATTTCTGTCAACGGCCAAGGAAGAATTATTCAATGTTATAATATTAAAAGTTATATCGGAGCATAGTTTTGTTACGGTAAAACCTTGGACTAATTCCAAACGAACTTGATATTTGCCGGGCAATGCCATTGGTCCTGTCTCGCCACTTTCGTATGGGTTGTCTGGGTCGGGGGTATAAAAACTTACGGGGCTTGTCACTTCCAAATGCCCATCCCAAGTAATACTATATAGTCCTTTTTTTGCAGTCTGTTTTAGTTTGCGAACTACATGGTTTTGCATATCAGAAATCACCAAAACTATATAAGTGGCTTCTTCTTTATCTTCTAAACGGATTGAATCCACAGGCGGATAATAAACTGGCAATTTGTTTTTGAATTTTGCTTTTTCCGCTTCTTTTCTTTTTTCTTTAATAGTATTATAGTCATCTTTTATATAATAACGAATCGTAGACCCAGTAGCTGGGTTCTCTGTATTGAAAAAACTTTCACCTTGAAACGATTTTCCTTTGTGGCCATAGGGGGTTGAAGTGTTAAACACCATACCGTCTTTAACAGGGAATATATGTGCAGTTTCTTTTAAATCATCGGCTTTAATTTTCTGCAAAATGCTGTAATCATCTAATACATAAAATCCTCTTCCAAAGGTAGCAATAACAATATCGTTTTCACGTTTTTGAATAGCGATATCTTTTATACAAGTAATGGGCAAACCCCCTGATAGTTTTGTCCAATCAAGCCCGCCATTCAAAGTAAAGTATATTCCAAATTCAGTTCCCACAAATAATAGATTTGCATTGATATGGTCCTCTGCCACGCAATACGTAGAGCCTCGTTCAGGCAAGCCTTTGGAAATACCTGACCATGTTTTTCCTTTATCATTGCTCTTTAACAAATAAGGTTTGAAATCGCCATTACGATGGTTATTGAATATAGCATAAACAATATTTTCATTATGCTGCGATGCGGTAATATTTAATACCAAAGTTTTATCAGGTACGCCATTAAATACTTCTATTTTGTTCCAATTTTTTCCACCATCATTAGTTGTTTGTATCAAACCATCATCGGTGCCTGCATATAATAAGTTTTCATTGAGCGGCGATTCACTTAAAGCGGTAATATTACCATATATAGAAGTACTTTGGTTTTTAGCAACAGCATCCATGCCCCATATTCTATCCATTATAGGTAGTTTATTGCGATCTAAGCCGCGTGTTAAATCTCCACTTATTACTTGCCAAGTATTGCCACGGTCATCACTTTTAAATACTTTTTGTGCAGCAAAATATATACGTGTGTTCAAAAAATTACTAACTAAAAGTGGAGCATCCCAATTAAATTTATATGCCGATTCTCCTTCTTTTTCTTGTGGTCTTATATCAATAGCTTCGCCCGATTTCTTATCATATCTTACCAGTCCACCATACTGCCATTGTGAATATATAATATTGGGATCTTTAGGATCAATTACCGTTTCAAATCCGTCACCTCCTACGGTTACAAACCAATCGGCATTGGTAATTCCAGTGGCACTAATGGTGCGTGAGGGGCCGCCTAAAGTATTGTTATCTTGGGTGCCTCCATATATATTATAAAAAGGTTCAGCATTGTCCACACTCACACGGTAAAATTGTGTAATAGGTAAATTGCTTTTGAAGTCCCAAGTTTTAGCATTATCCCAAGTTTCATATAAGCCGCCATCGCAGCCCATTAATATATGTTTTACATTTGCTTTGTCGATCCATATCGCATGATTATCGACATGCTTATTTTTTTCGCCCACTTTGCCAAAGGTTTTTCCACCATCTAAGGTAACTGCAGCCCAAGTATCCATGGAATATACTTTATCTAAATTTGAAGGGTCGGCAAAAATTTCTGTATAATAGTTTCCTGCGGTGCTATGCCCACTGCGTTTTTCCCAGCTTGCACCACGGTCGGTAGAACGGTAAAAACCTCTTTCATCTTCGGTAGCTTCTATGATAGCATATATATAATCGGTATTTACGGGAGAAATAGCAAGTCCTACACGCCCCATATCAGCTTGAGGTAAACCACTACTTAGCTTGGTCCAAGTTTCTCCAAAATCTACACTTTTATATATCGCCGATTCGGGTCCGCCGCTTATATATGTCCACTCGTGCCTGCGTCGTTGGTGTGCCGTGGCATATAATATATTGGAATGCCTGGGGTCTATATGCACTTCATTGCAGCCTGTATTTTCTGATATATATAATACTCTTTTCCAAGTAGTGCCCCCATCAATTGTTTTATATATTCCACGTTCGCCACCAGCACTCCACAGTGGGCCGTAAGCAGCTGCATATACTATATTACTATTACCTGGGTCAACAACTATTTGTCCTATATGTTCTGATGTTTTCAAGCCCATATTTTTCCATGTTTTTCCACCATCTTCCGATTTATATATACCGTCGCCATAGCCTACGGCACGTTGGTTATTATTTTCTCCTGTTCCCACCCATATTGTATTATCATTACTTGGGTCAATCACTACGCAGCCTATAGAATAAGAACCTTGTCCATCAAAAATGGGTTTGAAACTTGTACCAGCATTGTCTGTTTTCCAAACTCCCCCGGCACCAGCAGCAATATACCACTGCGATTTATTATTGGGGTTCACTGTAATATCCACAATTCTTCCAGAGGTGACTGCAGGCCCCACACTACGGAATTTGAGAGCACCATAAGTGTCTTTATTGAACAAAGCTTCTTTCTTTTCTTCGGTTTTTTTTTCTTCCAGTTTTGTGCTTGGTTTTTGTGCCTGTAAATAGGCAGTGTAGAGAATTAAAACGATAGTAAATATTTTTTTCATGTGTTGGGGATTAAAGTGACAAATTTATAGGATTTTTATTTGGATTGATACGGATAATTTGGGAAAAAGTTACAGGCGGTTATATGGATGAAGAGCTAACGAAATTAACCTTAAATATTTTTTGCCTCATAATGTTTATTTTATATCATTGTAAACAAATGATATAATAATATGAAATATAAATTAGATATTGAAATAGATGACAGTAAGAAAATTTTGAAAGCTATTGGTGCTAATGAAATAACCAATTCTGATATTTTAAAAAGTATCGAAGCTTATGAAAAAGGGAAGGTAATACCAATTCTTAAACTATATTAGCTCTCCGCCTGTGGCAGATTGGTTTGTAGAATGGCAATGCCGAACTACATCCCGAATGCCCCGCTTAATCCCGATAATTATCGGGATGCGGGGAAATTAGTCCCTTTCTTTTGGACTATTATATATTGAGTTTCGGTATTATTTGTCATAAGGCAATAAATAGGCGGGACCGTAAAAAAAGGGTTAAAAATTTTTATTTATACGAATTATTTGGAGAATGACAACTATTAAAAATAATATGATAATCCTAATATTTTTATATAAAAAAACTTTCAACAACCAAATTACAGGTATATAATAGTTTCAGCAGAATTATACAATTCAAAAAATATCAAAAGCAAATAAGGATTATTCCACCACTACTTCCCCTACCATATCTTTGGGTTTTACCCATTTGTCGAACTGCTTACTGGTAACTAGTTTTAGTGATATAGCTGCTTCACGCAATGATATATTTTCTTTATGTGCTTTCTTGGCAATTTTGGCAGCATTATCATAACCAATATGGCTATTCAATGCAGTAACCAACATCAACGAGTTTTCTACTTTGTTTTTTATTTCTTTGTAATTGGGTTCAATACCTACAGCACAATTATCGTTGAACGACAAGCATGCCTGTCCTAGCAATCTGGCTGATTGAAGCAAGTTGAACGCTATCATAGGTTTAAAAACATTAAGCTCAAAATGCCCATTGCTACCACCTATGGTAACCGCTACATCATTCCCCATTATTTGGGCACAAACCATGGTAAGTGCTTCGCATTGTGTAGGGTTTACTTTGCCCGGCATAATGCTGCTGCCAGGTTCGTTTTCAGGAATAAATATTTCTCCTATTCCGCTGCGTGGGCCTGAACTTAACAATCTAATATCATTGGCTATTTTCATACAACTTACTGCAGTTCGTTTCAATGCTCCGTGAAGTTCTACCATAGCATCGTGAGCGGCAAGTGCTTCAAATTTATTGGGAGCTGTTATAAAAGGAAGTCCGGTTTCTTTTGCTATTAACTGTGCTACCAATTTCGAATATCCTTCGGGAGCATTCAAACCTGTGCCCACTGCTGTGCCACCCAATGCTAATTCTGCTGCTCCCGGCAAGGAATTATTAACAGCTTTCACACTCATTCTTAATTGTTGCACATAGCCGCTAAACTCTTGTCCGAGTGTTAATGGTGTTGCATCCATTAAATGCGTGCGACCAATTTTTACGATATTTTTAAACTCACGGGCTTTGTGTTTAATTGTGGTTTTAAGTGCTTGAATGCCCGGAAGGGTATAATCAATTACTTGCATATATACTGCGATGCTCATAGCTGTGGGGTAGGTATCATTGCTCGATTGCGATTTGTTAACATCGTCATTGGGGTGCAAAATTTTATTTTTGTCGTTGAGCTTGCCGCCACTTATTACTTGGGCTCTATTGGCTATCACCTCGTTCACATTCATATTACTTTGGGTGCCACTACCTGTTTGCCATATTACCAATGGGAATTCATGATCGAGTTTGCCCGCAATAATTTCATCACATACTTTTGTTATCAAATTGCATTTTTCTTTTGATAATTTTCCCAATTTAAAATTTGCTAAAGCCGCACATTTTTTGAGTACACCGAAAGCCCTGATTATTTCAACGGGCATGCTGCCCTCGGGGCCGATTTTAAAATTGTTTCTAGAGCGTTCTGTTTGTGCCCCCCAGTATTTTTCGGCAGGCACTTGCACTTCGCCCATGCTGTCTTTTTCAGTACGATATTTCATGTTGCATATTAATATTTTATGATTGTGCAAAGGTAATTCAAATTTAATATGCGAATTTATTTTCATTTTCGCTGCACTGCCCAATATTTTAAATGGGATTTATGTAAAATTTTCCCAGAATTATGTAATACTTTTAAAATAACAAGCAATCATCTTTGCATATATAAATTCAAAATTAAGGCCATCAAGTTACCATTTATTTGCCTACATATTTTAGCACCACTATAACGAAAATCCCAATTAAGTAACCTCAGTTTAGCACAAAATTATACTAACAATAATTAAATATACACCATCATGAAAAGCGAAAAATCGGAAAACAGCACCCATCCCTCTGGAGAAAAAAATCAAGCCCCTCAAAATAGCGAACAATTAGCCGCTGAAAATCCTTTTGGAGAAGATGACGATAGTAGGCAAGCACCTATTGAGCGTATAAAGGAGGATGCTAAGCCTGTTGCAATTGAAACCCCAACTAACGATAATAATTATTCCTTTGATTCTTATAAATTCTTGTATGAGTAGTCATTGCTTTTTAGGATTTTACATTTAGTAATTAGATATAATATAATTATAATCGGCTTTCATCATTTTGTGATTAGAAAAACAAGTAGTAAAAACAGTAAAATCAATATGTCTTCTTTCAATGAAATAATAAATGCTGAGAAACCTGTATTGGTCAATTTTTCAGCCGATTGGTGTGGACCATGCAAAATGATGGTTGGCATTCTTGATGAGTTAAAAGAGATAGTAGGAGATAATGCCACTATACTTAAAGTGGATGTGGATAGAAATCCTAAGGCTGCTTCAAGATATCAAATTTTGGGTGTCCCTACTTTAATTTTATTTAACAAAGGGGAAGTAAAATGGCGACAGTCGGGGCTTGTTTCTGCTCCACAATTGGAAAAAATAATTAAAGCAAAAGTTTATAAGTAAATTCAAATTTGCGAAATATAAATATGTGATATATGTAACTAAAAAGTTAATTTGTGTAATATAGTCCTGTATATATCCATCCACCTTTGCAGTATTATTTAAGAAGTATAAATATATATGAACGATTACGGCTATCAATATTTTGGGATGCATCTTGTGTGGTGGTGCATTTGGATTGTATTATTATTTTGGATTTTTGCCATACCTTATGATATTCCTGGTCAGCGAAAAAAGAAAGATACACCATTTGATATTTTGCACAAACGTTTTGCTTTGGGTGAAATAAACAAGGAAGAATATTTAGACAGAAAGAAAATATTAGAGCACGATATACCTAAGCATACAAAATAGATAAACACATTCGCTAAGCCTTGGCTGTTGCGACACGGACAAATCAATTTTTAAATACTCCTATGAAAACAGACAAAACTGAAAACGAAATACCGATTGCTTTCGAGAAAACATCAGCAATAGCAGATGTGAACCAAATTCAAAAACAACTGGCAAAGCATGAAGAACAAGTGCCTCGTAAACACCCGCATGGGGAGGATTGGGAGATGCCTGAGCAGACGCCTCGCACACAACCACATGAGTTTACACCTCCTTCCGACTTGTATAATACCGTTCCAGAAATGGATTAATTTTAATAATTAAAAATCATTATGAAAATTATTTTAAGTTTAACATGTCTCTTGTTCCTAAATCATATAACATTGTTTGGGCAAGACTTGCCAAAAGAAGAACCTATTAAAAAATTCAAGCATGGAATTGGGGCAGGGATTGGTTTTACAACAGGGTATGGTATTTCATATCGATATTTTCCCGACAAGTTTGGCGTACAAATTAATTTTGCTCCCTATCATAATAAAGAAGTAGATAGATATAGTGTAGGTGTTACATTTTTATATAAATTAATCGATAATAAAATGTCAAATTTATATTTGTATCAGGGCAATCATCTATATTATAATTCCTATACAAATTTCATCTACGATCCTACTAAGACTGACCCTGTAGCACAAGAATTCTCGGAATTATATATTAATAATGGTTTAGGATTCGGAATGGAATTTATTATCTCGAAGCGAATAGGATTTAACCTCATGGGTGGCCTTGCGAGTTATAATAACTTTACGCAACTTAATTTAACTGGCGAAACGGCTTTGTATTATAAATTCTGATTCTTCGACAATCCTTCCACAGGCTCAGGATGACAAAGGAAGAATGACAGGCTAATTGAGAGAATGAAACATAAGATTAAAAAATAGAAATGAAAGATTTAGAAGATAAAATAGCGATTGTTACAGGTGCAAGTTCAGGAATTGGCAGAGCAACGGCACTATTATTTGCATCGGAAGGTGCTAGGGTAGTGGTGTCGGATATCGATGCGGAGGGTGGAAATGAAACTGTGTCGCAAATAAAAGCACAAGGCGGAGAAGCTATTTTAATATTAGCCGATACTTCAAAATCGACCGACCACCAAGCACTCGTTGAACAAACTGTTAACCATTATGGAGGGTTGCACATTACCTGTAATAATGCAGGTATTGGAGGATATGTAGCTCCCACAGGCGAGTATCCAATAGACTCTTGGGATAGATTAATCAGTATTAATCTATCAGGGGTTTTTTATGGCATGTGCTATCAAATACCTGCTATGCTCGAATCGGGAGGTGGTAGTATCGTAAATATGGCATCTATATTAGGATCGGTGGGCACAAAAGGTTCGCCAGCTTATGTAGCAGCAAAACATGGTGTGGTGGGACTTACCAAAACTACTGCATTAGAATATGCTGATAAGAAAATTCGTGTTAATTCGGTAGGACCGGGATATATAGTTACACCATTACTTACCAAGACACTTGACAATGCTACCTTAGATGGATTGGCGAAGTTACACCCCATGGGAAGACTAGGCACTGCCGAAGAAGTTGCAGAATTAGTACTGTGGTTAAGCTCTTCAAAATCGTCGTTTGTTACAGGTTCTTATTATACAATAGATGGCGGATACACCGCACAATAATTAATATATTAAAATAAACAATTATATCAATGAGTATACAAAAAAAATTGGGAATTTGGATGGATCATTCAAACGCTCATATCATGGAATTTACAGCAGATCCCATTGAGACAACGATTCTCGAATCGAAATTTACACAACAACAAAAAGAAGCGAGTTTGAACAAAAGTGAACAACTGATGCATAATAAAGAACAGCATCAGCAAGCAGATTATTATAAAAATTTAGGTAATATAATTAAAGACTATAATGAGGTACTACTCTTTGGTCCTACTGATGCAAAGGTTGAATTGCTTAATATTTTGAGAGCAGACCATCGTTTTGAAAAAGTAAAAATTGATATTTTGCCAGCAGATAAAATGACGGAGAACCAACAGCATTCATTCGTGAGAAAACATTTTTCGCATCTGTGATTTTTATTGAATTCCTGTAAATAGTTAATAAAAATCGGAAGCTTGAAATACAATAATTAATTTAGAAAGCAAAAAGATGGCAAGTTTTCAACAGACAATAAACTCTGGACGACCAGTATTGGTAGATTTCTCCACAGAATGGTGTGGCCCTTGCAAAATGATGTCTACTATTCTCGATGACCTGAAAGTGATGGTAGGAGAAAATGCTACAATTATAAAAATAAATGTAGATAAAAATCCGACATTGGCATCAACCTATAAAATATTGGGCGTACCCACCTTAATCTTATTTAAGGACGGCCAAGTAAAATGGCGTCAATCGGGTGTAGTTTCGGCAAATCAATTAGAACAGATTATTAAAACAAGGGTTTAAATAATTAAAAGAAATATAATATCTAGGATACCGTGAATTATACAACTTATAATACTATTTGTATAACGGTTATAAAGGTGAATATATTCATTTTTGCTGTACTGAATAACTTATAATAGTTTTAAAAAATGCCTACAAATACTGATAAGGAACAAGAAGGAAATATCCTTCCAGGCTACCCAGCTTATCCTCCAGAAGATGATATATTTGAGAAATATAAGGAAGAGAATCTCAATACAGATGACGGATCAAAAGTTAAAATATCTGAAGAGAAAAAAGGAAGAAGGAATGAAAAAGACTTTGAGGAAGATTTAAGCGGAAGCGATTTAGACGTACCAGGCTCTGAATTGGATGATGAGCAAGAAAATATAGGAAGCGAAGATGAGGAGAATAATTATTATAGTTTAGGCGGAGACGATCATAACGATCTAGAGGAAGACAAATAATACTATAATATACAACGAATAAA
>Ga0163151_10002519_pt1 | contig 28158 bp, 18 predicted proteins | sample OliLakLV19MP5IB2_FD_145596 | JGI IMG/M metagenome (GOLD analysis project Ga0163151, IMG submission 145596) | Freshwater microbial mat bacterial communities from Lake Vanda, McMurdo Dry Valleys, Antarctica - Oligotrophic Lake LV.19.MP5.IB-2 | ecosystem: Environmental > Aquatic > Freshwater >...
TCAGAATATCGGCCACTTCGTAAGCAGCCCGCACAGTTATATATTATACAAAGTATCGAGCGGACTGAATGGTTTGCGTCTCCCGTTCTGAGCCACATGAAGGTAAATTAAAGTAGTATCTTGGTTTCCATTTCATTTGGGATGGAATCAAAATCTTCTACTTCAACCGCAGCCCATTTTTCAAATTCTGTATTTGGATTGAAATTATTAAAGTATAATGAGTCATATACCTCAATGGAATATAAATTTGAGGCAATATTATTTGGGATTTCTCTTCGTCTTTGCATAAAATTCCGCCAAAGTTCAGCAGTCTTATTATTAGATAAAGACATAACAATTCGTTTGCCAATGAATTTTTTTTCGGGCAGTGTTTCGAAGCAGGGGTGCATATAGTATAAAGTATATAGTCTGCTTCAGTCGAGGTGCTTCCACTTGACTTTAGTGTCATAGTGCTGTCAGGTGTTCCGAAGCGTTGGAACCGCAAATTACTTTTTCAAAGCCTTAGCTTTAGCTTCCATTTCTTTTGCCTTTTCAGGCATTTTTAATTGCTCGTATAGATGCTGTAATGCTTCCACAATCTGTCGGTCGCTATCTTTAAGTTCATAAGCTTTTTCTAAATGTGGACGGGCTTTATCGAGCAGTTCTTTTTTGGTATTTTCTAACTGGGCAAGCTTTGTTTTGTAATCTGGTTTCTTATCGTCTAGTTTGCCAATTTTACTTATGATAGGAATAACTTGGTTAAAATAAAATGCTCCCAAATTGTATTGAGAAAAAGTATCATTCTCGTTTAATTCAATCGCTTTCTTATAGTCGGGCTCAATGAGTTTGTTCATACTATCAATACTTGAAGCTGGCACTTTTTTGGCTGCCATATCATTGCGTATGTCTTCATATATCAATCCTCTGTAGTAATAGTATTTTCCATTGTCGGGACTCTTTTCTATTTTCTTGCTTACCTTACTAATAAATAAATTATTGTTTCCACTGTTCAAATATAATTGAATCTCAATTTCGCTAAAAATTGGGTCTTCGGTAAATATGCGTTCAGCTTTTTCCAATACAATCAAAGCATTTGCAGTATCTTTATCATTTATATATAAATTATAGAGTGAAGTAAATACATTCCTTTCGTTATATCCACTATCAATTAATATATTGAACAATTCTTTACTTCTACTATTGTTGCCAAGCCTAATGTTAATATAAGCGGTAAGTTCCCAAAGTTTTTTCCTGCTTAGATTATTCGTTTTTAATTCACCCCTACTATCATATTTATATACTTGCAATATATTATCATATATTTTCAAAGTTCCCAAATAGTCACCTTTGTTTAGTTTGCCTAGAGCGTAATTAAATGCCCTAAAAGTGGTATAAGTAAGCAAGCAACTAGTATTGTCCTCATACACGTCCAAAATATCCTTGCTGAACTCTTCTTTTTTATCAATACTTAAGCATTTTAAAAAAGATTCGAGGGCTTTTTCGGCTGCATTAGAATCCAAATTCTTAATTTTGTCTTCGGCTTCTATCTTGTTATATATTAAACCACGGTAATACCAAGTTTTGGGTTTAACACTGGTTTCTTCATTAGCAGCAGCTTTATCAATATATGTTTTAGCATCCTTCATGCTCAACTCATCACCATTGCGGTAATAAGTAATAGCTGATTCGAGATTTACCTTTTGCGAAAATGCTGAGGTAAGCAAAGTGGCAACTATAGCCAAAGTAAAAATAATACGTTTCATTATACTATGATATTGTGGTTTTTAATTAATAACGCCTATTCGTCAATTTGGTTGCTTGGGTCTTCGGGTTTATCATCTTCTGATTCGTCTTCACCTTCTTCCTCAGTCAAATCTAAATCATCTGCATCCACCTCATCGTCCCGATCGCTATCTGGATCATCGTCGTTGCCAATTTCTGTGCCATCAATTTCTAGTACTTCTGCTTCAGCACCTTCTAATACTGCTATTGCTTCTTCTTCCTCATCTTTGTTCACCAGAGCAACACTTGCAATTGAATCTTTTTCATTGATTTTAACCAATTTTACACCTTGCGTTACACGACCTACTACTCTTAGCGAATCAACAGATAAACGAATCGTTAATCCACCACGGTTAATAATCATTAAATCTACCGTATCATCTACATCTAATATAGCAACCAATTTACCAGTTTTCTCGGTAATGTTCATGGCTTTCACACCTTTACCACCACGCCCAGTAACACGGTATTCGTCTATCTCCGAACGTTTGCCATAACCTTTTTCGGTTACCACCATAATGTTTTTAAGGGTCTCATTTTCCATGGCAATCATACCGATTACTTCATCACCTTCTGCTAAACGAATTCCTTTAACACCTGTTGCGTTTCTGCCCATTGGTCTCACTAATTTTTCATTGAAACGGATAGCTTTACCATTATTGGTAGCTAAAATAATTTCGCAAGTTCCGTTGGTTAAACGTGCATCTAACAGTTCATCGCCTTCACGAATATTAATAGCATTGATACCATTAACGCGAGGACGAGAGTATAATTCCAAATTGGTTTTTTTGATTATTCCTGATTTGGTACATAATACAATGTTATTGTTTTCTAAATATTCTTTGTCATCCAAATTGATAACATTAATTACAGTACGAATTTTATCATCGGCAGGCATGTTCACCATGTTTTGTATAGCACGCCCTTTAGTGGTTTTTGCACCTTCAGGAATTTCATATACTTTTAACCAATAACAACGACCATGGTCGGTAAAGAATAATAAATAATTATGGTTTGTTGCAATAAACAAGTGCTCTACAAAATCCTCGTCTCTATGCGATACACCGCGTTGTCCACGTCCACCACGGTTCTGTGCACGATAGTCGGCAGTAGGCGTACGTTTGATATAACCCATGCGGCTAATGGTAATTACCATTTCGTCGTCGGCTATCATATCTTCCATGCGGAATTCGCCAGCAGCATATATAATTTCAGTACGGCGTTCATCGCCATACTTTTCCTTCATTTCTGTAAGTTCGTCTTTAATAATTTGCATGCGAATTCCTTCGTCACCAAGTATAGCTTGCAAACGTGTAATGAGTTCCATAATTTGAGCATACTCGTCCTTAATTTTATCACGCTCAAGTCCGGTAAGTGTACGCAAACGCATATCGAGAATCGCTTTGCTTTGTAAATCACTTAAGCCAAAATTGCTCATCAATTCTGCTTTCGCATCATCAGGTGTAGCAGATTCGCGGATGATTTTAATTACCTGATCTAAGTGATCAATAGCAATTAATAATCCTTCTAATATATGGGCACGTCTTTGAGCTTCTTCTAATTCGTATTGTGTACGACGCACAACAACTTCATGACGGTGATCGACAAAATGCACCATCATATCTTTCAAATTCAAAGCTACAGGACGGCCTTTTACCAAAGCTATATTGTTTACTGAGAAGGAAGTTTGTAGTTGTGTATATTTATATAATTTATTTAATACAATATTTGGAACTGCATCACGTTTTAAATCAAAAACAACACGGTAACCATCACGGTCACTTTCGTCACGAATATCGGAAATGCCATCGATTACTTTTTCTTCTATTAATGAGACAGTTTTCTTGATCAGTTCTGCTTTATTTACTTGATAAGGAATTTCTGTAACGATAATTTGATTTCTGCCAGCAGCAGTAGTTTCAAATGAAGAGGTTGCACGCATCATAACACGGCCACGGCCAGTATGGAATGCCTCTTTCACGCCTTCGTATCCATATATACTTCCACCTGTTGGAAAGTCTGGAGCTTTCACATGCTGCATCAATTCATCAATAGTAATATCACGCTTATCAATATAAGCCATAATACCATCTATCACCTCGCTCAGATTGTGCGGAGGCATATTGGTAGCCATACCTACTGCAATTCCAGATGAACCATTAATTAATAGATTCGGGATTTTTGCAGGAAATACTGTCGGCTCTTCCAAAGTATCATCGAAGTTGGGGCGAAAATCAACGGTGTTTTTATCAATGTCTACCATTAACTCTTCAGCCATTTTACGCAAACGTGCTTCGGTATAACGCATGGCAGCCGGTGGGTCACCATCTATACTACCATAGTTTCCTTGGCCGTCCACTAACATATAACGAAGGTTCCACTCTTGTGCCATACGCACCATTGCATCATATACACTTTGGTCGCCATGCGGATGGAATTTGCCCAATACCTCACCCACTATCCTTGCTGATTTTTTATGTGGGCGATTGCTTGCCAATCCCAAACCTGTCATCCCAAACAAAACCCTGCGATGCACGGGCTTCAAGCCATCGCGTACATCAGGTAAAGCTCTAGATACAATAACCGACATCGAATAATCGATATAGGCTGTCTTCATTTCGTCCTCAATGTTAATGGGCACAATCCTTTCGTCTGCCATGTTTTTTTATTTTTTAAATGTTTGTAAGTGAATGTTTTATTTTAGCTATGATTAGTTTCAAATTTTGTCGCAATTTAGCTACAAACCGCTCATGTTTTTGGGTGAAGTTTTCAACAATATTTGTGGTAAAACTATCAGTAATTTTATTGGTATTTTTATAATAAATTTCGCCCATTAAATTTAAACTTCCATTATTTATTTCTATTAATTTATGAATCAAAAACTGAGTATGTCCGAGCTGGGACGCATGGAAACAGAGGCTTACAAGCAATCGGATAAAATGCCCATTGTTATAATATTAGACAATGTGCGAAGTTTGCACAATGTGGGTTCGGTATTCCGCACCTGCGATGCATTTAGGGTGGAGGCTTTGTATCTGTGCGGAATTACGGGAACACCGCCTCATAAAGAACTGCACAAAACTGCTTTGGGTGCCACCGAAACAGTGAACTGGAAATATTATGATGATACAATTGCGGCAGTTACTGAGTTAAAGCAAGCGGGATATCATATATATTGTATCGAACAAACAGTTAAATCTACTATGTTGCATCAAACAGCCCTTGACGGTAAAATTGCTTTTGTTTTTGGAAACGAAGTAGAAGGCGTAAATGATGATATCATACAAATCGCGGACTCAAGCATTGAAATTCCACAATTTGGAACCAAGCACTCTTTCAATGTAGCCGTTACAGTGGGAATGATCTTGTGGGAAACATTTAGGCAAAAAGGTTAGTATACAATTGTACTTTTATCCAAGTTATTAAGCAATTCATTTTGCCGATACAAATATTTTACCCATATTTGAGGCAACTAATTAACTCTTTTTTTCGTCTTACATAAAGTTGGCACGCATATTTTTCATCAATCTTGTCTTATTCCTTTCGCTAACCAATATTAGCTTAGGTCAAGCCTTGTTTAGCGAGAACAAGGGACAATGGGCTGGCGACTTCTCTTATCGTTGCAAACTACCAAACGGATATTTATATGTGAGAGCAGGCCAACTCGATTTTATACAGTTCGATTATTCGGTTGTGCAACATGCGGGCAAGCATAAAACCATTCAAGATAGAAGCAATATAAGCACCGTAAGTCCCGAAGATCCATCGTATTTATATACTTTAAAAGGACATCATTATATCCTCAAGTTCGAAGGTGCTAATAAATCAGCCGCTATTACTCCTTCGCAAGCTGAAAATTATTACGAAAATTATATACAAGGTAATGACCCTAGCAAATGGGTAAGTAGCGTAAAAGTATATAAGAAACTTACCATAGTAAATATATATAAAGGCATTGATTTGGAAATTCTTTCGCAAGAAGGTAAATACTTAAAGTATAATTTTATTGTGCAAGCAGGAGCTGATATGTCGCAAATTAATATGTTGTATGAGGGCTTGGAAAAATTGTCGTTGAATAATGGACAATTAATATTAAAAACTTCTGTGGGTTCCAATACCGATGATAGACCAATTGCTTGGTATAACGATGGGAAAATGGAAACCGTTGGGGTAAAATATATATTAAAAAACAACTGCGTAACTTTTGCCACAAACTATAATATAGGTCGTTCATTATTAATAGATCCCAAACTTATTTTCTCGTCCTATTCTGGCTCAACTGCCGATAATTGGGGGCTTACAGCTACTTATGATACTCTGGGTCACGGATATGCAGGTAGTACAATCTATGAATATTTGCCGGGTGTATTTCCTACCACCACTGGAGCGTTTCAAACCATTTTTCAAGGTGGTTCTGCCTCGGGTGCAGAGCTTTCGCGTGATATCGGAATTATTAAATACAAACCTGATGGTACGGGAATAGAATATGCTACCTATGTGGGTGGCAACCACAATGAACAACCACATAGTATGGTGGTAAACCATGCTGGTGAATTATGTGTACTGGCTTCCACATGGAGTAAAAATTTTCCCATATTTGGCGATACAGTTGCACAAAGAACCTTGGCTGGCGAAAGTGATATAGTTGTGTTCCGTATGGGTAGCGACGGTAAAGCAATGTTGTCGAGCACCTTTATAGGAGGTTCCAAACGCGATGGGCAAAATGGCACTTTGAGCAATATTAGTACTGGGTTGAACAACGACAGTAAGGTGGCTTGGAATTATGGTGATATATATAGAGGTGAAATAGTGAACGATGATAATGATTTTCTATATATAGCCGGAAGTACCCAAAGTAGTGAATTTGATGGTTTCCCAGTAACAAATGCTTATCAGACAAATAATGGTGGAGGTAAGCAAGATGGTTGCGTATTTAAGCTTGCACCCGATTTGAAACGTATTGTATGGGGCACTTTTGTGGGGGGAAATGATTGGGATGTGTGCAATGGATTGCATGTGGCACCCGATCAAAGTATATTTGTAGGCGGTGGCACCACCAGTCAAACTTGGCGTCATGCATTTAATGGAATAGGGACAAAATATTTCGGTGGGGTAGAAGATGGTTTTTTGATTCATTTAGGTAATGATGGCAAACTACTCAATGCTTCATTTGTGGGTAGCCCTGGTTACGACCAAGTATTTTTGGTGCAAACAGATAGAGATGGGAATCCCTATATATATGGGCAAACGAATGGTCAATATCCTGTTACGCCACCTATATACACCAACCCAGGAAGCGGCATGTTTATTACCAAAATGTCGCCCGACTTAACTCAAATTCTTCGCTCCACATTATTTGGGTCAGGGCGTGTGCCACCCGATATTTCGCCTTCGGCTTTTTTGGTCGATAAATGCGAGCGGGTATTTGTATCGGGATGGGGAGGTGCTACCAACGGTGTCGATGAAGGAGCACATGGAGGTTCTACTTTAAAAATGCCAATTACTGCGAATGCTTATGATACAAAAACCGATGGGTCCGATTTTTATTTGGCAGTTTTCAACCGTAATTTAGATACTATTATATATGGTACTTTTTTCGGGGGGCATACGCAAAATTCAAATGGAACTCCATTGGCCGAGCATGTGGATGGAGGCACTAGCAGGTTCGATTTTGAAGGCAGGGTATACCAATCAGTATGTGCGGGTTGTGGTGGCTCTAGCGATTTTCCAACCACTGCAGGTGCATTTTCTAGAAAAAATAATAGCACAAACTGTAATAATGCTTTGTTCAAAATAGATTTCGAAAACTTGAATAATAAGCCTTCTGCCGATAGCAATGTTTATGAAATATATGCTTCCGATACTTTAGATTTTATTTTTACTTCTGTTGACAACGACCGATATGATTCGATATTTGTAAATCCTTATAGCACGATACTGGTGCCAGGTACTGGTGCCACAATGCCTGCTGATAGCGGTATACAAAAAGCCTCTAGTCGTTTTAAATGGTATACTGGTTGCCAAAATATTACAACCGACACTATAATAGTAACAGTAATAGCACACGATAATAATATATGTCCCAAACCCGATTCAGGTATTGCTGTTTTTAAAATATTTGTGAAACCTCCACCACCTGTAAAACCTCCCAATGTAGTTTGTGTGTCAAATATTGATGCCAATGCTTCAAAAATATCGTGGGATGGGTTGGATACTGGTAGATATTGGCAATATTATATATTATACCGCCGCGACCCAGCAGGGGTGGAAACAGTTTTAATTAAAGTATATCCTGGTGATAAAAATGAATATATAGATGCCAACAGCCCGAACCACCAAGTAGTGAATTATTGTTATTATATGCAAGGTGTGAATATTTGCGATATGCTTGGCGATACTAGCTATAAAGCCTGTTCGGCAGAGGCGTTCAAAAATCCGATACAAGCCCCCGATTTAATAAGGGCTACGGTGGTAAACAATTCAAAAGTTAGGATAGAATGGACCAAATATTCCAAACCCGATTTTGACAATTACCTTATATTTAAACACAGTCCATCAAAAGCACCGTCACTGCAAATATATAAAGCTATCAAAGACCCAAATCAAACTTGGTTCGAGGATTCAATGGTGCAAGTAGGCGATAGCAGTTATTGTTATAGCTTAAGAGTAACCGATAAATGTGGACATATTAGCAGTTATAGTAATAAAGGATGTAATATAGTTTTAACGGGACAAAGTTTGCCCTATATGCACAACCTTCAGTGGGCCAATTATTTTGACTGGCCTAAATCAGGTGTTGATTATTTTGATTTATATAGAAGTGATAGTAATCCAAACATGGGACAACTTGAATATTTCAATAAAACAAGCTTTAGCCATACCGACAGTACCATGCACTTGGACTGGGGCAGGTATTGTTACCGCGTCGACGCACATGAGGCAGCAGGCGGAAATAATGCCATCAGCCAATCCAATATAGTTTGCTTACAGCAATTGCCATTGCTATGGGTACCCAATACTTTTACACCTAACGATGATGGACGCAATGATGTTTGGGGTTTCTTGCCTGTATTTGTTAAAGAGTTTCACATGCGGGTATATAACCGCTGGGGTGAATTGGTATTTCAAACCGATGACCGCCATAACCAATGGGACGGTAAATTTAAAGGAAAACTAGCCAGTAACGACATGTATATATGGTATGTTTCCTACCGCGGTTGGGATGTGAAAGAGCATAATGAACAGGGTGTGGTTTATACTTTGTATTAGTAAACCGTAGGGGATAATTCATATATGAAGGCTCCGATTTTACAAAACATTTGCTTCAAGAGTATTAATAAAATATAAACATTCCACATGCTCTAATTGGTTAATTTTGCAGCCAATTAATGGGTATCATATCAAACATAGTTAGTGGTATAACAAGAAGGGTAAATACAGGACCCACCGACCAAGAAGAGCATGAGATGGGCTTCTTGGATCACATTGACGATTTGCGTAAACATATTGTGCGGGCAATCATTGCCGTGATAATTGGAGCTATTTTTTGTTTTGTGGAATTGGATATCATCATGGACGTCATTATTTTGGGGCCTATCAATGTGGGTTTTTGGACCTACCGCCAAATTTGTGACCTTTCGTATTTGTTATACAATAACGATACTTTGTGCATCAAAGAATTTAAACTGAACATGCAAAATCTATCACCAGGTGGGCAGTTCAGCAACAGTCTTTTTATCGCATTGATAGGTGGCTTTATAATAGCTTTCCCTTATATCATACGACAATTGTGGCTGTTTATTAAGCCTGCTCTCAAAGAGAAAGAGCAAAAAAATGCACGCAGTTTTACTTTCTTTATATCTTTGTTATTCCTGATGGGAATAGTGTTTGGATATTTTATTCTTACACCCATGTCGCTCTCTTTTTTGGCCAATTATGAATTGAGCAGTAAAATAGAAAATAACTGGACTTTAGATGAATACTTATCCTTTGTAACCATGATGGTACTGGCTTGTGGTTTGATTTTCGAATTGCCCGTAGTGATTTATTTCCTTACCAAAATAGGTTTGCTAGGTTCAAAGTTTATGCAAAAAAATCGACGTTATGCCATCGTTATCATATTAATTATTTCAGCTATCCTAACCCCAAGCCCCGATATGACTAGTCAATTATTGATGGCCACACCCTTATATTTGTTGTTTGAGTTTAGTATATATGTGAGTAGGAGGGTAGAGAAGGGGAATGGAAGTGGGAAGTAGGAAGTATGAAGTGGGTTCGCCGCGGCGAAGGAAGTGGGAAGTAGGAAGTATGAAGTATGAAGTATGAAGTGGGTTCGCCGCGGCGAAGGAAGTAGGAAGTAGGGAGTATGAAGTAGGAAGTTGGTTCGCCGCGGCGAAGGAAGTTGGGCGGAACTTTCTAAAAGTTAAAAATATAAAATAGTAGCTCGATAGCCCCGCCGCGGCGGGGGGAATAAAATATAAAATATTCAGATGCAGGTAATAATCCCGGTTGCAGGCATAGGCAGTAGGCTTAGACCGCACACACACACACAACCCAAGTCGCTGATACCAGTGGCGGGGAAGCCCATTTTAGCTCATATCATTCAACCACTCATCGATGCGGGGTTCAACGATTTTATATTTATTATCGGCTACTTGGGCGATAAGATAGAAGAATATATCACCCAAAATTTTCCAAATATCAATACACATTTTATTATACAAACCACCGGAAAAGGAATTGGTCACGCCATTTGGTTGGCAAAAGATTATATAAATAACGAAAAAGAATTGATGATTGTGTTGGGCGATACGATTTTCGATACCAACTTAAATAACTTTATTAATAGCCCATTCTCTTTGCTGGGTGTGAAAAAAGTGAGCGATCCTCGATCATTTGGTGTGGCCGAACTTGATGGACAAGGATTTATTTCGAAACTGGTTGAAAAACCCAATATACCCAAATCAAATCTGGCATTGGTGGGTCTTTATAAAATAAAAGAAACCGACCAACTGATAGAAGCTTTAGAATATAATATAGAGAACAAAATAAAAACCCAAAACGAGTATCACCTCACCGACGCACTCATGCGTATGGTTGATGCAGGTGTGCAGTTCCGAACACAGGAAATAGACAATTGGTTCGATTGTGGCAAGAAAGATATGCTTTTGGAAACCAATTCTACTTTGCTCAAAAGGCAAAAACCCATGGAAGTAAAGACATACGAAAACACTATTATAATACCGCCCGTATATATAGATCCTACTGCACAGATAAGTAATAGTATTATAGGTCCTTTTGTATCTATTGGCGATAGTGCCGTAATCAAATATTCTATATTGAAAGATAGTATTATAGGCCCACATTCCTATTTAGAAAATGCAATTCTCCACCATTCACTTATTGGTAACGATGCATCATTCCAAGGCGTGCAGCAGAGCCTAAACATCGGCGACAGTACAGAAATTAATTTTGGAAATGAGATATAATAATAGTAGACAATGGTCAGTAATCAGTAATCAGTGCCATTCGGCGGCTATAAGAACAGTTTGCTTTACAAATTGGATGTCACTGACTATTAACCACTAACCACTAACTACTTACAACTAAAACTATGATAAAAAACAAATATATAGACCTTATAGAGCAAACATTCTATTTTCCCCGTCACGACTATGATGTGAGGCATGGTAATTTATTCTTTCACGATCTTAATTTGATGCAGATTATAGAAGAATATGGAACACCGCTTAAGCTTACCTATTTGCCCAAAATTGGTTCGCAGATTAAGGTATCCAAAGACTTATTTGCCAAAGCTATTGACAAACATAAATACAAAGGGAAATATCATTATTGTTATTGCACCAAGAGCTCTCATTTTAAATTCATTATTGAAGAGTGTCTCAAAAATGATGTAGATTTGGAAACATCATCGGCTTTCGATTTAAATATTATAAAGTCTTTGCATCAAGAAGGTGTTTTCCCATCGCACAAAAAAATTATATGCAATGGCTACAAAACCGATGCATATATAAAAGGAATGGTGGAATTGGTGCAGCTAGGTTTCGAAAATTTGGTTTGTGTATTGGACAATCCCGATGAAATAGATTTGCTGGACGCACTTTGCCCCATAGAAATGAAAATAGGCATAAGAGTAGCCACGGAAGAGGAGCCCAATTTTTCAGTATATACTTCTCGGTTGGGTATGAGCAGCAAAAAGATATTGCGTTTATATAATCAAAAGATAAAAGACAATCCAAAATTTACCTTAAAGATGATGCACTTTTTTGTGAATTCAGGAATTAAAGATACTACATTTTATTGGAGTGAGCTCACACGTTTGGTTAATGTGTACTGCGATTTGCGACAAGAGTGCGATACCCTCGATTGGTTTGATATAGGTGGTGGCATGCCCATATATAATAGTTTAGGTGCTGAGCATAATTATGAATATATGATAGATCAGATTTTAATGATTATTCAATATATATGCGACGAAAAAGATGTACCAGAACCTGATATTTTTACAGAGTTTGGTTCATTTACAGTGGGGGAGAGCGGTGCAACATTATATAAGATAGTAGGACAGAAACAACAAAACGATAAGGAACTTTGGTATATGATAGACAGTAGTTTTATTACTACACTTCCCGATACGTGGGGCATAGGACAGAAATTTATACTATTGGCCATCAATCATTGGCAGCGTGAGTTTCAACGTATCAATTTAGGCGGATTAACTTGCGATGGTCAAGATTTTTATAACAGTGACAGTCATACCAACCAAGTGTTTATGCCCAAGCTCCACCACGATGAAGAATTATATATGGGATTTTTTCATACAGGTGCTTATCAAGAAGCATTGGGTGGATATGGCGGAATTCAACATTGTTTGATACCGGCCCCCAAACATATTATTATAGATAAAAATGAAAATGGTGAACATACTTTCAAACTGTTCAATAAGGAACAAACGGCAGAGAGTATGTTGAAGATATTGGGATACTAAAGTTAATGGTTAATGTATAATTATAAATGATTTCCGCCGCGGCGGATTGCTGACTCCGAATGGCATTAACCATTAACCCGGCAGCAGCGGGAACCATTAACAATTATTTCACAGCCCAGCGTTTCAACAAAGGACTGTTGGCATACTCCACATTTATCCGCACATAGGCTTTCTTATGATAATGTTTTACCCATTCGTCGAGTGCTGTTTGGCGTTTACGTTCCATAGTAGCAGCTTGTATTTTTTGGTAATCGGTAACAGGGTTGGTTACATGCGGAGGTATATAGCTTTTTAAATAGATCAAACGGTATGCTTTAGTATAATCGGGCATCACAAAATCCATTACATCCGATATTTGCCCGGGTTTCATTTTCTCTATAATAAAGTTCAATTCTTTGTCAAGTTCTTCCACACTTATGCGTGCTTGCCCAGTAGAGGGGTCGGTAATGAAACCGCCATTGGTGCGGCTTTCTTCATCGTCGGAATATTTTTTTACCAATTCTTCAAAGGTGGCGGTTTTATCAATTACCAATTGTCTTACCGAATCGCAAAAATGTTTGGCAGTTCTCACATCCTCATTCACAGTTTGTGGTTTTATCAATATATGTCTGGCCCTCACACGTTCTCCTTTTCTATCGACCAGTTTAATTATATGATATCCAAATGGTGTTTCTATAATACGCGATACCTCGTCTGGCTTAAGTTTGAAAGCGGTGGCTTCAAACTCAGGCATCATTTCGTTACGTCCAAAATAATTCAAGTCGCCCCCATTGCGGGCCGAACCAGGATCTTGTGAGTATAAACTTGCCATAAGTGAAAAGTCTTTTCCGTTCATTATTTGTTCTCTAATCTCTAACAAAGTTTGATAAGCAAATGCTTTTTCATCAGGAGTTACATGGGGTTTTCTTACAAAAATAGAAACCTCTACTTCTGCACTATTATAAGGCAAACTATCTTTTGGAATTTGTTTGAAGAAATTTTGTACATCACTGGGGCCAACTTTTACATCCCGCAAAATCCCTTGTCTGATTTCTTGAATACGTAATTGCATTTTTATTTTATCACGGTTTTCACTTTTAAGTTCTCCCACTGATTTGCCTAGAACACTTTCCATTTTATCCATGCCTCCATATTCCTGCGACAGTGTTCTAAGTTTGCGTTCCATCTCACCCTCAACCCGCTCGTCCGATACAACTACGCTATCTATTTCAGCTTTATATAACATCAGTTTGTCCACCAATAATTGATCGAGTATAATACATTTTGCCGAGTCGGGACTAATGCCTTCAAAATTTCGTTTAAGTTGCAAATAAGATATTTCCACATCCGAACGAAGTATATAGTTATTGCCAACTACGGCCACTATTTCATCAACAAGAATAGGTTTGGGTTGAGCAATGGTAGGGCTTACAATTACTGATAGTATAAATAATGTTAAGAATATTCTCATGGAGTTTTATATATTTCTGTTATCCCTTCTTTTTCGGCGTTACGTAATAATTCGATTTCTTTTTTCTTAACGGCGTCAATCTTCTTTTTGTTACCAATAATGTTTCTGATATTGTCAAGCTCAAGCTCCAATGGTGATACACCACTGCGTATGCGACTATCTTTTATATCAACGAAATACAGGAACAAGGCATCTTCCAAAATGGTTTTGCGGTTATTGGTAAGAAACTGTTCTTCGTTATATGCTTTTAAAGGAATCTCTTTGGCTATATCATCAAATTTGAGCCACACCGTATCATTTACAAAACTGAACTCTGCAAGCACTTTGCTATAGTCCATCAACTTGGCTGTTTGGTTAACATCGTCGGTCAAAAACCATTGACGTGCTTTATCAATACCTGTTATTCCTTTTTTGAATTTGAAATAATTAAGTCGAATTAAATTTGTCTTTAATTCAAACTCTTTGCGATTTTTCATATAATACTCTCTGATCTCTGCAGTGGTTACTGAGGTATCTGCATGTTTCTGCACAATTTTTTGCCGCAGCGATTCTATCATCAACGAGTTTTTATAATCGGCTATTTGGATATCTTTATTCTTTTCTTCATCGGTAAGGGTATTATCTGCTTCCAATAATAATACTTGCTTTTCAACCCAGTTCCGTATATAGTTTTTTGCAAACCGTTCACTATCGGTTGCATTGGCATTGGGCCTTATCAGGCCGTTCAAGTCAGCACTATACAAATAATTATCACCCACTCTTGCCAGTTTTCTACCCTTCCCGTTTTCGCAACTATATATAATCATGATTGTGAAGCAAAGCAAGCAACACGAAGCACAACCAAACTTTGCTGTGGTATACATTATTTAGTAAACAAAGCCGCCTTCACAGTTTGATCTATTACTACAGGATATTTTTCACGCAATTCTTTAATCCATTGTTTATCCAAATACGTTTGATAATCGGCGGTGATAATACCTTTGGCTTCTTGCAATTTTTTAGGACCAGCAGGTATTATAGCTTTTACCCAAACTATGGTTACATGCCCATCGGCAAAGTTGAAACTTCTAACACCTTTTTGCCAACCCAATGAATCCAATAAAGCATTTTCACCCTTTTCAAATTTGCCCTCTTTTACACTCATGGCGAGTGCGTTTTTTTCGTTCAATTCTTTTTGAATCTCGTCGGCAGTCTTTCCGCCTTCAATCATTGTGGTTACAATTTTAGCAGTTGCTGCATTGTCGCAATCTATCAAGGCAGCTTCAGCACGGTCTTTCCATTGGTAGTTCATTTTATTTTGCTCGTAAAAATCTTTTAATCCCAAGGTGTCTATCGTTGCTTTGCTCCATACTTTTTTGTCGTTCAATTCAAAAAGCAAAATACCATCATGATATTCTTTGAAGAGGTTTTTGAAGGTATCATTTTTAGCTTCAAGGTGGTCTTCTTCATAACCCAATACACTTTGTTTTACAAACTCAGCATAGTAGCTATTTACTACAGGTTCGATTCCTGCATTGCCACTGCGGGGAGTTTGGTAATCTAATATATAATTGGCAAAATGTAAACCGGTAAAATTTTTATCACCTAACTTGAACAAAGTTTTTTTCATCACTTTGCTTTTTTCATTGCCTTTCCATTTACCTGTTAGTATGCTTGAATCGACCGCGGTATAATACTTTTTCAAAGTGGCAGGTTTCTCTTTGAAACCGTTTTCTTTTTTGATACGCTCAATCACGCTTTCTTTGTTCATTTCGGAACGCATGTCTTTATTAACACGCACTCTTAGTTCTTCTTTTTTGTTTTCATAATCCTGTATAGGTTTTACTTCTATAAGTTTGAGTATGTGCCAACCATAATTTGTTTTAATAGGCATGCTCACTTCACCTTCTTTTTTGATGCCGTATGCAGCTTCTTTAAAATCGTTGGGCCACCGTGTGTCCAAACTTTGTATAACATTGAGCACACCTCCTTTGGTAGCTGTTCCTTCGTCCTGCGAAAATTTGGTACACAATTCTTCAAATGAACTTCCTTGAGAAATTCTATTGTACAAACTGTCAATTTTATTTTTTACTTGTTGGTTGGCTACCAGATCGGCACTCGTTTTTAGCATGATATGGGCAACCTTCAAATCGGGGCGGGCAGCACGCTTATCGCTTACTTTAACAATATGATAACCAAAACGGGTGCGGAATGGCAAACTCACATCGCCAATAGCTGAATTGTATGCCATCGACTCAAATGAATAAATCAAGTTGAAAGCGGTGAAATAGTCTAAGTCGCCATGGTTGTATTTGGCCGATGGGTCTTCGCTGCTGCGGGTAGCCACACTGTCAAAGTTTTCCCCACCTATCAATATCTCGTTACGAATTTTCATAATTTTTTCATAAGCAACGAGTGTGTCCTTGGGCAAAGCATACTCATCGAGGAAAACCAAAATATGCGAAGCTCGCACTTCAATGCGTGTGCGGTCGTATGCTTCCCTAATTAGTTTCTCAGTTACATTTTTGTCGCTAAGGTAGGGTTGAGCCAATTGTTTGCGATAACCAGCAAGTTCTTTGCGGTAGTTCTCGGCAGTATCCATGCCAAGCATCATGGCTTCTTTTACTTTTAGTTTGAAGTTGATATACAAATCTAAGTATTCGTCAATGCTTTTACTGTCAGGCAATTGACCTTTGGGGTTGTTTTTCATGTACACCCTTTCGAACTCGGTGCGGCTTACGGCATCATTGCCATAGGTGAAAATGTTAGAACTCTGTGCGTTTGCTGAAATTACAAACAGCGATAATACGATTGTAGAAAAAATTTTACTGAACATTCTTAGATTAATAAATTTATGAGTTAAAATTGCGGGTGCAAAAATATAGTATCAACCCTTATAACCCAATAACCAAATTCTAACATGAAAAAATCATTGCTCATTGTCACCTGCATTTGTGTGGCTATTGTTTTTAGTTGCAAAAAGAAAGACACAACAACACCTACGCCTATTAACAACAATTCAAAATTTGCTATTTCAAGTCCTTCCTTTGCCAATGGAGGTTTATTGCCTGTTAAGTACACCACCGATGTGGCTAAGTCTGTCTTCCCTCCTTTAACATGGGTTAACCCGCCTGCTGGCACAAAATCGTATGTACTTATTATGGACGATCCTACGCCGAAAAATGTATCTACATGGGGGCATGCCACCACCAATTGGTGCGTATTTAATATACCCGATACCTGCCGCACCATTGCGGAGGGTACGAATCTTTTTCATAAATTACCTTACGGTGCAGCAATTGCCAATAATGAGTTAGGACAACCTCAGTATGGTCCTCCAAGTCCTCCAGCCCAAGAAGTTCACACTTATTCCTTGCGATTGTATGCTATTGACAATATACTCACACTAACCAATGGTACCAGCAGAGCCAATGTTTGGAAAGCTATGCAGGGACATTTGAAAGACAGTGCTATTATGACAACCCACTACTATTAATTGTATACGAAAAAACACAGGCAAGGTTTTTGTCTAATCATTTTTTGAATGGTAAAAAAATATTTCTTGATTTTATGTTTGGCATTTGTAGCCAAGGTAAATGGTCAACTCGTATTTCAAAATACCAGTAATGATTATGGCAATGTGCCCAAAGCTAAAATATTGTTTTCAGAATTTATTGTTACCAATACAGGCACCGAAGAAGCTTTTGTATTAAGACTGGATGGGGTAAGTAATTTCAGTTGGTCATTTGCCCGTGCATCCATCAAACCTGGCGAGAGTGATACTATTCGAATATATTATTCTCCCGACAAGGCAGGTGCGTTCAACGAAAAAATAAAAGTTTATTTGAGCACCGACGATAAACCTACAGTGCTTGAAATGAAAGGCAATATAAAAGAAGTGGTGAAGGAAGACCCGATGCCCTGCTACTCTTTCCGAGACGCACACCCCGACTTGTTCAAACTTGGTGTTATTCCCCAACTCGATGCTTTGATAATTGATGCCAAAACAAAACTACCTATTGATGGTGCTTTTTTTCAGGTATACGATGGCAGTTTCCGTTCCTTCTTTGGATATACTAAGGCCGATGGGGCAATCCAATATAAAGTATCGCCTAGTTTATATAATATTAGGGTATCGGCCGACGGCCACAAATCGAAGGAAGTAGAGAAATATTTGAACCGAGAAACAGAAAAGTTCGTGATAGAACTTGAACAAATTGGTTATGATACTGGCACCACCGTGGCAGAAACCATTGTAAAAAAAGTAGAAGCAACCCCTAAAGAAACCGCAGCGGTAAAAGTTCAAAAGGTGGAGCAAGTAAAAGTAAAAAAAATAAATCCTCCTACTGATTCAGTCCCTAAAAAAGTAGAACTTAAAGTTGAGCCTGTTATTCAAACGGAAATTATGAATGGGCAATTGAATCCGCTGTTTTTTACGCCAAACAATATTGTATTACTAATTGATGTGTCAGGCTCAATGGCTAAGCCCGATAGGTTGGATTTGTTTGTAAAACAATCGCACGAGCTCATAGAAAAACTTCGCCCATTTGATAAAGTTAGTATTGTAGTGTATAGTTTAACGGCTCGCATATTAATACCACCGACCCCAGCAATAGAAAAAAAATTATTCTTTATTATATTGGATAGCTTAAAAGCAAATGGCATGACCAATGCTCACAAGGGAATAGAGCTGGCGTACTCCTTAGCCGATAAAGCATTGGTTGCGGGAGGTAATAACCAAATTATTCTGGTCACAGATGGTGTTTTCAGGTTGGCTCCCGAAGAGAAATTACTGATGCAAACAATGAGCGGTCGCGAAGTAGACCCAATCATCTTATCAGTAATGATGATGGGCTTGTCGGAAACAGCAGGCAAAAGGCTGCAAGAATTGGTAAATCTGGGTAGAGGATCACTCCTAAAATCAAATGAAGACCCCAATACCGTTGATTTATTATTGGAGGAAATTAAGGACCGTTCGAAGAAAAAATAGTTAGCCGTCATGTTTTCCATGCAACGTCCCACAAGCTTGTTGTAGGATTGTTTCAGTATCTCATTTTGGGGAGACAGACTAAATAAGGTGATGACAACAATTCATTTAACAACAGAAATTAAAGCCCCAATTGGAACATGTTTCCACTTGGCCAAAGATGTGGATGTGCACAAACTTTCAACCTCTAGCACCAAAGAAAGAGCAATAACAGGGCGAACTACAGGACTTTGCGAACAGGGAGATATTATAACTTGGCAAGCAAAACATTTTGGTTTAAAACAAAACCTCACCGTAGAAATAACCCAACTAAACAAACCCTATTTCTTTGCTGATAAAATGTTAAAAGGTGCATTTAAAAGCATGCAACATCAGCACAGTTTTGAAGAGAAAAATGGCATCACCATTATGATAGATAAATTTGAATACGAGGTACCCTTTGGCATAATCGGAAAAATATTTGACAAGTTTATTTTAAAAAACTATATGACTCGGTTTTTGTTGGAGCGGAACAGAATATTAAAAGAGTTTGGGGAGACACGATAATTAAGTGTCTAATTTTTTTTTGCAAGCGTCACTATAAATAGTTTACTTTTGTTTTTTTTTTAACCTCAAATAAAACAACATACAATAATGAAAAACTTTTTACTAATTATTCTTTTTGCAGCTAGTAGTTCTGCATTTGCACAATCGTGGAGCGAAATGGGTGCATTAAACGCTAACAACCTCATACTTGCAGTACACTGCGACGCTGCAGGAAATGTATATGCGGGAGGTAAGTTTAAAAACACCAATGGCGATTTTATTATGGTAAAATGGAATGGTACTTCGTGGGGCGAAATGGGTGTAGGAAGTACATCGTTGTATGCTAATAATGCCATACATTCAATATGCTCTGATGCAGCGGGCAATATATATGCAGCAGGAAAATTTAGAAACTCGCAAAGCAAAAACTATGTGGCCAAATGGACTGGGGCGGTTTGGAAAGAAGTAGGTGCCTTAGGTGTAGTGGGCGATATTAACTCAATATGCACCGATACCAAAGGCAATATATATGCAGCGGGTGGTTTTAAAAATACCAATGGCAAATATTATGTGGCCAAATGGAACGGTACAACATGGGCAGAACTTGGCTCTGGTGGTAACAGCCTAAGTTCCGATAGTGTTATAAATACCATAAGTGCCGATACCGCAGGAAATGTATACGCAGCGGGCAGAATTACTAACGCAGGCGGTATGAAATATGTGGCAGTTTGGAATGGTACCAAATGGAGTGAACTTGGTGGTACTGCGAATCCATTGGACGCCAACGATTACATTATTTCTATCTGCACTGATATAGCAGGTAATGTATATGCGGCTGGTAGCTTTACCAGCACAAATGGCGACTATTATGTAGCCAAATGGAATGGAACAGATTGGAGTGAAGTAGGCTCGAGTGGCAATTACCTCACAGCTAACGACAATATAAACACGGTAGCAATTGGTATGGGAGGTAGTTTATATGCAGCAGGTAATTTTACCAATGCCGCCGGAAAACAATATGTAGCAAAATGGAATGGAACCAAATGGGCTGAAGTGGTAACCGGTGCAGGTGCCTTAAATGCCAGTGATATTATTAACGCAATTGCAACTGATACCAAAGGAAATATATATGCTGCTGGCTATTTTAAAAACACCAATGGCAGTAATTATGTAGCTAAATTTACTTTCATAAACAGCATTAGTGAATTAGCAAGTGTAAAAGAAATATATACCTATCCTAATCCTGCAAATGATTATATTAATATTTCTACTTCCAATAAAAATAACTCAACAGAAATATTTATTTATAATATGGATGGAAAATTAGTGATTCAAAATTCTCAAAAAAATACCAATATTATCTCATTAAATGTTTCCGATTTGCCACGTGGTATGTATATGCTCAAGATGCTTGATAATACAGGCGTGAGTGTGAGTAGGGTAGTGGTAGAGAGGTAGAATATAAACTGCTAATCGTTCGAGAATTTTTTCTATATCAGTTCCTATTTCACGCTAGTTTTAAATGGGTATTGGCATCAAATGTACGTTGACAAATAAAATTATTGGCAATGGGCAATTAAAATTCTCTTTGTAGCAATATAAAGTCGTCTAAACTCGATGTTACATCCTGTGTTGCTGCATTTGCAAAAAATGAAATTGTATAGATCTTATACCAGTTCTTAAACTATAATAGTTCTCCGCCTGTGGCGGATTTAGTTTTTGGAATGGTAATGCCGAACTGCATCCCGAAAGCCCCGCTTAATCCCGATAATTATCGGGATGCGGGGGGATTAGTCCCTTTCTTTTGGACTATTATATATTGAGTGTCGGTAGTACCGCGATGGAAAGCTGGAAATGGCTTTTGAAGATTACTAATTCTTTTAAAAACATGAGAAGAAAGAGGTGTATTTTTAATAAGAGGTTAATTAACATGTATTGATAATTATGTAAGGAATTAAAGCAATCCAAATTTGTTTGTACAAAAAAGAAACAATACCTTTGAATATTGTTAGTTAGCTCTGTTATGAAACGCGTGTACTTAGTGTGCCTTCTGTTAGTGAGTGTGTTTACAAAAGCACAGCAATTGCCTGTTTATTGGCAACAGGGCACGGTATTTTATTCGCCCAATATTTCAGAAATAAATTCAGAATCTTCCCTTATTAAGGCTAACACGTACAACGATCGTGTATTTGCAGTTGTAGTATTTGAAGCCTTGCCCACTTCCATTGTTAAAAAAGAAATGGAAAATCAACAGGTAAGATTTTATTCTTTTGTTCCCCCATCTGCTTATTGTGTTTCATTTCCAGTAGGTGGAATTCAGTTATTGCAATATATGGGTGCTAAGGTTATCACATTCCCTGATAATACTATTAAAATCCATCCCGATTTACAAAATCATATATACTTGCCACATATAGTTCGTATGGGTGGGAGGATTAGCGTAGCCTTATGGATGTATGAGAATTCGCCCATTGAAGCTGATTACTTGAGAAAGCAAGGATGTACTATAGAAAAAGAAGGAGTAGGATATATTATAGTTAATCAAGATACCAGTAAAATTAGTGCTTTAGCAGCTTTACCTTTTGTTCATTATATAGAAGCAAGTAGCCCACAGCCTGCAGATTTGAACAAGCCCGGGGTGAACAGCCACCGTGACAATTATTTGCAAAATTCCAGTTTGAGTGGGTTAACGGGTAATGGCGTAGTGGTGGGCGTGGGCGATGGTGGTATGGGCGTGCTGCATCTAGATTTTCAGAACCGTCAGAATAATACCAGTGTGTTTGGTGCAAGTGCCCACTCTAACCATGTTGCAGGCACAATAGGAGGGGCAGGCATAATTAATCCTGCAAATAAAGGTATGGCTCCCAAGGCTACTTTGCTCAATGGCTATTATTATGAATATACCGATAATACAGCCTACCATTATAATACTTATGGTATGATACTAAGCAATAATTCATGGGGCTATAGTTACGTGTGCAGTGGAACAGATTATACTTATGAAAGCAATGGCAACGACCAACAAATGTGTGCTTACCCAACATTTAACAATCTTTTTGCTGCTGGCAATAGCGGTGCATCCACTTGTACAGGTTATGCTGCTGGTTTCCACACCACATTATACGGACCTAATGCAAGCAAAAATAATTTTACTATAGGAGCAGTTGACGATACGGATGTAATAGCTTCATTTTCCTCACGCGGACCAGCAGGCGACGGACGTATAAAACCCGAAGTATGTGGCGTAGGGGTTGGTGTTATTTCAACTATTGCAACCAATGTATACTCGAGTATGCAAGGCACTAGTATGGCCACACCCGGTGTTACGGGCACTATGGCATTATTATACGAAAAATATAAAAGTTTGCACAACAACCAAAATCCGGATGGTACTTTAATAAAAGCATTATTGATGAATACCACTGACGACCTGGGCAATGCAGGTCCTGACTATAAATATGGCTATGGCCGTATAAATGCTCGCAGGGCTTTGGATGCGATGGTGAACAATTTATATAATAAAGATTCTTTGAACACCAACGATTCCGATTCCTATATCATAAATGTACCTGCAAATACTTCAGAACTAAAAGTAATATTGCACTGGAGAGACAAAGAGGCCAGTGCATTTGCTACCAAAACCTTGGTAAACAATTTGGATTTGAAAGTAATAGACCCCAGCAGCGTAACTTATTTGCCATGGGTTTTAGATCATGCAGCAGCTAATGTGAACAATGTTGCAACCCGTAAAACAGATACCTTAAATGTGGTGGAGCAAGTAACTATTTCAACTCCAGCTTCGGGTAATTATACCATTAAAGCATTAGGTACTTCCGTTCCTTACGGACCTCAAACTTATTATATCACTTATGAAGTAATTCCTCAATCTATTAAACTCACTTATCCTATCGGAGGGGAATCATTTTCACCATCAGCAACTGAAAGAATCAGGTTTGATGCTTATGGACTTAGTGGTGGAAATATCATTTTAGAATATTCAAACGATAGTGGTGCAAATTGGAATTCCATCTCATCCAGCATTAACAATTCTGCCAAATTTTATGATTGGACCGTTCCAAGTGTGGCCACCTATAAGGCTTTGGTGCGAGTGCGACACAGCACACTCTCTGTGGGCGATACTTCAAAAGCCATTTTTAATATATTAGGCACACCCAATTTTTCAAGCGGAACTATTACTAGTTGCGATAAAACAGTTACTATTAAGTGGCTAACAGTTGCCAATGCAAATAAGTATGAGGTAATGACACTCGTAGGTTTCGATTGGCAAGTTATAGCAACTACAACAGATACATTTTTCAATATAGGGGGCTTAACTGCCAGCTCTACAGCTTGGTTCACCATGAGGGCATTGACCAACGCAGGAGCTGTGAGCAATAGGTCTACCGCACGTTCCATTGCAGTGAGCACATCGAATTGTGGCAATAGCAGCGATGTAGGAATGTATTTGCTTTCAAGTCCTATATATGGTAGAAAAAGCAGTTATAATATATTAAGTTCAACCCAAAGTATTTCAGTTACTATTCGCAATTATAGTAGCTCTGCATATAGTAGTATTCCCGTAAGTTATCAATTGAATGGCGGAAATGTGGTGAACGAAACATATAGTCCAACTATTGCGGCTAATAGCTCCGCAAATTACACTTTTACCACCACTACCGATATGAGTGCATCTGGTAATTATACGTTAAAAATTTGGACAGGAAAAACAACAGATAATAATCGTGGCAATGATACGTTAAATTATATAGTACGACATTTACTAAATCCTACTATTAGCTCATTACCTTTTATAGAAGGATTTGAAACAGCAAGGGATACCGTGCTAAGTGGAACTTATTATGGAGCCGCAGAAGTACCCCAAATTGATTATGACAATAACAGCCCCTTATGCAGAATGCGTACCTATGTGCGTCCTGAGCTTTTGCAAAGCGGTAACCGTGCAATCACCCTAGATAAGTCGACCCACAATGGCACCAATAATTATAACTATTTAATATATACATTGAACCTTAGTAATTTTACCAATAACACTAAACTGGGGCTTAAGTTTTATATGATGCATCATGGAGAAGAGAAAAATAACCGAGACAGTGTGTGGGTTCGCGGAAGTGATAGTTCTGCTTGGTTGCCGTTATACGACTGGTGGGCTAACAAAGGAACAGCAGGTGTTTGGAATTTACATTCGGGAATAAATATATATAATAGACTTTATACAGCGGGGCAAAGTATAACCTCATCGGCCCAAGTAAGAATAGGACAGGAGGACAATTCCATATTTGTGAAACCTAGCGATAGTGATGGAATTAGTGTTGACAATATCACCATATATGAATTGCCTACCGATGTGGCTATTTCCACGGCAAATAGTCCTACTTCTGGCACTGGACTTTCAAGCTCCACTCAGGTGAAAATTACTCTCACCAATAATTCTCCTGTATCAATTTCTAATATACCCGTGGCTTACCGTCTGAATAATGGTGCTTGGGTTCGTGATACGTTTACTTCTAATTTGGGAGTATCTGCCAGTACCATTTTCACTTTTACCCAAACGGTTGATTTAAGTTCACCGGGTTTATATACTTTGGATGCCTACGTTCACTTTACAGGTGATACAATTCAAACGAATGATTCTATATTAAATCTACAAATTCGGAGTATTAAAAAGTACAACGCTTTTCCTTATAACGAAGGTTTTGAAAGTAATGAAGGCTATTGTTGGACCGAGAGTGGAAATACATCTACCAGCAATTGGGCTTGGGGGATCCCTACAAAAGTTATTATAGATACTGCTGCCAATGGCAGCAAAGTATGGGCTACACAACTGGCAGGCAATTATAGCGATAACCAATTATCATATCTTTATACACCCGCTTTCGATTTGAGTGGGTTTAGTGCCAATCCATTTTTATCTTTCAATATGAAATACCAGTCGGAGGTAGGATTTGATAATTTGTATATAGAGTATAGCGAGAACAATGGCATTAATTGGGTGAAACTAGGTACAAGAAATACAGGCATCAATTGGTATAATACTACTACAAATAAATGGGATGGCGATAGATTATATTGGAAGCTTTCATCGAACAGAATCCCTATTAGTTTGATGACGGATAAAAGCCAAGTGCGTTTCCGTTTTGTGTTTACTTCCGACGTAAATACCAATTATGTTGGGTTTGCTTTGGATGATATACATCTATATGGAGGCAATGACACCAGTATACAAGCTAGTACAAAAGTTACCACAGCCACTATTTCAGGAAATTCGTTTATAAATGTTTCTAATGGCAATAATCGCATTGTTTCTATTAATCCCAATGGTCAGAATTTGGGTAATACTACCGTGGGTGTATATGTTCGGTCAGGTATCATGCGTACCTATCAAAACGAAAAAACGATGAACCGCAATTGGTGGATTAAGCCTGCCACACAACCAACTTCAGCAGTTACGGTGAGATTATATTTATTAGAAAGTGAATACATGAGTTTGGACTCAGCCGATGATAGTACCAATACGATTCAAGACATGGGTATTACGAAGTATGATGGACAAAATGAAGATAGTTTGATCACCAATAATCTTGGATATTTCAATTATATATCTTCAAAAAATATACAAAAAGTTCCGTTTAATAATGGATATTATTTAGAGTTTAGTGTTACCAGTTTCTCAGAGTTTTGGATAAATGCAGGTGGCCCGGGTGGTAATGTGCCCTTGCCTTTGGATTGGATTAGCTTTACTGCTAAGCCTCAAAATAATGATGCACAACTTAAGTGGCAAGTTGCCAATGTAAAAGATGTGGAATCTTATGTCATAGAACGTTCCACCGATTTGCAGAACTGGAAAACAATTTGCACAATCAATAACTCCAACAACAATCACACATCAATATATAATTATACCGATAGAAATATTTCGGATTTGAAGAATGTATTTTACCGCATCAATGCGACTGAATATAATAAAGATAATTACAGTATCATACAAAGTGTAAATTGGGAAACTACTGCCGATTCACGCATAACCATTGAACCCAATCCTGCCATAGATTATATTCGGATTGCAAATAAAAACAATATAACTATTTCTACTTTGCAAATTGATTTATATGATTTGCAAGGAAAACTTATCAAGCATTATACAAATACCAAAGAAGTTTCTATCGGCGATTTGAACACAGGAATTTATATATTAAAAACCGATGCTGATGGGGTAGTGGAGTATAATAGAGTGGTGAAGAGGTAGGAGATTCATATTCCTAGTTTAGGCATATATCTATTCAAGACACAAACTATCGGTACTGCCTTCGGTTTGGCGTTGTCGCCTACCGAAAAAACCTAACACCACCCTTTAGAGGTCGGCGACAACGCCAGACTACAGGCATTGGGAACCATTGTGTTAGGAGTAGATATGTGCCCTAGTTTATAATTATATAATATAAGTAATTGGGTGTTCGCCGCAGCCAACACCCAAGTATTCGAATAACTTTTTTTGTGCCGTTAATTCGCCCCAAAAGAACAGACTTAATTCTTTATGCTTTGTGTTGAAAAAGATAAAACAAGCCCACCTGAACACCTCTATTAAAAGTATTGAATGTATTGTTTGTATTGATATTGGTAAGTCCATGATTGTATCTTATATCAAATCCAAATCCTGTAGCGGGTCTCACGTAACTCATTCCTACAGCCAATCCAAGGTCAACGCTTTTGAAACTAGAGTTTACATTCGTTTTAAAATCATCAACCTTATTTTTGGCACCAGTTAAAATACCCACTTGTGGTCCCAATTCCAATCTAAAACCATTTTCAAACATGTATTGAAAAAGAATAGGTATGTTGACATACTTCAATTGGAGATCCACGTTTTTACCATTACTTGTATACTTGGTTCCTTGAACTGAAAAAACTATTTCAGGTTGAAGTGCAAATTTTTTGCTTAAATGAATATGTGCAAGAACACCAAGGTTCAAACCTAGTTTCGGAGTGTAATTGGCATTGCTGTTTCCTTTTACGGTGTAACCATTTAGGCCGCCTTTTATTCCAATATTTGTATGTTGCGACTGAACTGTACCCAACATGATGACGAAAGCGATTGCTGAAGAGAGATATTTTTTCATGTAATTTTTATTATTTTTTGTTTACGACTTTGTTATTATTAACTTGGGGCAAAAGTCACCATACAGTGAGGCACTCATGTTACACATTTTAGGCAATATATTACATGAATCACAGATGGTGATTTTGGTATATTGAATAGACCTCTTTCATAATTCAAATAAGAAAAGCCAAATTATAACGGACACTTTATTTTATTGTAGTATCGCTCGCCGCGAACTCCGATAACTATCGGGGCTTCCTTTTTACACAAAAAGGAAGCAAAAGTGTTTTTATTTACCAAGGTGATTTTTGCTTGAGAGGCCCAATGCAAAA
>Ga0163151_10002521_pt1 | contig 28128 bp, 21 predicted proteins | sample OliLakLV19MP5IB2_FD_145596 | JGI IMG/M metagenome (GOLD analysis project Ga0163151, IMG submission 145596) | Freshwater microbial mat bacterial communities from Lake Vanda, McMurdo Dry Valleys, Antarctica - Oligotrophic Lake LV.19.MP5.IB-2 | ecosystem: Environmental > Aquatic > Freshwater >...
GTATAAAAAAACAAATTGATTTTGGTATAAATACAGATATCTGTTTTTGCTTTGGAGCTGGACAAAATGAGAAATTTCTTTTAAAACTAAATAACAAGTATGGTTTCTTTAAAAAAATTGTGGCATTAGAACATCCTCGATATGTTATGCAGTATAAATCAAAATCGAAACAAGATTATATCAATAAATATTTACAGGCATTTAGTCAAATAATATGAGCAATAACACATCTTCAATAGTAAGCAAAGTTTGGAATTTCTGTAATCCCCTGCGTGATGTAGGCGTAGGTTATCTAGATTATTTAGAGCAACTCACTTATTTGCTTTTTCTAAAAATGGCAGATGAATACAGCAAGCCACCACACAACAGAAAATTACCCATTCCTAAAACATACAACTGGGAAAGCCTAACCACAAAAAAAGGTGCAGAACTGGAATTGCATTATGCCACCTTGCTTCGGGAGTTAAGCACAGCCAAAGGAATTTTAGGACAAATATTTACAAAGAGCCAAAATAAAATTCAAGACCCTGCAATGCTTGCAAAAATCATTGATATGATTGACAGCGAACAATGGTTGGTAATGGGTGCAGATGTTAAGGGTGATATTTATGAAAAACTGTTGGAGCAAAATGCACAAGACGTAAAAAGCGGTGCAGGACAATATTTTACGCCACGCCCTTTAATTCGGGCAATGGTAGAATGTATTCAGCCACAACCAACAAAAACCATTGCAGACCCAAGTTGTGGAACAGGAGGTTTCTTTTTAGCGGCTTATGACTACATTGTAGAAAACAATAAACTCAACAAGGAGCAAAACAAGTTTCTGAAAATGGAAACATTTTTCGGAAACGAAATTGTTGCAGGAACTAGGCGTTTGGCTTTAATGAATTTGTTTTTGCACAACATTGGCGATATAGAAAGCGATAATTTCATTTCTCCTGCCGATGCTTTAATTGCTGCTTCTCCTACAACTTACGATTATGTTTTAGCCAATCCACCTTTCGGAAAAAAGAGTTCACAAACCTTTACCAATAATGAAGGCGAACAAGAGAAAGACGATTTAACTTATAACCGTCAAGACTTTTGGGCAACGACAAGCAACAAACAATTGAACTTTGTTCAACACATTCGGTCAATGCTCAAAACAACAGGAATGGCAGCAGTTGTATTGCCCGACAATGTTTTGTTTGAAGGTGGTGCAGGTGAAACGGTTCGTAAAAAATTATTGGAAACAACAGACCTGCATACAATTCTTCGCTTACCGACAGGAATATTTTATGCACAAGGAGTAAAAGCAAATGTTATTTTCTTCGACAACAAACCTGCAAGCAAAAACCCTTGGACAAAAGAAATTTGGGTGTATGATTATCGAACTAACATACATCATACCTTAAAGAAAAATCCATTAAATATTGATGTTTTAAAAGACTTCATTGCTTGTTACAAACCCGACAACAGAAACAAACGAAAAGAAACTTACAACGCAGAAACCAATCCCGAAGGACGTTGGAGAAAGTTTACTTATAATGAAATCATTGCAAGAGACAAAACCAGTTTAGACATTTCTTGGCTCAAAGATAAATCATTGGCAGACCTTGACAATTTGCCCGACCCTGATGTATTGGCGGAGGACATTATTGAAAACTTAGAAGCAGGACTAGCAAGTTTTAGAGAAATTATGTCGACATTAAATACAAAATAGCCATCGCACAGGTGTAAGCACATTTGCAATTCGCACAAGCCAACGCACAGACCAAAAATTGCAAAAGAGTTATAGCGTTAATTTCCAAATTAATTCGCAAATATTTTTTATGTTTGCACCATAGGGTTGTTTTTAGGTGATGCCGTATTTGTATCTTTTGATGTTTGGTGCCCTTCTAAAGCAACCTTTCTTTTTTTGTAATTTCTATTTGATACTGGAGCTTCTGTTCCTAATTGCTGGTATCTTCTATTTGTTTTGTTTACCATTAATTTCATTTCTTCATTTTGCTCAGGCTGATTTGTTCGTTCCTGATTTTTAATGTCGGTTTGTGGTTTGATTTTTAACGTCAAAAGTAATTAATCTCAGTTTACTCCCCAACTTTTAAATGTGACCCCAAATCTAAGAGGTGTTGTGGATGTCAAATTCTTCCTTTTTAGGCTTTACAAACTTTTTGCGTAAAATTTACTCCCCAGAAAATGAATGTGACCCCATTTATCCCTTATGCGTTATGAAATATTTTTTTGATAATAACTAAGAGTGCTTCAGAACCAACTGCTCGATCAGTTAAAAACTTCGCTCGGTGGGTTGCTTCCTTCGCAGGGATATTTCTGTAGTTTACTTATCCCAAAAACCCTTAATCTTCTCCGCCATTTCAGCCAATGCTTCAGGGCTAGGATTTAATTTAGCTCGGGTAAAATTCAAATCATCAGCAGTATCCATGGGCACCAAATGTATATGTGCATGTGGCACTTCAAGTCCTATTACCGCAACACCAATTCGTTTGCAAGGCACTGCTTTTTGTATTGCTTTGGCAATGGGTTTGGCAAATACCATAATAGCGGAGATTGCCCCATCGCCCATATCAAATATATAATCTACTTCTTGCTTAGGTACTACCAATACATGGCCTTCCCTTAGCGGCATAATATCCAAAAAAGCTAGGAATCTATCATCCTCCGCTATTTTGTGGCAGGGTATTTCTCCATTAATTATTTTGGTAAAGATGGTAGACATATATATAATAGTTTGAATTTACTTGTGGTTTGGCTGCTTGTGGTTTGTCACGATAGCTATCGGGATCGCCAACCACCTTTAACCTATTATATACTAATCTCCAAAACTTCCATTTTAATTACACCAGCGGGTACCATAATATCTACAACATCTCCTATTTTTTTACCCATTAGCCCTACAGCAATGGGCGACTTTACAGATATACGGCCAGTGGTGAGGTCGGCTTCCTTTTCAGAAACAAGTTGGTATTGCACGGTGTTTCCTGTTTTATGGTTTTTCACTTTCACCTTACACAGCACCATCACTTTGCTAATGTCCATTTTATCCTCGTCGAGCAAACGTGCATTGCCAAGCAGTCTTTCCATTTGCGATATCTTCGCTTCCATCAATCCTTGGGCTTCTTTGGCTGCGTCATATTCGGCGTTTTCACTTAAGTCACCTTTGTCTCTAGCCTCAGCTATTTGTGCTGATATCTTTGGCCTTTCTACAGTTTTCATTTGGATTAACTCTTTCTTCAAGCTTTCCAATCCTTCTTTTGTAAAATACTGTACTTCCATAATTTTGATATTATTTTTTGGTAATGATATTTAAAAACAAACGTCCCGACCCCTAAAAGAGTCGGAACGTTTGGTATATGATAATATTTTTTAGTCCTTTATTTTTTCTGATCAATCATTGTCTTTACCGCCCAAATCCATCCGCACACCAAAGGTATGCATATTGCCAAACGGCTTTGTTTGCTTGAACGAATAATCAAGTGCAAAGCTAGATTTATTTTTGCCAAATGGCAACTCTAAAGTGAAACCTGCGTGAAAGCCTGTGTATGCTGTGTTACGGGTATCGGCACTAAAAATTCCTTGTTGGTATAACATGCCCGAACGTAACATGAAAAAGTTTTTATAAGCATACTCCAAACCTAATGCTCCGGTATTGTCTTGATAAGAGTGTGAGGTAAAACTACCTGCCAAGGTAAGTCTATTGAAATACACTTCAGCACCTTTGTCAAATCGGAAATCATAACTCATCCCAATATTAACTACCGATGGCATCCCGTCTTTGGCCGAGCGTTGCTGTGTAGTTGAGCTATATGGTTTGGAAGGGTCTTGCGTACGCACACTCATTCCATCGCCTGCGTATGAAATATCGGGTCCAATGTTTTTTACTGAAATTCCTAGTTTAAAATCGTTCCCTTTTAACCTTCGTATTTGTTCATCATTGCTGGTAGCTGTTTGGTATTGCACTCCTGCATCAAGAGTCATCGTGGAGCCTGTAACCTCGGCAGTGCCTTCACTAATAAAACGAACCAACATACCACCAGATATTTTTTCTGAGAACTTTTTCGCATACGACATGGCTAGGTTGGTAAATTGCACCGTGTATGTTCCCAAGCCACCTTCGGGTTGTTGGAAAGTAGTACGCTGTATATCGCCTGAATTAATGTTCATGAGCGAAAAACCAATTACACCGCCATTCTTTCCCATAACTTGCGAAAGGCCAAAGTTATTAATATTGATACCTGCCAAATAACGGGTATGAGAAAAAACAAGTTCGGTTTGCTTGGTATAGGAAAGTCCCGCAACATTGATCCAAGTTGCTTCAATTCCTTTTACATTGGCTGTATTTGCACTGGCCCAACCGTTACTTCTTGCCCAAGGGTTAATGAGCAATTGCTCTCCACCATTAGTACCTCTGCGGTCGGGATTACCCGCAAATACGCTGCCTGTGATAGCGATGGCCAAAATTGCTGTTATATATTTCTTGTGGTTCATTTCGGTAATGTGTTTTAGATTTTAGAAAGTTAGAAAGTATCCAAGTCAACTGGTCTCATAATACCATACCATTTTACAATTTTTTCGCCCAGTTCGTATCCATTAAAATGCACAATATATAAGCCACTTGCTATAGGCACCTGTGCTTGGTTCTTCAAATCCCAATCGGAATAAGTGAGCTCATCATCTTTCTTAATTTGTCTCACCAATGAACCACTAAGCGAATAGATACTTATAATACATTTAGGAGGCAGGTTGATAAATTTAACGCGGGTATCTAACTGCGAGTTTTCATAATTAGAAGCTCCATAATAGGGGTTTGGCACCACATTGATTTTATCCATAGCCGCTTTACCCAAATCAAGAGAGTGATCTACAGCAATATCATTGGTATTAAATGAATAATAAGGCGAACTGTTATTACCTGTTGACGATGTAGTATATTTTGCATAGGGCTTAGCTACACGCACGCGGTAACGAACCTCACTGGGAATATTAAGTTTGCCTCCGTCATAAGTTATATTATATCCGTAATTCATATAGGGCATGCTAACCCACTGCACTTGCGAGGTAACTTGACGTTTGGTATTAGCGTCATCAATTTTACCTGCAGTGCTTAATATTTGCTGATAAGATACGCCTTCATCGTAAATGGGCCCAGTATAAGCACCATACTTTGCAGGAGCACAAACATATACATGGTGCATACCACCCCAAAGTGGGCCGTTGAAATTACTGATATCTGCGGTAGGATTCCAAATCATATCTGCTCCATTATATCCTTTCAGCCACGAGTTTTCACCCATAATGATATTTAGTCTTTCACCTGTTTCAATATTGATAGCATAACCGGGGAACCAAGAACGCCCTTTATCTGTTGGATCATACTCTGGAATATAATTGCCTGTGCTGGGGTCTTTAACCATTCTGCCTGTCCATGATGCATGGTCACGAATGCTCCATTTTAATCTGTTGCCCTCTGACAGTGCTTTGTCTTCGCTCATTTCTACTACTACACATTTTGTCCATTTGCTTTGGTCAGGTGTAATTACCAAATCTATTCCCACCAAATTAGCCATCGAGTTCTCACTAAGGCTTGGCACACTGGAACCGTCAAATGCTGGCCCATACGTAATTTCGCCAGTAGTTGGGTTTCTTGCAGCTCTTGAACAAAGTTTATAAGGAGCAACCCTTCCATCACATATTTTTTCATAATTCTCGAATGGATCTAGCCCCTCTGCTGGACTAACTGGTTTAGCAAAATCAAAAGTATATTTTGATTTATCGCTTAAACCACCTTGTGCATCATATCCATAATTTTCCGCTTTACCATTAACCCCCGCACGAATCCAGTTATTATAACCCCCGCCATCATTATCTTTCACACCGATTAACCATTTGCGGGTAGGATCGCTAAACTCAACAGATGATTCTATTGCACCATAGGTTTTGTCGACATTGTCGGATACACCAGGTTGATTAGGTTGTTTCATACTTATAGAGAATCCATATTCTTTTATAATCTGCTCATTGAATTTTTTGAGTGTAATATTCCCAATGGTTACTTTACCAGTTGTTTTATTGGTAAGTGTCCATATTGAATTGGTATCACGCAGCACATTGGGAGGGGTTCCTTTGGTACCAGTATCTTGAATTATAAATTCGAAATCGGCTTTCGGTACTTTCAATGGGTCAATCACTGTTACCTTTATGGGGCCATAACCATTGGTATATACTGGGAATTCCATTTTGCCTTCACGCAATATTTGCTCAATGGATGCCTTAGTTAACTCTAAAGAATTACCACCATTGCCCTGTCCTTCAATTCTCTTTATCATAGGGCCAGAACCGTAGAGAGCATTTATTTTAGAACCACCGCTTGTAGGGTCTGGTTTGTGGGGTATACCAGTATAACGCTTCACATTGAGGCGGCCAGCTAAATATTGCTCTGGATTTTGGTTTTTAGCATCATTGGTCAAGTTAGCATAAGCTACCACCATAAAATGGTATTGCTTAAAATTAACCATACGCTTATCGGCAGTGGCAAATAAATCCTCCTTTACACTAAATGAATGTACAATACCTATATTATTTCCTATTACTTTTGAGACAGGCAATGGTTGACCCACAACAGGATCATATACCCTGTTTATTATTTGTGTAATATTATCTTGAACATCCATTTGTTTCAGAACCCTAGCCTTTTCAGTATTATCCAAATCGCCCGTTGTAACACTTGCATCTTTCAACTGATATATTTGATAACCTTGGAACTTATAATAAAAACTATCCTTAGGGTTTTGTGAAAACGGGTTACGCACACCTCCTACATACTTCTCTGTTTCTTCGGTATTGTCTAGTACCAAAATCAATTCATTATCATATTCTTTCAAGCTCATATCTGGAGATCTCGGCCCATCAATCAATTTAAAATTATTATTAAATAAAAGTTGAGCTTTATCATCGGCATTACGCAATTGCGTCAATGAACCTGTAGCACCGCCAAGGCTGCTGCGTGCCCATACTGCTCCAATTGTTACTTCGTTGCGTGCTCCAGTTTTTAAAGTGAGTGGCCCTGCACTTTGCAAAAACCTGCGGTCGCTTGGTTGATTGCCGGCACCCTTCTCAGTCCAACCTGTGTTGTTAACAGGATCTCCATCAAACATAAAGTTATAGGACGTAGCACCTCCCCGTCCATTACCTCCATTTGTTACATGTTGACCATCCTGCCACAAAGCTCTTAAATAATTATAATAATGCAAAGGTTTTGTAGGGTTGCCAATTACACTAAAATCATTATTATAATACATGAATGCAAATAATTTCAACTCGTTGCCATTCTCATCCTTCGGGCCCTTGAAAAAATCTAAGCCTACAGTAGGAGGATTTAAACCATAGCCTAAAATACCTTCATCATTATCATCCCCATTATAGCAATACCCTAAATTCCTTGTTGTATCACATCCCACATAGTCATCGGCATAGTTACCCAAATCGGGGTCAATCCATTGGCCAAAATAACATTCTTTTACAGGCTCACCATAATTGGTAATTTCCGTAGAATAAAATGTCATATTATTTATCTCGTCGTTGGTTGTAAAAGCAAAAGCCGTAGTTTTAAGTTCCAAACCTATAGGCACCCCTTGTGTTTCGGAATGTATATTTCCTATATCATTATATACAAACCATAAAGCTTGGTCGCCCTTCACATCAGGGTAGTCGCCTTGTGTAGGGTTGTATTCCAAACCGCCGGCCATATTTACATAAGGTGCCATGTGGAATTCTTCGCCATAACCCATATTACCGTTACCCGGCCAATCTAGTATCGGCTTGGTGAGGTTGGCAGCAGGGTTTTTAATAAAGAGGTCTATTTCTTCGCGGGTAACTTTATATATTTTGTCGTAATGCTCGCAACGTTCAGGAGCAATTTTTGTAGGCGAGGCTGTAGAATCAACAGCTCCTGCAAAAAAGTCTATCCCATTTTGTCGGTAGGTCATAGCAGCAAGTTTTAAGTTATTACCTGCATCAACGCCGCCTATCCAAAGTGAACCAGCAAATATGGAATGCTTACGAATACCATTGGGGTCCGTTATCTTAGGTATTTCATATTTGGCACTAATAAGGTTCCACCACATGTCGCCACCATTCATTATGGTTGTGCGTACATTATTGATGTCCAAATCTACTTGTGCGGTTGGAGCTTTGCAACCATCGGCCATGGTGCGAAACATATTATTGTCCACACGCGATGTAGGGGTACCGATTATCTCACGGGCCTGAGAAGCATTTCCCACAATACCTGCGAGCAAAGCTGAAAGCAGCCATTTGCTTTGTTTGGTAAAAATATTCGAGATTTTCATATCTATTCCTCCTTTTTTGGGTTGGTGTTTTTATTAGAAATTATATTTTAGTCCTATTCTGAACAATCTAGGGGTATAATAATTACCCGGGCTATTGATGCGGACATTGTATAAGTCGATGAACGATTGTGACGAGTTGGCACGAGCTACAGCCTGGCTTCCAAGCTCTGAAGAAAGATAACCATCGTCGCTTGCTGAGCCTGTATAACGATAAACACGGGTAATGTTTTGTTTGTTGAATATATTATTTACCCATAAGTATATGTTAATAGCTTTAGGGGCTTTGGCTTTATTCTCGCCTTTACCTTTTATCAATATAGTTTTATCTATGGTTAAGTCCATTAAATATCTCCATGGATTGCGAGATCCGTTAACAGTACCTCTAATCTGTGAACGTTGCACTACACCGCTTTGTCCTTCGTTAATAGGTTGCGAGTTTGAAGTATAGGGCGTTCCGCTTTGTGCTTGAAAGGTTAGGTTTAAACCAGCATTAGCCAATGGGTATACATAGTTTGTATTTCCATTACTGCTTTTACCTTTATATCTTGGGCCATCCTTATCACTGTAATGAAAATCAAAAATACCTTTTATATTATGTCTGGTATCATAATCCAATGGGAACAAGGTACGAAGATTGGGTTGGCCTGCATTAAGCAATGCTTGGCTTGAACCTGCATTTGAACCTGTACCATCAGCAAATTGCAACATATAATTGGCAGTAAGGTTTATATTTTTACTTGGACCCGCATCTCTAATTTCATATTCTACTCTGAAACTTTTTACAGTTCCAAAGTCGAGATTTCCATAAGTGGTATAACTAATTGGGTAAGCTTGGTTATATTTAAAAAGCTGCACCAAGTCACGCATTTCACTATATGATGCCGTTAAACTCAATGCTGAATTTCTTGATATCTGTTGTTTGAATCCCAATTCATAATCTGTTTTACGAATAGGTTTCAAAGCAGGGTTATTGATTACCTCAGTAGAACGTTGTCTTAAGAAATAATAGTCATCAACCGTAGCCACAACACCTTCGGGAGGTCTTTGGGTCAATACATCATAGTTTACAAAAAACTGCGATTCATCGTTAATTGGGAACTTAAACCATATACGGGGCATAAAATACAATTTTGGCCTATATGCTTGGAAAGAATTAGCGGTTAGTTTTTGATTGGGATTATTGTCTACCAAATAAGGAGCAATACGGCCCGATGAATTTCTACGATCAGTAGCCAATACGGTGGGGTCATTTACTTGTATACCATTCTCATCATACCATTTGGTTTGGTTATTATCCTGATTGGTGGAACGATAACCTAAAACAGTGGTAGGGTTTTCAATATCATTAACATATACCGAGGCATCATCACTCATTTGAGAATTCAATTGGCTTGATAGTTTACTTCCTTCGGCTCTAACCTCTCTCACAGTTTTGGTCGGGTACAATGAATATGGGTCTTTTAGTACGCTTTGGTTGGCATCATAGCGATCAATACGAAGCCCCACACGGAAAATCAATTCTTTAAATGCAAATTTGTCTTGTATAAAAGCCGATTGGTATATAGGTTGGAAAGCTCCAATAGTGCGGTTTGTTGAATCATTAAAGAAATCGGCAAAACTTGGCTTGTTGCCTTTGAGTTTGTTGCCCAAATAATCGTACCCGAAATAATTAACATACGCAGTACCATTGTTAAGCAATTCATCGGGACTGAAATAACTTAACTTGTAATGTTCAGGACCATACATGTCAACATCCAAATAAGAGTTTGGCCCAATAGGGTTGCCATTATAATCTTTGGCACCAATATCCATTAAGTGCTTGCGTAGGTTCCCCGTAAATACACCCTCGCGACCACTACCTACTACAGAATTATAATACACAGTATCTTGGAATACGCCATTTGCATCAAATGCTAATTGGGGGTTTGTACGGTCTAATACTGGTGCCGATTGCACCGTTAATTGCCTCATCAAAGACCAAAGTGGTGTAGTGGCTATACTCCAACCACGAGAAAACCGTTGCTCGTATATAATACCAAATTGTATATCGTGTTTCTTATTGGGGTCACGTTTGCCTTGCAAGGTAATTTCGCTCATGGCAAACAAAGTATATTTCTCACTTTGGTTTTTGCCATAACCTGAACCGGGGGTTCCCACATTGTTCCACATAGAGTAAACACTAGTTGGGTTATCGCCATTAAGCAATGCAAGGTTAGATCTAATCTGGTCTAAGTTGAATACCTTACGACCAAGTTCATCTTGATAAGCATAAAAATTCTTGGTATAATTTGCCCTAATCGCATTGCGGTTTTGAGCATCGGGAACAAAATTTACCGCCGTATCATAATAACCTGCTTGCTGATAGTAGGTAGTTAAATACACCGTATCAGGTTGACCGTTTTTTGTAGTGATAAATTGATGCTTGGGTGCGTTTACATTACCACCTATTAACTCGTAGTACGGAGCACGTTTGGTGGTAAAGGAACCTATATATCCATAATCGAAAACTTTATCTTTATGGGTGGCATCTAAGGTAAGTGAATTATTCTGGGTATAATCCAACCTAATTTGATAATAAGCATTGCTCACAATAGATTTGCTTTCTCCCTCATCTCCTTTTTTCTTTTCGGCACTTTTTAGGATATGGGTAAACTTTACATATCCCGTAAAGGCATTACTTGTAGAATGATTATTCTGTGAATTATTAAATAACGTATTGCCAAAATTATAATTGATGGCGTCGCCATAAGAGTAAAAACCGCCTAAATCAATTCTTACCTTTTTGGTAGGTTGAAATTTTAAAGCCCCGTTTATGTTATAACTAAAACGTGGTGTATTGCGGCGAGCTTTATCGTTTACCAAATCGTCTTTGGTTACAAACTCCGCAGCATTCATATAGCCTGTATTTTGTGGTGAAGGTAGCAAAGGGGTTTGTTCTATCCTTTTCAAAACATCGTCTTTCACATACCAGTTTCCTATTGCACTGGGACTGGGGTCTTTCACATAAGTATAATTACCGCCCAATGAATAGCCTAAAATCACTTGTTCGGTTTTTTTCCTTTTGTTTTTAATCCAAAGAGGTCCTTGTAAATATCCTTCAACTAAGTTATAATTATAAGGATCGGTAAGTGCCGAACTTAATACTTCTATTCCGCCATGCGTAACACGCGATGGCCCTTTGGTGGTAATATTGACTACGCCACCGGTAAAGTCGCCGTACATAGCAGGAACTCCACCTACCAATACTTGCAACTGATCTATACTTCCCCTTGCAATTGAGTTAGAGGTAAGAATACCATCAACTAAAACTATAGTACCTGAGCCACGGGCACCTCCAACATTTCCCAAACCTCCGCCAAAACCAGTGCCCTTTACAGCAAATGTTGTGGCATCGCGTTGGCCTCCAAGGCGGGCCATTGCTGCTGCATCGATGGTAGTACCACTGGTGCCGTCCCTAGATATTATGGTAGTTTTGGTTTTGGTTTTATCAGCGGTCCTAGTAAATCCAGGAAGATACACTTTTGTCTTTTCCTCAGTTGGTAAGTTCATTGCATTATCACCAAAAGCAATTACACCGCTGTTCACTACTATTTTAAAGGTATCCGTTATATACCCTTTTAAAGCATATATAATAATATAATCCCCCGTTGAAAGCGGTTTAAATCCGAAACCTCCAACCACATCGCTATAGGTAGCACCGGCATCTGTACCCTCTTTAAGTAAAGTAATCTGCACTCCTCCCAATGGTGCTTTGGTTTTGGCATCAGTAATGATGCCTCGTATTTCACCATCAGAACTTTGGGCTTTGATGCCTAAATACAAAATGCAGGCTAGTGCTAGAATGAAAATCTTTTTCATGGTCTTTGTTTTTTCTTTGTTTATGCCTAATAATGTGTCAACTTGTTCAGTATCAAAATTTATTGCCCTGCGACACAGTTTTTGGGGCAACAAATAAAAAGAATTTTTTAACAGGTTGTAACTTCTTAATGAAATTTCCCGTTTCTGTCCTCTTTTTAAATGCTTTAACGCTGTGCTAAAAATTATGGTTGCACAAGGTGAACTAAACTTTGGTCACTAAACATTTTATCAACTTTAAAATTCAATTAATCAGTAACTTAAAATTATATTTTCTTGACAATTTACTGGCATTTGCTACTTGTATATGGTGCTGTTTCCACAGATTTTTATGCGATTATTTAAATTAAGTTGTGGAAAAATGGTTTGCTTCAACCTTGGGCAAGCATCTTTTCAAAATCATCTTCGCTAATTATTGGAATATTGAGATCGGTGGCTTTCTTTAATTTTTCGGGTCCCATTTTGTCGCCCGCCAATAAATAGTTCAAACTTTTGGAAATACTAGCCAGGTTTCGCCCTCCGTTATTTTCTATCAAGGTTTTTAATTCCTCTCTGCTATGGTTTGCAAATACGCCGCTTATTACAAAACTTTTTCCTTCAAATATATTTGACTTTGGCAACCGATTTTCATCTTCCTTAATGGCTAATTGTACACCTGCCTTGCTTAATTTTTCTATAATAGTTTTGGCTTTGGGGTCTCTAAAATAATTATATACACTCTCGGCTATCTTGTCCCCTATTTCATCAACCACAATCATCTCCTCCGCAGCGGCTTCCGATAATTTATATATATCACCAAATGCCTTGGCAAGTTTTTTTGCCACCGTTTCGCCCACCATTCTAATTCCCAACCCAAACAACAAACGCTCAAAAGGCATCTCCTTCGATTTCTCAATTCCTGCCAAAATATTTTGCACAGACTTTTCTTGAAGTGAACGTGTTTTATTTTTCCCATCATCAGTTTCGCTATTCAGTTCAAACTCTTGCCCGATAAGCTTTTCATAAGTGAGACTGTATAAATCTGCTGCACTTTCTATCAGCCTTTTCTTATATAAACCTTCTACCGTTTCCCCACCTAAGCTATCAATATCCATAGCTTTACGACCAATAAAGTGTTCTATCTTGCCTACTATCTGAGGTGGACAGCCCGTTTCATTGGGACAGTAGTGGTTGGCTTCTCCATCTTTTCTTATCAGTTCTGTCGCACACTCAGGGCAATGCGTGATATATTTATGTGACTCTTCGTTGGTTCGTTTGGATATATCAACTCCTGTAATTTTCGGAATAATTTCACCTCCTTTTTCTACATATACAGTATCACCTTCACGCAAATCAAGTCGTTCAATTTCATTGGCGTTGTGCAGTGAGGCTCTTTTCACTGTAGTTCCTGCTAGTTGCACAGGTTTCAAATTTGCCACCGGCGTTATAGCCCCAGTTCTTCCTACTTGGTATGTTATTTCATTAAGAATGGTTGATGCACTTTCTGCTTTATATTTATACGAGATAGCCCAACGGGGAATCTTAGCCGTAAAGCCCAGTTCTTCTTGCTGGTGGTAGTCGTTTACTTTTATTACTACGCCATCAATTTCGTAACTTAGGTTATGGCGTTCCATATCCCAATAATCGATGAACTTATATACTTCATCGAGATTTTTACAAACCTTGGCGTGGTCCGATACTTTGAAACCCCATGTTTCTGCAGCTTTCAAACTTTCTTCATGGGTGTCAAAAGGATTATCATCTATATATAAAAAGTAGAGGAATGCATCTAGTGGCCGTTTGGCTACCTCGGCACTGTCCTGCATTTTGAGGGTACCACTGGCAAAGTTTCGGGGGTTTTTATATAGTTTTTCTTTAATCTCGTCTTCGTCCAAACCTTTCTCTCGCAACTCGGCAGCGTATTCATCATTAAGTTTATCAAAAGTTTTGCGGTGCATCAGCACTTCGCCGCGTATTTCAAATGTTTGTGGCCAATTACCTTTTTGCAAATGAAGGGGAATGCTGCGAATGGTTTTTACATTGGCGGTCACATCATCGCCCTGTGTGCCATCGCCACGGGTTACGGCTCTTTGTAATTGCCCGTTTTCGTATGTAAGGCTAATGCTGAGGCCATCAAATTTGAGTTCGCATACATATTCAACACCTTCGCTTTCAATATTAGTTTGCGGTACACCAAAACTTAATTGTGCCTGACCTGCTGTCTCGTAAATAGTAGGTGCTATGCCCAATCCTTTTCGCACCCTTGCATCAAATTCTGCTAGTTCTTCACGACTATAGGTATTGCCCAATGAGAGCATGGGGTAACGGTGCGGAACAGTAATAAACTTTTGGTTTCGCCGCGGCGAACCTCCTCCCACCCTTTGTGTGGGGCTATTTGCATCCACCAACTCGGGGTATTCTTTCTCCAAAGATTCAAGCTCTTTTAATAAAATATCAAATTCGTAATCGCTAATGCTGGGGCGACTTAATATATAATACTTATAGTTGTGCTCATTAAGCTCGGCTGTTAATTGCTTTATCTTTTCTTGGGCTGCAATGGGTATCATGGGGCAAAAGTAATTACGAATTACGTCCCGATAATTATCGGGAGATGAATTAGGTTGTTGTAGAATCGTCATGCCGAATTTATTTCGGCATCTCATCGCTGAATAGTGTCATTGCCTGACGGGATATGAGACCCTGAAACAAGTTCAGGATGACGCTGACGTCTGATTAAGCTATCGAAACTAATTCTCTACCGAAGATAATTAACAATCTAGTGAGTGAATTCATTTTCAGTTTCTTTTAAACTTATTTAATAAATCTTTAAACTCATTTCCATTAAGTGTGAAATCGCTTCTACAAACCGATCACTCGTTTCCAAAAAGCAGCCCACCCAACTCCCTTCAGAATACAAATAATACCGACACTCAATATATAATAGTCCAAAAGAAAGGGACTAAATGTATTGTAGTTCGGCATTACCATTCTACAAACCAAATCCGCCACAGGCTGAGAACTATTTTAGGTTAAGAATTGGTATTAGATACAATAATAAATTATAGAGATAGCAAAAACTATGTTACACAATATGTTGAGGAGGGGAAAAACCTTAAAGACTCTTCTTATTCTTAGAAAAGAAGATTGTTATCAATTTTGTAAAGGATGTGATAAAAGTGATATTACAGCAGTGCCAAATTTCTTGAAACAACCCCTAAGTAACCTATACAATTCAATCGCGGATATCAATATTTCTCAATTTGAAATTTGCACAAATAAATGCATAACAATTACCATTATACATACTTGTAATAAAGAACAACTTGAAATAAATCATGATTTGATATGGAATAAGAAATTTGATGTTTATGAGAAAAACAAAGATTCTGTGCTAGGAAACAATTGTATTTATCGAATTGGGATTAACACACATCAAGAGTTTTGGTAATCTTTATTTATAGCAACCAATTTCCCTTTACTTTGCATATTATATGCACCTCAAGCACCTCACCCTTCGTAATTTTAAAAACCATGCAGAACTTGTATTGGATTTTGTAAAAGGGGTGAACTGTATTACAGGTGCCAATGGCTCGGGCAAAACAAATATATTGGACGCTTTGCATTTTCTCAGTTTTACCAAAAGCTTTTTGATACACCAAGACCAACAACTGGTGCGGCAAGGCACGGATGCCATGCTGATGGATGGGGTATATGATCATAATGGTTTTGAGCAAACAGTACAAGTAATTTTAAAACACCCAGGCCGCAAAACATTTAAAGTTAATAATAATGCCGTCGGCAGGCTAGGTAGTCATATAGGAATGTTGCCTTTGGTATTGATTGCTCCGCAAGATATTTGGTTGCTGCAAGAAGGTAGCAGCGAACGCCGCAGGTTTATGGATATGGCCCTGTGCCAACTAGACAAGCAATATTTAAGCAACTTAAATCTATATAATAAAGCCTTGGAGCAACGCAACCGACTGCTCAAGCAAATGGCCGAAGCGAATAACCACGATGCGGAACAACTAGAAAGTTTGGATAAAGTACTAATACCTGCTGGAGAATTTATCTATGAAAAACGAGCTGCATTTATTAAAGAATTTGTGCCGTTTGTAATAGAAAGTTATAAAACTATAAGCAGGGGAACTGAAGATGCGGGTATTATATATAGTAGTGGATTGCAGCAAAATAAATTTGCAACTTTGCTCAACAAATCATTACCAAAAGACCTCATTCTACAGCGTACTTCGGCGGGTATACATAAAGATGATTTGGAATTTTCCTTACACAATTTTCCTGTAAAAACACATGCATCGCAGGGGCAGCAAAAAACATTTATTTTAGCATTGAAGATGGCGGTATGTTATTATATATATTCGCATACCAATATTTACCCCATACTTTTGCTCGATGATATTTTTGAAAAATTAGATAACAATCGTAGTATGGCTTTTTTGCAAATGGCAGCTAATAATTATCCAGGGCAAGTTATTATAACCGATACGCATGTAGAACGCTGCAAAACTGCATTGAAACAGTGCAAAAAAGAAGTTCAATATATTAATTTGAATACAAATGCTTAAGTACTTACACAATAAACCTGAAATTTATACGTTAAGTAAAGTAATGCGATTATTGTACTTTTCTGTTGCTTTGACTTTCTGTTTGTATGCCCACGCAAGCTATGCACAGGTAGTAAGTTTCAAATATTTGATAGAGCAAACCCCAGTGGTAAAAATGCCAGTATATAGGTATAGCCCTGGAGAGATTGTGAAAATACACATGTCGTTTGCCAAAGCCGAAACGGATAGTAACCTCCGAAAAAATATATCTTCAATTCGCAATAGTATTATAGACCGTATCGATTTGGTTTATACTAAATATAAGCTCAATGATAGCTTTGACCAGAAAAAACTGAACACGCAGCGATTGAAAAAACTATATAGTATTATGCCCGAAATATTTGATAACAGTACGGTGGAGTGGAATATTATAGAACAAACAGATTGCCCCGATGAAGGCACCAGCAAATTATTATATCATGGTTTTATTTTTTATATAACTGCTCCCTCAGCAATCGTTTCCAAGTATTATATTACTGATAGTATAAAAAGCATTTTGGGTGCAACAAGTGAGATGGATTTTATTGAGAAATCTATTAGCCGAGGCACCGAAAAAGTGGATGCGAAATATATTCCTTTTCACAAAAAAGTAGTGAAACGAAAAATAAATGACACCACCTATTCTGGGAAATTTTACCCCAATTCGCATATATTATATAAGGCTGGTGTAATGTTTAAAAAAACCGGCAACACAGAAAGAGAAGCAGAGTATGATATTAAAACTAGATATGTTAAAGACACTATTATAGAGCGAAACAGTTATCATATTGGCAAATTTAATTATGCTCTAGCGGGCTTACGCGATAGTTCTCTGGCTTTAATATTAGACCGAAATAAAAATTGGAGCAATGCAGTAGTGGTGGAAGATGTAACGGGAAGCATGTATACTTTCACCACGCAAATGTTCGTATGGCGACGCATGCAAGTGGACCGCGGAAAAATAAATAAATTTGTATTTTTTAATGATGGCGACGACCATCCTGATGGCCCTGCTGGCAAGACGGGTGGCATATATTGGATTGAAAGTGATTCGATAAGTAAAGTAGAAAAAATGGCATTCTTGGCCATGCAAAAAGGTAGCGGAGGGCAAGTTCCCGAAGGCGATATAGAGGCCATATTAAAAGCACAGGAATTATATAAAACTGTAACTGATATTATATTAATTGCGGATAACTTTGCAAGGGTAAGAGACCTGCAACTACTTCCTCTCGTAAAAAAACCTGTCCATGTTATAGTATGTGGTGTAATAAACCGCAAAGTATTGTTCGATTATATAGTGATTGCTCATGCTACCAACGGCTCCATACATACCGCAGAAAACGATTATAACAAACTGGGAGATGCCCTTAGTAAGGGAGTGGTAGAGATAGGAAAACTGAACTATATGACAGTAAAAGGCAAGATTATTCTAGTTAGAAAATAGTATATATATCTAGTCAGAACATAATGTTTCCAAGATGTTTTCGGCTAGGCGTTGTATTATGTATTGACTACATGTGTGCCATAAATAATATATATACTAGCACAATTCATAATACTTGCCCGGCATGGCACGTACCAATGATTTCATTTCCAAATCGAGCAAGGTAAATGTGAAACTGTGCGATTGCATGTCGAGCAACGAAGCTAATTGGTCTATATGAAGTTTTTTGTGTGCATCCAATAGTTGAACAATGCTGAGCTCATGTGGCAATAGGTCTTCAAATAGTTTTGCTTGCTGTTTTACGTTTCCACCCTCCAAGCCCCATTTTAAATAATTTGCGATATCGGCAGCAGTTTCAATAAGCATGGCATGCCCATTTTTTATTAACGAATGACATCCCAATGAATATTTAGCATCAAACAAACCAGGCAAAGCAAATACAGGCTTTTTATATTCATTAGCATATTCTACGGTTATCATACTTCCACCTTCTTCGCCACTTTCAACTACCACTAGTGCGTCGCTCAAAGCAGCAACGATGCGGTTACGCTCAGGAAAATGATTCCTATCGGGTGTTTCATCCTTAGGATACTCAGTTAGTATACCTCCATGCTCAATCATTTTTGCGGCAATAGATTTATGTGCAGCAGGATATATATTCCTTAACCCATTGCCCAATACCCCAATGGTAGCCATCCCTTGTTTAACTGCTGCTTTATGTGCTGCTATATCTATTCCATAAGCAAGGCCACTTATGATAATGCATCCGAAGGGTTGTAATTCTCTCACCAATTTCTCAGTAAAACGTATACCATAATCTGTTGCATCACGAGTACCAACAATGCCTACCGTAAAAGAACAATTCAGGCAATCCGCTCCTCTATAATATAATAACAATGGGGCTTGATCATACTTTTTCAAGCGTGATGGATAAGCATCATCGGTATAAAACAATAATTGTATATTGTGCTTTTCTGCAAATGCGAGTTCTTCTTTTACCCAATCATAATTGTCAAAATCTACAATAGCGGAAGCTGTAATTGCACCCACATTTGGCACCCGCTCCAATTGCTTTTTTGTAGCTTTAAAAATAGCTTCGGCTGAACCAAAATAACTATATAAGGTTTTACCAAGGATAGCCCCCACATTGGGAACTGAAGTAAGTGCAAGTCTATAATATAATTCTTCGTCGGCCATATATTAATATATAATACCCGCAAAAATAAACTACCCAAACACAGACCGCCGATTCTTTTTAAACACAAAAAATATACACATTATTAACTTTTCGACTAAGTACTATGCTTCTACGCCTTCATAATGGCCACTTACTTCGTTTAATATATATAATACTGAATCGCTGTCGCGGGCTTCTACCAATCTATTTCGAAATGGTTTGAAATTTTCTAAGCCTTTAAAGTAAGGACCATAGTGTCGTCTCATTTCTACAATTCCTTCCCAAGGGCCTTTCCATTTTATAGAAAACTCAAGATGGGTTCGGCAGGTTTCAACACGTTCGGCAACACTTGGTGGCTCAATAATAATCCCAGTTTTTATATATGTTTTTATTTGATTAAATATCCAAGGGTTACCTATACTAGCTCTGCCAATCATGATACCATCAACGCCATAAGTGTTTTTATATTCCAGAGCTTTTTGGGGTGTGTCTATATCTCCGTTGCCAAAAATAGGAATGCGAATTCTCGGATTGTTTTTGATTCGAGCTATCAGTTCCCAATTTGCATTGCCTTTATACATCTGCACACGTGTGCGGCCATGAATGGTTAGTGCCTGTATTCCAATATCCTGCAAACGTTCGGCTACTTCTTCTACATTTTTGGTACTATCGTCCCAGCCCAATCTTGTTTTTACAGTAACGGGTAAATGCGTAGCTTTCACCATTGCAGAAGTCATGGCTACCATTTTGGGAATATCACGAAGCAATGCGGCACCTGCTCCCTTGCATGCAACATTTTTTACAGGGCATCCATAATTTATGTCCACCAAATCGGGGTTGGCCTGCGAAGCTATTATGGCACACTCTCGCATGGTGTCTACATCGGACCCGAACAATTGTATGCCAATAGGTCTCTCATATTCAAAAATATCTAACTTATGAGTACTCTTGGCTGCATTGCGTATCAAACCTTCACTACTAATAAATTCTGTATACATCAAATCGGCTCCGTGTTGTTTGCACACATAGCGGAATGGAGGATCGCTCACATCTTCCATAGGAGCCAACAATAAAGGGAATTCACCCAATTCGATATTTGCTATCTTTACCAAAATACTCCCACAAAAATAGGCTAATAAAGTATAGCGTAAAAGCTAATGGAAAAAGAACTTATATTTGTCCATTAAATCTATTATATATGAAATACATTTTTTGCCCTACTATTCTTGTATTGTTCATTTTCGTTTCGCAACCTTCAAAAGCTCAAACCAAATACAAATTTGACGCAAGTAAATTTACAGTGCTCGATACCTTTAGCGAAGGTCTGGCTTTTGCTGCTATTCTAGAACATTATTCCACCAAGGAAAATACTGATACTTTTTACAATACGGTGGGGTATATCGACACCGCTGGCAATTGGGCTCTCACACTTCCATTCAAGCTCACCAATTTATATATGGGCTGCTATTTCCGAGGCGACCCATTTAAACACGGCAAAGCATTGATGGTAATGGTTGAGAATGGATTTGATTGCAATTGCGGTGCTATCATTTCCATCAGTAAGAGAAATAAAATTCGATTTGTGTCAGGTCGTCTATTTGATTCCAAAAACAAGCGTATAAAAATTTAGTGAATGGCAAATCTAATTGTCATATTTATTATAAAATAGCTGAATAAAAAGATTTTAGTGGTTTATTTGAAAAGTATGCATCATATTTGCATATCCGATTGTTATATATCAAATAACACTACAAAATTAATTAACACCATTACATGTTAAATGAAAAAGAAACCCTAGTCCGCTGTCTCGATGGAGATAGGCAGGCTCAGAAAGCTATTTACGAGCATTACTGTAGCCGTATGCTTGGCGTTTGTTTTCGATATGTGAGGACAATTGAAGACGCTGAGGATGTATTGCAAGATGCGTTTATCAGAGCTTTTTCAAATATTCACCAATACCGGTATGATGGTTCGTTTGAAGCATGGTTACGCAAACTGATGGTGAACACGTCATTAAACCACCTGCACAAAAACCGCAGGTTAAAAGAACAACTTGAACTTGAATCTGTAGCATATTATATATCGGAAGATGTTGAAACAGATGCCCAACTGCACGCCAAAGATATTTTTGAAACCCTAAAAGCTTTGCCCGATGGGTATCGCACTGTTATTAATTTATATTCGATTGAGGGATATTCCCACAAAGAAATTGGCGAAATGATGGGTATCAATGAAAGCACTTCCCGCTCTCAATATACTAGGGCACGAATGTTACTAGCCAGATTGCTAACTGCAAAAGGTAGAATTGCAACTTCAAACAATAACGGTAAAATCGTTTTTTAAGCAAGTAAATTATGCACACGCAAACTACAGTAGAAGAACGCGACATATTTGACCAAATGCTGATGCAGTTGGGCGAAAACCTTGATATTACTCCCACCGGCATCGATTGGGACAAAATAAACATGGAACTAAAACCCTTGATGGAAAACCAAAAGAACACTCCTAAACGAACTAAAGATCATGAAAGCCAACAGGCCCGGTAATTTTGACGATATGCTTCACAACGCCTCGGGGCGTCGCGAATTGAAACCCAATCAGAGGGTATGGAAAGGTATTGCTTCCCATTTTGAAAAAGTAGAACGCAAACGCCGAATATGGCAAGGGAGTATAGTGGTTTCTTTTGCATTGATAAGTACATTCTCGGCTATTTATTTTAGTATCCCCAATACACCAATAGCAGCAACTTTACCGCAACTAAATGGAAAAGAAATTATTGAGCAGCATGGGTCGTTCAATAATGAAGCTGCAAGAAATGCACAAGTAATTCCTTTTAAAGCACTTTATAATGCAGGCCACAAACAATTTCAAATAAGCAACATATCAGATACCAAATTATACTTGAGAGCCGATGTTGATTTGCTTCTGCCTATTAAACAATTTAACAAGCAGCAACTTAATTCTGTACAAAACTTTATTGAATCCGTAAAACCATATTACGCTTTCAAAAAGCCATTGAAAAAAACCCTTAAAAACAATTTGCAAGTGGGCTTTACTGTAGGTTACTCCAACAATATACCCTTTATACCTAATACGGGAACAACAAACTCTGATATAACACTCCTTCCATTGCAAACCATACAAGTTGGAGGCAATATTGCATATAAAATAACTCCTAAATGTGCATTGAGTACAGGAATAAATATATATAAAACAGGTGCCGCATATTATTTGTCTGGATCAAAAACATTTATTGCCCAAGAAAAAAGCATGGTAAACATATACTCGAATAGTTTTTGGGTAGCTGAAATTCCTGTAACCATCAATTATATCCAATCCATTAAAAAGAATTGGGGAATAAACGTGGGTGCTGGTATAGCAGTTCAATGTAAATTACCCTCACGCAATAATGATGGTGCAGGATATCATATAGCACACTATGGCAGAAACGTTAATGGCCTTGCTATTGTCAACGCAAAAGTAACCAAAGAAACCAAAAACTTAATAATCGCATTTGGTCCTACAGTAAAGTATCAAATGCTCACTACTAACCATAGTGGAAATTACAAACTATTCCAAAAAGGAGCAGAACTAAGCATCGGATTCAAACTTTAATATATATTACCATGAAAAAAATAAGTATTGTCTTACTCACGGTTGCCACACTCAGTTTTTGGGGATGTAACAAGACCTGCACTATTAATTCTACTTTCCAAGTGTATACTCCCGTGTACCAAAAGTGGGATGAAATTCGAAATTCTTTTGGAAGCACGCAGCCACAACCGATCAGAAATATTGGTGACATGGTGATACTGGGTAACCGTCTTTATTTGGTGGAATCGGACAAAGGGATACATGTTGCTGACAATACCAATATAGGACAGCCTGTTTTCCTCGCATTTATAAAAGTGCCAGGATGCCGTCAATTGAGCGTTAGAGGAACCACACTTTTTGCGGACAGCTATGTAGACCTGCTCACTATCGATGCAAGCTCACCGCTGCAAGCCTCTATAATTAAACGCGATAAAGATGTATATCCTTTTCATCAATATGAAGGAGGCTTTGCCGATGACGCAACAAAAGGAGCTATAGTTAGTTGGGCAAAAAAAGATACTACCATAATAGAAGATTGCTCACACCCTAATAATAGTAGTTTCACTACAAAAAATGCAAATGGCCAACCACAAGCTTTTGTTCAAAATTCAAACTCTATTACCTCTAATTTAGCAGATTTAAGCGGCACAGGATATCAAGGCCCACAAGCCATTAGCAGCAGCTATAGCCGCAGTGCTTCCATTGGCGATTATATATATTCATTGGTAAATCACGAATTATATGTATTCCATCAAACAGGTGGTCTCAAAACTAAAATAAACCTTAACAATAACAATGTTGAAACTTTACAGGCGGCTAACGGAAACCTATTTATGGGTAGCGAAACTGGCATGTGCATATATGATTGTAGCAGTCCCGAAAACCCAAAAAAAGCTGGCGATTTTGAACACGTTCAAAGCAAAGACCCAGTGGTAGTTGAAGGCAACAACGCATTTGTTACTACCCGCCGAGATAATGGTTCAGGCTTCAACGAATTGAATGTGGTAGATATTACCAATATATATTTCCCAAAACAAAAAGCCAGTAGCACTCTTACAGGCCCTTATGGTTTAGCTGTGAGTGAAGGCAATATTTATATATGCGATGGTACAGCCGGCCTTCATTTATACAGTTACCAGAACTCCATTCTTACCAAAGTGAAAAACATCAACACTACTCCTTCTTACGATATTATATATTATAACAATGCCTTATTGGTGAAAGGTGGCGATGGACTATATTATTATAATGCTACGCAAAAGAATAATCCCCAAATTGTAGGCAAGACATTGTTTGCAAAATAATATACAAGATATTTATACGAAAGGCTTGCTATTACATAGTGAGCCTTTTTTATTTCTATAGAATAATATTTAGTTTTCGTATAATAAAGCCTGCTTAACTTTGCAGCATTATGTCAAGCAAAATTTCTGAAATCTCATTCCAAATACATTTGGATGAAAATAATATCCCCAGCAAAATGGAATGGAGAGCCACTGATTCATCCAACAACGAATGGCAAGAAAACCAAGCTGTAATGCTATCCATTTGGGACTCGAACGAACAAAACGCTTTGAGGATTGACCTCTGGACCAAGGATATGAAAATTGATGAAATGAATTACTTCTTTTTTCAAACTTTAATGACCATGGCCGATACCTATCAAACAGCTACCCAAAATGAGGAACTGGCCAGAAAGATGAAAGGTTTTGCCGAATACTTTGCCGAAAAATCGGAAGTGATTAAGGGAGCAACAGGTCACGATGAACACGAAGGACATAATCACTGATATATAATCGTGATTATCCTGTAAGCGAACCGCTATTACTCTACAGTAACACTCTTGGCTAGATTCCTTGGCTGATCTACATTACATCCACGCATCACAGCAATATGATATGATAATAGCTGCAATGGTATTGTAGCTATTAGGGGTATAAAAGCTTCTTCCGTATCGGGTATTTCAATTACATAATCTGCTATTCCTTTTACTACGGTGTCACCTTCAGTTACTATGGCTATAATTTTCCCTTTGCGGGCTTTCACTTCTTGTATATTACTCACTACTTTCTCGTAGTGGTTTCTTGCAGTAGCAATAACAACAACGGGCATTTCCTCATCAATCAATGCGATAGGACCGTGCTTCATCTCTGCCGCGGGGTATCCTTCTGCATGTATATAACTGATCTCTTTTAGTTTCAAAGCTCCTTCTAATGCCACAGGGAAACCTACACCTCTGCCTAAGTACAAAAAGTTATGGGCATCTTTATATATTGCCGCTAGTTCTTCGATATACTTATCCGACTTCAATGTTTTTTCTACTTTGTCGGGTATGGTTTCTAATTCTATCAAAAGCTCACGAAGGCGTTTGTCGCTGAGGTGACCATTTTTGTGACCTATAGCCATGCTCATCAAAATTAATGCTGTAACCTGAGCAGTAAAAGCTTTGGTTGATGCAACGCCAATCTCAGGACCAGCATGGGTATATGCCCCTGCATCGGTGGCACGAGGTATACTTGAGCCAACCACATTGCATATTCCAAATATGGTTGCCCCTTTTTCCTTGGCCAATTCAATAGCCGCAAGTGTGTCTGCGGTTTCGCCCGACTGACTTATCGCTATCACAAAATCATCTTCATTGATAACAGGATTTCTGTATCTAAACTCGGATGCATATTCAACTTCAACAGGAATACGTGCAAATTCTTCAAACAAATACTCTCCTACCAAACCTGCATGCCAGCTAGTGCCACAGCCAACTATTATAATACGTTTTATATTTTTAAGTTTGTTTTCATACTGGTTAATACCAGCCATTACGATTTCATTATTATTGTGTATACGACCACGAAAACTATCTAATATAGATTTGGGCTGCTCAAATATTTCTTTTAACATGAAATGCTCATAACCACCTTTTTCTAAGTTCTCCAAGTTTATTTCGAGCTCATGTATATAAGGAGTTTTGGTAACGTTGTCTATAGTTTTTACCGTAAGTCCATCAACGGTGATAACGGCAATCTCTCCATTGTTTAGATATATAACATTACGTGTATATTCAACAATAGGTGTAGCGTCACTAGCCATAAAATATTCGCCTTCGCCAACACCAACTACAAGTGGACTTCCTTTGCGGGCTCCAATTAAATATTCAGGATTCGTTTTGGATATAATAACGATAGCATAAGCTCCCACCACTTGCGACAATGCCATACGAACAGATTCTTCGAAGCTAACACCTGTATTATCTCTGATATCTTCTATCAAATGTATCAATACTTCGGTATCAGTATCGCTTTTAAAAGTATGCCCTCTCTTTACCAATGCTTCTTTAAGCGATGCATAGTTTTCTATAATACCATTATGGATAATGGCCATATCTCCACTTTGGCTTAAGTGCGGATGTGCATTGCGGTCGTTGGGTTCACCATGTGTAGCCCAACGGGTATGCCCCATTCCTATATGGGCACTTTTGTCTATTCCTTCGCAAGCTTCATCGAGGTCAGCTACTTTGCCGGCCTTTTTATATACTTCCAAAGTGCCATCGAGCAAGGCGATACCTGCACTGTCGTAGCCGCGGTACTCTAAGCGTTTGAGTCCTTTTATTAAAATGGGGTAAGCCTCTCTTGGGCCAATGTATGCAACTATTCCGCACATATTATATATTTTGAATTAGTAAGTAAATGGTTTTTTATAACCTTGCAAAATTAGGTTATAAAAGTATAACACAGTAAAGGTGTGAAATGCTGCATTATAATATTGAAGTCTGCAGTTGCTGGCCCCACCCCCCCGCTAACTCTTGGTCGCTATTATGCAGCTTCGGCTACTACCTCAATCACATCAGGAACCATACGTTTCAGTAAGTTTTCGATTCCTGCTTTTAGCGTCATGGTGCTGCTGGGGCAACCGCTGCATGAGCCTTTCATCACCACCGTTACGATTCCGTTTTCAAAACTTTTGAAACTGATAGCACCACCGTCCATCTCGACTGCAGGTTTTACGTGGTTCTCTAATAATTCTTTTATTTTACGCACCGAATCTGTGTCGTTATCATCGAATACGGTTTCTGTTTTAGTTACGATAGGGCGACCTTCTTCTAACCAAGCTTTAATATATTCTTTTAAAATTGGAACTACATCGGTCCATTCTATCTCAGGTTTTTTGGTAACGGTTACAAAGTTGTTCATGATAAACACACCTGCCACTGAATTGAATTCGAAAAGCTTTGCAGCTAAAGGTGAACTATCTAGGGCACTTTGTTTATCAGGGAAGTCGGCACTGTCGAGGGGGAATATCATGCGATTGGCCACAAACTTCATGGTCTCGGGGTTTGGCGTGGCTTCGCTATAAATTGTCACTACACTTTTTTCTTGGGTTTCCATCTTATTTAGAATTATTCTACAAAATTAAGGTTGATATAATGAGTAACCAAAGAAATGTGAAATTGTTTTGCTATCCGTCAGTTGAAACTGACGGTAATTCTCTAGGCTTCGTGAGTCATAGACTCACTTTATTAAACTCACATCCGCCGCGGCGGACGCTCCGCTTAAACTTGCGAGGGCGGGAAATTAAAAATTATGGGGGGCAAGATTAGGTTTTTAGAAAACCGGATTTTACATTTGTTTCAAATTATGGTATCAAAAAAATGGTTTTTAGAGATGCCCTTAAATCTAATACTTGTTTTACAATCGGCTGTCCGACTAATTTTATATCACTACCTTTGCTCATTCTGTTGGCGATTTTTCTGCAAAATAAATCTGCAACATTTTAGGCAAGGAAGCAATACTTACTTGCTTTTTTATTTTAGTCGGTTAGTAGTGCTTAAATTATAAGGAAAGACATAGTTGTTTTAAGAATTAAATATATCTTTGTATTAAACTAATCGTAACTACTCAGGTACAACTGAATTTATTGTATAGAGAGCTGAAAAAACATCTTGACCATTTTTTATAGCAGTATCAATGACGGATCGTATTACAGCAAAAAAATCAGCACCAGCCTTGCTTCTAAAGCAACCAGAGACCTTGTTTTTGACTTTTATATTTCGAATAGCTCTTTCAGAGCCATTATTATCTGAGGGTACATTTTGATAGTATAAAAATGGGAAGATGCTATTCTTGTTTTTGACCAAAC
>Ga0163151_10002525_pt1 | contig 28096 bp, 46 predicted proteins | sample OliLakLV19MP5IB2_FD_145596 | JGI IMG/M metagenome (GOLD analysis project Ga0163151, IMG submission 145596) | Freshwater microbial mat bacterial communities from Lake Vanda, McMurdo Dry Valleys, Antarctica - Oligotrophic Lake LV.19.MP5.IB-2 | ecosystem: Environmental > Aquatic > Freshwater >...
AAAATATACTCGTAACGGCTCAAAAACGATTAAGTCATAATTCATTCGAATATCAATTAAATAATTATTATCAACTTTATCCTAAAGAAATTCATTTATTATCAAAACAATTAGCTACGGATCTCGAAGATCCTAGTATTAAATTTAGTTTTGATAATGAAGTATTCAGAATTCATAAACAAAAAACTTCTTTTGTCTTGACGACTCAAGAAGGTGATTTTCATGCTAAAAATATTCTCATATCAGTTGGTCGTAGTGGCTGGAGATGGGCTACGGAACAATTCAGTAGATTCGGAATAATAGACCATAACGACACCGCGACATTCGGAATCCATGCAGAACTCCCGACAACATATATGAAAGATTTTCGCCGTTCAAACTGCACCATAATGAAAGAAGGTTTGCAGATTGGCCCGGTAAGTTGGAACGGTACAGTTATTCCGGAAGATCATGTTGATCTGGCGATATCTGCATTCCGATCTAATGAAAACAGATGGAAAACTGATAAGGTTTCGTTTCAAATTATAGGCTCAAGACGTTTTGAAGGTTCAGGCGTTGAGCAGAACGCAAGACTAGGAAAACTGGCATTTTTATTATCAAATGATCGGGTTTCTAGGGAACGAGTGCAAACCATCATGACTAAAAAAAGTAAAATATCAGTTATTCAGGAATTTGATTGGTTGGTCGATACGTGCCGAGAAATAGATCTGATTATTCCTAATTTTATTAATAAAGGATATTTTTATGTTCCGATGATTCTACCATTGGCTCCAAAGGTTAAATTGGAGGATGATTTTACTACAGAAATGAATAATTTATCAGTAGCTGGAGAGAGTGCGGGAATCGTTGGATTGATGGGAGCCGTGGTATCGGGAGTGGTCGCGGCAGACGGGATATTTAAATGAAGAAAAATGATATAGGTGATTTTGAATCAACCAGAACTCAAAGTGGTAAAATTGGCGCCGGAAGATACGAATTTGAACTCTATAAAGAAGAAGATGATATTTGTGATCCGGTTCTGAGAGTCAGAAGAATCCAGCTCTCTAATAAAGGAGAGAATTGGAGATTAATGCGTGATAATAAAATTATCGAAACTATCGAAGGATCCAAACTTACTCTGGCTATGCGTTCATATTTGCATACTCCGGAAGGATTGACTTTTTTAGTACGTCACTTCAAATCAGACTGGAAAGGCATCGGTCATCTAAAATCATGTCTAAAAAAATTAATCTGACCGCAACGGTTCTGACCGCAACGGTTCTGACCGCAACGGTTCTGACCGAATCAGAACGTCTGAATCTGGCCCGACAAATAAATAAAGATAATTTTAATTATCGAGTCGCGATGATTAGTAGTGAATTAATTTGTGAACCTGAACCGGATAGACCGACACCCGATTGTCGAGAAGATACGGATCCATAGCCACGGGTATTATGGCTAATATACTGTACGTAACGGACGTCGAAACAACCGGCATTGACGATCGTATTCATGAGATTATAGAGTTATCCTTATTCCGACTTTCCGATCAGGTTCAAAAAACATTCTTTTTAAAGCCAATGGATCTCTCAACTGCGGAACCGGAAGCCCTTCGGATTAACGGTCATCGTCTGGAAGACCTTAAAGCTGGGTTTAGACCAGAAAATAAAGAAACCAATACCAGCAGAATTGTTTATCAGGATCCTTCTAAAGTTTTGGTTGAGGTAGAATCATTCCTAATGCAAGACGGTATGACCAGTACAGAAAGAGTCCTGGTGGGACAAAACATTACCTTCGATAAAGGATTCCTACAAAATCTTTGGAAGCGACATGATCAGTCAGAAACGTTTCCATTCGGCCGGATGTATCTTGATACGATGCAGATAGCGGCTTTTCTGGATTACGTTACGGGTCAGGAACGACAGAGCTACCACCTGAATGGTCTTATTAAAGACCTGGGAGTCAAACGGATCGGCAAAGCCCACAATGCTGAATCAGACGTCCACGCGACAGTAAGCGTATTTACTAAACTGGTAGAACTGGCTAAAAGAATTAATAAGTGAAATTTCTTTACGTCGCCGATAACAGCACTTCTTCTTCTGTTCAGTTATCCAGGTTCATAAAAGCATTCTATGAATCCGATATACTGAAACGACATGAATTAAGAATAGCTGCATTCAGCAGCTCCGCTCCGACCATCGGAGCCGATTACACCATGGATAGTTTTTTAGACTTTTATGAAACAAACCTTCCTCTAAATGAAAGGATCGGATTCAATCGTCTAAAAGATGAAATTAAAATATACGCACCTCATCTTATTATAAATGATCTTGATCATCATGCCGCTATCATTGCGAATCAATTAAATATTCCGTACTGGAACGTAAGTTCTAAATTACTTTACCGCGCCATAACTGATAAAGTTAGCAAATCATTACAAATAAATAAAAAATATTTTCATTATTTCAGACTAAATAGAACATTTCATTCGTTTGAGAAGGTACGCGGACCAGCTAAGTTTAATTTTGTTTATTCTTATCTGTGTGATTCAGAATTCAGACCTGACCTGAAGCCAGAGTACCGATGGATCCGGCCGTATCATGTCGTATCTACGGTAAAATGTGATCCAAAAGTTGTCTGTACGGTTCTTCATAACGATAAACTGTTCATGTCATACGCAGTAACGTTGGGTGATGCCGTGTTATTTAGTCCATTCAGTTATGAAAAATTCAATGGCGTGGATGGTGATACGATTCCGCACTTTCCTGCTGAAAGCCAAGAATATGCTGACATGATATCTAATTGCTATCTAGTATTGAGTCACGGCGAAACATCATTAGTAGCGGATGCCTTTTATAATAAAAAACATTGTCTCGTATACAGCAGCCCTGCTAATATGGATACGGTACTGAATGGATTTTTTGTTCAGCGGCAAGGTATCGGGGAGATCGTACTGACGAGGAAAAATACCAACCAGATAAATTACCTGGATCCAGAGCCGTACCGACTGAATCATGACCCTAATACCTATTACCTTCACGAACACTTGGAGAAACAATGCTCGCGTTAGACATCGGAAATGTATTGTGTGATATCGATCTTAGGCCTTTTGTTAATAAAATGGTAGCTTTTACTGGTCTAGATAATAATCAAATTATAGATTGGATCTGCTCAATACAATCAGGACATGATATCGGGCATAATAATATTCATAGAGAATTTAAATCTAAGTTTTATTTGGAACCGTATCAGATAGAATCAGTTATGTGGTCGTGGCAAGAGGTTTTGAAACCAAATCTCTATTCTATCGAACGTGTCAAGAATCTCATTACCACGAACGGTATTGATGTAGCGTTGTTATCGAACATGGGCACGGAACACCGATCCACTATAGACCAGCATTTAAGTGAAATATTTTATTTTTGCAAACATCATATAAGCTGTGATATTGGTGCGAGAAAACCTCAAAAAATATACTTTCAAAGTTTTTTGATGGAAAATCCTTCATTTAGTGGTTCTGTATACGTGGATGATCGGCAAGAAAACCTTGAAGCTGGGGAACGAGCAGGATTCAGAACGGTACATCTGGATACGAGCCAGCACGACAGAAGTACCTTGAAACAAAAATGGGACCATATCGAATCAATGATTTTGACGTGATATATTTAGAGTGATGACAAAATTTAATCCAAAGGGCAAATTTAGAAACATTAAAGGAACCGTAGCTAATCCAGAAAATTCTGGGTTGAGATTGATTCTCAATCCTATCGATACCGATGTAAAGTTAGATACTTTTCTTTGTAAAGTACTGACTAAGAAATGGGGAAAAGTCAGAACTGAAGCAAAGACTTGGTATGCCAACCGGACTAATTTTAAGTTAGGTGAGATTCAGTCGTTATTGGTTCAGAGCGATGTATGGGTTGTGAATATTCTGGTTCTGGACAAGAACGGGCTAGATACGAAAGCATTTGAAAATGCTATCAAAAAAGTTGGTGCGTTGGCAAAATACGAATCCGCAACCGTACACATAACCGAAGATATGTTCGGAACTACTGGATTTGAAGCCGCGGCAACGAAAGAATTAATAGAATCTGGAATAAACGTATACGTTTATAATGAACCCACGGTAAAGGTCGCAGAATCACCCATCACCACTATAACGGGTCAGGCTTCTAAATAATCAAACCGTCATGACTTCTTATCATGTATCAGATGACGTGATTTGTAAAATTCGTGACTCACATATTGTTCTTGCGGATACACCTGATTATGATGAAACAAAAAAGTTTCAGATAATATCAGTATTTGAAGGAGGGTATTTTATATACGTGCCCTCGCTCATGAGTCTTAAAGATTCAGTAAAATTAGATTATTATAATATAAAAGATTACGAGATTTCGGATCGGTATATCGGATCAACTGTTTATTTCTTAACACATCGCCATATTGTTCGCCTTTATAGCCGAAATGTCGGGATGGCGTGCAATCGGTGCAAAGAGTTTGCAATGATGGCCGAACCGAATCAGCCAGACGATACTTTTATATGTTACCTCTGTAGGTTCAATCCGTACCGATGATGCATTATTTTATATTTTTTAGTTTCCAGAACGACTCAACCAATCCAAATACTTGATCAAGCTGATCCGTTTCGATCCCTGACCAGTACGGCCGTTCGGATTCAAAAAGCATCAGATGATGCTGTCCAACAAATATCCAGATCGATTGATCAAGCTCTGTACGATCATCCATCGATGCTTTTAGGTGCATGGCGGCCCAGAAAAGACATTCCGCGGCATCTCTCAGCGAAGACAGTACGTCAAAACTTCCGTCTGGCCTGAATTGAATTGTAGGGATTTCGTTAAGCTCGAATGTCAAGCAATTAGGCACTTCACGTGATGACATCGAAACAACGTTATCATGACCCAAACGAAACACTAAACCATTAGAAGATTGAATGAACATCCGGTCCTTCATAGCCACATCTTACTCGGCTCGATTATACGTCAAATGTCTTAATTGGCTATCTGGATCTTTCAGATCCTTCACTATCTTAAATAATGTCGGATTAATCCAAGGGAAGTATACAGGGTCGAACTCCGTCGACCTGTCCGGTACAGACCCGATGGTTTCCGGAACGATCGTCAGATCAATCTCATCCGCCATGGCCATTCCGAGCCTATAAATCTCCGCTCCACCAATCAAAAATGCAGTTCCGTCAGCCTGACTCACTGCATCCTCTAGTGTGCGGCATTGGTAAACCGTAGGAATGTAAGTCTGTAAAAGAGCCCGACTCAGGACTATATTCATCCGGTTCGGAAGGGCCCTGCCGATCGATTCAAATGTCTTCCGGCCCATAATTACTGTATTACCGGTTGTTAGGGACTTGAATCTCAGCATATCCGCTTTATGTTTCCATGGAATGGTTCCGTTGACTCCTATTACTCCATCTTGACTCACCGCAGCAATCATGACGATTTTTTTCATGCCAGAGCCAATAACCTTTCTATTTTTCTGTGAATCTCATTGTACTTCTGTACAAATTTAGCTTTATTATGCTCTATACAGTTAGGATCGATATAATGTTTCGCGCCAGATAATGAAAATGTTATATTTTCTATAACGATAGTGGAATCATCTTTGAACTTTTTACCAACCCATAAATCATTCAATACGTAAGATGCAAAAATAGCAATGGCTGTATCTTCGTTTCTAACGGTCTCGACATAATTTCCAACGTAGCAACTTACCAAGTCATCAGGAAGTGAATGTGGATTAGGAGGCGCGATCGACATAATGATTCGGCTCTCCTGAATTTGCTTTATGTTTGCCGAAACAAATATGGAAATAAGGTTTCGAGAGGTATCGGTATAATATATTACCGATTCATATTCTATCGGAACCAATGCAAAAGACATTTCGATTCTATTTGTCTCTTTTGTATTGAAAAGATAAATCATTATAAAATTGTGACGGGTATTCTCTGAATCCCGTATCATGGCTCAGGACCCACGAGCCTATCCCGACGTCAAGAGCCATTTTACTGCAAATAGTGCAGTATGGCTTTCCTGATGTTTTTAGATTACCCTGATCATCAACCCGTCCGAAATACAAAATTGATTTAGATAAATAATCAGGATTGGTTCTCAGGGCATCCATAATGGCTCGTTGCTCCGCGTGAACGCAACAAGTTCTATCTGACTTGAAACTCGGATCAATCTCATGTTTTCTAGAACAACGTTCAGGTTCTTTCCCGGCTGGAGAATTGTATCCGGCGCCGATGATACGTTCCTGCACGGTACCGTATCCGGGGCGCAGGATTACGGTACCGCATCGGGCTCTCAAACAGGTTGATTGGAGAGCTTCTCTCCGTACCCATTCAAAAATTTCTATCAGTTGTTCTGGCGTATTATCTGTGGTCTCGTTAAAATTAATCATTTAAAGTTCTTAGCTCGCGTGCGGACCTCATCAAATGTCGTTTCATTTAATAGTTCACCGTTCAAATAAACCGTATGCATGACGCTGTGCTGGCTGGCAAACTCGTCATCAGACAACGTAACCGTTTCGAACCCACGATCATCCGTAAAAGCAAGGTCCAGACGACCAGCCTTGCTTGCTTTTCCAGGGTCAGTAATGGGATTTTTGAAGACATCAACAGATACTGACTTACCGTCAACGGTACGGAATATATGGCTGCACTTCATTGCGAATTTCTGTGTATCGCGATTCACCGTCTGTAAAAGGGCTCCTCCCATACCGAATGCAATATTGGTTGCACTGAAACCCGCCTTCAACAGGTCATTCAAAATGATCTGAATCGAATCTTCATTTATGCCATCGCCCTGAATAATTCGAACGTTATTAATAACCTTATAGCCCTTGCTATTAACGGTATAACTAAATTTTTCAGCAAGAAGGCTGGCACACTTGCAGACAACTTGCGGAGGATATCCAGAGTCAGGCCGAATGATCACGACTGCACCAGAATCAATCACTTCCTGACGCAGAACATCTCCCCAAAGATTAGTGCAAGCGTTCCATAAATCATAAGAGTCAGAGACGCACGCAACCAGTGCTCCGGGTTTTGCAAACTGCTTAAGCATGTTACGATAGGCTTCAACTTCATTTTCTTTTCCCCAAGAAGTAATGCTACTGTGTTCAGCCGCAGGAATACTGAATCCTGCCATCGGAATATTGTAGTAAAGATTAGCCATCAAAACACCAGCCACCGTATCGCTTCCCATGAAGTTAACAAGGTGAGCCGCACCGCCGATCATGGCCGATTCCTGACTGCTGACGCCACGAGAACCGAAGTCATGAAGTTTGAAACTAATCTCACCCTCAGGATCATCCGATGATTTAGTCAATGCATCCATAATGATGCTTTTGATAAAGTGACTTCTAGTGGATACGGTGATTGGATACCAGATACGAAGTAACATGGTTTCTAGCCACGAGACTATCCAGAATACTTTTGGATCAGTTGATTCGATACTAACTAAAATGTTATGGGTCGGAACGGCCATGCCTTCCGGAACCGCGCGGATCCGTACTGGCAACTTACCGCCAAGCTCTTTTGCTATATAGAGCCAACCTTCGTAATTGAATGGCTCGCCGTGGAGTGCGAAAAGATTCTTCGCCTGCTCAACCTCTTCCACCGTTACACGATGTGTAAGGTATTCTTTAAGGTAATACTGTAAACCAAAAAATACGGTCTCATCGTACTCTCCACCTCGGCTTTCAATATATGAAAACATACTTGTTGTGGCGGGCGGGTACTGCTTGTAATGGCTTACTTTATAAGAATCCGTGTCAAAAAGATAACTAAAACGATTCGTTTTCATGATACTCTCCGTATTATTCAGACTCTTCCCTCACTGGGAAGATTTAAAAAGACTTGCCTTACATTAACCAAAACATCTGCACAAGATAGATCAGAATCTGCTACAGAAATATGATATGATCTGCCAATGGTCTTCAAAAAATCTATCTTCTATAGTATAGAAATCGCTCAAAGACATCCACCATGCCTTATCGGCATCATCGGATCCCTTGACAAGTGGAAGGTTTCCACTACCGAGATCAATTAAATAAGCATGGGTGATGGTCCGGCCTCTAAGGGATCGGTCAGGATAATCAAACACCTTCGATTCAATCACAGCCTTTTCCAATTCTTCCTTTGAGACTTTTATACCAGTTTCTTCCTTCAATTCCCGGAGCGCACCATCTAGAATCGTTTCATTCTGGTTTAAAAAACCGCCCGGAAGAGCAATCAAACCACGACCAGGATTCCCCTTACGGCGGACCGTCAGGACGTGCCCGCTCCGGATAACTACGGAGTCAACTGTAACGAATGTCGGAGGGAACGGTGCTCCGGTCCAGGCTGCCCGGTAGTTCCGGATATGCTCATACTCTTCCTTCAAGTTTTTAAAGGAAACAGTCTTTTTGAATTCTTCAAGATAATTCACCACGCCTGGACTGACATGGTTTTTATAAGCATTATCCATGGTAAAGTAAAGATCGCGAATCGTAGTCGCGTGTGGCATTCTATCGATGTTGCGCATCTTGAAGAATTTCCACTGAGGAAAATAACTTACTTCTCCAACATCGCAAATTTTATCATCATCAATGCCATCCGTAGCATCGTATACGCGCCGCTGGACTTCCGTTAACCAACGGTTCTGAGTATACCAGAAATCACGAACTTGAACGAATTTGACTCGTTCCTTCTCTTGATCCGTCAGGGCCGAAAGAATCATCGCCTCGCGCTGATCCGCTGTCCAAGGGTTTTGAATGTTCGGGGCCTTATCAGTACTCCCGATAACAATCAAAACAGTCTCGGCTTGACTCAAAGCCTCCCTGACCAACTCATGGTGGCCATTATGGAATGGCTGAAAACGACCAATACAAACGCAATACTGAAATGTATAACTCATAATACACTCTCCGTGTGCCAATTATAGAACCCTCTCTGGGTTCCGTACCAATATATCATAATACCTACGTCTTGTTTCTCCGTTATATTAAATTCATTAATTTATCATCTACATGATTATTAACGTAACGATTCGCAATTCTGATAGGAGTGCCGGGCGGAGTATCGTACACATCTATAATTTCTTCATAATGAAGAATACCGTCTCGGTAATGATGAAACGTAACCTCATCTGATCTTTTTATTTTAAATCGAAAAATTATTTCTCCATCCACTTCGCTATAGTCATGATAAGGTTGAGATCCTTTTCGTCTTAAAAGGCCGTTCACATAAACAGATTTACTTTTCATTAAACCGCCACCGGAACTGTAATTTTTTCTCCAGGGAAATAATCCTGGATAACAAAATCTTCTAGTTTGTAATCAAATATCGATTTTGCTTTATTAAGTATTAATTTTGGTGAATCGATTGCGGGTCTCGATAGATATTCTCTCGCCGCATCAAATTGATTAACATATACATGTGCATCCGCGACATTATGAATCAGTTCATACGGAGTTGCGTTTAATTGTTGCGCAAACATGTACATGAGAGCCGAATAGAAATAGATATTTGCACTGACTCCTGGCAACCAATCACCTGAACGTTGAGTCAGGATTCCGGTTAAACGATCCTGAGTATCCAGTAGAACCTGAAAGCTATAATGACAAGTCGGAAGTTTTACCTGATCTGTCGTCATGACGTTCGGATCCCAAAGATTTATCAGGGCTCTTCGGGAGAATCTGTCTCGATTCAATTCATCAATTATGTATTGAACCTGGTCCGCACCTCCAGCGGGTCCTTTTCGTGAGGAATACGGAGCACCAAAATGGCGAAAACTCCAGCCATAGATCGGGCCTAGTTCACCTGCATCGTAACCGTTTCTCTTTTCAAATTCAGAATCGCGCCAAGCAGTCCAGATTCTGCTTCCCATTTTTTCAAGGTCATTGACATCTGTCGAACCCGATATCATCCATAGCAATTCGGCAAAAATAGATTTATAAACAGTTCTACGTTTAGTCGGTATAGGGAAAGCGTCACCTATCATGTACCTACAATGTAGGCCAAACGAACTTACGGTATCGATACCGGTTCGGTTGGGTTTTCTAATGCCATGATTAATAATCCGCTCTAAACTATCATCAAAATCTTGCAGAACATACATTATTTTGGAGGTTCTTCTGAGCTTTTATTATGTCGATAACTAATTAAAGTGCCGAGGCCGAACCCTATAACGGTTCCGATCACGGGCCACCAACTATCTGTAAATACCGCAAAAGATAAAAATGCCAAAAATAAATACAACGCCAAAACATCATAGGGTTTCATTTTAATCATCTGATGCTCTCGTTTCAATTCTGATCTGAAATCCAGATCTATTCGCTATATCGTCTATTTCTAAGTAGCTATTGGCAAATAATCTAGATATAGAGTACAGTTGATTTATATTGATTGTTGTGTCGGGTATCCAGAACAGTATCATATCGTTGCCGTTTTCAAAATACCAATCAATTATCGGAAATACAGTCTCGATTTTACTTCTGTTGCGATTCTTTTGGATCCGAACCATTTAATTTTATAGCAAAATATTATTTCTTTGGTTCGTAACCGTAATCAATAAATACCTGATATCCCTTTTTGATATTTTTGCTTGCATAAATAATCAATTCATTTCCCTTCGAATTATCAATATATAGAGCATTTGGAGTTTTGGAATGATTATATAGTGAGCCGTATCCGAGTGCGATCCCAAAAACTCCGTCAAAATCAAAAAAATATCTTTCAAAATCTGATTGCCCGGCTACCCACGCCATGGTTGCGCTGTAATCATCCACGATCAACATCGGGCACACTTCTATCAATTCACCTTTTTGAAAATCCTGTCCTGCAAATACTCCCCTGCCATAACGGCAACGACTGACTCGTATATTGAAACGGTTATGAGTCTCTAAAAGAGCAGTCGTAACTTTTGTAGGTTTATATTTCTTCATAGAAACGACTCAAGAGGTTTGGCGTAATAATGAAAAAATTTATTACTGCGACACATTTCATCGGCCCTCTTTACAGCTTCGTCGTAAGTGCCTGAAAATGAAGTGTCGGATGATAGTAACCAAGAATTTTCATTTTGATGGCATTTCCTCCTACTCTCGCACCAAACTCCATATTTACCTGTAGGGTAGTAGGCTTGGAAAGTTATTTGTTTCGTTTTTACTTTCCGAATCTTCACAATTTTGTATTCCCCTTCATTGGAGGCTCCGTAAAAAGTATCCGCGAATCCCTGAGCACGTTTCAAGTCAAACCTCGCAGTCAGTTTTAAATCATCAGTACTATTATCGTCTCCATACGGATCTGCCCATTTATAATAAGTTCCGTCACTGAAACGAATAACATAATTACCCATCATGTTCATATCCCCGCTCTATTCTTCCGTCGCGTCATCCAAAAATACTAATAAAACCAACGTAAATGCTAATGCAAAAACCGATACCAAAAACGGAGCCACGTCTCCATGGTACATATAAACGAATAGGTTGTTATAACTGCAAAGACAAAATATTATTGTAGAACATATAAGATAATAAGTACGCATGAGGCATTAAACATCCGTACCGAATACAACTTTTACTGAATGTGGATGCGATTCCACCAATCCTGCCGATGTCATCTGTACAAATTCAGGATTCTTTTTGAAATCATCAAGATTCGATACTCCTTGATAAGAACATGAAGATCTGATCCCTTGAGTCAATTTATCTAAAATTGTTTGTGCGGACCCTCGGTACTCCACAAATCCCTTCACCCCCTCTATATGTTTGTCCTTATGGGTAGACGAGCCTTCATAACGTTTATGAGTTTTTCCGTTATGTTGTACTGTATCCCCGTTTGCCTGATCCGTTCCAGCAAACATCCCACCAATCATCACCATATCTGCAAATGCCAAAGCTTTCGCAGCATCCCCGGCTGACCGGATCCCACCATCAGCAATAAAATATAGTTTTCTTTTTAACTTTTCTTCCTGCTTCGCCTTCTCTTCCGCAACATTGGAAATGGCGCTCATCTGAGGAAACCCATTACCAGTCTCGATCCTCGTACTACAACTGGCACCATTTCCGATGCCGCACTTCACTACATCCGCGCCAGCTTTCCACAGGCGTGCCGCACCCCCGGCCGTGGCGATGTTTCCCGCAATCAACAATGTATCGGGATAATTTTTCTTTACGAATCTACACATCTCGATGCAATGTTCGGAGTCTCCATGCGCGATATCAATGCAAAATATCCGGACTCCGGATAGGAAAAACTGTCTCGCGGCCTTTTTATCATGCTCCTGAACACCCAGCGAAACACCAAGATACATCATGATATCCTGGTATTTCTGTGCCATCGACTCTACCATTGTCAATTGGTCTTCAAATGATGAGAATCGGTGCATCAACGCCATGCTATGATTTTTGTATAGAAACTCAATCATATCCGGACCCATGATCGATACCATGTTCGCAGGTATGATGGGCGTGGCGAATCTAAACTGTTTTAACCTGACAGTCAGGTCAACTTGGCTTCTTGATCTGATTTTTGAGTGCTTCGGAATAAACAGCACGTCATCAAACACCAGACCCTTCTTCGCAATGATCATTCAGTTATTATTCTGATCCTGAGGATTTTTGCTCGGAACTACATTAAGATCTTTAGAATCAGTCTTGTTTTCTTCTGGTTGATTAAAGAAATCAACCTGAGGCCCGCTATTTCCGCCTCTATAGCTTCTAAGAGAATTTGATACCTGTCCGTAAAGACCCTTCGTTCCGACTGACGTGGCGGAATAATTCATTGTATTGCGACTATCTACTCCCAACGAAGTCCCATTTTTGAACGCATCGATGTTCGCACCCATGAAAACAAATTCCCACTTATAATGGTCCCGCTGATGCTGAACCATACTGGATACTTGTTCTTTCGTAAATTCATGGCTCGAATTCTCTTCACCATCCGTAATGATTAGGAAGATAACTTTGCTCGGGCGATCCGATTCCGGCATCCGCGCTAATTTATTACCTACGGATGTGATGGTCGCTCCGACAGCATCCAACAGGGATGTCCCGCCACTACAACGATATGATTTATCATCAAGATCCGGGATATCTTTCAGTGGAACCGAATCATGTACCAAATGATAATCGGTATTAAAGGTACAGAGCGTAAATACCGCTTCATATGGTAATTCCTTCTGATCTTTCAGAAGGGCATTAAAACTACCGATGGTATCGTTCGCGAGTTCTTTCATAGAACCGCTACGGTCCAAAACTACATTGATTGACGTAAAGTTTTCTTTCATTCTATTCTCCGAATTTCTCGTTTAAAACCAATGTAACGTGTTGTGCAGTCACGGCTCCGAAAGAGTCTTGTATGGCTTCTTCCATTTTTGAAACAATTCTTTTATGTTTCATTCCAGCTTGTTTGGCTTGGACATAAATATCTAGCCAATCCGGAACCCAACCAATATGTCCAAAGGAAGGCCATGAGTTTCGTAAAAACTATATACTCCTCCCAATACAGGCTTGGAGCCTGTTGTGATGCCGGTTCTGTACAATTCTCCTGAATTCTACGATTTCATTCCAAATGCCTTGGCCGTAGGGTATTCTTCTCGACAATTCATTCAAAAGATAAAATATGATTTTTATTCTATAGAGTTAGGGTGTCGGATGATATGTAGAATTTTATTGTTTTTAATATTACTTCCTAATTGCGCTGGCAATCATAATAATTCCAGCCCTATCGGACCTATCCCGACGCCGATCGTGCGGGATCAGGAATATTGCGAAGCAGCACAAAAGAACCTTAATGATCTACGTTGTGAGCTGGGCAACCCGACAAAACGTGGAAAGTCTTTTGCGCAATTTTGTCGCGAAACCCAAGATAATGGAGTTTCTGTTTATCCAAAATGTTTATCCATCATAACTAATTGCGATCAAATCGATACCGTCACCACGACTGGTATTTGCCCCGCCTATTCATCTAATTACAAGAAATAAAATAAATGCTTAAAACATCAGGATATCTGCCTTCCCCACCCGGACTTACATATAAGTCATTCAAAAGTATATCGTCACCATTATTAAAACAAGCCGGAGCAACGGTTCAGAATGAAGTCATTCTGAATGAATCGACACCAATTAGTAATCAGTATCAGATTGGTAGTTGTGTTTGTAACGCAACGAGTGACGCGTTGGAGATCCTGTTAGGACTGGAAGGAAGGCCAGTTGTTCAGCTTTCCAGGATGTTTCTATATTGGAATTCTAGGATGTACAATAAGCAAACTGATCAAGATAACGGAACATACATTCATAATGCATTCGATTCATTAAAACGTCTCGGGATATGTCCAGAGGACGCGTGGCCATATGACCCGATGAAGGTATTTGTTCAACCTTCTTTATCTGCTTATAAAACTGCCAATGATAATACTATTGAGGATTTTTACCGAATCGACTCAAACGGCAATGATAGACTGAATGATATCGAAACGGCTCTTTCAGCACAACATCCGGTTGTTTTTGCAACTGGAGTCGGAAAGTCTTTTCAAAATGCCTTTCCGAATCAAGTCTTTTCAAGACCAGACCATTATGATGGCCTTCACGCAATGATCATTACTGGATACCGGCATACAAACGGTACACGGCAATACTGGATTAGAAATTCTTGGGGGTCGACCTGGGCTAATAATGGCCACGTTTGGGTCGACAGTAGTTATATAGATTGGGATACAACTCATGATATTTGGGTACCGACACGCGTTCCGGATCTATTGTTTTGATTATGTTATACAGGCATAATTTAAAATAATAATGAATTGAGCACTATCTATCCCAACGGCATTGATTCATCGGCATCTTTACCAGATGTAGTTAATCTGGTTAGTTCAGTCGACGCGGCATTAGTAAATGTTCTGCGTGATGCTATCGTGGCGGTGGAAGCAGAATTAGGCGTAAAACCAAGTTCTGTATACTCGACTGTTCGAAACAGGCTAGATCATATAGAACAGTTCATAACTATCGCAACCGGCGGAACTGGTAGTTTTTTTACTCCCGGTACTGATTTAAACGGTAATACCATAAATCAAATTGTTGTAGGGTTGCAGGGAAGACCTGTTCTGGATACTTTGCCAATAATTGGCCAATCATTAAGTTGGGATGGGTCTGCCTGGGGTCCCCAGGATAACTATACTGCTGTTAAAAACATAGCAAGACTCGCATCTACTACAAATCTAAGCCTTTCTGGTCTCGTTACGGTTGATTCCGTCACTACGGTAACGGGTGACAGGGTCGTGGCGATGAATCAAACCCTTCCGGCAGAAAATGGAATCTGGATAGCCTCCTCAGGAGCCTGGACCCGAACCCCTGACCTTTCCATTCCGACTGATTTTACTCCTGGTTTCTTTGTATCGGTATCCGAAGGAACCATTAACGCCGGGGCACTTCTAAATTATACTAGCATCGGAACCGTCGTAGTAGGCGTGACTGCCATCTCGATAGAAATAATGGTCCCGGGCCGAGCCGCTATAGCTGGAGCCGTAATAGTAGAGGACCCGGCATCGAACCGCCGATCAAGACGTCTCAGACAAGCTGATATTGATCCTGATTTTGCTATTACTTCCTGGGGAAAATCATCTCCAGATGGCGGAACTCTCCTTTATAGGAGAGGCGATACTGTTACCGGGATCACCGCCACCGCCGCATATGTTTCGGGCCCGCCCACCACAGCCAGTGCTGCCAATACTTACGGCGGATCTACTGATCCGGGAGATATCGACCCTGGTTCGTGGAGCGTCACTCCTTCCGCGTATACCGCGGCGACACTCGCCGGATCAATAAAACGAAACGGCACACAGTATCCTTCGGCAGAAGGCGCGGATCCAACCGTCACGGCTACTCTTAGTGCTTTCAGTACTCCATTCACCAGGAATGCTTCCTGGACAATACAATGGACGAGTGATGTTTACTATGGAGTAAAGAGTACTTCTATCGTTAGTGGTACAGATGTGTTTAATGTTACGTTGCAATCTGGATTCAGCGATTCATTACAAACCGGTAGGGGTCAGACAAGGACTTTCAGTCCTGCGACTCAATATGTAAATTTTCTCTGGCCTTCGCATTCTCAATATAATTCCGGCACTGTATTGATAAAGGATGCGATCACAGGATTCGTTATCCCGTTCACCCTCACCACAACAGTGCAGATAACTAGAAACGGTGTAACTAGGAGTTACGATGTATGGCGATCAGATAATTTACTCACATCTACATTCACAATAACGGTAAGCTAATGAGTGATATTGTTCTCGGTGGAACCGTTGCTCCGGGTGGTCCGTTTGAACAGGCCCGGCAATCAGATATAAAAGGCGGACTTCATTCTGTTGCGGATTTGACTGCTCGGAATGCTTTACCTGATTATTTTAGAGAAGATGGGATGCTGGCTTGGGTTCGGTCCAGCACAACCATGTATCAATTAGTCGGTGGAATCGACAATAGCAACTGGACAGTTGCCGCGGCATCAGCTTTTGAGGTATCGGGAGAAGCTCAGGGAGATGTATTTTATTTTAACGGAACCGTATGGACGAGGCTGCCTGCCGGTACTTTAGGCAAAGCACTTATCACGGGTGGAACCGGAGCCAATCCATCATGGGGATACCCTATTGATTTGAGTATTTCAAGTCAGGCTGCTGGCGATATAATTTATTTCAACGGAACGAATTGGGTACGTTTGGCTTCCGGAACCACCGGAAATACCCTTTCAGCCGGGACCTCTCCATCCTGGTCATCTATCAATCTTGCCGGTGGAGCTAACTACGTAACAGGTATCTTACCGACTGCCAATCAAGCTGCCCAGACCCTTACTGGAGACGTCACCGGAACTACGGCGGCGAACGTCGTAACAACCATCACCGGATCAAGCGGCATCGTTATCCTCTCGTCGTCCGAGACCGACTGGAACCAAAGCAGCGGCAACTCCCGCATTCGCTCGCGCCACAAAACTGCTCAAACTACTAACGCGACGCCCGGTGTCATTGACTCTCTCGTTCTCACGAACGGCCAGAGCATAACAGCCTACGGCATCATTCAGGGTTTCAACGTCGCGACGGGAGATCTCTTCTGGGCCGAATACAAGGTAGCTTACGAGCGTCACGGCGGCACCACAACGGTAAAAGTAGCGCCAGCGCTGACAGTCTCGCACGTAAGTGTCGCGGGCTACGGCACAGCCTTCCAACTCAACGGAGATAACGTTACAATTGAATTCGTAGTTACGGGCGTCGCCGCGACGACTATCAATTGGCAATCGGAGATTCGCTGGTCGGTGCGTACGTGAATAGAATTCTAAATGGACCGGCTGCGATGGCACGAATCCAGTGTTCCCCGAGTGGAATGGGAATGGGTGCGCGGACTCACTCATTTGGAGATCCTACACCGCTCTTCGACTTCCACCCGTACCTCGGCACGCCTGGATACGCGGCAGGTATCAGCGGCTCCTACGCTGGCGCTAATAACACGTCGCCTTGGTACGCATCGACGCAAGGAGGAGGTAAGTGCTATCTGCCTTATGCGGGAATATCGAACAACGTATTCTTTGGAGGAGGCATGTCGCCTGGGCTACTGCGTCTTGGTTCGATGCCGGTACTAGACTACAACGGCGACCGCCTCGTCGGAATGATCCTTGAGGCGACGAGTACCAACTACTTCACGCGCTCGACGCGCTTCGACCTGCTCGGCAATGCTGGCGGTGGTGGCGACACGTACGCGGACTCAGGCATCAGCCTGCTCGGTGACGGGACTAACTCGCGCCAGGTCAGCTTCGCGAACCTCGGTAGCTACTCCAAGCTCGATTTCTTCGGCGTGAACTCGTCTTCGATCTTCGCGTCCGTTTGGCACCGGACACCCTCCGGGACACTACCGGCTGGCGGCGGCACGTCGTTCATGAACGTCCTGTACCTCGGAGGCGCTTTGTCGACAGCGTGGGCGAAGTACCGCGGCGGGCCCGTCTCGTCACCCGGTACCAACTTCAACCAGGGACACTTCTTCAACGCGGCGATCGGTACGGTCATCATGGACGCCTTCATGGTCGAGGTATCCCAATGGCATAGCGTCTCGCCGATTCCGACCACCGGCGCCTCGAACACGCGCGACCCCGAAGCGTTCCGCTTCAACCCGGGAGGCATGAACCCCAACTCGTGGATTCCGAGCGGGCACCTGCGTATGTCGTTCGAGGCGTGGATGCTCGCGCCGCGCTCCGCCTTTTCGAGCGGCACCAAGACCATCTTTGAAGTCATCGACGGAGTGGCTAGCGCAGCCCTCAAGGTCAACATGGCGACGATGGTCGCCACGTTCAACGTGGGGGGCGTGTCGGTGACGTGCCCGACCAACTTCCCGTCGTGGAACGAGTACGACCTCGTCGAGGTGTGGGTCGAGGCCGGAAACGTGGCTAAGTCCGCGGCGCTCAAGGTCCGCGTCAACAAGGGTTCAGTGACCACGCTCGGAACGTGGGCTGCGGGAACTTTCGGCAACGTCGCGAATACCGACTCGAATCTCTCGATGTGGCAGCGCTACCAGTCCGGAGCCGTGGAACAGATAAACTGCGTCATCCGGCGGTGCCGCGCATTCGCAAGTACGGATCGCCTGACATGGGCGTCGTGATCCCGTAACTATTTGGTACGATTGCTTTTTTAGCTACTGATCATTTATTCATGATAGTTGAAATCAGTCATTGATCCGTCAAGACGCCTGACCAATTCTCTTATTACCTCAAATAAAAATTTAGTTTCATCCTGATGATGTTTCAGCAGGTCATCAAAGCAAACTGGATTAAAAAGATCACCCGCATATTTTGTATAAAGATCCGGTTCTATATAATTTTCAACAGCAGACCATTTTTCAGGTCTATCAACTCCGAATTTTAAAAGTTTATCAATACGTTCTTCTAACGTAAGTTCTTTCTTATTCGTACGTATGCCGTTTTTTATTCGATTACTTGCCATCGTCATGCTTTCCCACCAGTAGTAGTATTTTCAAAGCTTTATTTGTATTGATAGAGGCGGATTGTAATGTCCAGTTTCCACTGGCTCCGGACCAGGAAGCCAGACTATCGCTTGTTCGGGCGGCACGCTCCAGCACCGCTACGGCATCCGCGTAGTCATCTTCCCAATCTTCTTCACGCTCTACCTGATGCTGTCGCACCGCCCTGAACAAAGATTCTACAGCTTCGCCGGATAATGGCCCATCATAGCCGGAAGAGATCAACGCTTCGACTTCTTTAAATACTTTTAATAAACTCATTAATTATGATTCAATCCACCAGAGGACATTGTGTACAGACTCTAAATTTGTAAACACAGGTGTTCAGACATTCTTTTCTGGAAGACGTGTTGAGTGTGGAATTTAAACACGGTGCTTCGCAGGCAGCGAAGCCAACATGACAGGCCCCGATATCAACGTCTGTTGAAGCATCCTTGGATGACAAGGGATCTGCACCGCTGATCCCAAAATCTTCCCTGGAGGTATTGTTATTGCAACACAACAACAACATACTTATTAAGGTAATGTAATGAATGAATTTCATATTCATGAATCATCCGAATCTATATACGATTCTTCCTTGAAGAGTATCGTACTGAGACAGCTCCACCCTAACGCGATCCCCTACAAGGATCCGGACAGCATTCTGTCTTATTTTACCAGACAAGGTACATTTTACTTTGTGAAGATCTGTTATCTCGACGGTAAATTTACCCTTTGATGTATCCTGAACAACTCCGTCCATTTCCAAACGGTCTCTTTTCTCTTTCTTCAAACCAGAATCTCCTTAAATTTTAACATAAGTAACGAAATAAAAACGGAAAACTTGACATTATCGTGGCTTTGAATTCATCGGGTATCGGAATCGGCACGGTATATTGATATTGCCAAATAAATGGCAAATCCGGCACGGTAGATTCATTACCAACGATCGAAGCATTATGACGGTCTCCCCGGAGCAGCTCCCGAACCAAAGGTATCGTCATAACGATCGGCGAAACCTTCTGCCAATTCCCATCAACGTATAATCGGGATCTAATAAACATATCATCTCCTAAAAAAGATAATATGAATACATGTCGGTCTGACTCATCCGTACCCACACCTATATATACGGATTGGCTAATTTTAGGCAAATCAAATATAGATAAATTACAAAACATATCCGTGGTACTGATATTTGCCGGAACGGATAAATCATTCTGTACGGTTTTAATTTTTCTCTTCTTTATAAGGATCGAACAACGTGATTCATCACACCAATGCCGTTCAAGCCTGGCAGAAACCGGAAGAGGCGAAATATAATGATTTAGAGGCTTCATACGACATGCCTGCATGACATCTGCGAGGCCAGATTCCATAGTATAGGCCTGTACTGTTTCCAAATATCCTTTGTATTTTATATAGAATGCTTCGATCGTTTGTTTTAACAAAACAACCACCCTAACGTCACGTTGGTGGTTTATTCTGAATATAACGCTCACTATATTCTTTAAAATAAGAATTAAAAAATATAATGAACGCTGCGCATGGCGCCCAGAAAAACCAAACAAGAAGTAAAGTTACGAACATATGTGTCGCGGTTTCTTTTGATTTATTATGATAGAGAAGCTCGAAACATCCCCACATTACAGATAAACATCCGCATATAGCGTAGACTTTTAATGAACTGTACAAGACAAACGATCCAACGAGCATTACGATTAGCGATAATGCGTGCATTGTAAAGAATTTAAAATTTTGCTTTAGATTAAGATCTTTCCCTAACTCCATAATCAAACTATAACATAATAGAGACGTTAAACCATAAATGATATTATTCATGGTCGATTTCTTCTGATTGATCAGTCGTAGTATCGGAGCTTAATAGATGAGGATACGGTTTAATATATTCTAAATGATCCACTCGCTCCTTTACCTTTTCCCATACGAAATAAAGGTTACGTGCGTCAGAAACGGCATTGTGAGTCCCGGCAACCTTTTTTATTCCTAAATTGTTACAAGTATCGGTAAGATTTGTCTTGGGTTTTACCATGCCTTCGTTTTTAAATATTGTCCTGACGATAGGAATCGTGTCGACCCACAGGGCTGCCGGAAATCTTATATTATTTTGAGACCATAGGTTATGAAGAAATTTCCTATCAAACAAAGCATTGTGTGCGATTATACATCTATGGTCGGGAGTCAATCCATCTGACTCAAAAAACTTATTAAAATCCATCACGACTTGATGCTGCGGGTGGCCGTACTGAAGATCAGCCATGGTCTTACCAGTTATCTGTAATGCTTGAAGGCTGGATCGTTCAGGATATTTAGCAATGATGTTTCGTGCTAATTGCATACGATCCTGGACTCTTATACAGCAAATTTCTGTCAGTTCATGAAACCCGCATTTCAATCCATTAGTTTCGGAATCCAAGACGTAATATTGTAAGCTCATGGTTAACTTTCATGCTAAGGGACTAAAACGTTTTAATCGTAAAAATAAATCAGCAAATTCCGGAATCATAGCGAATTCTTCAAGAATAGTAAAATCAATACTATTTTCTACACAGTATTGGTAAATCAGCTCTTCTTTATCTTCTGGAAAAATATAATATATAGCTGCTATTTTCCCACAATCCAGAGGAACCCTTGTATCAAAATTAATATAAACAGAAGTGTAGACTGGCTTCTCTGACCTACAATCCGTTACTAAGAATTTATGCTCATTATTACTCATGTCACACCAGGCCAGATCTACCGATATCCGGATCATCTTATAAAGTGCTTGACCAGTTTTACTAAATTGCTTCCGGCAGCGTAGATGGTTGCTTTGATGTCGCGCCGGGCATTTAGTTTATATTTTACTTCTATCGGATTGATAGTTCCCTTCAAGAGCATCTGAAGGGCTTCTTGAGGAGACTCGGCCAGAATCCTATATTTGATAGTCGCGGGCAATCTTGACTCCAACTGTATATCAAAATAAGTTTTCATGGTTCCTTACCAAATAGCTTCAGAAACGCCAGAATCCATGTATACGCGATACATGCTAACGGTACCGCGAAGCATCCATATAGAATGGTCGTGACGACCAAATCAGATCCATCTTTAAGAGATCTGAGTAGTCTTTGCTGTTTTCGGGTCGGGATTCCAGCATTGCGTAATTCATCATCAGTAAACTTGGTACGATTATAATTACGCATTTTTGGTTGTTGTTGTTGTGACCTGATCTTCTATACGTTCGACCAATTTAAAGTCCTCAACATAAAATAGATCCGGGCCCGATCTAAGGTGATTAGATCCCCAAATCAATTGACCTAAACGAAGAGATGGCTGGGTCTTCCAGGCCGCCAGGATCCTCGCCATGACCATTTCTTTTTGGTCATCCGTCTCGGCACGGCCATTCATTATTGGCCACCCGTGGTGCTACCGAATCCTCCGGCGCCCCTAACGGCGCCACGCTCCCGGCACATATCGTCGAATTCAGTATTGGTAATCTGTACGACAGACATTTGTTGACGCGGGACCGGTATTAATTGACCCACCGCGTCACCAAAATTAATAACCAGATCAGTACCTAGAGACCTGACGTCTGGCTGATACTGAGCAACAAACGTAAGTTCCCCTTCATAGGAACTATCAATGACTCCATACAGTGCATGGAGTGATTTTTTAGCAAAAGTGCTACTGCGGGGATTTAGTTGTAACCACCAACTATCTGGACTGAATGCCCTGATACCCAATGGTATTTTTACATACTGTCCAGCTCGCAGTATTATTGGGTTACGATCTACCGGCGCGGCGAATACGTCCCAACCGGTTGCGAGGGGTTCACCCTGTCTGGGTAGAAATTGAGGTTGATCAGAAATGTCGTAACGAAGTGCAAAATGAAATACGGGCCAGTTCATAACTGAACCGACCCGGCCCGGAGCGTTTATCGTCGCTTCGCTTCATTACGAATAAAACGTGATGTAGGTATGGGCTTTGGAAACAGGTCTCCCGCCGTTATTGTGCTGAATCACGATATATCCGCGTCAGCACTGATGACGCTAAAAGTCCAAATATCTATTGATGAAACGATAGACGGGGCAGAATTTGATGCCCGGATCCTAGCGGATCCTTCCTACCCAGAAAGAATCCGACTAACAGGCAGACGTTTATTAATTGTACGGAATCTTCAGGATGGATTTAATAGGGAAGAGGTTGATTTTGTCCTCTTTATTAAAAAAGGGTTGATTTCAGTAGAAATGAATCGTTATGGCCCGCCCGGGTTAACGCTCCAATTAGACCATTTAGATTTTGATAGAATATTTTATACTAAATATTGACGAGATCCGAACAAATGAATATTGGACCCGCAATGGAAGTATGGATCGTAAGTTTGGCAGATCAGGGCGGATCCTCTGATTTTAGAGTCGTCACGACTAAAGAAGCGGCTTTGCTCATTGCCTACCGTATGGCGATGAGCAAAGTCCATTTCCTACCGCACGGATTGCACGAAATAGCAATGTTTTGTGATCAGAAATCCAGATCTGATTTGGTTCTGAAGATGATTAACGGATATACTGGCTGTAAAATTGAAATAAATTCAGCCAAGCTAGAACATCCGATAGCTTAAAACGCATAATTTTTAATGTATTATTATAATAACTTCAGTTACAATATATTTACAAAATTGCTATCATCGGTACAATACGGATAAATTCTTCATTATCAGAGCATTTTATTTCGTTTCCATTCAGAAACCAATGTTTCTCACCATTGGCATATTCAATAGCTGGTCCATCTTCTCGATGACGTTTGCCATTGAGATACCAGCGTTTAGTGCCATCGGCATATTCAATAGCAGGCCCATCTTCTCTATGAAGATTGCCATTGAGATACCAATGTTTATCGCCATTAACACATTCAACAGCCGGACCATCTTCTCTATGAAGTTCACCATCAAGATACCATTTTTTAACACCATTATCAAATTCAATAGCTGGTCCATCTTCTCTATGAATCTCACCATTCCGATACCATATTTTAGTACCATGGGCATATTCGCAAGCAGGCCCATCTTCTCTATGAAACTTGCCATTGAGATACCAATGTTTATCGCCATTAACATATTCAACAGCTGGTCCATCTTCTCTATGAAGTTCACCGTCAAGATACCATTTAGTGCCATTATACATTTCAACGGCTGGGCCATCTTCTCTATGAAGTTCACCATCAAGATACCATTTTTTAGTACTATCGGCATATTCAATAGCAGGCCCATCTTCTCTATGAGGTTTACCGTCTTGGTACCAAAATTTGTCACCATCGGCATATTCAACAGCCGGACCATCTTCTCTATGAAGTTCACCGTCAAGATACCATTTTTTAGTACCATCGGTATATTCAATAGCAGGCCCGTCTTCTCTATGACGTTTACCGTCTTGGTACCAAAATTTGTTACCATTGGTATATATTTTACAAATAGCTGATTTCATTTATCAGTGGCCATGAAATTTTTATTTAACGACATCAGAACATCCGATAGCTTAAAACGCATAATTTTTAATGTATTATTATAATAACTTCAGTTACAATATATTTACAAAATTGCTATCATCGGTACAATACGGATAAATTCTTCATTATCAGAGCATTTTATTTCGTTTCCATTCAGAAACCAATGTTTATCGCCATCGGCATATTCAACAGCCGGACCATCTTCTCTATGAAGTTCACCGTCAAGATACCATTTAGTGCCATTATACATTTCAACGGCTGGGCCATCTTCTCTATGAAGTTCACCATCAAGATACCATTTTTTAGTACCATCGGTATATTCAATAGCAGGCCCATCTTCTCTATGACGCCTACCATTTAGAAACCAATATTTGCTACCATCGGTATATTCGCAAGCTGGCCCATCTTCTCTATGAAATTTACCGTCTTGGTACCAAAATTTGTTACCATTGGTATGTATTTTACAAATAGCTGATTTCATTTATCAGTGGCCATGAAATTTTTATTTAACGACATCAGAACATCCGATCGCGTGAAAAATCAGGCAGGACAGCATAAGTTTCTTTTTCAAACGAAACTGCATGCTTGAGTGTGTATTCCGTGCCTCCTTTTCGATCCAGACTTACCCAGCCCATGACGATCGTTGCCTCCCTGGCTATCAAACGGTTTCTACGATACATCCGTTCAACCGTCTCTGAATATGACTTTGGTTCCGGTATACGCACCGGATACATAATCAATACTGGTATGCCGAAATATTTGCAGCTTCTTCTGCAAAGTTATCAGCTCCGACAGGACAACCTCCCGATATAATACGGAGATCACTGTATTTATCACGATATTCTGAAATACAATCCTGTACAGATTGTTTATCTTCCGGAGAAGCTCGCTTACGGCTCCCTACGATCCCAAGCATCATAATAATGATTGAAACTTTCCAGCCGCATTATTAAAAATAATATTAAAAGATATCACGTATGTTTCGATAGTTGCGTTTGGATGAATACCACGGCCATCTTTAAACAGTTTCATCATATCGATCGATTCAATCAATATTTTTCTTATACTTAAATCGCCTGTTCCGGCAAGTCTAAACATAGCTTTGATGAATGATTGACTATACTGCTCGGGAAGGTTATCAGTATTATATAGTAATGATAATTTTTTAATTAATCGTAACAGTTCTACTTTTTTATTTGTAGTATAGTATTTCTTTTCCAGTATAATTCCCCAAAGTCCAGTCATGTCATGTATAATAGATTCATTCATAGATTCATTCATATTTTACATCATAAAATAAATATTAAGTTTTTTAATAACGCCCTGGATGACGGAGGTCCGCAGTACACCGTCATCCATATCGACACGATCGAACGGCCGGTTCACTACATCAAAAAAACTAAAATGTCGTTTAGAGATAACGATTGAATGATCTTCATAAGAAATAAAAACCATAAATTCAATACCATTCGTATCTACTAGTTTAAAACTTTCACTTTTAATATAAAGTGAAGATATATTTCTAAGAATCAAACATGAATAATGATTACCTAAACAATAAACATGATGGTACGTTTGTGCTGATTCGCTCATTAATTTTTTGCCGCATATACAGCATATACGGCGCAGTTTTTTGAAATCTGATAATGTTTTCATAATTCAGATTTATAATCCAGATTCATAGCAAATTAATCAATTTAGGATTGATTAATTCAGGATACATTTTTAATGTAGTCATGACGTACTGTCGATCTGTACGGGATAATGATTCTATCCGCCTGACTATGTCTTTCGGCGGTATAGTCATGGCAGTCTTTTCGATTGTCATGAAAAGAAGGGCAGGACAACCCTCACTACAATATAAAAGTAAATCAATTATATCGGTTCTTAATCGTTGATCCTTGCTATATCGGTAAAGATTTGAAAACACCACAGCATCAAATTCCGGTACTATAGCGAAAATATTCACATTTTCATAAAACAAACTAACGATATATTTCAAATCATTTTGTGTTAAAAAACTTATGAATCCATCTTTGCGGGTAATGATTTATAGATATGTTTATAAATATTCTATGTGCCTCATTATTTCTAACGAGATCTTTAAATTCAAAATATAGCCCGAACAATGCAGACTGCGTAGATATTAATATGAGAAATGCAAATATTAATTTAATTTTAAAATTTACAACCACCAATAAACATTGGATGAAAAATAACGTAATATTTTATTAAATACAGAATTCATAATAAAAATCTAGAATCAATTGGTATGCTTGTTTCGGGCCTACGAATTCTTTTATGCCAACATTATGCATTCCCGGCGCAAGATTCAGATCCGTCGCGAGCCATTCAACATAAGTTTGTCCCTGATTCGGCACTACATCGATTGCAAATATTGGACTGCGATATCGTTTCATCAATTCTATAAGTTTAGAATAAAGTTCCTGATCTTTCAACTCTCCCGAGACATCAATATCAACTTCTCCAACATTTGAACGCCAATCCGTAGTACTGGCGTATTCCAGTACCCAGGCTGACTTCCCGATCATCAGGTACCTTCGACTTATAGACTCGTAGGTACGACCGGTCAGGCTGGCTTTTTCAAGATAATACGGTTCAGCGTAACAATATTTTACCGAAAGATTATCTGGATATGTCAAGATTGCTTGACTGTAAGGAATGAGTATTTTGCCGTAACCTTGGTGGTATGACTGGTCCGTATACACGACTAAAAGTGTTTCCGGGTTTATATTATGGATGAGTTTGCCAATATCCCTGACCTGACCATACGGAGGGGTCAGGATGCCAGATTCTGTCAGACTGAGGAATTGTTCCGCACGATCCGGGAAGACTCGGCTATTTCGTTTCCAGACCGGAGCCGATGGGAATCGGTACGGAGCATCAAAATGATGATCATAATAATCTATATAATTCGCGCCAAAGTTATTCAGGATCAGTCTAGGTTGATTCGGCATTTTACAACATATCTGCATGAGTCATGATGTTAGACTTTTAAAAATCAGGGGATTAATGGCTCTTAACAGAGTTAATAAAATTCAAGAGAAAGCGGCGGCGTTGCGGCGAAAAGCAGATAGCTCTGAACTCAACTCTGCATTTTCGTCTGCTCGACAAGGACTTTCAAGAGCCCTCGCGTTTATACCGATAGATCGTTCTGAGGTATCGGTTGAATTAGAAAAAGAAATTAATGATGTTGAATATGCTGAAAAGCAATTAAAACAAAATCAACAAATCACTATGAATAGTGAAATAGTTCGCCAGGGGCGAAATAAAATTGAAGAATTAAAAATGCTTATTAAGTTTCTACCCAGGATGGAACAGTTTATTAAAAAGCTTTTAACAATTATAGATAATATAAACAAGCCACAAGAAACCAACTATATAGATGGAAGTGGCAATCTGATGTTCAATGATGATTTTGTTCCTGAAATTCAGGATACAGAAGAGAACCCGATATCGCCAAGTGACGTTATGTTCTTTAGAAACATGGCAAAAGAATTTGATGCTGACGTAAAAAAAGCCGCAGTTATTTTGGAAGAACGCGGCATTTATTTTAATCCCAGACAATTCAAATCATACG
>Ga0163151_10002526_pt1 | contig 28095 bp, 10 predicted proteins | sample OliLakLV19MP5IB2_FD_145596 | JGI IMG/M metagenome (GOLD analysis project Ga0163151, IMG submission 145596) | Freshwater microbial mat bacterial communities from Lake Vanda, McMurdo Dry Valleys, Antarctica - Oligotrophic Lake LV.19.MP5.IB-2 | ecosystem: Environmental > Aquatic > Freshwater >...
GGGGAATGGCGCGGTGGCCTGGGGCGACTTCGACAACGACGGTGACCTGGACCTGGCGGTGAATGGGCATGACAACACGGCCACCCGGTTCCGGGTGTACCCCAGCTTCTCATCTCTGGCGACGACGAACGCCGCGCCCTCCGCCCCCGGTGTTCTCACCTCCTCCTTCACCTACAACGTCACGCGTTCCACAATCACCTTCAAATGGGACGGCGGCGCCTACGACACCGGTTTCTCCTCGAACAGCGTCACCTACAACCTCTGGATGGGCACGAACACACTGGCGGCGTCGCCGCCCGCCGGTTACGACAAAACGATCATCGCGCCTCGCCAGGGCTCGCCGCTTCAGGGCAACTATCTTAAAGCGTCATTTAAGACGTGGCCCGGCGACGGATCAGCGAAGTTCGGCGTGGTGTACGCGACGACGCCCAACAGCGGGCTGAACGCCCTCAATACCGACACTTCCTATTATTACCGCCTGCAGTCGATTGATGCGGGCCTTCTCGCCAGCGCCTGGTCGAGCCAGAACGTGGCGCGCACCGACGTGGCCCCAAGCGCGGTGACGAACCTGTCTGCGCTCACTGACGGCACCACTCATCAGCTTGCTCTTTCCTGGGCCGCCCCTGGTGATGACCAGGCCACCGGCGCCATCAATGGCGGAACATTCCGTATTTTCTATTCCTCGGTTACCGGCGACGTGGCGGGGTTGACGGTCTCGGCTTCAACCACGCCGACCTTGTCGCGGGTGGATATTTCAACGTCCGGCGTCAATCCGGGGACGACGCGCACCACCACGCTGATCGGACTCCTGGACAACACCAGTTATTACATCCGCATCTTCACCGCCGATGAAGTCCCCAACTGGTCCGCCCTGTCGAACGGCGCGACGGCGCAGACGGTGGTGTCTGATCTGGGCGTCCGCTACTGGGTGGCGTCCGCGGTGGGCAACTGGAGCGATTCCGCCAACTGGGCCCTGACGTCCGGTGGGGCCGGTGGAGCGGGCGTGCCCGTCTCGACTCATACGGTGGTGTTCGATGCGGGAAGTGTACAGGTGTCGATGGTGGATGGGTCCTTCTCGGGCTCGGTGGCGTCGATGACGGTGACCTCGGCCTACACCGGCCGAATCAATCAGGGGCGCTCACTCAACGTAACCAACACGCTGACGTTGTCGTCGGGCACGTTCTCGCAGGGCGCCAACACGCTGACCGTGGGCGGCTTCACGCTCGGCGGCGGCGCGTTCGACGGCGGTTCCCAGACCATCGACATCGACGGCCCGTTCGCCCTCAATACCGGCTCATTCAAGAGCACGACTGGCACGCTGTCGCTCGGGTGGCTCGAGAACGCGTCGACCACAGTGATGACGATGGGGGCGGCGGCGACTTTCTCGCACAACCTCGGCAAAGCCCTCTTTGATTTCACGGAAGGGAATAACGGCTTCCTGCACGTGCTGACCGTCGACCTGTCGACGTCGATCGTGTTCAACGAGGTCGACCTCAACCTCACGGACGGAACATTCGACACGCCGAACATGCTCAAGATCAACGCCGGCGACGTCGCCGTGGTTCTGTCCACTCTGACCCATACGAACGGCATCCTCGGAGGGGAATGGCAGCTTTATGGAAACCTGGTGGTCGGCAGCCAAGCCGACGGCGGAACGTATTCGACCGGCGGCTCTTTTGACGGCACGGTCGACGGCCGCATCGACATGATTTCGAACGCCAGCCAGACGTACACGTCGTCGACGGGCAGCACCGCGAAGCTTTACATCGATAAAACAGCGGGTACCGTGTCATCGTTGCCGGGCACGGTCGAATTGAACGTCGACGCTCTTGACGTGAACCGCGGCACGTTCACCGCGCCCAGCACGCAGCTGAGCGTCGGCCGCAACACCGGCGGCAGCGGGGTGACCGAAACCGCGTTCCGCGTGGACCCGGCGGCGGTCTACAACGCCAACGGCACGACCGTTCTTTTCGACGGGCAAGAAGAGGCGAACGCCACCGGCGTTGTCTACAACATCGATGTGCCGAACAACCTGGACATCGGCGGCGTTCGCGTGAACTTGACCGACACGTTCGGCACGCCCGCGTTGTTGACCGTGACCGGCGGAAAAACACTCCTGGTCAGCGGCGGGCTCCGGCTTTCCGACGGCCAGATCGGCGGCCTGTGGTCGCTCAACGGAAACCTCACGATCGACGCGACGGCCGACGGCGGCGACGCCGCCCTGACGTTTAGTGGCGGGTCGGCGCAGAGTTACACGAATTCGGGTGGCGTCTTCCCGGTTGGCGACGTGATCGTCAGCAAGTCGGCGAACGTCCTTACTCTATCTTCACCGCTGAGCCTTTCAACGGCGCTTCAGGACCTGACCGTTGTCTACGGCACGCTCGACCTGACCGGAAACAACCTTTCGGTGGGCGGGGCCGGCGGCACATTGTCCGTTGGGGCCTCCGGTACCCTTCAGTTGCAGGGCGGTGAATCGGTAAGCCCTGTTCCCTCCCTCAATTCCGGGTCGCTGGTGTCCTACAACGGTTCGGGAACGTACACACCGAAGGACTGGTCGTATCGGAATTTGACCTTTGCGGGCCCCGGCACGTTTAACGCGGGCAGATCGCTGGCGGTGGCCGAGGAGTTCGTCGTCAGTCAGGGCGCGTTCAACACCAACGGACATCCGTTGTCCCTCTACAACATGACTCAGTCTGGAGGCGCGGTTTCTCTTTCGACCTCGAGCCTCAACCTCGCCGGATCCGTGATGGCCTTTTATTCGGGATCATTCAATGCCGGTAGCTCCACGGTCACGTTGACTCCCTCCTCGATTGTGCAATTCGTCGGTAACACAACCTTTTATTCGCTGCGCTCGCTCACGCCGGGGACCACGGTCGCATTCGTCGCGGTGAGTTCAGTAAATGTGACGAACATGGTGGAGTTCCGTAACATCAGCGTGCTTGGGAATGTCCCGGGTACAACGTGGTACTTCAACTATTCAGGATCGAGCCAGACGCTGCGGGGCCTTCAGGTTCGAGACTCTAACGCTTCCGGCGGCACGTTGATGAACGCCATCGGCACGCCGGCCAGCACCGACCTCGGCAACAACACCAACTGGATCCTCGAGCTTTATCCTCCCACGAACCTTCGCTTCACGGCCTCCGCGCCGGCGAGCCTCACCGCCGCGTGGGACGTTCCGCCCGTGGCCCCGGACACGTATGACCTTCAATACAGCACGGCCTCGGGCTTCACCGGAACAATCTTCAGCTCCAACACGGCGGCGCTCACCGCTACCATCGCCAGCCTCAGCACGAACACCACGTATTTCGCCCGCGTCCGTTCTGTGAAGTCCTCCATTCCGAGCGTTTGGAGCCCGGCGGTCTCCTCGCCCACGGCGGCCGCGGTGCCCGTGACGCTGGCGTCAACCTGGACGATGGTCGGCGTCACCTCCATTACCGTCGCCTGGGCGAATGGGGGGAACCCGGCGGGCACGACGTACACGGTCGACCTCTCGAGCGTCTCAGGATTCGCGAACACCGTGTTCAGCTCGACGACGCTCAGCTTGTCGGCGACGTTCTCCTCGCTTGTGCCGAACACGATCTATTACGGCCGCGTGAAGGCCGTGAACCACGCGGGCATCGAAACGTCGTACCTGGTTCTCGGCAGCACGCAGACCCAAACCGCGGAGACGCCGTCGAACCTTCGCTTCACGGACGTTCAGATCGGAAGCCTCGACCTGGCGTGGGACCTGCCGTCGCTGCCGGGTGACACCTACACGGTGGATATCGGCACCGCGTCAGACTATTCCGGGACGCTTTTCAGTTCCAGCACGGCGCTTCTCGCCGCTTCGTTCACGGGCCTCTATGCGAACAACACGTACTACGCGCGGGTCAATGCGGTTCTGAACGGAAGCTCGAGCACGTATTCGGCGTCCATTGCCACCGCCACGTTGTCGAAGGTGCCCACGCCGCAGGGGATTGACTGGATCAGCATCAACGTGACCTCGGTGACGGCGAACTGGCAGTACGTCTTCTCGTTCGGCGGCGGGTTCAGCGACGGGGTGCCGGTGTTTCGGGCGGAAGTCTCGACCGCTTCCAACTTTACGGGCGCGATTTCTTTCTCGACGACATCCTCGCTCTCCGTGCCGGTCAACGGGTTGATTCCGGGTTCGACCTACTACGGCCGCGTCCAGTCGTTCAACCACAACGGCGTTGCCTCCGCCTATCTCGTTCTGGGGTCGAGCGTCGTGCTCCAGCAGCCGCGGGTACCGACGAACCTGGTTTTCAGTTCCGCCACCCCCACCGCGCTGACGGGAACCTGGACGGCGCCGGACCCGGCGGGAAACACCTATGACTTCCAGGTGAGCACCGCGAGCAACTTCACCGGGGCGATCACGAGCTCGACCACGGTGCCGGTCCAGGCCACCGCGGCCGGTTTGCTCGTCAACACGACCTACTACGGCCGCGTCCGCGCCACCGTGAATACCGCGCCTTCCACTTATTCATTGCTGGCGACGACAGCAACTCAGGCAAACGTTCCCGCGAGCGTCACCTCGCCCTGGACCGTTTACATCACTTCGCTCACCGCGGCGTGGGCGGCCAACGGAAATCCGGCGGGCACGCGTTACGCGGTCGACATCTCGAGCGTGGCGGGCTTCGCGTCAGCCGTGATCAGCTCGGACACGCTCAACACGAGCGCGGGGTTTGCCGGCCTGAAGCCGGACACGATCTATTTCGGCCGCGTCACGGCCATCAACCACAGCGGCATCGCCACTCTCTACCTCACGCTCGGCAGCACGCGCACGAGCGCGGCGCTTCCACCCACCGCCTTCAATTTCACCGGCTCCGGTCTCAATGACCTCACGGCCGCGTGGACCGAACCCGTGCCGGCCGGAACGTCCTACACGTTCGACGTCAGCACCGCGGCCAATTTTACGGGAACCGTGACGAGCTCAACCACGGTCCTCACGACCGCAACCGTCACGGGCCTCCTTATTAATACGACCTACTACGGTCACGCGAACGCGCTGGTCGACGGGGTGAACACGCCCTTCAGCGTTTCGGCCGTGACCGCCACGCTTGCGGACGTTCCGGGCGCGAGCGGAACGCCCTGGACCGTGCACACCACGTCGCTCACCATTCAGTGGACGTACAATGCCAACCCTGTGGGAACGCGGTTCGTCGTCGACATTTCGAGCGTGTCGGGCTTCATGAGCGCGGTGCTCAGCTCGACGACGCAGAACCTCAACGCCACGCTCCTTGGTCTGGCTCCGGACACGACGTATTACGGTCGCGTGAAAGCGGTGAACCATTCGGGTATTTCTACGGCCTACCTGACGTTTTCGAGCACAAAGACGAATGCGACGGCCGCGCCCTATGGGCTCGTGCTGACTACGACGAGCCCATCCAGTGTTACGGGCAACTGGCAGGCGTCCATTCCCGCGGGCGACACCTACAATCTCGACTTCAGCACCGCCTCCAACTTCACTGGAACGATTTTCAGTTCGAATACGGCGGCGATCAGCGGAACGGTTCCGGGGCTGGCGCCGAACACCACCTATTACGGGCATGTGAACGCCGTTGTGAATTCGAATCAGAGCGCCTACAGCGCCTCCGTGACGACAGCGACGCTGGCGAATGTTCCCCTGCCGGGGGTGCCGAGTTCATTCACGATCTATTACACGTCGATGACGGTGGGCTGGCTGGCCAACAGCAATCCGGTCGGCACCATCTACGTGGTCGACCTCTCCACGGCGCCAGGCTTCACGGGAACCGTTTTCTCCTCCACCACATTGAACGCGTCGGCCGACTTCGCGTCGTTGATTCCGAGCACCACTTATTATGCGCAGGTGAAGGCCATCAACCACAATGCCGTTAGCACGGTGTACCAGTCGCTCGGAAGCACGCGCACGCTGGACGCGAATCCACCGGTCAATCTTTACTTCTCGACCGTGTCGACCAACTCCGTGACGGCCGCCTGGTCCGCGTCGACGCCGGTCGGAGATTCCTATGTGTTTAATTTGAATACAGCCGCGAATTTCACCGGCACCAATTTCAGTTCGGCAACGGTAGGGTTTACCGCGAGCATCTCCGGTCTGGTCTACAACACGACGTATTACGGCCGGGCCGCAACCGTGATTTCCGGAAGCACCGAAATCTGGGGCGGCACCATATCGACGGCCACATTCGCGAATATGCCGGGACAGGCCGGCGTAACCTTTCCGCAGGTCTTTATTACCTCCATGAGCGTGGCCTGGGTTGCGAACGGAAACCCCGGGGGAACGAGCTACACGGTTCAGCTCTCAACGGATTCAGGCTTCAACGGGACGCTGCTTTCGATTCAGGGAACCGCCGTGAACCAGACGTTTACGGGACTGACGGCACAAACCGCTTATTACGCCCGCGTCAAAGCAACGAATCACAATGGCATCGATTCCAGCTTTCTTGTTCTCGGTTCCGCGAACACTTTGAACCCGGCCGCGATCGTCTGGACCGGAGCGACGTCCACCGTGTGGGGTGACCCGGCGAACTGGGATTTGCTTTTTGTTCCGCGAACCAACGATAACGTTCAGGTTCCGAACACCGTGAATCAGCCCGTTCTCGACTCCTCTAAAACGATCATGAGTCTGAATGTGACTCAGGTGAATGCCTTCGTCAATCTGGCCGGCTTTAACCTGACAGTGTCCTCCGATGTCGTGATGGTCGGGACGATAACGGCCACGGCCGGCGAGCAGATTTCCGTCGGGCGGTCTTGGACGAATTCGTCAGGCTGGTTCAACGCGGCGCAAAGCACGGTTACATTTACTGGAACCATCGCTCAAGACATCACGATGGGCGGGACAGGTGTCGGAAAACGCTTCTCGAGCATGGTTGTCAATAAAACCGCAAATATCGCCACTCTCGTTGACGCCCTGGCAGCGACAAATCTGACGGTTTCTGACGGAACCCTGCACACCGGCTCAGGAACGGTCGCTGGAATTACGGTCACCAACCTGGTCGTGCAGGGCCCGGGTATCCTTGTCGTCAACCGGGCCTCAACGTCGGGCAGTGGTGCGGGCCAGACCATCACCGCGGCGCGGACGACGGTGAATGGATCTGTTCGTGCCAATGGAACCGGCTTCAGCCCCAACACGGGGCCGGGAAGCGCCGGTGCAGGAAATATTGCAGGCACCTACGGTGGTCAGGGCGGTAATAACACGGTTTCGCCAACGTATGGGTCGCTGACCAATCCAACGGCCCTGGGTAGCGGCGGTAATTACGGGGCGGGCGGTGGAGCCATCATTTTGAATGTGACCGACCTGCTGGATGTGACCGGGACGATTTTGGCCAATGCCGGCGGTTGCGCCGGCGGAACGTGCGGATCGGGCGGTTCCATTAATATCACGGCCGGCGTCGTGAGCGGGACCGGAACGATCAGCGCCAATGGCGGGGCGTCTTTTAATACCGGTGGTGGCGGGCGTGTCGCGGTGAAGCTCACCGCCAGCCAGACATTCGGTTCGCTGGCGATTCAGGCCTACGGTGGAGGGAACGTCGGTACGCCGGGTGGCGCGGGAACCGTTTATCTGGAGGAGTCGACTGATGGTGTTGGCCTGGGCGACCTGGTCGTCGACAACAACGGTGTCGCGTCGACACAGAGCACCCTGATCAGCACCACCATGACGGATCTTTCCGTCGGAACCGTTACGCTTCGAAATCTGGGGCAGATCGCCATTGAAAACCTTAATTTCAACGTGAAGGGAGACTGGGACAACACCAGTGGTTCCATGGCGCTTACGTCGGGGACAGTGATTCTATCCGGTACCGTTCCACAATTTGTCAGGGCGAACGGTCAAACCTTTTTCAACGTGACGGTGACCAATACGAACAGCGGCGGCGTCACCTTCGCTCAACCGGCTGGTTTCGCACGCCTGCGTGTCAACACGGGTTCCCTTTCCGCTGGCGTGACGGTGTATTTCAATGCGGGGTCGACCTTTACCGCCAGCAACGTGCAGTTCAGTGGCCGGGCTGGAAAGAACGTGATGGTTCATTCCACCGTCAACGGTTCGTACTGGTATCTCAATAATACCGTCGGTCATTTCATGCAGTATGCGGACGCGAGAGACTCTTATGCGTCCGGCGTCCTTATCTACGCCGGGGCGACCTCAATGAATTCCGGTAATAACGTGAACTGGATATTTACGAGCCCGCCTGATACCGGTGCTCGTTACTGGGTGACGACTGTGCCGTCAAACTGGAACAACACGGCGAACTGGTCCTATTCCAGTGGCGGCGCAACCGGTGTGAGCGTTCCGACGTCGGCCAACTCCGTTGTGTTCGACTTTTCCAGCGACGACGGCAACTGTGACATCGATATTCCGGTGAACATTACGAGCATGAGCGTGACCGGGTACAACGGAACGATTCGCACGTTGGGCCAGCCGGTCAATCTTTCCAACTACTATTATCAGTTCTCCGGCAACGTGCAGTTCGACACCTCGGCGGTCACCGTTGGCGCCGATCTTTCTCACTATGGCGGAACGTTTAACGCCGGCACTTCTACTTTCACATTCGCGGGTCCGGGAACAAAAACGCTTTACGGTCGAACCACGTTCTACGCGCTTCGCGACGTGACCGCGGGAACCACCCTGCAGTTTCAGAGCAACACGACCTTTTATGTCACCAACATGGTGGACTTCCAGAACATCATCCTGAAATCCAGTTCCGACGGTAACCGGTGGAATTTTGTTTATACGGGCTCCAGCCGCACGCTCATCGGACTCGACGTGAGGGATTCCAATGCCGCCGGCGGCCGCACCATGGTGGCGGACCTGGCCAGCATCAACCGCGGAAATAACGTGAACTGGGTGTTCGGCGACACCCCTGATCGGTACTGGGTGGCGACAGTGCCCGGCGTCTGGAGCGATGTGAACAACTGGGCCTATTTCAACGGTGTTCTGGGCGGAGCTCCGGTACCTCTTTCCACGCAGACCGTCAGTTTTACGGGAACAGGCGGCGCCAACGGTAATGCCACCGTTGATCTTCCGGTGTCGATATCGACACTGTCGCTGAGTGGTTACACGGGAATCCTGAACACGGCGGGCTTTACGGTCACGATTGGTGGCGGGTACGCGCAATCGACAGGACAGCTGAGCCTTGGTTCCTCGGTAATGACGGTGGCGGGTAATTTCACCGTAACCGGAACGACTTTCACGGCGGGCACGTCGACAATTATCCTTTCCTCGACCACCGCGGGTCAGACGGTGACGCTGAGTACGGGAACGTTTGCCAATGTCGTTTCCTCGAACACCAGCTCGGAGGGGCTCACCTTCGCCACGGGCTTCACCGCGTCCGGATTCACGATGTCGACCTCGGGACTGGGAGCGGGCGGAACGGTGTATTTCCTCGCGGGATCCACCGTTTCGGTGTCGAGCTTCTCGGTGAACGGAACCCCGGCGAACCCGATTGTGCTTCGTTCAAGCATCAATGGAAGTGCGTGGACGCTCGTCAGCGCGAGTTCAAACGTCGTGAGCTACGTGAACGTGGGTGATTCCGACGCGTCACTGGGACTTCCTGTGGTTGACTATCCGGGTGGATTTGACCGCGGAAACAACACGCGCTGGTATTTCGGTTTCCAGACGCTGAACTGGAAGACGAATGCGGCCTCCACGAACTGGGTTTCGGGCTCCAACTGGGACCTGGGATTCTCGCCGACGGAGGTCGATAGCGTGATCATCTCCAGCGGCACCAACCAGCCGGTACTTGATTCCACTCGTACGGTTCGAGCCCTGACGCTTAGCGATCCCGCTTCACGGATCAATCTCAATACCTATTCTCTTGCCGCCACGAGCGCCGCTGTCCTCACTGATGGCGTCATCAACAACGGCACATTCAATGTGCAGTCGGATGTGACGCTGACGACGGCCTACGACGGCGGAACGGCGTTGATGGTATTCAATGGGTCCGGTCCGCAGGTCTTAACAGGTGGTGGATCAACATCGCTGGGTTATCTCAATGCGGTGGATATCAACAAGCCATCGGGGAGCCTGACACTGGCCTCCGTCATACGTTCGACTCAGAACTGGTCTTTCACCGGTGTGGGGGCGGGATCTTTCGTCGCGATAGGTTCAACCCTCGCTTTTGGTGGGAGCGCAACGCCAATTTCCATTCTGGGAACGCAGACGCTCGGGGCACTCACGATTTCGAATGATTCGGGATCGTCGACCATCTATACCCTGACCCCGGGCGCGACCATCACCGTCACGGACACCCTGTCTCTTGCCGGCGCGAATCCGATATCGATCAACAACGGCCAGATCCGCGCGCTCGGCGACGTATTGTCGACCAACACCGGCACGTTTGGGGGAGGAAGTTCGTCGCTGGCCCTCGAAGGAACCGGGAACCAGACAATGTCAGGTGTCGGAATTGCCCAGGGCAACCTTCCGCCCGTCAAAGTCAACAAGGTCACGGGAAATCTGACGCTCTCCGGAATCGTTTCGGTCGTCAACGGCTGGAACCACGCCTCCATGGGAAGTGGTTCGTTCATCGTGACCGGATCAACGCTCGTCTTCGCGCGGGAACAGTCTTCTTTCGCAACGAACGGAAACTTCACCGTGAATAACCTTACGGTCGGTTCGAATGGCGGCATCACCTCCTATAACCTGAACGCAGGGCTGATCACCGTTCTTGGGAATCTGTCGATTCGTGGAACCGGCGGAGAAGCGCTTCTGAACAACGGCACCTTCGCGGCCCAGGGTGATATCACCATCACCAACACCTTCACGGGTGGCGGCGGGTCCGCGCTCATCAACATTAACGGAACCGGTGCCCAGTCGATGGTCGGCACCTTAACGGAAGGTGAGGGAGCGTTGCCGAATGTGACCGTCAACAAACTCACGGGGACGCTCGCGCTCAGCAATATCATCAGCATGTCCGGGAACTGGAATTACCTCCGTGGAACGGTCGACACTGTCGTTGCCAACTCCACCGTTGCGTTCTATGGCGTGAACACGGTCGACGGCCAGGGCCTGACGACGATCATGGACTTCAACCACGTCCTCTTCGGCGGCAACAGCACCCTGGGCGGCGATTTCCACGCCCGCGGTAATGTCCTCGTGGCGGCTCCCGCGACGCTCACCACGTCCGGCGGACGCCGACTGGTTATCGGCGGCGACTGGACCACCGACGGCAGCTACTTCGGCGGCGGCGAGACGATCACCTTCAACGGGGCCGCCGGCCAACTCGTGTCGCATGGCGGCCAGGACTTCGGTCTCGTCGTGTCCTCCAACACCAGCGCGGGCGGCCTGTTCTTCGCGGAATCTTTCAATGCCGACGAGCTTCGCGTTCTCGGCGCTGCCCTGGCCGCACCCACCACGCTCTACTTCGCGGCCGGTTCCACCGTGACCGTGTCGACCCTGACCGCCCTCGGGTCGGTTCTCGCGCCGGTCACGCTTCGCTCATCGGTGAACGGATCCGCGTGGTTCCTGATCGACACCAGCACGAACGTCGTGAACCGGGCCGACGTGCGCGACTCGAACGCGGCCTCCGGCGTGGAGATCGGAGCGTTCGAGAGCTTCGACCGGGGGAACAATACGAACTGGGACTTCCTGGCACCCGCGGCCGTCGCCAATCTCGCCGCGGCGGGCGACACGAACATCGGCACGGTCCGACTGTCGTGGAACGCGACGGGCGATGACGCCGGCGTCGGCACGGTCAACGATTCGTCCTTCGTTATCGCCTATACCACCAACCCCAGCTTCTCGGGGTGGAGCCCGTACGGCGGCATGCCCGCCGACGTGGCGCGCGTTGTCGTCGCCACCACCGCCGTGCCGGCCGGTTCGGCCCAGATCTATCTCATCACCGGGCTGCCGGGCGGCGCCACCTGCTATGCGCGCATCTGGACGCGGGACAACGTCCTCCATTATTCAGAGATTTCCAATGCGGCCAGCGCGGTCGCCACGCCCGGCCAGAGCCTCACGTGGCTTGGCCTCGATAACAACTGGCGCCGGCCGGCGAACTGGAGCCTCGTCAAGCTTCCCGAATTCGACGACGACCTCCTCATCCCCGCCACGGCGAACGACCCCGTGCTGGCTTCATCGGAGATCGTGAAGTCGGTCAATCTTTTCGCCGGCGCCTCGCTTTACATCAACGGCGCGACATTCACGGTGACGAGCAACGTGCAGTCGTCGGGCAACCTCGTGCTCTCGAGCACGGAAGTCCTCACTCTCCCGGGCAACGTGTGGGACATCGACTCCGGAAGTGTGACCTATGCCGGGACGGGTTCATTCACCGGTCTCACGGCGGGCACGACTTACTTCGATCTCGTGTTCAACCAGTCCGTCAGCACCTGGACCATCGCGGGCGGGCTCCGGGTGTTCGACGATCTCACGCTGAGCGCCGGTGCGCTCGATTCCGCCGGCTACACCATCGGCGCCAAGAGCATCGCCACCTCCGCCGGTTCGCTCAACCTGCGCGGCTCGGACGTCACCGTGAGCAACGACCTCGTCAATGCGGGCGCTCAGGTTCTCTCCGGAACGTCGACGGTGGTGATGTCGGGCACCGGCGTCCTTTCGGGTTTCGATTCCGCGAATTCACTTCACCGCCTGCGCTTCGCGGTCGCCGGAAGCACGATCACGATCCCGACGGATCTCGAGGCCGGCAGCGTCATCGAGTTCCTGGGTGGCTCCGTCGTGGAGAGCGGCACGCGGCAGGTGAGCGTGGTCAGCAACCAGGTGGTTCCGATCACGCTCGTGCCGGGCACGCGGATGAATTTCAACGCGCTCCGGGTCGTCACGTCGAACCTGTCGGCATCTCTCGCCGGCTTCGCCGGCTATCCGAACCTCGTCATCGGTTCCAACGCGGCCGGACAGGACTCCGTGGTCTCCCTCGCGGGGAACGTGGTGACTCCGTCGCTCCAGATTTACAGCATCGGGACCGGTACCCAGACCACCGTCAACGTGGACGGGCGAAATCTCACCACGGCGCGCGTGGACATTGGAACGACCACGGCCGGCGGCGTCGGCATGCTGTCGCTCGGCACTGGAAACATGACGGTGTCCGGACCGGTCCTGTTCCAGGACGCGTCGTCCATTCTCGATCTCGGCGTCTCCTCGAGCGTTCGCGTGGGCGGTGACCTGCTCCACGGTGGTGCCGTCGGTGATTTCCGCGCCGGATCTTCCACGCTGACGCTCACAGGAACCGCGGCACAGACAGCCAACAGCTTCGGCCGCGATCTCGGGACCGTCCGCGTTGAGAACGTCTCGGCGGGCGGGCTTACGTTCGCTTCGTCGTTCACGGCGGCCAATTTCCACATGACGGGCCTTCCCGGCTCGGCGACCGTGTACTTCCTCGGCGGAAGCACGGTGACGATCACGGGCACCACGGTGATCGATGGTTCGGCGGGAAACTTCGCGGTCCTGCGTTCTACGCAGCCGGGTCTGGCGGTGCAGTTCGCCGTCAACGAGACCACGGTGACCTACGTGGACGTGCGGGACCACAACGCGTCGCTCGGTGTGCAAATCGTGGCTTACAATTCCATCGATGGCGGCAACAACCGGAACTGGGACTTCGCGCCGCCGTCGGTCGTGACGCTCACCGCCGGCGCGGGCCTGCTTCCCGGCCAGGCCGTTCTCTCGTGGCCGGCACCCGCTGATGACGGGGCCAGCGGCGATCCGCTTAACGGCGAGTACCGAATCCACTACACCATCCTGCCGGCGGAGGCGTCGAACCCGCTCTTCTGGTCCACGGCGGCCGCCCAGATCCGTATCTCCACGAGCGGCGTGTCGCCCGGCGTGGTGGTGAGCACGGCGATCCTGCTCGGGTTCGGCACGACGTACTACTTCGAGTTGAATTCCGTCGACGACGTCGGCCGTTGGTCCGGGTTCTCGAACACGGCGCAGGTGGTGTTCCCCGACAACGTTCCGCCGAGCGCGATCACCGACCTCGTGGCGGTTCCGACCGGCGCCGAAGGCCAGGTGTTCCTGAACTGGACCGCGCCGTACGAGGACGGAGGCATCACGCCCAACGAGCAGGTGAGCAGCTACGAAATCCGGTATTCAACGAACAGCGTGGACGATCTCGCCGGTGATACCACGGCGTGGTGGCTGCAGTCCGCGTCGGTCGCCGGCCCCGGCACGCCCAAGGTTCAGGGGCAGAACGAAACCTTCTTCCTCGCCCTGCCGGAGTATGGCACCACCTATTACTTCGCCATCGAGGCCGCGGACCAATCGAGCAACGTGGGTCCGATTGACGTGAAGGCCGACACGCCCGGCCTCCAGGCGCGCGCCGTGCCCGCGGACCTGCCGCCGAACGCGGTCACCAACTTCATCGCGCTGGCCAACGACGGCCAGGCGACCCTGTTCTGGACACCGGTGTCCAACTCCGACTTTTTCGAGTACGACCTCTATCGGTCGTCCGTGTCGTCGAGCACGCTCTCGTTCCTCACCTCCTTCCCGGGCATTTCGAGCAACAACTACGTCGACGAGGGCCTGACGAACGGCGTCACCTACTACTACCGGATGGTGACGCTCGATACGGGCGCGCCGATGTTCCTGGGCACGTCCCTGTCGAGTGCCACGGCCGTCATTTCCGTGCTGCCTGACCAGTCGCGTCCGAACGACCCGATCATCAACTCGACCTTCACCGTCTCCAACACGACGTTCTCGATCAACTGGGCCTGGGACCACGTCACGCCGCCAACCATCACGGAGTTCCGGGTGCTCGTGGGCACGGTCGAGATCTCAGGGGCGCTCGCGATCTCGGCAACGTCCTATACGCAGGTGGGGTTGGCAGCCAACCAGTTCGTCACCGCCCGCGTGCGCGCGCGCAACAGCGCGGGTGATGCCCTGTCGATTCCTTATTCGCGCTATGTTCTCGCCAGCCCGCCGTCGGGCTCCGGCGTCACGCAGGTCGATGACCTCAGCATCTCCGTGGGCTGGTCGACCAACGGCAACGTGGGGACGCCCTTGTACGAACTGGAATACGCAGCCAACGCCTCGTTCCTCGGTTCGTCGGTACTGTCGACGAATTTGACGAGCGCCACCATCTCGGGCCTCGAGCCGCAGAAGCGCTATTACATGCGCGTTCGCGCCCGCAACGGCAACAACATCCCGACCGCTTTCGACCTGATGTTCAGCACGCGCACGCTGGCGACGCGCGACCGCACCGCGCCGGCGCCCGTGGGCGGCCTCTGGGCCACCTTCGCGCCCGCGTCGGGTAACACGCTCGACATCTCTCTCGAATGGGACCCGGTGACCAAGAACGTCAGCGGCGCCGCGTCGTCGGGCATTGTCGGGTACATGGTGCATGAGGAAACGAGCCCCTACCTGACCGAGGACGATTGGACCGATCCGATCCTTTCCGCCACGGTCACGGTGGTCAATCTGGCCACCAATCCGCCGCGGTACGTGTCGGTGCGCGCGGTCGACCGGAACGGCAATCAGTCGCCCGTGTCGGCGATGATCCGAACCTCCGATCAGATGTGGGTGGTGCTGGCCGACGACCGTGCGTCCACCTATGAGTATCCGCAGGACGCCGCCAGGAAGATGCGCGGCGCCTGGGCCGCGAACCAGGGCGTCTCGCGTTTCGTGCAGGGCCACGAGATCGTCGAAGACCTCGTGAATGGGCGCGTCGTGAAGTCGGTCCGTTTCCGCTGCTACCGTTCCGACAGCGTGGAGGCGGACGATGAGTGGACCATGGACGGCGGCCGGATCGTGATCGGCTACTCGATCATGGGTGGAAATATCGTTCAGGGCACGCCGGCGCGAATTGATTACTACGAAAACCTTCTGACCGCGGTCACGGGCGACTCCGGGCTGCGCGCCGTTGCGTCGGTGGGAATCTCGGCCACCATGCAACAGGGGATCAACCGCATCGGACAACCGGTGCTCTCGGCGTCCGCCTCGCAGGGAAAAGTCTCGATGTTCTGGTTCAACGGCGCCAAATGGGTGAAGGTGGGCGGCATGCTCAACACGTCAGATCAGACGCTGTCCTACGCCAGCTCGCGCATGGGCACCTACCAGATCCGGCAGGCAGCGCAGCTCGGTGACGTCTCACTGGTCCAGGTTTATCCGCGCGTGTTCACGCCCAATGGCGACGGCGCCAACGACGTGGTCATCTTCCAGTTCGGGGAGGGGGACGTTACGGGCGTGTCGTTCACCGGCGAAGTGTTCAACCTCACCGGCATGAAGGTGGGCGCCCTGAAGCCCGGGCCCGACACCTCCACGCTGGTGTGGGACGGGATGTCCGACACAGGCGGCACCGTGCCGGGCGGCATCTATGTGTACCAACTTTCCGCTAACGGAAAGACGGTCACCGGCACCGTTGTCGTCGCCCGGTAACCCCTAAAAACGCCTCATTCAGAGCGTCTTTTGGCCTCGTTTCCAGCGCTTCCGTCGCCCCGGATGAGATCCGTCTAAAATGTGCTATAGTCTGCGGGTTTCGTGCGTCCTCTACTCCCCTTCATCCGAACGAAAAACGCGTTTTCCAGCACCGTTCAATGATTAGCGCTTCTCACGAACGAAGGATTCCGATTTCATGGCTCAGGTCACTTTAAAGAACGTCTGGAAGAAATACGGCGATGTCGCCGTCGTCAAAGGCGTCAGCCTCGTCATCCCGGATAAATCGTTTTATGTTCTGGTCGGCCCTTCGGGCTGCGGCAAATCGACCACGCTGCGCATGGTCGCGGGTCTTGAAGAAATCACGAGCGGCGAAATTTACATCGACGACCGCCTCGTTAACGACATTCCGCCTAAAAAGCGCGACATCGCCATGGTGTTCCAGAACTACGCGCTCTATCCGCACATGACCGTTTACGAGAACATGGCGTTCGGCCTGAAGCTTCGAAAAGTGCCCAAGGCGGAAATCGATCAGCGCGTTCGTGAGGCCGCCGAGATTCTCGACATCACGCATCTCCTTGAGCGGCGCCCGAAAGCGCTCTCCGGCGGACAGCGCCAGCGCGTCGCCGTGGGACGGTCCATCGTCCGCAAGCCGAAGGTCTTCCTTTTCGACGAGCCCCTTTCGAACCTGGACGCCAAGCTGCGCGTCCACATGCGCCTCGAGATCGCCAAGATCCACAAGAAGCTTCAGACCACCATCATTTACGTGACGCACGACCAGCTTGAAGCCATGACGCTCGCCACGCAGGTGGCCCTCATGCGCGACGGCGAAGTTCAGCAGGTCGCACCGCCGCTCGAAATTTACAACGCGCCGGTGAACAAGTTCGTCGCCGGCTTCCTCGGCAACCCGCCGATGAACTTCGCGCAGGCGGACGTGATCCGCGAAGGCTCCGAAGTGAAGCTCGCCATTGGGAAGGGCGGCGCCTGCGGCACCGTGGTCGTTCATCCCGAGATGCGCGAAGCGCTGGGCGAATACGCCGGCAAGACCATCTCCCTGGGCATCCGGGCCGAGGACATCTACGACAAGGTCTACTACCAGGGCAACGGCAAGGGCCGCACGCTCTCGATGGTGGTCGAGGTCGTGGAGCCGATGGGAGCCGAGAAATATATTTATCTTCAGTCGGGCGGCACCACCATGGTGGCGCGCGTGAACGCCGACAACCAGGCCTTCGTGAACCAGCGGATCGACATCGTGGTTCATTTGGAGAACGTCAAGTTTTTCGACGCAGAGACTGATGTCGTCATCGGTCAATCCGCGAAAGCGACTGCAACAGCAGGGAGAGAGAAATGATCATCCGAGTGCGCGTTATTCCCCAAGCCTCGACATGGACCGAAATCGCGGGCCGCATTGGCTCGACCGTTCGCGTCAAGCTGGCCTCCAAGAGCATCGATGGTCCGGCCAACCAGGAACTCGTTGAGTTTCTGTCGGAGTTTTTTGAAGTTGCCGACGCCAACGTGAAGATTCTTCGCGGTGAGAAGGGCAAAGAGAAGACCGTGGAGATCGAAGGCCGTCCGGAAGAAGAGCTCGAAGAAGTCATGGAGTCGATTCCCTAAGACGGCCGCATGGCCGTTGTCCCGTTCCGATGGCGCTCGGGCACCCTTGAGGTGCTCGACCAGCGCCGGCTCCCTCACACCATTCGCTGGATCGCCTGCCGTACGCCCCGCCAAGTCGCCGACACCATCCGTGTGATGGCCGTGCGGGGGGCGCCCGCCATCGGTTGCGTGGCGGCCTTCGGCATGGCGCTGGCCTCCCGGCCCTCATCAAACGGACAATCCCTCCCGATGCTCGAATCCGCAGGAAAAATGCTCAAAGCCGCCCGTCCGACCGCCGTCAACCTGGCCTGGGGCGTGGACCGGATGATGGATAAGGCGAAACAGTTTTATCATTCCCGCGAAAGCGGGAATCCATCGGGATGGGCCCCCGCTTCCGCGGGGGCGACGATGCCGTCTATGCTGCTCGCCGAAGCCAAAGCGATCGCGAGTGAAGACGTGGCCAATAACCGCGCCATGGGCCGCCACGGCGCCAGGCTTCTTCGCAAAAGAAGCATCATTCTCACGCACTGCAACGCGGGCGCGCTGGCCACGGCCGGCCACGGCACCGCGCTGGGCGTCATCCGCGAGGCCTTCGACCAGGGCAAGGTCGCCCATGTGTTCGTCGACGAGACCCGCCCCTGGTTTCAAGGCGCGCGACTCACGGCATGGGAGCTTTCGCTCGCGAAGATTCCGCATGAGATCATCACCGACAGCATGGCCGCCCACATGATGAAGACCGAAAAAATTTCCACCGTCATCGTCGGCTGTGACCGCGTGGCCGCCAACGGTGACACGGCCAACAAGATCGGCACTTACGGCCTCGCTGTGCTCGCGAAGCACCACGGCGTCCCGTTTTACGTCGCGATGCCGACGTCCTCGCTCGATCGCGGCCTCAAGACCGGCGCCGGCATCCCGATCGAGAACCGCTCGTCGGATGAGGTTGTGAGAGTCGGCGGGGTGCGCCTCGCTCCGCATGACACCACGGCGCGCCATCCCGCTTTCGACGTCACTCCGGCCTCTCTGATCACGGCGATCATCACGGAGAAGGGCGTTGCCCGGCCTCCCTTTGTAGACTCCCTCCAGCGACTCTCCTAGGAACATGGATTACTCCAAGACCGTCAACCTGCTGCAAACCGCTTTTCCCATGAAGGCCGATCTGCCCGTGCGCGAGCCCTTGATGCTCAAGCACTGGGAAGACATGGGCTTGTATCACCGCATCCAGGCCGAGCGGAAAGACCGCCGCGCCTTCCTGTTGCACGACGGCCCGCCGTACGCCAACGGCGAGATCCACATGGGGCACGCGCTCAACAAGATTTTGAAGGACATCGTCGTGAAGCAGAAGACGCTGGCCGGCTACCGCGCGCCCTACAAGCCTGGGTGGGATTGCCACGGTCTGCCGATCGAGCACCAGCTCTTCAAGCAGCTCGGCAAGGGTAAGCACCAGGTGACGCGCTCCGAGGTGCGGTCCAAAGCGGCCGATTACGCGCGCGGCTTCGTCGACAAGCAGAAAACCGACTTCATTCGTTTGGGCGTGTTCGCCGAATGGGAAAACCCCTATCTCACGCTGACCAACGGCTACGAGGCCGCCACCGTCGAGACATTCTTCGATTTAAAGGACAAGGGCTTCGTCTACAAGGGGCTCAAGCCCGGCTACTGGTGCGCGTTCGACGAAACCGCGCTCGCCGAGGCCGAAGTGGAATACGCCGAGAAGACGTCGGACTCGGTCTACGTCCGCTTTGCCGTGAAGCCGGAAAGTATGTCGGAGAAAGTGAAAGGTGTCATTGCGAGGAGCGAAGCGACGAAGCAATCTCATGAGGTTGCTTCGCCTCCTTCGGAGGCTCGCAATGACTACCAACTCTATGTCCTCATCTGGACCACCACCCCTTGGACGCTTCCAGCCAATCGTGGTTTGGCGTTTCACCCAGAAGAGAACTATGTCTCGTTTGGAAGGGCAGGAAGCCTCGATCGTTATCTGGTTGCCGAGAAACGATTGGAGGAGGTGATCAAAAAGCTGACTCGTGGGAACGAAGCCAACGAATGGCGGATATCGAAGACGAAACTCTCAGGCTCGGAAATGCTGGGCCTGCTCGCCACCAATCCGGTCAACGGCCTCGAGTCGCGCGCGGTCACCGCCGATTACGTCACGATGGAAGACGGGACGGGCATCGTGCACATTGCGCCCGGCCACGGCGTGGAAGACTTCGGCGTCGGCCGCGAGTGGAAGCTCGATGTGGCGTCGCCCGTTGACGAGCGCGGCCTCTATGACAAGAACGTCGGCCGCGAAGACCTCGTCGGCAAGCACGTGCTGAAAGACGCCAACAAGGCGGTCATGGCGATCCTTGGCGACAACCTCGTCCACCATTTCTCGTTCAAACATTCCTATCCACATTGCTGGCGCTGCAAGAACCCGATCATTTTCCGCGCCACGAGCCAGTGGTTCCTGGAAGTCAGCGATCCGTTCCGCCAGAAGCTGCTGGCGGAGATCGAGCGCGGCGTCCGCTGGGAACCCGCTTACGGCGTGCACCGCATCAAGAGCATGGTGGAGTCGCGCCCTGACTGGTGTCTCTCGCGGCAGCGCCATTGGGGAGCGCCGATCGCCGTTTTTCACTGTCGCGGCTGCGCCGAGCTGCTGTGGGACGTTTCGCTCAACGCCGCCATCGTCAAACTGATCGCCGACGAAGGCGCGACCGCGTATTACGAAAAGCCCGAAAGCGAGCTCGTGGCCCTGGGCGGAAAGCAGCGCACGTGCGTGAAATGCGGCGGTGCGGATTTCCGCAAGGAAATGGACATTCTCGACGTGTGGTTCGATTCGGGCGTGTCGTGGCGCGCCGTCATCGAGAAGGATTTCGCCGACCTCAAGCCTGAGACGGTGATGTACCTGGAGGGATCGGACCAGCACCGCGGCTGGTTCCAGACGTCCCTCATACCGTCGATGGCGCTTCGCGGCAAGGCGCCCTACGACATCGTCCTCACGCACGGCTTCGTGGTCGACGGGAAGGGCCACAAGATGTCCAAGTCCGTGGGCAACGTCATCGCGCCGCAGGAGATCATCAAGCAGTTCGGCGCCGACGTTTTGCGCCTCTGGGTGGCGATGAGCGATTACAGCGAGGACATCCGCCTCTCGCAGGACATCGTCAAGCACATGGTCGACATCTACCGCCGCTTCCGCAACGTTTTCCGTTTTCTCCTGCAGAACACCGCCGACTTCCGGTGGGACCGCGACGCCGTCGCCGTGGGTGACATGCCGGAAATGGACCGCTGGCTCGTCAACGCCTTCGAGGAGCTGCGCGTCCGGATGGTGGAGAAGAGCTACGCCGACTACCAGTTCCAGATCGTCGGCGCCGAGATCAACCGCTTCATGTCGAACGAGCTATCGGGCTTTTACCTCGACGCGGTGAAGGACATTCTTTATTGCGGTGACGTGAATTCGAAGGAGCGCCGCTCCGTGCAGACCGCGCTCGCCATGGTGGCGCGCGGGCTGACCATGCTTCTCGCGCCGATCATTTCATTCACGGCCGAGGAAGCCTACGGCGAACTCAAGAAGACGTCGTGGCCCGACCTGCTCGACAGCGTTTTCCTCGACGAATACAAGACCGCCAAGTTCTGCGATTTCGACGCCGCGCTCCACGCCAAATGGACCGCCATCATCGGCGTCCGCTCCCGCGTAAACGAGGAACTCGACAAGAAGCGCAAGGAGGGCATTCTCAAGTCCTCTCAGGAAGCTTCCGCCGTTATCGGTGAGGCCCTGCTCGGCGACAAGAACGCGGCGGGTCCCCCGGTGGACTGGCTGTTCGTTCTCCAGATGGCGGACGTGAAGACCGGCCCCGGCGACGCTCTTTCCCTCGAGAAGACTTCGCATAAAAAATGTGAGCGCTGCTGGCGCCACCGCGCGGACGTCGGCTCCCACGCTGATCATCCGGCGCTTTGCACGCGCTGCCGCGGCGTCGTCGCGACCCTCCCGGCCGGGGTGTAACCCCATGCGCCTGTTTCTCGTCGCCATCTTCGGCGTTTTCTTCGCCGACCAATTCACCAAGATCATCGTCCGCGCCCGCATGCCGCACGGCGCCGAAATCCCCATTCTCCCCGTGTTTTCGCTGACGCATGTTCATAACACCGGCATCGCCTTCGGCATGTTTCAGGAGCGCAACGTGTTCTTCATCGCGCTCGGCATCTGCGTCACCGGGTTCCTGATTTATTACGCGCTCACGCTCCTGCGCACGGACCGGCCGAGCGCGATTGCGATGGCCGTCATCCTCGGCGGGGCCTGCGGCAACATCCTCGACCGCATCATCTATGGGCACGTCACCGATTTCCTCGACTTTTACGTCGGCACCCATCACTGGCCGGTCTTCAACATCGCCGATGCCGCGATCTGCGTCGGCGCCGCGTTCATGGTCTTTCAAAGCTTCGTGGAATGGCGCTCCGTCGCCCCCCGCTGATGTTTCCATCGATCTTCCACCTCGGCCCCGTCACGCTTCACAGCTACGGCCTCCTCGTCGCCATCGGATTCCTCCTCGGCCTGAACGTCATGAAGAAAACCCTCGCGCCGCTCGGGCTTCAGGGCGAGACCGTCGACCGCCTCTCCGTGCAGATCCTTCTGGCCGGTCTGGTGGGGGCGCGAATCATGTTTTTTGCGGTCGACGGGTTCGCCGGGCTTCGGCAGGACCCGATGGCCTTTTTCCGCATCTGGGAAGGGGGCCTGGCGTTTTATGGCGGCGTGGGCGTCGCCCTCGTCGCCATCGCGATTTTCGCGCGCCGCCGGAAGATTGCGTTCCTGCGCCTTTCCGACGCTCTCGTGCCGGCCATCCTCATCGCCCATTCACTGGGAAGGCTCGGTTGCCTCATGGCAGGCTGCTGCTACGGCCGCCCCGCCACGCCGTGGCCGGGGATCACGTTCACGCATCCTGAATCGCTGGCTCCCCGTTTTGTGTCTCTTTTGCCAACCCAGCCCCTCGAGGCGGGGTTGCTCTTCGCCCTTTTCCTGGTGGCGATGATGATTTTCCGCCGCGGCGCGCCGACGGGCCTGTTATCGGCGTTCTATCTCTGCGGCTACGCCGTTCTTCGATTCTTCATGGAGTACCTGCGCGGCGACGACCGCGGACAATTTATTTTAGGCCTTTCCCCCAGCCAGCTTGTTGCCGTGGTTCTGATGGTGGCGGGCCTTGGAGTTCTCGGCTATGGCAAAAAAATCAATCGGCGCTAAGGTCGGCGCGTTCTCGACCAAGGGCGAAGCGATCACCGTCGTCCGCGCCGACGAAGGCCGCCTCGACCGTTTCCTGTCGGAGCGCTTTCCCGACTGGTCGCGCACCGGCCTGCAGAAGCTCATTAACGACCGGCGCATCACGGTCGATGGCCACCCGGTATCGCCTCATCACAAGCTCCGAGCCGGGCAGATCGTGGACATCCAGTGGCCCGTCGCTCCGGAACGAAAGCCGCCCAAGCTCGGCAAGCTCCCGTTCCCGATCCTCTTTGAGGACGACCATATGTTCGCCCTGAACAAGCCCGCGGGGCTGGTGGTCCATCCGTCGGCAGGACACAACGACGGCGGAACCCTGGTCGAGCTGGTCGAAGCCAAGCTCGGCGCCGGCCCCTGGCCCGACGCGAACCGCCCCGGCCTGGTCCACCGCCTCGACCGCGACACGAGCGGCGTGATCGTCATGGCCAAAACGCCCGAAGCTCATCGAAAGCTGTCGCTCCAGTTCGCGCGCCGCCAGACGAAGAAGACCTATGTGGCACTGGCCAAAGGCGTCATCGCCATCGACGAAGGGGTTCTCGAGTCTCACCTGGCCCGCCATCCGGGCAAGCGCCAGCGCTTCGCGGTGTCCGGCGTTCAGGGCCGCTGGTCGAGCACGAAATTCAAGGTCCTCAAGCGCGCCGAGAACGCCACGCTCGTCGAGCTCAACCCGTTGACCGGGCGAACTCACCAGATCCGGGTCCACCTGGCCAGCTATGGCCACCCCATCCTGGGTGACCACGTCTATGGCCTGGTCGAGAAGGAGTTCGACTTCGTAAAACGCCACCTTCTGCACGCCCGGACGCTCCAGATCAAGCACCCGGTCAGCGGCGAGGAGATGCTTTTTGAGGCTCCGCTTCCCGCGGATTTTCAGCATGCGCTCAAAGTAATAGGATTCCGCGCATGACAGCCGCCCCCGACGCCCCCCGGCCCGCTCCCGAGCGCGGAATTCCCATCGTCATTTCCGCTCCTTCCGGAACGGGCAAGTCCACCATCGCCGACCGGCTCGTCGAAGCCCATCCCTCCGCGGTCCACTCCATTTCCTGCACCACCCGCGCGCTCCGCCCGGGCGAACGCGACGGCGAGCACTATTTCTTCACAACGAATGACGAGTTCAAGCGTAAAATCGAAACCGGAGAGTTCCTGGAGTGGGCCATCGTCCATGGCCACTATTATGGGACGCCCCTAAAGGCGTTGGAATCGCAGCTCGAAAACGGGCGCGATGTCATTCTCACGATCGATCCGCAAGGCGCGCTTTCGGTCAAACGCATTTACCCTGCCGGTGTTTTTATCTTCGTCGTTCCACCCTCGTGGGACGTGCTGATGAAAAGGTTGTACAAGCGGGCCACCGACGATCAGAAGTCGGTGGACATCCGGGTCGCGAACGCGCGAAAGGAAATCGCTTACGTGGGGCACTATGAGTACCTGGTCGTGAACGATGACCTCGAAGAGGCCGTCCGGCATGTCACCGCGATTATCATGGCGGAACACATGAAGACGAGCCGGGTGAATCACCGTTCGCTTCCGATCCTGAGTTAAGGACGAAAGGTATGGGTGACGACATGCAGGAAACACCGCTTCCGCCTTCACTGGAGAACTCGAAAAAACGCGTCCGAATGAGAGACGTGGCCACCCGGTGTGGGGTCTCCATCTCCACCGTTTCCCTCGTCCTTTCCGGCGACGCCCGCATTCCCGAAGACACCGCGCGCCGCGTCCTCCAGGCCGTCAAGGCGATGGAGTATCGTCCGAGCGTGCTCGCCCGCAGTCTGGCCCGCCGCATCTCCCGAACCATCGGCGTGATCCTTCCGGAAGACGCGTTCATCCACAACAAAGCTTTCTATTACGAAGCGCTGCAGGGCATCCACGCTCAGACCCAGCCCGCTGGCTTCAAGATGGTCGTCGAGGCCGCCAACAGCGTCTTCCTCGCCCGCCGCTACTATCTCCGCCTTCTCAAGGAACAGAGCGCCGATGCCATGATCTATCTCGCCGCCGGCCTCAACGACACGTTCCTCACTGAGATGGAAAAAGAGCCCTATCCCTTCATCCTCGTCGGAACCTACATCGACAACTCGGAACTCATTGTTGCCCGGTCCGACGATTTCCTTGGCGCCAAGATGGCCGTGGAACACCTGGTGAAACTCGGCCACAAGAACATCGCCCACGTCTCCGGCACAGCGACCGTCTCCCACGGTCGCGACCGCGAACAGGGCTATCGCGACGCGATGAAGGAAGCCGGCCTCGACGTCGCTCCCAACCGTGTCGCCCAGGGCAAGTTCGATTTCGCCGAAGCCGAGAAAGTGACGGCGGGCCTTCTCGACGCCGGCGCCACCGCCATTTTCGCCGCCAACGATGTCATGGCCTACGGCGTCATGAAAGCGCTGCGTGATATGGGCAAGCGCGTCCCTGAGGACGTCTCGGTCATCGGCATGGACGACCTGGAAGTGTCCGGTTGGCTGAACCCGCCGCTTACCACCGTCCGCTACGACATTCGCTCGATGGCCGAACAGGCCACGCGTTACGCCATTCGCCGCATTCAGTCTCCGGCGCCGGTCAAGCCGGACTTCGACATCCCTCCGCCTCAGCTCGTTGTTCGCTCGTCCTGTGCTCCGAAAACCTAACCCGTTCCTGACGCTCGGCCTTCTTCTCGCCCTTACCTCCGCCCACGCGGCGACGTTTCCGCTCGCCGGCTCCGGCACGGAATTTCCTGTTTCCTGGGAGAAATACGGAGCCGCCACCGGCGTCGGGTCGTCCGTCTACAAATTCAAGATCAGCGACCGCAAAGGCCTCGCCGCCGCCATGGGCGCAGGCCTCTATCCCAACCCCGGCGCCACCCTCAATGGCGACCCCGCCTTCCGCGCCTGGGTGGGGAGCCACAAGGTCGCGACCGATTATTGGTCGCAGGTGAACAGCGGCGATCCGCGCGCGGACTTCTACGCCTGGGCCAACGCCAAAGATGTCGGGCCCGGCACGAAACTCCTTTTCACGGCCAAGGCGCTGGCCGAAGCCGGCCACGTGAAACAGGCCATCAAGGCTTACCACGCCGTGCTGGTGCTGTTCCCCGGCGAGCCTTGCTGGTCCGCCGACCACACGTTCGTCTGGTACGTCGCGAGCGAAGCGCTCGGCCAGATCGAGTCCCTCGTCACGCGCCATCCGGAGCTCGGTTGGCGACTCGATGGCGCCAAGTTCTCCATCGAGAACGCCAACGACACCGATCTGAAGAACGACGTGGTCACCGTCGACCCTGGGAACTGGGTGAAGTACACGGCCACCGGCCGGACCGACCTTTCCAAACTGAAAATCATCAATCAGCGCGGCCTCGGAAAGGTTCGTCTCGTCCAGTACGAAAACGGCCACTGGCAGCTGCTCGTCAACAACAAACCCTTCGTCGTTCGTGCCGTGACGTACAGCCCCGTGCCGGTGGGCGAATCGCTGGGCGAGTACGGGCAGAAATGGATGACCGAAGACACCAACGAAAACGGCCGCTCCGACGCCGCCTACGACACGTGGGTGGACAAGAATGCCAACGGCAAGCAGGACGCCGATGAAAAGACCGTGGGCGACTTCAAGCTGATGAAAGACATGGGCGTGAACGCGGTGCGCCTTTACCATGGCCCGAACGGGACCGACTACAACCCGAACTCGCTCAACAAGAAACTTTTAAAGGACCTCCACGAGCGCTACGGCATCCGCGTCATTATGGGGGACTTTCTGGGCGCCTACACGGTTGGCTCGGGCGCCGCCTGGGAAGAGGGTACCGATTACACCGATCCCGTCCAGCTCGAGAACATGCGCCGCGTGATCAGCGACTACGTGCTCGACCACCGTTCCGAGCCCTACGTGCTCATGTGGCTCCTCGGCAACGAGAACCTCATGCCCGGCGATTACTCGGGCGTGAACGCCACCCGCACCAAGGCGTCTTCGCAGGTGGAGGCTTATCTCAAATTCGTGAATGAAATCGCCGAGATGATTCACCGCCTCGACCCTGAGCACCCGGTCGCCGTTGGTAATTTCGCCCTTGAGGGCCTCGACAAATACCAGGCCAACGCGCCCGCCGTCGACATCTTCGGCGCCAACCTTTATCTCGGCTCCACCGGCTTCGGCCGCTCGTGGAAGCGCGTGAAGGAATCGTTCGACCGGCCGCTCATGATCACCGAGTACGGCTGTGACGCGTGGAACACGCGCACCAAGAAGGAAGACGAAAAAGCGCAGGCCGATTACCACGAGGGGAACTGGGAAGATATCCGCCTTCATCTCGCGGGCGGGAACTCCACGGGCAATTCCATTGGCGGCATCGCGTTCGAATTCGTGGATGAGTGGTGGAAGAGCCAGACGGGATCGTGGGACGTTCACGACACCGCCGACGATTCGCCGATGGCGTTCCCCGATGGATGGTCGTCGGAGGAATGGCTGGGCCTGGTGGGATTGGGAGACGGTAAGCAAAGCCCGTTCCTGCGCCGCCCGCGGAAGGCCTACCACCTGTACAAAGAGAAGCTCTGGAAATAACCCACCCGGGTTAGGATTCTTCCTTGAAGCGAACCACGCCCGCGCTATCGTCCATCACCAGAAAAGGCACGCCCCATTGGGCCGGGTCATCAACCGTCCAGAGCGCGTTCACGCCGGAGGGCCGAACCCGCAGGCCCCAGTTGCCGCCGGTGATCAGCCAGGCGACGCCGGCCGCCGAGTCCTCCACCTGCTGCGCCACCGCCGGGCCAAATGTATTGGCGTCCGCGACGCCGATGAGCTCACACCATCCCGTGGTTCCGTCGGGCCGGTCGAGAAGGACCTCGGATACTTCCCGCTGCGCGCCCGACGCGGCGAACACGCGCTCCTCGGCGCTGCAATTGGGATTGTCTTCAACCATGAGATACATGAGAAAGCAGTATAGTTGATGAGTATGCTTCGTCGCTCGCGCCTCCTGATCTCGCTCGCGCTCGTCCTCCTCGCCCGGCCCGCCGCTCGCGGTGCCGAACCGACGTTCGTC
>Ga0163151_10002529_pt1 | contig 28082 bp, 23 predicted proteins | sample OliLakLV19MP5IB2_FD_145596 | JGI IMG/M metagenome (GOLD analysis project Ga0163151, IMG submission 145596) | Freshwater microbial mat bacterial communities from Lake Vanda, McMurdo Dry Valleys, Antarctica - Oligotrophic Lake LV.19.MP5.IB-2 | ecosystem: Environmental > Aquatic > Freshwater >...
GGGTGGGCATGGGTCTTTGCTGCAGGGTGTTATATAAGTAATTGATTTTATTGATAGTTTATTTTTTCTCATACCCGGGTACCGACCGGATTTCGAATTCGAGGGTTTGCAGGTCGCCGAACACATAGGTCGTCTCTGCGCTGACGCCGGCGACGCTGCCAGGATCGATGCGCAGGGTCTCGCCGCCCCGGATGTTGCGGATGCGTTCGATGACGGCGCGGTGTTCATGGCCGTTGCAGACGAGGTCGAAGTCGCCGGTCAGCGCCATCGCCTTGGCGTAGTGCGGATAGTGCACCATGAAAATTCGCCGCTCCGCGAGCACCAACGATCCGTCCTGCCCGTGGTAGTGCAGGCGGTTTTTCGGATCCTGGGCCCACTTTGAAAGGTAATACAGGTCGCCGGTGTTATTGCCGTGGATCATGTGGATTGGCAGGCCGAATCCGACGATGGCATGCAATGTGGACGGCGCGACGAGGTCGCCGCAGTGCAATATAAGCTCTGCGCCCAGCGCCTTGGCTTCAGCGATCGCGGCGGCAAAGGGTTCGCGGTGGTCGTGGCTGTCAGAGACGATGCAGATTTTCAGGGGGTACCTCCATGGTTGGACGATTCTACTCTGCGCCATCCAAAGTATTTTCTATGGCGACATAACCTTTTTTTTACTTTGGCGGGGCAAGGCCTGTTTAAAATCACCGCACCAAAAAAGGAGGGAGGCAGATGTTCACCAGCAATCCGTTCGCCGAGCTTACCGCGTCCATTTCACCCGTCATGATGCAGACTTACGTCATCGTCATGGTCCTGTTGGTCGTCGCGGGCACTTTGTTCGATATTATCCACAAGGGCAGCGCCAGGTATTTTTTCCTTAACATGCGCAAGTCGAAAGCCAAGGCGAAAAAGCAGGTCGGCGGCGGCGAGCTGGTCTCGATCGCGGTCCAGACCGTGGTCGTCGACGTGCTGGCGTCCGGCGAGTTCTGCAACACGCGCCGCCGCATCGCGCACCTGCTGACGATGTACGGCTTCCTGCTCTATGTCGTCACCACCGTGCTGATGGTGTTTTACTACCCGACTTCGACTACGGTAACGCCCGCGATCGTGCCGCAACTGTGGTGGCTCGGCGCTCTGATGGTCTGCGTCGGCGGCTATTGGTTCTGGTTCTTCATCCGGGTTGATGTCGCCGCGGAGGGCAATTCGCCGTTCCGCGTGATGCGCGCCGACCTGTTCGTGCTGTCGTTGCTGGCCAGTGTGACGCTGGGCCTGGTCTGGGCGTTGATGCAGGCGAAAGGCATGGCGGGATCGACAGTGCTGTTCGTCCTCTACATCATTGCAACCACCGTGCTCTTCGGGTCGGTGGCGTGGTCGAAGTTCGCCCACATGTTCTTCAAGCCCGCCGCGGCCTTCGAGAAAAGGGTGTCCAAGGCCAATGGCACAGCCGAGAATCTGCCGACGCTGTCCCGCGACGATCCTGAACAACAGAAAAGTCACTCGATGGAACTGTTGCGGGACGCGCCGATGGACATGGGACTTGGCATCAAGCGCGAAGCGCCCCGGCACTATTAAAAACAGCCCGTAAGTTCTATAAGAAGAGATCAAGGAACCGACTTATGCCTACCTTCGTTTATATGACAAGGTGTGACGGATGCGGACATTGCGTCGACATCTGCCCGTCCGACATCATGCACATCGATAAAACCTATCGCCGTGCCTACAACATCGAGCCGAACATGTGCTGGGAGTGCTACGCCTGCGTCAAGGCCTGCCCGCAGAATGCGATCGATGTGCGCGGATATGCCGACTTTGCCCCGCTCGGTCACAGCGTGCGCGTCCAGCGGGACGAACAGAAAGGCACGATCGCCTGGAAGATCAAATTCCGCAACGGTACGGAAAAGAATTTCCTGTCACCCATCACCACCAAGCCCTGGGGAACGGCGATCCCCAAGCTCGCGGAAGTTCCTGGACCCAGCAAGGAAATGCGTGATAGCGAGCTGTTGTACAACGAGCCGAAATGGATTCGCATGGATGAAGGCGGTTTGCATACGCTGAAGTCCAATGGTCTAAAGATGAAGAAAGGCGTGGCTTACTGATGGCTTACGAAACGATCGTCGAAGAAGGCATCGATATTCTGGTTGTCGGTGCGGGCCTTGGCGGCACGGGTGCCGCATGGGAGGCCAGGTTCTGGGGGCAGGACAAGAAGATTATCATTGCCGAAAAGGCCAATATTGATCGCTCCGGTGCGGTCGCACAGGGGCTGTACGCCATCAACTGCTATATGGGCACCCGCTGGGGCGAAAACAAGCCGGAGGACCATGTCCGCTACGCGCGTATCGACCTGATGGGAATGGTGCGGGAGGACCTGCTGTTCGACATGGCCCGTCATGTTGACTCCACGGTTCACCAGTTCGAAGAGTGGGGCCTGCCCATCATGAAGGACCCGAAAACCGGGCGCTATCTGCGTGAAGGGCGATGGCAGATCATGATTCACGGCGAGTCCTACAAGCCCATCGTGGCCGAGGCCGCCAAAAAATCGGCGGACAAGGTCTTCAACCGCATCTGCGTGACCCACCTGCTGATGGACGACAGCAAGGAGAACCGGGTTGCCGGTGCCGTTGGCTTCAACGTCCGCACAGGCAACTACCACGTATTCAAATCCAAGGCCGTGATCTGCGGCGCTGGCGGTGCCTCCAACATCTTCAAGCCGCGTTCAGTAGGCGAAGGTTCTGGCCGCACCTGGTATGCGCCCTGGTCGTCCGCATCTGCCTACGGACTGATGATCAACGCCGGCGCCAAAATGACGCAGATGGAAAATCGCATCGTGCTGGCACGTTTCAAGGACGGTTATGGCCCAGTCGGCGCCTACTTCCTGCACCTGAAGACCTATACCCAAAACGGTCTGGGCGAAGAGTACGAATCCAAATGGTTCCCCGAACTGCAGAAAATGGTCGGCAAGGAATATCTGGATCCGGAAGCCTCGCACCTGACCCATCGGCCGATTCCGACCTGCTTACGCAATCATTGCATCATCAGCGAAGTGAATGCCGGCCGTGGCCCCATACACATGGTGACGATGAAAGCCTTCCAGGATCCGCATCTGGAAGAGGTCGGCTGGGAAAACTTCCTCGGCATGACCGTCGGCCAGGCAGTTCTGTGGGCTGCCACCGACGTGGATCCCAAGCACGAGAATCCCGAACTGACCACATCCGAGCCCTATGTCATGGGCTCCCACGCGACGGGCTCGGGCGCCTGGTGTTCGGGTCCCGAGGATGTGTCCCCTCCGGAGTATTTCTGGGGCTACAACCGCATGACGACGATCGAAGGGCTGTTCGGTGCCGGTGACGCTGTCGGCGGCACGCCGCACGCCTTCTCGTCCGGCTCGTTCACCGAAGGCCGTCTCGCCGCGAAGGCCGCCTGCAAATACATCGACGACGGCAAGGCCGAAGGCATCGTCGTATCCGATGAGCAGATCAACCGCCGCAAGACCGAGATCTTCAAGCCCATGGAGCATTACAAGACTTACCGTAATGCGATCGTGGCGGGCGATGTCAACCCGCATTACATCAATCCCAAGCAGGGCCTGGACCGTCTGCAGAAGTTGATGGACGAGTATTGCGGCGGCGTGACCGTCAACTACATGACCAACGAGAAGCTGCTCAGTATCGGTCTCAAGAAGCTCGAGATCATGGAGGAAGATCTTCAGAGCTTGGCCGCAGCGGATATTCACGAGTTGCTGCGTGCCTGGGAATTGATGCACCGTCATCGTGCCGCTGAGTGCGTCACGCAGCACACACTGTTCCGTAAGGAGACCCGCTGGCCGGGTTACTACTACCGGGGTGACGCCATGAAGGTGGACGACGAGAACTGGCACGTGCTGACCGTTTCGCGCCGTGATCCGGAAACCGGCGAATACACCATGGAGAAGGCGCCTTGTTATCACCTGGTTGGCGATGACGAGTAGCAATATCCCCAGGCAGAAGAGTCCGTTGAGCTTCTGCCCGGGGCAAAGGAGACCGGCATGTCGAGTGTTGTGATACCCATAAAGCCGGTCTCTTCAGATAGTCATGAGCCCCGCGTGAACATCATTGAAAAAACCGATGAGGAGATTCTGGCCATGGCCAATCTCCTGTGGCGCGACCTCGTCAAAGCTTCGAATGAAGGCAAATACGGGGAGTTCGCCAAGAACTTTTCCGGTTCCCTGGCGCGTGCCATAGATCAGGTCGTTGCGGGCCACCAGTTCGCAAACAGTGAACTGGCGAGAAGCCTGTCTGAAGAGATCGACTCGCTCGGCATCATCCGCCGGGGCGAACATGTGAGCGTTCTGTACCGGCAGCGGAGCACCAAAAAGCCGGGCGAGTGGCTGGGCAGGCTGGTTCTCGGCTATGAGGATGGAAAGGTCAGGATCTTCGGTGCATCCATATTCTGAACGTTTCGGCGGGATTTGACGTGAGCGAAGTCATCCAGGACGGCAAGTTAGTCGAACTGATTTACCAGGTGACCGACAGGAAATCGGGGCATGTTCTCACCCGTGTCGAGTTTCCGTTGGGCTATGTACACGGACACAATGAAATTCTGGCGCCCTCTGTCCATATGGCGCTGGCGGGCAAGTCTGCAGGCGATGTCATTGAAGTGCCCATCGACGGCAACCAGATCTTTGGCCCCAGGGACGAATCGCTGGTTTTTTCCGATCACATCGAGAACGTTCCCGAGGAGTATCGGCAGGTCGGCACCTCCATCCTCATGGAGGGCGACAGCGGGCAGACCCGCAGCTTTCTCGTGACGCATTTCGACGACGAGAGACTGACTGTCGACGGCAACAACCCGCTTTGCGGCAGGGAGGTCGTCTTTATGCTCACGATTCTTACCGTTCGCGACGCCACTGATGAAGAAGCCAGAGCGGGCGGGGCGATCATTGCAGGCGCGGATATCGACCCGGCACTGATGAGGCCTGTTTAAGCGGCGGGGTAGAATGGCAGCGGATGAATTTCGGCTTTAGTTATTTGTACTTGCAATCCTGACTTCACGAAAAAGGTAATTTATGAGCGAGCAAAAACCCACCACCACCCCGGTTCCTGACGGCAATACGGCTTTTTACACAACGCGTCAGATGGCACCCAGCGAAAAGGGGTTTGTCGGTTTCGAAACCGTCTGGAAACCGTTACAGAAGGAAGTCGAATACAAGACGCCGAAAAAACCGTAGGCGTCACACTGTAGCGTGGGCGGCGCCGGTCGCGCGGTTTCGTTGCCCATGAAAAGACCGCCTTTACAGGCGGTCTTTTCATGGGCGCATCGTTCGAGACAGTGGAACCGTCAGCACACCGAAGGGCGTTGAGCCTGATCCTGGCCCTGTCCCGGCCGTTTATCCGAGCGTCGCGTAATAGGCGCGCAACACTTCCAGTACTTCCGGGCGGCTGAACTCCGTCGGCACGGGATGTTCTTCCGACAGCCACTTGCGCAACTGCGTGCCGGACACCTGCAACTGGTCTTTCTCGTCGTGGGGGCAGGTGCGGCCCGAGGCCATGCCACCACAGCGATAGCACCAGAACGTCAGCCCCAGTTTGATCGGCTGCGTTTCGAGCGCGCCAGGCGGAATCTGGTCAAAGATCGCATGCGCATCAAACGGGCCGTAATAGCTGCCGACGCCGGCATGATCGCGTCCCACGATGAGGTGCGAGCAGCCGTAGTTCTGGCGGAACACGGCATGCAGCAGGGCTTCGCGCGGGCCGGCGTAGCGCATGTCCAGCGGATAGCCGGACTGGACCACGGTTTTCTGCACGAAATATTTTTCGATCAGTGCAGCGATGGCTTTGGTGCGCACATCAGCCGGGATGTCCCCCGGCTTCAGGTTGCCCAGCAGGGAATGCACCAGCACGCCGTCGCAGACTTCAATGGCAACCTTGGCCAGATACTCGTGCGAGCGGTGCATCGGGTTGCGCGTCTGGAACGCTGCAACCGTGGTCCAGCCATTGGTGTCGAACACGGCGCGGGTTTGGGCGGGTGTCATGTACATCGCGCCGTATTTTTCCGGGAAGCCGCCCTGCGACAGCACTTTGACCGGGCCTGCAAGGTTTACGTCTGCCTGGTCCATCACCATGCGGACGCCCGGGTGTGCGATGTCCGCGGTTTTGAACACGGATATGCACTCGTGGGCTTTGTCGATGACATATTTTTCGGTAATGGTCATCGTGGCCAGTATTTCGCCCGTCTCGACGTCAGCCAGCGCGACATCGCTGTTCAGCTTGAGGGCGTCGGCGACCGGCTGCGCGGTGGAAAGCGTGATCGGAATCGGCCAGAAGACCCCGGACGCGAGCGTGTAATGGTCGCAGACACTTTGCCAGTCGGCCTGTGTCATGAAACCGTCCAGCGGGGTGAAGCCGCCGATGCCCAGCATCAGCAGATCGCCTTTTTCCCTGGAACTGACGGTGATCTGCGGCAGGGCGCGGGCGCGTGTCCGCTCAGCCTCAAGTGCTGGGCCGGACAGGAGCAACGGTTTGAGTGGACCCCCGCCGTGGGGCTTTACCAGCTTCGACACAGGGTTTTTACCCGTTATTTATTGGAATGTGAACCTAAACGAGCCTAACATGCTGCCCCATATCGATTTATCCATTTATTTTATGTAGGGATAAGGTGCACAGTCTGCCGCGCCTTATATTTTCATATTATGAAAGATTTTCTGGCGTTTTGGTCGCGCTTTGGTCACGCATGCGCTGCTCCATTACTGCCAATTATTCAGCACATTAGTGCTACCATGCTCCGCGATATTCGTTTATTCAACCACCAAAAAAACGCCGCTGCATGCATCGATACGGCTCATCATTGATCTCAGCGCTCACCGGGGCGCTTTTTTTATTTCCGGCGGCAACACCAGCATTCGCGCAATCCACATGGAGTGATCCTTGGGGAGCTGGAGCCGGTGTTTCTCCGGCTCCGCACCAGCGTTGGGAATCATCGTCACCACTGCCTGCGGTAAGCGTACCTGCGGCTGCCGGTGAACTGGCCCGCAGCCAGCCATTGTCGCTGCCGGAGTTGACCGAGTTTGCCTTGCGGAACAATCCGCGAACACGCCAGTCGTGGCTGGCGGCGCGCGCGGCCGCCGCAGGTGTCGGCATCGAAAAAGCCGATCAGCTGCCGCAGATCAGTGCCGCCTATTCCGTCAATCGTACTCAGCCGGTTTCAGCGACCACGGGGACCATTTCGCCGTGGCAGACGCGTTTTGGTCCGTCCGTGAGCCTGAGTTATGTGTTGTTTGATTTCGGTGTTCGTGGTTACCAGATTGAATCCAGCGAATATCGCCTGCTGGCCGCGAACCTCGTGCATAACCGGGTGTTGCAGGATGTGATTTTTCTGGTGGAAGAGGCTTATTACCGCCTGCTTGGCAATGATGCGCTGGTGCGGGTCAACAGCCAGTCCTTGAACAATGCAAAAACCGCACTGGATGCTGCACAGCGGCGCCGGGAGTCGGGGCTGGCGACGGTCGCTGACGTTTACCGTGCGGAAACCCAGGTGGCGCAATCGCAGCTCAATTTGACCCGCAGCATGGGCGAACTGGAGAAGTCCCGCGGACAACTGGCTTCGGTGGTTGGTCTGCCGGTGAATGTCGCGATCAGCATTCGGCCGCTGGAGCAGCCGCCGCAGATTGGCGAGACGGCGACCGGGATCGGCGAATTGCTGGAAAAAGCCAAATCGTCGCGGCCGGATCTGGTGGCTGCCGAGGCGCAGGTGCTTGCGGCACAGGCCAATGCCAAGTCAGTCGCACGCGCCGGTTTGCCGACGATCGAGGTTAATGGCGGTGGCGGACATACGCTGTTCAACGACAATCGTCCCTCGGTCAGCAACTACAGCATCGGACTGGCCGTGCGCATCCCCTTGTTTACCGGGTTCCGCGACACCTACAGCGCCAGGCAGGCACAGGTGCAGGCCGAGGCGGCTGCAGCGAGCCGGGATGTGCTGTTCCGGCAGGCGGAAGTCGAGGTGTGGCGGGGTTATTACGATCTGAATACGGCCACCAGCAGCATCTCCAGCACGCAGGCACAGGTGCGGTCATCGGGGCAGACGTCACAGGCGACGCTGGCGCGATACCAAAGTGGATTCGGCAGCATTCTCGACCTGATTACCGCGCAGCAGGACGAATCGAACGCGCGGGTTCAGCAGATACAGTCTTACCTGGACTGGTTCACGACGCTGGCCCGGCTGCAGGTTGCCGTTGGCACCAGCGACTTACTCAAGGCAGCGGGCGGAGCAAAATGAAACGATTGATCATGGTGCTGGTGTTTGCCGTAATTGGCGCCGCGGTTGCGGGCGGCTACTGGTATTGGCAGAAGTCAACCGGGGCTGGTGCCAGCGGCGCTGAAAAAGGCAAAGGCAAGGGTGCCAAAGGCGGCCGCGGCGCAACGCTGACGGTTAAGGCCGTGCGTGCCGTGATCAAACCCATGCCGGTGATGATCGAGGCGGTTGGCACCGTTGAGCCCGAGCAGAGTGTGCAGGTGCGAGCGCAGGTCAGCGGCGTGCTGCAGAATATTTTGTTCAAGGAAGGCGACAAGGTCAAGGCGGGGCAGCTCCTGTTCCAGATCGATCCGCGGACGTTCCAGTCGCAGTACAACCAGGCGATCGCCGCACTGGCGCGGGACCGGGCGCAACTGGAGAATGCCCGGGCGCAGCAGCAGCGGCTGGAGCCGCTGCTGAAGCGCGAGTTCATCACCCAGCAGGAATACGATGTTGCGGTGACATCCGCCAAATCGCTGGAGGCGACGGTGCAATCCGGACAGGCCTTGGTCGAGCAGGCGCGGATCCAGCGCGATTACGCGCGGATCGTGGCGCCGATCAGCGGCAGGACGGGGCAACTCGCAGTCAGGGCGGGCAACCTGGTCGCCGCTTCGGGCGGGGGCGTGCCGCTGGTGACCATCAACAGCACGGATCCGGTCCTCGTCGGCTTCAGTATTCCGGAGCGGCAGCTTGAGGACATCCGCCGCCATCAGAATGAAAAGGACATGCGCATCGAGATCCTGCCCGATCGTGCCGGCGGAGCGGTCGCCACCGGCAAACTGGTGTTTGTCGACAATACGGTGACGCCGCAGAGTGGCACGGTGCTATTGAAAACGCGGGTGGAAAACACCAAGGAGCTGATCTGGCCCGGACAATTCGTCAATGTGCGCGTAGTGTTGACGATCGAGCCCGAAGCGGTGGTGGTGCCTGAGGTCGCCGTGCAACCGGGACAGGACGGGCCTTTTGTGTATCTGATCGGCGCCGAGGACAAGGTTGAGATCCGGCCGGTCAAGGTGTCGCGCCAGCTCGGTAATGAAATTGTGATTGCTTCGGGTCTGGTCGGGGGTGAGCATGTGATTACCGAGATTCCGCAGGCTTTGCGTCCGGGTGCCACGGTCAGGATTGCCGACGCTGCGGCTGAAGGCGGCGAAAAAGGCAAGGGTAAAGGCAAGGGCAAGAAGGGCGAAGGCAAGGGTGACAAGGGCGGCAAGGCGGAAGCGGGCAAGTAGCTTGAAAACATAAGCCGAAACGCAGTCCGGAAACGCAGCCGGGAAATACGGCCAGAGCAGGCATACAGGGCGAGAGGCAGATCATGAACGTATCGCGGATTTTCATAGTCAGGCCGATAGCAACGACGGTGCTGGTGGCGGCTATCATCATATTCGGCTTGATCGCATTTCGCTCATTGCCGGTGAATGAGTTGCCCAACGTCGATTTTCCAACGATTTCGGTAACGGCGGATCTGCCCGGCGCCAACCCCAACATCATGGCGACCACGGTTGCCACGCCGCTGGAGCGCCAGTTCAGCCAGATTGCCGGCATCGACTCGATGAGTTCGGTGAGCAGTAACGGGCGCACACGGGTCACGCTGCAGTTCAACCTCAATCGCGATATTGATGCCGCTGCACAGGATGTGCAGACGGCGATTTCGCAGACCTTGCGCCGGCTGCCCGAAGGCATGGATCCGCCGACGCTGCGCAAGGTCAACCCGGCGGATTCGCCAATACTGTTTCTGGCGTTGACCGCGCGTACACTGCCGCTGCCGGCGCTGGATGAATTTGCCGATACCCATATCGCCCAGCGATTTTCGATGGTGACCGGCGTGGCACAGGTGCAGGTGTTCGGGTCCCAGCGTTATGCGGTGCGTCTGCTGCTTGATCCGGAGGCCATGTCGAAGCGGGGCCTGGGACTCGAGCGGGTGGTCAGTGCAATCCAGAACGCCAACAGCAATCTGCCGTCCGGCGTGTTGCAGGGCGCAGCACGGGATTTCACAGTCAAGTCTTCAGCCACGCTGCAACGCGCCGAGAATTTCAATAACCTGATCGTGGCGTACAAGGACGGCATGCCGGTCCGACTTTCCGATGTCGGCAAGGCGGTAGACGGTATCGAGAATTCGAAGGTCAAGAGCTGGCTCAACGGCGAGCGCTCGATACTGCTGGCCATTTATCGTCAGCCCGGCGCCAATACGGTTGATGTCGCAAAAAAACTGCGCGCACTGTTTCCGGAAATCGAGGCGAGTGCGCCGGCCGGAGTGCGCATCCAGATCGTCAATGACCGTTCCGAGTTCATTGAGGCGTCAATTAATGAAGTGGAATTTCACTTGGGGCTGTCGATTGTTCTGGTGGTGCTGGTGATTCTGGTGTTCCTGCGCAATGCGCGCTCGACCATGATCACAGCGCTGATATTGCCGACGTCGATCATTGCCACGTTTGGTGCGATGTACGCGCTGGGTTACAGCCTCAACAATCTGTCACTGATGGCGATCATCCTGGCTGTGGGGTTTGTCGTCGATGATGCCATTGTGGTGCTGGAGAACATCACGCGCCATATGGAAATGGGCAAGGATCGGATGACAGCGTCGCTGGAAGGCGCGCAGGAAATCGGCTTTACGGTGCTGTCAATGACCGTGTCACTGGCAGCGGTGTTCATTCCGATTCTGTTCATGGAAGGCATGCTCGGGCGGTTGTTTCGCGAGTTCGCGGTCAGCGTCGGGGTGGCGGTGCTGGTGTCGGGGCTGGTCTCATTGTCGATGACGCCGATGATGTGCAGCCTGATGTTGAAAGCGCATGGCGATGAGCAGCATGGTCGGGTCTACATGACGTTGGAACGCATGTTTGACGCGATGCGCGACTGGTATGGATCGACTCTGCGCTGGACCATACAGCGTCCCGGCCTGATGCTGGTGGGATCCGTTGTGTTCCTGGTGCTTACGGTTCTGCTGTACCAAGCTGTGCCGCAAGGTTTCATACCACGGCAGGATACCGGTGTGTTTTTCGGCAATACCCGCGCACCCGAAGGCATACCGTTCAGTGAGCTGGAAAAGCGCCAGACCCTGGTGTCGGACATCATCCAGAAGAATCCCAATGTTGAAGCCGTGATGTCCACGGCCGGGCAGGGGTCCGGCGGTGTGGTTGGCAGCAATATTGGCCGGATCATTGTCCGCCTCAAGTCGCGCGAGGAGCGTACCGTGGGTGCTGACAACGTGATCCAGGAGCTGCGGCGCTCATTTGCTGGCGGCGCGCAAGGCTTGCGCGTGTTCATGAACAACCCGCCGGCCATCCGGATCGGTGGCCTCATCAGCACCAGCGACTACCAATTGGTGCTTCAGGGGTCGAACCAGAAGCAACTGTATGAAGCAAGTCAGGCGCTTGAAGGGCGGCTGCGAGAATCCCGTCAGTTGCAGGATGTGAATTCCAGCCTGGAATTGAGCAACCCGGAAATCCAGATTGACATCCTGCGGGACCGTGCAGCGGTGCTTGGCGTGTCGCCACAGCAGGTGGAGTCGGCGCTCTACAACGCATACGGTGGCCGCCGCATCAGCACGCTTTATGGCGCCACCGACCAGTATAACGTGCTGCTCGAGCTGGACCCTAAATTCCAGCGTGATATCAATGCCTTACGCTCACTTTTTGTACAATCATCCACTGGGCAGATGATTCCCATCCAGGCCGTCGCGGACATCAAGATGGGTGTCGGGCCGGTGTCGGTCAGTCATTACGGTCAGTTGCTGTCGGTGGTGCTCTCTTTTAACCTGGCACCCGGACTGTCGATTGGTGACGCGGTGACGCATGTCAAGGAACTGGCCGCGGAGACATTGCCTGCGGGCGTGACGTTCTCGGTTGCCGGCAATGCGCAGGCTTTTGAAGAGGCGTTCCGCACCCTGCCCATACTGCTGCTGATCACCGTACTCGTGATCTACATGGTGCTCGCCATACTCTATGAGCACTATGGGCATCCGATTACCATTCTGACAGCGCTGCCGTTTGCCGGATTCGGCGCACTGTTGATGCTGCTGATCACCGGGCAGGAGCTGAATGTGTTCAGTTTTGTCGGCATCATTCTGCTGGTGGGCTTGGTCAAGAAAAACGGCATCATGATGGTCGACTTCGCTATACAACTGGAGCGCGAAAAAGGCTTGTCAGCGGCAGACGCAATTGTTGAGGCATCAATGGTCAGGTTCCGCCCGATCATGATGACGACGATGGCGGCGATTTTTGCCACTTTGCCGCTGGCATTGGGAACCGGAACAGGATCCGAAATGCGCCAGCCTCTGGGCATTGCTGTCGTCGGCGGACTGGTGTTTTCGCAGATGCTGACACTGTATGTCACGCCTACTTTTTACGTCAGCATGGATCGCATCACTACATTCATCCGGCGACGGCGGGGTGGGCTGCCTGTGGTAGGCCGCGAGGCCATAAAATAATGCGATAAGGGTATTGTGTTCCCCCCAAAAGGGCCTCATAATCGTGGGCTTCGCTGATAAATAACTTTGTTGCCAGCCAGGGTGGCAAAGATCAGTGAAGGGTTCAAAATGTTTTAACTTTTTGTTGACAGGTAGAAAAACAAAAAGCTATAATTTTGGGCTTGATCGGGCGCGGGGTGGAGCAGTCTGGCAGCTCGTCGGGCTCATAACCCGAAGGTCATAGGTTCAAATCCTATCCCCGCTACCAACGTTCTTTAAAAAAATACAACCGATAAGTGTGGGCACTTGGTCTTGAGTGCGCTGTGTGAGGTAACTCACACGGTTCATCAAGTTATACAGAAGTGCTCGCACGACGGAATTGAAATACATAACGTCAAGCGAGTTAATGCTTTGCAGAGATTAAACTGAAGAGTTTGATCCTGGCTCAGATTGAACGCTGGCGGCATGCCTTACACATGCAAGTCGAACGGTAACGCGGGGGCAACCCTGGCGACGAGTGGCGAACGGGTGAGTAATACATCGGAACATATCCAGTAGCGGGGGATAACCTGTCGAAAGATAGACTAATACCGCATACGATCTACGGATGAAAGCAGGGGACCGCAAGGCCTTGCACTATTGGAGTGGCCGATGTCGGATTAGCTAGTTGGTGGGGTAAAAGCCTACCAAGGCGACGATCCGTAGCTGGTCTGAGAGGACGATCAGCCACACTGGAACTGAGACACGGTCCAGACTCCTACGGGAGGCAGCAGTGGGGAATTTTGGACAATGGGCGCAAGCCTGATCCAGCCATGCCGCGTGAGTGAAGAAGGCCTTCGGGTTGTAAAGCTCTTTCGGTGAAGACGAAACGGTTCGCGCTAATAACGCGGACTAATGACGGTACTCACAGAAGAAGCACCGGCTAACTACGTGCCAGCAGCCGCGGTAATACGTAGGGTGCAGGCGTTAATCGGAATTACTGGGCGTAAAGCGTGCGCAGGCGGTTTGCTAAGACAGGTGTGAAATCCCCGAGCTTAACTTGGGAATTGCGCTTGTAACTGGCAAGCTAGAGTGTGGCAGAGGGGGGTGGAATTCCACGTGTAGCAGTGAAATGCGTAGATATGTGGAGGAACACCGATGGCGAAGGCAGCCCCCTGGGTTAACACTGACGCTCATGCACGAAAGCGTGGGGAGCAAACAGGATTAGATACCCTGGTAGTCCACGCCCTAAACTATGTCAACTAGTTGTCGGGGAAGAAATTCCTTGGTAACGAAGCTAACGCGTGAAGTTGACCGCCTGGGGAGTACGGCCGCAAGGTTAAAACTCAAAGGAATTGACGGGGACCCGCACAAGCGGTGGATTATGTGGATTAATTCGATGCAACGCGAAAAACCTTACCTACCCTTGACATGCTAGGAAGCCCGCAGAGATGTGGGTGTGCCCGAAAGGGAACCTAGACACAGGTGCTGCATGGCTGTCGTCAGCTCGTGTCGTGAGATGTTGGGTTAAGTCCCGCAACGAGCGCAACCCTTGCCATTAGTTGCTACATTCAGTTGGGCACTCTAATGGGACCGCCGGTGACAAACCGGAGGAAGGTGGGGATGACGTCAAGTCCTCATGGCCCTTATGGGTAGGGCTTCACACGTAATACAATGGTCGGTACAGAGGGCTGCCAACCCGCAAGGGGGAGCTAATCCCAGAAAGCCGATCGTAGTCCGGATTGTAGTCTGCAACTCGACTGCATGAAGCCGGAATCGCTAGTAATCGCGGATCAGCATGTCGCGGTGAATACGTTCCCGGGTCTTGTACACACCGCCCGTCACACCATGGGAGTGGGTTCCACCAGAAGTAGTTAGCCTAACCGCAAGGAGGGCGATTACCACGGTGAGATTCATGACTGGGGTGAAGTCGTAACAAGGTAGCCGTATCGGAAGGTGCGGCTGGATCACCTCCTTTCTAGAGAATGCATTCCGGGCCTGGTGTCCACACTTATCGGTTGTTTGCACTGCAGTGAGGCGTAGCGCGTGAGGTTTGAGGTGAAAACTTTCGCCTCTCGCACATGCGCCCCGATCCTCACTCTCTGAGGGTCTGTAGCTCAGCTGGTTAGAGCACCGTCTTGATAAGGCGGGGGTCGATGGTTCGAACCCATCCAGACCCACCAAATTTCTATCGGGGGTGTAGCTCAGTTGGGAGAGCGCCTGCTTTGCAAGCAGGAGGTCATCGGTTCGATCCCGTTCACCTCCACCACTCATGCTCAAGAATCCAGAATCAAGCGTTGGCGCTTCGTTCTGGCTTTTTGACCAGAGGCTGTAGTGTTCTTTAAAAAAATGGAAGAAGTAAAGGTTCTGGTTTCAGTACCGGTGTCGTGTTTTTTTGCGATTGCCGGGAGGAAATCAGACATTGGGTTTGATTGTATCTGGCGTTTGACTTAAACCTTGTCAAACGCCGCAAACATGAGTTTTACCTGTAGCAGCGACTCTTCGGACGCCGAGTCCGAGGGCTCAAAGTTATAGGGTCAAGCGAATAAGTGCATGTGGTGGATGCCTTGGCGATTACAGGCGATGAAGGACGTAGTAGCCTGCGATAAGCCCCGGGGAGCTGGCAAACAAGCTTTGATCCGGGGATTTCCGAATGGGGAAACCCAACCCGCAAGGGTTACTCTCATCTGAATACATAGGGTGAGTAGAGCGAACCTGCTGAACTGAAACATCTAAGTAGGCAGAGGAAAAGAAATCAACCGAGATTCCGAAAGTAGTGGCGAGCGAAATCGGAACAGCCTGCAACTTTTAGCCATTGTTTTAGCGGAACGGTCTGGAAAGTCCGGCCATAGAGGGTGATAGCCCCTTACGCAAAAAACCAGTGGTGGAACTAAGGTTGCGACAAGTAGGGCGGGACACGTGAAATCCTGTCTGAACATGGGGGGACCATCCTCCAAGGCTAAATACTCGTAATCGACCGATAGTGAACCAGTACCGTGAGGGAAAGGCGAAAAGAACCCCGGAAGGGGAGTGAAATAGATCCTGAAACCGCATGCATACAAGCGGTCGGAGCTCCGCAAGGAGTGACGGCATACCTTTTGTATAATGGGTCAGCGACTTACATTCAGTGGCGAGCTTAACCGTATAGGGAAAGCGTAGCGAAAGCGAGTCTGAACAGGGCGTTCAGTCGCTGGGTGTAGACCCGAAACCAGATGATCTACCCATGGCCAGGATGAAGGTGGGGTAACACCCACTGGAGGTCCGAACCCACTACCGTTGAAAAGGTAGGGGATGAGCTGTGGGTAGGGGTGAAAGGCTAAACAAATCTGGAGATAGCTGGTTCTCTCCGAAAGCTATTTAGGTAGCGCCTCGTGATATACCTTCGGGGGTAGAGCACTGTCATGGCTAGGGGGCCGCTTAGGCCTACCAAACCATTGCAAACTCCGAATACCGAAGAGTAGTTTCACGGGAGACAGACATCGGGTGCTAACGTCCGGTGTCAAGAGGGAAACAACCCAGACCGCCAGCTAAGGTCCCAAATTACAGTTAAGTGGCAAACGAAGTGAGAAGGCACAAACAGCCAGGAGGTTGGCTTAGAAGCAGCCACCCTTTAAAGAAAGCGTAATAGCTCACTGGTCGAGTCGTCTCGCGCGGAAGATGTAACGGGGCTCAAACTGTAAACCGAAGCTGCGGATGTGCATATTCTTCGGAATATGTACGTGGTAGGAGAGCGTTCTGTAAGCCTGCGAAGGTGACTCGTAAGGGTTGCTGGAGGTATCAGAAGTGCGAATGCTGACATGAGTAGCGATAAACAGAGTGAAAAGCTCTGTCGCCGTAAGCCCAAGGTTTCCTGCGCAACGTTCATCGGCGCAGGGTGAGTCGGCCCCTAAGGCGAGGCGGAAACGCGTAGTCGATGGGAAACTGGTTAATATTCCAGTACCTCTGCATGATGCGATGGGGGGACGGAGAAGGTTACGCAATCCGGGTGTTGGACGTCCCGGTTCAAGCGTGTAGGCGTGCCGCCTAGGTAAATCCGGGTGGCTTAGCTGAGACGTGACGACGAGTGCCCTTGTGGTGCGAAGTTGCCAATACCATGCTTCCAGGAAAAGCCTCTAAGCTTCAGTCATGCGGGGACCGTACCGTAATCGGACACACGTGGGCGGGATGAGTATTCCAAGGCGCTTGAGAGAACTCAGGAGAAGGAACTCGGCAAATTAGTACCGTAACTTCGGGATAAGGTACGCCCCTAGTAGGTGAAAGTGTACAACTGGAGCCGAATGGGGTCGCAGTGAAAAGGTGGCTGCGACTGTTTAACAAAAACACAGCACTCTGCAAACACGTCAAGTGGACGTATAGGGTGTGACGCCTGCCCGGTGCCGGAAGGTTAAGTGATGGGGTGCAAGCTCTTGATCGAAGCCCCGGTAAACGGCGGCCGTAACTATAACGGTCCTAAGGTAGCGAAATTCCTTGTCGGGTAAGTTCCGACCTGCACGAATGGCGTAACGATGGCCACACTGTCTCCTCCTGAGACTCAGCGAAGTTGAAGTGTTTGTGATGATGCAATCTCCCCGCTGCAAGACGGAAAGACCCCGTGCACCTTTACTGCAACTTTGCATTGGACTTTGATGAGATTTGTGTAGGATAGCTGGGAGGCTTTGAAGTGGGGGCGCTAGCTCTCATGGAGCCAACCTTGAAATACCAGCCTGATGTTATTGAGGTTCTAACCTGGATCCGTAATCCGGATCGGGGACCGTGCATGGTGGGCAGTTTGACTGGGGCGGTCTCCTCCCAAAGAGTAACGGAGGAGTGCGACGGTACGCTTAGCGCGGTCGGCTATCGCGCTGTATGTGCAATGGCAAAAGCGTGCTTAACTGCGAGACGGACATGTCGAGCAGGTGCGAAAGCAGGTCATAGTGATCCGGTGGTTCTGTATGGAAGGGCCATCGCTCAACGGATAAAAGGTACGCCGGGGATAACAGGCTGATTCCTCCCAAGAGTTCATATCGACGGGGGAGTTTGGCACCTCGATGTCGGCTCATCACATCCTGGGGCTGTAGCCGGTCCCAAGGGTATGGCTGTTCGCCATTTAAAGTGGTACGTGAGCTGGGTTCAAAACGTCGTGAGACAGTTTGGTCCCTATCTGCAGTGGGCGTTGGAAGTTTGAGGGGGGCTGCTCCTAGTACGAGAGGACCGGAGTGGACGCATCTCTGGTGTACCGGTTGTCACGCCAGTGGCATCGCCGGGTAGCTAAATGCGGAAGAGATAAGCGCTGAAAGCATCTAAGCGCGAAACTCGCCTCGAGATGAGACTTCCCGGGAACTTGATTCCCCTGAAGGGTCGCGGAAGACCACCGCGTTGATAGGTCGGGTGTGTAAGAGCAGCAATGCTTTGAGCTAACCGATACTAATTGCCCGTGAGGCTTGATCCTATAATTTTGAGCGTGTGCTGATCCCTGGTCGGATCAGTTGGCTCAGGTAGGCTCATGTTAATGTTCAATCAAATCAATAAGTTATGTGAATAGCTTATACTTTACTTCTTCCTAATTCGGTGTGCAGCGGGCACATTTGATGTGTCGTCTGTAACGCCAAACAGCTATGCCTGATGACAATAGCGAGTTGGTCCCACCCCTTCCCATTCCGAACAGGGCCGTGAAACGACTCAGCGCCGATGATAGTACGGATTACCCGTGTGAAAGTAGGACATTGTCAGGCACCCATGAAGAAAAAGCCCGGCCTCGATGAGGTCGGGCTTTTTTGTTGCTGCTGTGTTGTGTGTTTGCCGGAATTTGTCTGATCAGGCCATCGGTGGCGATAGAGCGGATATCAGATCCGTTTGCGGATAGCGGCCGTTTCTGCGATCTCTTGAAGATTTGCCGTTCCAGTAAAAAGCCCGGACTCGTGGAGTCCGGGCTTTTGCGTTTCCGGTGATGCCGGAATCCGCGCCAGTGCCGGCGGAATGCTGTTACGGCTTATTCGACCTTCGCTTTGGCGCGCAGGTCGGCAATGGTTTTCTGCACCGTCTCCTGCTGCACCAGTTGTTGCAGCTGCGGTTTAAGCGCCTCATAGCTTAACGGGCGTTTGTCATCAAGGCGGATGATGTGCCAGCCGAACTGGGACTGAACCGGCGTTGCGGTCAGGGTGCCTTTCTGGAGTTTGACCATGGCTTCGGCAAACGGGCGAACGTAGCTGTTTGCAGGGCTCCAGTTCAATTCACCGCCCTGGGCTTTGGACCCTTCGTCACGGGATTTTTCGGCGGCCAGTTTGGCGAAGTCGGCGCCGCCGTTGATCTGGGTGATCAGCGTCTTGGCTTCGGCTTCGGTGCCCACCAGGATATGCCGCGCCTTGTATTCGCTGGCGCCAGGCTGATCCTTGTTCTGCTCATAGGCTTTGCGCATGGCGTCTTCCGTCGGCGGATTGCGCCTGGCGACGTCGTTGACATAGGCGCGGATCAGCACGGTTTGCCGTGCGAGGTCGAGCTGCGAACTGACTTCAGCATTCTTGTTCAGGCCGAGTTTGGCTGCTTCTTGGGCAAGCACTTCGCTTTCGATCAGGCGCTGCTTCACCAGATTGCGCAGTTCCGGGTCGTCGGGGCGGCCTTGAGCGACAGCTTCGCGCAACATCGCGTCGGCGCGTCCCTGCGGGATGACGACGCCGTTGACCTTCGCGACCTGGGCCAGCGCCGCGGGGGCGGCGAGCGCTGCTGCCATGGCGCATGCCAGTGAGAACAGGGCGGTTTTATGCATGAAAACTCCTTTAATGTGATCAGATTTCGTCCGGCGCATACGCCTTGATGGCGAGCGCGTGAATTTCTTTTTGCATCAGTGAGCCCAGTGCCACATAAACCATGCGGTGGCGGGCCTGTAGCGGCTGTTTGGCAAATGCCTGTGAGACGATGATCAACTGGTAGTGTCCGCCACCGTCCATGGCACCGGCGTGGCCGACATGTGATCCCGATTCATCGAGTATTTCGATCGACTCCGGATGCAGCGTGGCGAGTCGATCGCGCATGAGACCCGCTACAGTCACGGGCAACTACTGGCCATCCGGCATTTCATTCGGTCTCGTTTCCTTTGATGTGCGGCGCCAGCACAATGGCCTGGCCGACAATGAAAACGAGCATCAGGCCCATGCTGCCGAAGAGCTTGAAATTGACCCAGGTATCAGTTGAATAGCCGTAAGCGACAAACAGGTTGATGGCACCCATAAACGCAAAAAATCCGACCCAGGCCACCAACAGTTTTTTCCAGACATTGTCCGGAGCGGTGATCTGCGATCCCATCATCGCCTTGATCAGATTTTTCCGGAAGAAGAGTGCTGACACGAGCAGCGCCATGCTGAACAGCCAGTAGAGCACGGTGGGTTTCCATTTGATAAAAGTTTCGTCACGCAAAAGCAACGTCGCTCCGCCGAACACAACGATCAGTCCCAGACTGATCCACTGTATTTTGTCGACCTTGCGGTGCTTGAACCAGACCCAGCCGATCTGCAGCACGGTGGCAGCAATGGCAATCACGGTTGCTGCGTAGATGTCATACATCTTGAACGCAACAAAAAACAGGATGACCGGGAACATGTCGAACAGGAATTTCATGGGTGATTATTATCCATGCTTATTGTCGGGACGTCCATTTTGCGCGCCGTTCACGCATGATTTCCCGCACCTGCTCGCCATAGGCCGGTTTGGCGGATTCGCGGACGCCTTCTTCGTAGAACGCGGCGCAATGCCGGGGCAGGCGGGTTTCCAGCAAATCGGAGGCGGCATTTATCAGGTCGGGACGCTGGGTGCGGGTGGCGATGATTGCAGAATTTAAATGCAGGGCCAGCCACGGTTGCAGGCCGGCGGTGTCCGGCGCATTGCCAAGTTCAGGTTCCGCGCAGGCCATCACGCTGCAGGCACGCTCAAACAGTGCGGCCAGCGCCGCCGGATCCTGCGTGGCATTGGCCTGGCGGGCGAGGGCGTTGACCACCGGTTCCAGCACTGCGATCTGGCCGCCTTGCCGCGCGATCCAGTGTGCGGTGTCGAGGGCGATGTCCTCAATCGTGGCACGGGCCTCGTCAGCTTTCAGTTGCCAGGCCCATAAACCGAGATCGGACAGACATTCCAGCGCATGTGTGCCGAGTTCGTCGATTTCCTCCAGCGGCAGCGTGTCTTCAGCGGCATCCAGCTGCTGGCAGACGTCCAGGCATTTCCTGACTTCGTCGGCAAGCAGCGGCGGCGTTGCTTCCTGGTCCGGAAACGATCCCGCCTGTTCGAATGCGGCGTTCAAGGCACCGGCGGCCTGGTCAAAGCTGCGGCGGGTGGCGCGATTCACTCTTTGTCGAATTTAAGCGAAGCGGAATTGATGCAATAACGCAGTCCGGTCGGCTGCGGGCCGTCCTCGAACACATGGCCGAGATGCGCGTCGCAGCGCTTGCATACGACTTCGGTGCGTTTCATGAAAAGGCCGTTGTCTTCTTCCGTCGTCACATTTTCCGCGACTGCCGGCTTCCAGAAACTCGGCCAGCCCGTTCCGGAATCAAATTTTTCACCGGAGCGGAACAGGTCGGCGCCGCAGCAGATGCAGCGGTAGACGCCGTTGTCGTGGTTGTCCCAGTATTGCCCGGTAAACGCGCGTTCCGTGCCCTTTTTGCGCGCGACCTGAAACTGCTCCGGTGTCAGCGCCGCTTTCCATTCGGCGTCCGGCTTGGTGATTTTTTCGCTCATAATGTCTCCATGGCCTATGGCCGCATTCCCGTTGATTAGTTCCTCGTCCAAATCGTCAAAATTCTGTCGCCGCCCGGGGGCGATCCTCACCGGAGTTACCCCATGACCACCGCTTACTGGATGATCCTTGTCGCCGGACTGCTGCCGTATTGGCCGACTGTGGCCTCGAAATGGCGCCGCGACTACAGCAACGCCGCGCCGCGGGCGGGGATCGACCGGCTGGCGCCCCGCAACCAGCGCGCCTACTGGGCGCAACTCAACGCATTCGAAGCGTTTCCGCTGTTTGCCGCGGCGGTGATCATCGCACATCTTACGCGTGCTGATCAGGCCTGGGTCGATGGTCTCGCCTTGGCGTTTGTCGGCTTCCGGGTGGCCTATACGCTGGCCTATATCTACGACAAACCGACGCTGCGTTCTCTGGTCTGGTCGGGCGGCGTATTCTGCGTGATCGGCCTGTTTATCGCTGCTGCCTGAGCGAACCGGCCTACAGTACTTTCCCCGGATTCAGCAGCCCCTGCGGATCCAGCGCACGCTTGACGGTGCGCATCAGATCCAGTTCCACGGCACTCTTGTAACGCGCGAGTTCGGCTACTTTTGACAAGCCGATGCCGTGTTCAGCGCTGAAGCTGCCGCCGTACTGCTGGACAATGTCATAAACCGTTTCAGTCACGTCATGCGCGTCGCGCGCCGCGGCATCCGTGCGCAGGCGGTCGGGCAGGTAGGCGTTGTAATGCAGATTGCCGTCGCCGAGATGGCCGAAACAGATCAGCCGCACATCGGGAAAACGTTTTTCCAGTGCCGCCTGCGCCTCGCGGATGAATTCCGGAATGCGGCCGACAGCCACTGCGATGTCATGCCGGTAGACCATCACCGGCTCCTGCCGCGCGCCTTCCGGAATGGATTCGCGCATATGCCACAGCGCCTGGGCCTGGGTCCGGTTTTCGGCAATCACGACATCGACGACCAGTTCTTCCGTCAGTGCAGCTTCCAGCGCGCGCTCGAGATCCGCGCGCAGCGTCTGTTCATCACCGGCATCGGCGAGTTCGGTCAGCACGTACCAGGGCGAGGGTGCAGACATCGGATCGCGTGTGCCGGGCACATGCCGCCAGACAAGCTCCAGGCTGTGCCGTGAAATCAGCTCGAAGGCGCTGATGCGGTCATTGCAGTGACGGCGCATCAGCGCCAGCAGCCTGAGTGCTGCTTCCGGGTCGCGCACGGCCATCCATGCCGTGGCATTGGCAGCGGGGCGGGGGAACAGTTTCAGTGTGGCTGCAGTGATGATGCCCAGCGTGCCTTCGGCGCCGATGAACAAATGTTTCAGGTCATAACCGGTGTTGTCCTTGCGCAGTCCGCGCAGACCGTTCCAGATGCGGCCGTCAGGCAGCACCACTTCCATTCCGAGCACCAGGTCGCGGGTATTCCCGTAACGCAGCACGTTGACGCCGCCGGCGTTGGTCGACAGGTTACCGCCGATCTGGCAACTGCCTTCGGCGCCGAGGCTCAGCGGGAACAGCCGTTCGGCGTCGGCTGCCGCCTGCTGGATCGCGGCGAGCACACAACCGGCCTCAGCGGTCAGCGTGTTGTTCAGCGGATCGACATCGAGGATTTTATTCATGCGCGACAGCGTCAGCACGATTTCACCGCCGCCGGCATTCGGCACCGATGCGCCGCACATGCCGGTGTTGCCGCCCTGCGGCACCAGCGGGGTTTGGGTGTCGGCGCAGATTTTCATCAATGTAGCGACTTCGGCGGTATTGGCCGGGCGCACCACTGCGGCGGCGGCACCGCGATAGACGCCGCGCCAGTCGACGATGTAGGGTTCGAGATCCGCTGCTGCGGTCAGGATGCCCTGTGTGCCAACGACCTGGCGGATTTTTTCGATGACACTGGCAGGTACGGCGGTGCTGCTGCGATCGTTCATTTGTTACCCTGAAGTAAAAGGACTGGTTGATTGTAGCGGCTATGCACTCATTGTTCGGCAGTGATGCCCGCGGCCTGCGCGGTGCTGCGGTTCTGCTCGATTTCGCGCCTCAGGAATGCCTCGAGTTCCTGCGCGCCGCCGGCACCGGGCGTGGCACCCTGTGCGTCCAGCCGTTTGCGGTAACCATCGGATTGCGCGACTTGCCGGACATCGCGATCAAGGCGGGCGAGCACCGCAGTTGGCGTGCGTGCCGGCGCCATCAGGGCGTAAAACTGCGAAACCTCGAGCCCGGGCAGACCCGCTTCAGCCGCAGTCGGCACATTCGGCAGATGCGGTGAACGTTCGCGTGCGGCTGTTGCCAGCGCCCGCATGCGGCCGCCCAGTACATGCCCCTTGGCGGAAATCATATTGAGCACCATTGACTGCACCTCGTTGCCGAGCAAGCCGGTGACGGCGATGCCGCCGGCCTTGTACGGCACATGGAGCATGCTGACTCCGGCGAGCTGGGTGAAGCGCGCAGCGGCAAGATGCGAACTGCCGGCCGTGCCGCCGGAACCGTAGCGGTATTTTCCCGGACTGGCTTTGAGCAGTACGATCCAGTCCTTCAGCGTCGTCGCCGGCACGGAGGGGTGGATGACGACCACGTTTTCCAGCGAGGCCACGCGCATGATCGGGGTGAAATCACGGAACAGGTCGTAACTGGTTTTGCGGCCGACCGCCGGCAATATGGTGTGGTTGTCGCCGAGCATGCCCAGCGTGTAACCGTCGGGTGTTGCCTTGGCCACCAGTTCGGCGCCGATGATGCCGCTGGCGCCTGGACGGTTCTCGACAATCATCGGCTGGCCCATGCGTTCTGCGAGGCCTTCGCCCAGCACCCGGGTCACGGTGTCGTAAGAGGCGCCTGCAGGGTAGGGCACGACGATGCGCACCGGACGCTGCGGATAGGTCTGGGCCTGGGCAATAGCACTGGTGAGCGCTAGGGCCAGTGAAATTATTTTAATAAAAACAATCACTTGCGGTTCTCCTCCGTCCGTGTCGGGCTTTGACTGATTGTTGATGAGTGTTGCAGTTGCGTCAACAGCAATATGAACTCACTGTTTGAACTCACTGTTTGAACTCACTGATAATGGCCGACTTAAGGACTGGCGCAGGTTCTCCTGCATCACCAGCCCTGGCGCAAATCATAAAAACGTGCAATGTGATTGCCATTCTTAAGCATGAATCAGCGCCTTGAATGGCCGCAGGATGCCCAGCGCCAGTGCGATGTGGCGGCATCATGATCTCATCGCTGCCGGTCGGTGCGAGCTGTCACGCAACTGAAGAAAAATACGCCCGGACAATTGACGTTTTCGATTTGTCAATTATGACCACGATGCGGCTTTACAGGTCCGGTTGCGCAACACGGCAGCAGCATTCTCGGTTAAGATTTTGCCCTGCGAAACCCGCCGCAAAATGAAAAGTGTGCAACTCAGGGCGGGGCAAGCGCGGCACTCAAGTCTGCGTGCCATTTATCCGGAGGAGATAAAACAGCTATGACTGATCGCATTATTTTTGTCTGCACGCTGCTGCTTGCAGGCGTGTATTTCTGGGCAACCGCCCAGATTCCAAGCCTGGAACTGGGTGACCCGCTGGGGCCCAAGGCCTTCCCGCGAATTTTAGGTATCGGGCTGCTGGTCTCGGCGGCGATGCTGTTTATGGAGATCCTGCGCGAGAGCAAAAAACCAAAGGACGGAACGGCAGCCGCATGGCGCTGGGAGCCGCATCAATGGGTCGTCGTCGCTATCTCGGTGTGGACTGCCCTTTACATCCTGACGTTCGAGCCGCTGGGCTTCATGATCTCGACCACGGTTTATCTGCTTGCGCTGTTCGCATACTTCAATCGCGGCCGCTGGCTGATGAACGTACTGACCTCGGTGCTGTTTTCGGTCATCGGCTATTTTGCATTCACCAAGCTGCTCGGCGTGAACCTCGCGCGCGGCATCCTCCCGTTCTGAGGCGCTCATGGAAACTTTCACCCACATCCTCAACGGCTTCTCGGTGGCCATGCAGCCGATCAACCTCTGGTACACTTTTCTCGGTGTATTCATGGGCACCATCATCGGCGTGCTGCCGGGCATCGGACCCTCGGCAGGCATTGCGCTGCTGATCCCGATTACCTACGGCATGAACCCGACGTCGGCGCTGATCATGATGGCCGGCATTTATTACGGTGCCAAATACGGCGGCTCGACCACGGCCATTCTGATCCGCACGCCGGGGGAGGCCGCGTCGGTGATGACGTCGATTGATGGCTATGAGATGGCGAAAAAGGGTCGTGCCGGCGCAGCGCTGGCGGTGTCTGCGATCGGTTCGTTCATCGCCGGCACCATTGGTGTCGTCGGTCTGACGCTGTTTGCCGTGCCGCTGACCTCCATCGCTCTCAAGTTCGGCCCTGCGGAATATTTCACCCTGATGCTGTTTGCGATGACAGCCGTATCCACGCTCACCGGCAATTCGCCGGCCAAGGGCGTGCTGGCGACCGTTTTCGGTCTGGTGATCGCCACCATTGGCATCGATCTGCAGAGCGGTCAGGCGCGTTACACCATGGGCATCCCCGAATTCCAGGACGGTGTCGGTTTCGTTGTTGTCGTGGTCGGCCTGTTCGCGATGGCGGAGGTGTTTCGCGGACTGGAGGACATTTTTAGGGGCACTGCGCCGCCAGCGATGAAAATTACCGGCAAGCTGTGGCTGACCCGCGAGGAGTGGCGGCGCTCGATCGGGCCGATCTGGCGTGGTGGCCTCATCGGTTTTGTCATCGGTGTGTTGCCCGGCGCCGGCGGCACCATTGCCTCGATCATGTCGTACACCACCGAAAAACGGCTGTCGAGACATCCGGAAGAATTCGGCCACGGCGCCATTGAAGGCGTGGCCGGCCCGGAGGCCGCCAACAATTCAGATACCGCCGGTGCGCTGGTGCCGCTGTTGACGCTGGGCGTGCCTGGTGGCGGCGCCACCGCGGTGCTGCTCGGCGCCTTCATCATGTACGGCGTGCAGCCGGGGCCGCTGCTGTTTCAGACCCGTCCGGACCTGGTGTGGGGGCTGATCAACAGCATGTACATCGGCAACATCATGCTGGTGATCCTCAACCTGCCACTGATCGGCCTGTTCGTGCGGCTGCTCTACATTCCGCAGGGCATCCTCTTTCCGCTGATCGTCGCCATCTCCGCAATTGGCGCGTATGCGATCAACGGCAGCACCGTTGACCTGTGGCTGATCCTGTTCTTCGGCATCGTCGGTTACGTGTTCGGCAAGGTGGACATTCCGGTCGCACCGCTGGTGCTGTCGCTGGTGCTGGGCGGCATCATGGAGCAGTCCTTCCGCCAGGCGATGACGATTTCCGGCGGTGATGTCAAAATATTTTATGGCAGCACCATCACCGTGATCCTGCTGGCAATGTCGGTGATTTCAGTGGCGCTGCCATTCATTATTCCCAGGCTGCGGGCGCTGGGCAGTTCCGGCGACCCCAGTTGATGTGCTGACGGAAATTTATTGTTTCAGTATCCGGAGACTCAGGATTGAATAAGGTAACCGTAATTCCCGGCGACGGCATCGGTCCGGAGGTGGTGGGTGCCGCCTGCGCCATCATCAAGGCGTCCGGCGCCAAAGTGGAGTTCGAGGAGGTGCTGGTCGGCCTGCGCGCCGAAAAGGAATTCGGCACGCCGCTGCCGGTGAGCGTGCTCGAATCGATCGAGCGCAGCAAGCTGGCGCTGAAAGGCCCGACACAGACCCCGTTCGGCGGCAGTTACCGCATCAATATCGAGCGCGTCAAAAACGGCAAGGAAGCCCGCGGTGACTACCCGAGCATCGCCATCGCGCTGCGCAAGGAGCTGCAGCTCTACGTCAACGTGCGGCCGGTGAAGAATTACCCCGGCGTGGCCTCGCGCTTCAAAGACGTTGACCTGGTGATCTTCCGCGAGAACAGCGAAGACCTCTACGTCGGCAACGAGCGCATGATCGACGACGACACTGCCGAGGCGATCAAGATCATCACCCGTGGTGCCACTGAACGCACCGCGCGCTACGGTTTCGAATACCTGAAGCGGACCGGCCGCAAGAAAATGACCATCGGCCACAAAGCCAATGTCATGAAGCTGACCGACGGCCTGTTCCTGAAGGTGGGGCAGGACGTGGCGAAGGATTTCCCCGGCATCATCTGTGATTCGCGGGTGATCGACGCCTTGTGCATGGAACTGGTGATCAAGCCCGAATCCTTCGACGGACTGCTGCTCGCCAACCTGTTTGGCGACATCGTCTCCGACCTCGCGGCGGGACTGGTAGGCGGTCTCGGTGTCGCGCCCGGCGCAAACATCGGCCGCGACTGCGCGATGTTCGAAGCCGTGCACGGCTCCGCGCCGGACATCGCCGGCAAGGACATCGCCAATCCGATGGCGGTCATCCTGTCGGGCGTGCTGATGCTGCGCCACATCGGCGAAATCACCGCAGCCGATCGCATTGATACCGCGCTGACCCAGGTGCTCGCAGAAAAGAAACACATCACCCGCGATCTCGGCGGTGATGCCGGCACCAAACGGTTTACTGAGGCCATCATCAGCAAGCTGTGACCCGGTAATATCATAAGTATTTGTTTTTATTTATATTTTTTAAAGACCGGCACGCCAGACGTGCCGGTGAATTTTGAGGGACTGCAAACCATGGGCAAACGTATCGTAGTAGTCGGCGCCGGCGCGATCGGCGGCATCGCCGGGGGCCAGATGACCCGGGCGGGCCATGATGTGACATTAATCGATCCCTGGCCCGAGCATGTCGAGACCATGCGCACGACGGGCCTGC
>Ga0163151_10002530_pt1 | contig 28079 bp, 27 predicted proteins | sample OliLakLV19MP5IB2_FD_145596 | JGI IMG/M metagenome (GOLD analysis project Ga0163151, IMG submission 145596) | Freshwater microbial mat bacterial communities from Lake Vanda, McMurdo Dry Valleys, Antarctica - Oligotrophic Lake LV.19.MP5.IB-2 | ecosystem: Environmental > Aquatic > Freshwater >...
TCGACCCCGATTTCGCCGAACAGATCTCCCTCCTCGCCACCGAATCCGGCACCCAACTTCTAGTCGCCGGCTTCGGCCTCAGTCTCGGCAAACACTCCGAACGCCTCTCCATCAAAAAGTCCCGCAAACTAATCGCCGAAATCCCCTTCCTCAAACTGCAAGAGGTCGTCGTCGGCTCCCGCGGCGTCACCCTCTCCTCCGATCTCCTCGAAGCCTGCTGCCAACGCGGCATCCGCATCGCTTTCCTCGCCGGGTCCGGCCGCCCCTTCGCCCTCATCACCTCGCCCCTCCTCACCGCCACCGTCGAAACCAGAAGAGCCCAAATGCTCGCCATCAACGGATCCGTCGGCGTCGAAATCGTCCGCTGGATGGTCGCCGGAAAAATTCGAAACCAGGCCAAACTCCTCCTCTATTTCGCTCGCAATCGCCAGTCTCAACAGGGCGACGACCTCCGTCTCGCCGTCAACATGCTCCACAAAATCCGTCAGCAGATCCTCGCCCTCGCCGGTGCGGATTGCGCCGCCGTCCGCCCAACCATCCTCGGCTACGAAGGCGCCGCCGCCCGCATCTATTGGCTCTCCCTCGTCGAACTCGTCCCGGACGCTCACCAATTCGCCGGCCGCAAACCTCACATGCCTTCCGACGCTGTCAATGCCGCGCTCAACTACGGCTACGGTATCCTCACCGCCCACGTTTGGGGCGCCGTCATGAACGCCGGCCTCGAACCCTTCGCCGGTCTCCTCCACACCGACCGCTCCGGCAAGCCCTCTTTCGTTCTCGATCTCGTCGAAGAATTTCGTCAGCCCATCGTCGACCGTCCCGTCTTCGCCTGGATCTTCAAGAACGGCAATCCCCGAATTGCCAACAGCCTCCTCGACACCGAGTCCCGCGAGGCTATCGCCACTCGCGTCCTCACCCGTTTGAATTCCGTCGAACCCCACCGCGGCCAAAACCATCAGGTCCGGTCAATCATTCAAATGCAGGCACGCCTCGCCGCCTCCGCCTTTCGCGGCCTCCGTCCCTACCGGCCGTTTTCCTTTCAATGGTAAGCGCAACATGGCCCGCCGCAACTCATTCGCCGGAATCCTCCAACCCCGCCAAGTCGGCGCCGGTAAACCCGAAGTCTCCGTCCTCGTCTTATACGACGTCGAGGATGACCGCATTCGCCTTCGTCTCGCCGATCTCTGCCTCAACTACGGCCTCGTTCGGATCCAGTTCAGCGCCTTTCTCGGCAAAATTAATCGCAACCGCCGCCAGGAACTATGTCTCCGCATTCAAGATCTCCTCGGAAATAAATCCGCGCGCATCCGTGTCATTCCCATCATGGAAGACGCCGTTAAGGAGATGTGGATCCTCGACCAATACCGCCTTGATGCCGACAAGCTTAAGGAGCGCGCCGAAGCAAACTCGCCCGATCTCCCTCGCCTAAAAATTATCCCCAACGAGGATTCATAACCGTGCCGCCCCCCGTACTCCTCAACGTCGGCGATCTCAAACAATGGTTCTACTGTCCCCGTGTCGTTTTCTATCACCGTTTCACACCATCCGCGGGCGTTCCCACCGCCAAAATGAAGATTGCGCTGGAGGCCCAAAACCAGTTGGAGCCTCTCGAAGCGCGCCGCACCCTGAAGCCATACGGCCTTGATGAAGCCCAACGCATTTTCAACCCGTGGCTCTCCTCCGATGCCGTGGGTCTCCAAGGTCGCCCCGATCTTATCCTCGATGCGCCCACCCGCATCGCCGTTGTCGATTTCAAGTTGACTGGCGGCGACGTCACCGAAAACCTCGCTGCCCAAATAACCGCCTATTCAATGATCGCCGAAGATGTCTACCAAAAACCCTCTCCCGTTGGCTTCATCTACCGCATCCCAGATTCAGCCGTCCTGCCCGTTGAGATAACTGCCGAGCGCCGCGCAAGTATTCAGGCCGCGTCCGCCGCCATTCTGGCAATGATGGAAACAGAGGCGCTCCCGGAACCCACACTATGCCGAAAGCGCTGCGAAGACTGCGAATACGCCAACTTCTGCGCAGATATCTGGTAGCCTTCCGCCGTCTCACCCGGAAGCGTTCTGCGACGATTGCCCCCCTTTTCTCTCCAATTTCCAATAATCGCTCTTTTCTCATTGCATTGTCTTTTTAAACCCAGTATTATCAAGAGGTTCGCGAGCTCTAATATGCGGTTCCCCGATATGAAGGGGATTGAAACCCATAAACGCCAATACGGCGGAGTCTTGCTGTACCCTAATATGCGGTTCCCCGATATGAAGGGGATTGAAACTGCAACAATCATAGATACTACCTGGCCGCCGTTCGCTAATATGCGGTTCCCCGATATGAAGGGGATTGAAACGTCTACCAATCCGGCGTGGAGTACGCGCAACTCGTCTAATATGCGGTTCCCCGATATGAAGGGGATTGAAACGGTGGCAAACGACATCACGTCCGCCGACGGCGCCACTAATATGCGGTTCCCCGATATGAAGGGGATTGAAACACGCCAAATAATACGTTGTGCTATCGACCGGATTAACTAATATGCGGTTCCCCGATATGAAGGGGATTGAAACGTAACGGTCGAGTTCCACACCGCCGCGGAGCTTATCTAATATGCGGTTCCCCGATATGAAGGGGATTGAAACAAGGCCTCGCCGGCCTCTCCGGCCTCGCTGTAGTCAGCTAATATGCGGTTCCCCGATATGAAGGGGATTGAAACGTCTACCAATCCGGCGTGGAGTACGCGCAACTCGTTCTAATATGCGGTTCCCCGATATGAAGGGGATTGAAACGCTATAGACACTTCTGTTTCTGGCGATCCGTCAGCCCTAATATGCGGTTCCCCGATATGAAGGGGATTGAAACTCACAAAAAAACATGTTCGAGTTAAAAGATGGTCGGCTAATATGCGGTTCCCCGATATGAAGGGGATTGAAACCACCCTTACGATTTGGCCCAGCGCATTGCGCCTTACCCTAATATGCGGTTCCCCGATATGAAGGGGATTGAAACCGCCCGCCGCAATAAGGCTGGCATCAATACCGCTAACTAATATGCGGTTCCCCGATATGAAGGGGATTGAAACCCAGACCGATCATATTACAGCGATTGGCGAGGAAACCTAATATGCGGTTCCCCGATATGAAGGGGATTGAAACGAGAGGGCGAAGTTCTTGTCCGACTTCGAGCAGAAGCTAATATGCGGTTCCCCGATATGAAGGGGATTGAAACGCCGTACACGCTCCGCTGGGCACTCCGGCGTTGACCCTAATATGCGGTTCCCCGATATGAAGGGGATTGAAACCGTGATCTTTCGCGGAGGATAGGCAAGGCGCAACTGCTAATATGCGGTTCCCCGATATGAAGGGGATTGAAACCGCCAGCCGCTCCTGTCGCCCCTGCAGATCCTGTCCTAATATGCGGTTCCCCGATATGAAGGGGATTGAAACGATAAAATCGCTTCGTCAACCCAATGACCGGCGCGCTAATATGCGGTTCCCCGATATGAAGGGGATTGAAACGTTTACATCCTTTGGCTTGAAGAGCAGGTAAACGGCCTAATATGCGGTTCCCCGATATGAAGGGGATTGAAACGCGCGGGGAGGCGGCTGAGGCGGGGCGGCTTTCCACCTAATATGCGGTTCCCCGATATGAAGGGGATTGAAACTCTCGCCCGCGAAGGTTGAATGCTATCGGCACCAACCTAATATGCGGTTCCCCGATATGAAGGGGATTGAAACGTGATCGAGAATGGCCCCATGCCCGACGGCTCCTATCCTAATATGCGGTTCCCCGATATGAAGGGGATTGAAACGCTACACGATCGTGTTTCCGGCCGCGTGCGATTTACTAATATGCGGTTCCCCGATATGAAGGGGATTGAAACCTTGGATTTTGCTGCTCCGCCGTCTTATACCAAATCCTAATATGCGGTTCCCCGATATGAAGGGGATTGAAACTTCACTCGCGCCAGCGTGGCTTCCCGCGCACGCCATCTAATATGCGGTTCCCCGATATGAAGGGGATTGAAACATCCTCTGGCCGATCCTCTGGCCGATCCTCCACCCCTAATATGCGGTTCCCCGATATGAAGGGGATTGAAACGCCGAACGTATCGGCCCATATCCACGAGCCTTTAGGCCTAATATGCGGTTCCCCGATATGAAGGGGATTGAAACGTTTTCTTGAACTACATACACTGTTCCCGTTCCTTGTTCTAATATGCGGTTCCCCGATATGAAGGGGATTGAAACGTCTGCCCGTGGGCAGTCGATGTAAAACTCACCGGGCCTAATATGCGGTTCCCCGATATGAAGGGGATTGAAACCTCAGACAAAGCACGCCTCATTGACTCTGTATTTAGCCTAATATGCGGTTCCCCGATATGAAGGGGATTGAAACTCTCGCTTGGTGGCTCACGCGTACTAGATCGTTGGCTAATATGCGGTTCCCCGATATGAAGGGGATTGAAACTTTTGTATTTCGAAGTTCGTCTTCTGTCCGTTCCACTAATATGCGGTTCCCCGATATGAAGGGGATTGAAACAAAGAGAACGCATTCTTCGGACGCTCTCGGATACTTCCTAATATGCGGTTCCCCGATATGAAGGGGATTGAAACCGCCATCCAAGGAATCATCGTAATCACCGTGCGCGCCTAATATGCGGTTCCCCGATATGAAGGGGATTGAAACTCGCCACAGTGCCGGACACACCACCAGCGGATGTAACCTAATATGCGGTTCCCCGATATGAAGGGGATTGAAACCGTGTGAAGTGAGAAGCCTTGAATGCCACCGCGCCCTAATATGCGGTTCCCCGATATGAAGGGGATTGAAACAGTAAGACGGCCCGCCGGTAGTGACGCCTTGGGCAACTAATATGCGGTTCCCCGATATGAAGGGGATTGAAACACCAAACGATGGAACGAAGCATAATGATCCCCCACCGCTAATATGCGGTTCCCCGATATGAAGGGGATTGAAACTTCGATAAAGTGGCAGTGAGGAATTATCATGATACCTAATATGCGGTTCCCCGATATGAAGGGGATTGAAACCTCCTCATAAAGCTGGGGGTTCTGAGGGGAAATGTACTAATATGCGGTTCCCCGATATGAAGGGGATTGAAACCTGCTGCGTGGCAGCTTGGATTTGGCGGGGTGCAGACTAATATGCGGTTCCCCGATATGAAGGGGATTGAAACTCCAAAGAGCAGCATGCGGAATTTGAAAAGCGCATCTAATATGCGGTTCCCCGATATGAAGGGGATTGAAACGCTATATCCGAATACTGGCACGTGGCGGGATTTTAAGCTAATATGCGGTTCCCCGATATGAAGGGGATTGAAACTCCGGCGGCTCCGGGTGAAATACCTCCGCGGTGGCGACTAATATGCGGTTCCCCGATATGAAGGGGATTGAAACGAATTTACAGGCGGGAAACAGGGGGCAGGGGCAGGGCTAATATGCGGTTCCCCGATATGAAGGGGATTGAAACCTACCGCACTCGCTTCCCCGCCGAGCTCTTCAATGCCTAATATGCGGTTCCCCGATATGAAGGGGATTGAAACTGTGCGCGCCGCGGTCGAACGGCTCCGACCGCGGCGCTAATATGCGGTTCCCCGATATGAAGGGGATTGAAACGTCCGCCGCGCCCTGCACGAACTTGAGATAGGAGCCCTAATATGCGGTTCCCCGATATGAAGGGGATTGAAACAGAAGGTTTGGCGAAGGTTTCTAGTTTTCACGCCCGCTAATATGCGGTTCCCCGATATGAAGGGGATTGAAACGCACGACGCGGGCGGCGGCCTCGCAAAAGAGGTATTCTAATATGCGGTTCCCCGATATGAAGGGGATTGAAACATCCAAGCGTGGGGACCGATCAAGAAGCCATACAACTAATATGCGGTTCCCCGATATGAAGGGGATTGAAACTTGTTTTAATACCTCATTGAACGCGACTTCTTGCTCTAATATGCGGTTCCCCGATATGAAGGGGATTGAAACCCAGAACCTGACTCCGATTCGTTCTGCATTGTATCCTAATATGCGGTTCCCCGATATGAAGGGGATTGAAACTGCCATTTCGCGCCTCGTTTATCTCCAGTTTCATAGACTAATATGCGGTTCCCCGATATGAAGGGGATTGAAACCTGCGATGCCCGCGATGTCCAGTAGACAAAGCTCTGACTAATATGCGGTTCCCCGATATGAAGGGGATTGAAACCATATAGACCGCTACCTTATGGGCGCACTGATGAGCCTAATATGCGGTTCCCCGATATGAAGGGGATTGAAACTGCCTTGCCGTGCCTTGCCTTGCCCAGCCCTGCCACTAATATGCGGTTCCCCGATATGAAGGGGATTGAAACTTCAACGGCTTGACGGGACAACAAGGTGATCGCTACCCTAATATGCGGTTCCCCGATATGAAGGGGATTGAAACGCCAAGTATAGGTATCTTCGCCAGCTTAAGTAGAGTCTAATATGCGGTTCCCCGATATGAAGGGGATTGAAACGCCGCTATGCACCGCTTCGCCATCGGCGGCGTAGTGGCTAATATGCGGTTCCCCGATATGAAGGGGATTGAAACCGCAAACGGCGCCCAACGCAGATGCACACGTTCACCCTAATATGCGGTTCCCCGATATGAAGGGGATTGAAACGACCAGCATTGCACGAGGAGCGTATTGATGCTCGCTAATATGCGGTTCCCCGATATGAAGGGGATTGAAACACGAAGCGGAACTGAGTTTCCGTCCCAGCACCAACCCTAATATGCGGTTCCCCGATATGAAGGGGATTGAAACGATAACCTCAGGTGAGCATTTCAAGAGCGGTCCAGCTAATATGCGGTTCCCCGATATGAAGGGGATTGAAACCCGGCGGATAGCTCGCTCGGATCGGCGCGGACTACCCTAATATGCGGTTCCCCGATATGAAGGGGATTGAAACTCAGGGAGTTCCACCAGATGCATTCATTCCGTAGCCTAATATGCGGTTCCCCGATATGAAGGGGATTGAAACTTCGTACCCGCACAGAGCGATTCTGAGCAGCGGATTCTAATATGCGGTTCCCCGATATGAAGGGGATTGAAACAAACAGAAAAGACCTATGTGCGTTCCAGCGATGGGTCTAATATGCGGTTCCCCGATATGAAGGGGATTGAAACATCATGGGAGCAGTAATAGTATCGATGGTGCTAACCTAATATGCGGTTCCCCGATATGAAGGGGATTGAAACCGGCAATGGTGTCGATAGCAATTGAACTGCCGTTGCCTAATATGCGGTTCCCCGATATGAAGGGGATTGAAACATGTCAAAGACGGCGCTGTTGCAATGCCATCGGACGCTAATATGCGGTTCCCCGATATGAAGGGGATTGAAACATAAGACCAATGGTCGCGCCAATGCCAGCGGCAGCGACTAATATGCGGTTCCCCGATATGAAGGGGATTGAAACCTTCCCTCAAATTATCCTCTATGCGCCTTATCGGACTAATATGCGGTTCCCCGATATGAAGGGGATTGAAACTGCGACAATCATAGATACTACCTGGCCGCCGTTCGCTAATATGCGGTTCCCCGATATGAAGGGGATTGAAACATTTTCAACCGATGATGCTAGTTGAAGGCTGTCGACTAATATGCGGTTCCCCGATATGAAGGGGATTGAAACTGAGGCGCATATACAAGCGAAGCCAACCGTGATCGGTCTAATATGCGGTTCCCCGATATGAAGGGGATTGAAACCAGGGCAGCCGCAGGTCAGTAAGAACGGCGCGGCGTGCTAATATGCGGTTCCCCGATATGAAGGGGATTGAAACTTACCTGCCGCGGGCGGCAACGGGTCGCTGCTCGTACTAATATGCGGTTCCCCGATATGAAGGGGATTGAAACTGCGATGGATGAGCCGAACCGACGACGCGGCCGCGCTAATATGCGGTTCCCCGATATGAAGGGGATTGAAACTTTCTATCGAATTTCATTGTCTTTTTCCTGTGGCGCTAATATGCGGTTCCCCGATATGAAGGGGATTGAAACCCGTATTGGCTTCCATGTATCTATAGTAACCCAACCTAATATGCGGTTCCCCGATATGAAGGGGATTGAAACGATGAGATACCCGGTGTATACGGGATCTAGGCATTCTAATATGCGGTTCCCCGATATGAAGGGGATTGAAACGCCTTGCCCTGCCTCGCCATGCCGCGCCATGCCTCCTAATATGCGGTTCCCCGATATGAAGGGGATTGAAACGTACATAGTCATTCCAGGTGGGAATATCAAGCGAAGCTAATATGCGGTTCCCCGATATGAAGGGGATTGAAACGTCCGTCGAATGGTCGTCGAGGATCAGGACGTGCTCACTAATATGCGGTTCCCCGATATGAAGGGGATTGAAACGCTAAATCAACCAGGCGGCGGAAGATTCGCCGCCTCCTAATATGCGGTTCCCCGATATGAAGGGGATTGAAACGCAGGAGCAACAGCTCCCTTCTCCATCACCGGAACGACTAATATGCGGTTCCCCGATATGAAGGGGATTGAAACTGCACTGCCCAGGTATTCGTGGACTCACAAAGAAACCTAATATGCGGTTCCCCGATATGAAGGGGATTGAAACCAGCATAAGTGAATGCCTGAACGCAACAGACAGTTCTAATATGCGGTTCCCCGATATGAAGGGGATTGAAACACGAGCGAAACAGACCGAACCACGGGCCTAGAGGAACTCTAATATGCGGTTCCCCGATATGAAGGGGATTGAAACTCTGTGTCTTCGCCTGCTTGCGCCCCATAGACGAAACTAATATGCGGTTCCCCGATATGAAGGGGATTGAAACCCTGTTTCGCTGCGCCCATCGTGGCGTGGCTGCTGTCTAATATGCGGTTCCCCGATATGAAGGGGATTGAAACAATCATTTCCGCGCAGTGGGCGGAACACCGTGTCCGCTAATATGCGGTTCCCCGATATGAAGGGGATTGAAACCAGCACGTTTCAGAGATCGTGTAGAGACTCATGCTTCTAATATGCGGTTCCCCGATATGAAGGGGATTGAAACTTCGAAGACGAATTGATGTCTATACGCGTCTGTGATCTAATATGCGGTTCCCCGATATGAAGGGGATTGAAACGTAGGCGAGAGTTCTCTTAGCACGGTCCAACGAGCCCTAATATGCGGTTCCCCGATATGAAGGGGATTGAAACCCGCTGGTGGGTGGAGCAAGTATTAGCTTACGTCGTCCTAATATGCGGTTCCCCGATATGAAGGGGATTGAAACGAAGATAATTCAGGACTTTGGATCATGGCCGCTATTCTAATATGCGGTTCCCCGATATGAAGGGGATTGAAACAACTTCAGGCGCTTCTCGACCTCAAATCAAAGGGGCGCTAATATGCGGTTCCCCGATATGAAGGGGATTGAAACATCAGTAGAATTACGAGCTTCATCGAGTTCCGCATTCTAATATGCGGTTCCCCGATATGAAGGGGATTCCGGCGCTTCCGCGACCTGGGATCAGCCAGCCGCTCGCATCGCGGCTAAAGACATCCAGGATGACGTGCAAGGAGAAGTAGGAACCTATGGCCGGTCCCACAAGTTAGGTGATCTCCCATCTCCAGAGCGGATTGGCAGCCGGCGCCAACACTTCCGTCTCTCCTGCCCCGGATGAACCCAGGGAGATAGTGGCGAATGGGCTTAGAGGTTCTGGGCGCCAACACTTCCGTCTCTCCTGCGCCGGACGAACCAATTGATCGCGGCCATCCCGCGCCTGATCGGCTAAACCGCCCTCCGGCTGCTTTTCGAATCGGCCGGTTGACTCATCACATACGATCCATATTTATTTTCTCACCCGTAATACCAACATTCCAAACCACTTAACCAACAACCCAAAAACCTCCACTCGCACGGTTACTGTACTCGCCCCCTTTACAGTAAGTGCAGAATGATAGCCCATTCCACCAAAGCCACGCGCGCCGATTCCGCCCGGATCAACGGCGCCAAATCAAAGGGTCCGAAATCGCCCGAAGGTATGTACCGCTCGCAAACCGCCAGCCAAAAACACGGCCTCTACGCCGTCCGCGGCTACCGCTTGCCCGGCGAATCCAATCGCGAATACGCCGAACTCCAAGCCCAAATGCACGCTTATTGGCAGCCCAAGGGCTACTTCGACCAGCATCTCGTCGAAGAACTCGTCGGCAACTTATGGGAAGCCAAGCGCCTCCAGGCTTCCAAAAACGATTACCTCCACGACGAACTCGCCGCCATCACCCGAAACTCGCCGCATTGCAAAGACCAGGCCAAGCTCAACCTGGAAGCCGAGAAGAAGGTCACCGTCGCCGGCGGTAGCATGGACAAATTCAACGCCCGCGTCTCTCACTTCGCCCGCGAACGTCATCGCCTCGAAGGCGAACTGCTCCGCCTCGAAAAACGTTCCTGTACCAGCGGACCGTCCCAAATGTCGTTGAAAATAAACAACCGGCAACACCCCGATATCCCGGCCTCCGCAAACGCCAAGCCCGTCAATGGCGTTCAATCCGAAGCGCCCTATATCGTCGAAGCGCCCGGTCGGCCGCTACCCGGAAATAGATTCGAACCGGAACCCGAGCCCGAAACTCAACCCAACATCATCGACTGGGCCGCCGTCGCCCTCGACTTCCATCCCGACGAATACCAGACCGAAATCCTGACCGAAATGCACAACCGGATCCTCGTCCTCGCCCCGCGCCAGACCGGTAAGTCCACCGCCGTCGCCGTCCGTGTTCTGTTCGAAGCCATGTGTCATGACGACGCCGTCATCCTGCTCGCCAGCGCTTCCGGCCGCCAGTCCGGTCAAATTATGGAAAAAGTCCGTAAAATGGCCAAAAGTCTTGACCTGGAGATCCTCCCTCCGCCGCCAAAATGCGACGGTTTCACGCTCGCCAACGGAGCCGAAATCGTCGCCTTGCCCGATAACGAGGAAACCATTCGCGGCTTCTCCGCGCCCAGAATGATCGTTGTCGACGAAGCCGCCTTCGCCTCCGAAGCTGTTTTCAAAGCCCTGGAACCTATGTTAACTGTCTCCAACGGCACATTCATCTTACTAAGTACACCCAACGGTCAGACCGGTTATTTCTACGATCAATGGCACGCCGAAGATAGTCCGTGGACCAAACTCAAAGGCAGCCTCGAACGCTGTCCTCGCGTCAATCTGGCCGCCATTGAAGCCATGCGCAAAACTACCGCCAAGGAAGTCTTCGCTCAGGAATTCGAATGTAAGTTCGTCGCCTCCGGCGGTCAGATCATCAGCCTCGAAACCCTCCGCAAGTGCTACCGCGACGACTTCGACCTCTTCGACCCCGAATACGATCTCGAAGGAAAAGACTAAATGCCGTACTATCCAATCACCGACTATATCGTCGCCGCCGACTTCGGCCGCGACCGGGACCATTCCGCCTTCGCCACCATTGCCGTCCGTCTCGAAGACCACGGCTCCTATGACTATGCCAAACTCATCCAGCCCACCCATGTCGTCCTCCAGCTCGGATCCCTGCGGCGCATTCCTCTCGGAACCGAATATCTGGAGGTCGTCAAGCAACTCCGCCGCACGGTAACGCGCCTCCAATCGGCCGCCGGCTGGGGCGCGCCAACCGTTCGCGTCCACGTCATCGTCGACGCCGCCGGTCCCGGCCAGGTCGCCATCGAACTCATCCGCGCCCAGCAACTCGATATTAACTTTGTGCCCGCGCTGCTCACCGCCGGAATCGAGACAGGTTACTCGCCATCGGGGAAACTCACCATCCCCCGCCGCGAGGTCATCACTAACTTACGCTACTTACTCGAGGTCGAGTTGATTCGCGTCCAGCGCAACTTGACTCACAAAGCCGCGCTCGAAGCCGAAATCGCCTCCATCCGCTTTGACGGCCGCCAGTCCGCCCACGACGATCTCGTCATCGCCGCCGGCCTCGCCGCCTACCAGGCCCGCCGCATCTTCCCCGAACTCCTGCGCCCGGCCCGCGCCGCGTAACAAAGCGGCTTACACCACCCGCCGGAATCAACGCGTCCGTTTCAGTGCCACAACCGTTTCCGAGCCACGACCGTGAGGGAGTGTTTTCGGCCCGAATCCCCCGAAACCCTCAATCACCCTGCTCCATAGGGTTTTATGTCGGTAACATCCTCGAAAATTCACCTCCACCGGTCCGCCACATTCGGCCCCGCCTGTATTAAGATGGATCAGCGTTAAAAACCCCTCACCTTGCAACAGGTGAAAAAGTTCAGAAAGGATGGTGTCCCGGTGAGTTCTAACAACGACTCCGAAAAAGACAAGCGAGCCCAGTCCGGCTTTTCCCGCCGTTCCTGGCTCCGCGGCGCGGGTATCGGTACCGGCGTCGTCAGCGCCGGTGTTCTCGAGCAGGAAGCCGAAGCCCAAGCCGCCCCTAAAGTAATGTCCGGTGAAGTCGAGATCGCCCTCGATATCAACGGCCGTAAACGTTCCGTCAAGGTCGAACCGCGGACCACTCTGCTCGACGCACTGCGCAACCGCATGGATCTTACGGGCGCCAAACGCGTTTGTGACCGCGGCGCCTGCGGCGCTTGCACGGTATCCGTGAACGGCAAAATCGTCTACGGCTGCACCATGCTCGCTGTCGACGCCGTTGGCAAGAAAATCCAGACCATTGAAGGTATTGCGCCCCCTGACGGTCCCGTCCATCCCATCTCCGCCGCCTTCGTCAATCACGACGCGCAGCAGTGCGGTTATTGCACGCCCGGGTTCGTGATGGCCGCCAAGGGTTTCCTCGACCGCACCCCGAACCCCACGCCGGAACAAGTGGAAAAGGGTCTCGCCGGCAATATCTGCCGTTGCGGGACTTATGTTGGCGTCCGCAAGGCCGTCCTCGAAGCCGCCAAGAATTACAGAGGAGGTTCCAATGCCTGATTACAAATGGCCGGATATGGCCAAGCGCAAAGTGATGGGTCAGCGGATCAGCCGTCTCGACGGCAACGTTAAGTCGTCCGGCCGCGCCAAGTATCCCAGTGACTTGAACCCGCCGGGCCTGCTGCAAGCCGCACTGCTGACGGCGCCTTACGCCCACGCGAAAATTCGCAGTATCGACATCGACGCCGCTAAGGCTCTCCCGGGCGTCGTCGGCATCCGGACCTTCGTCCAGGCCGGCGCCGAAATCCAGTGGGCCGGCGCGGAAATCGCCATCGTCGCCGCCACTTCCGAAGAAGTTGCCCGCGACGCCGTCCGCGCTATTAAGATCGATTGGGAAGTCCTCCCGCACATGGTGAAGGACGAGAACCTCGCCAAGGCCGGCACGCGCGCCAAGGCCGCCGGTGAAAAGGTAACCGGCGATCCCGACAAGGCGCTTGCCGAAGCCGAAGTGAAGTTCGAAGGCGAGTACGGCATTCCAGTCATTACGCACTGCTGCCTGGAACCGCATGGCCACGTCATCGCCTGGAAGGGTGACAAGATTGATTACCAGCCCTCCACACAGGCCGTCTCCACCGTCGCCACTCAGCTTGCGGCGCTCATCAACGTTCCCGCCACGCAGATCGACGTCACTTGCGACTATATGGGCGGCGGTTTCGGCTCCAAGTTCGCGCCCGATACCTGGGGCGCGGAATCGGCCAAACTCTCCAAAGAGTCCGGCGGCCGGCCCGTTAAACTTTTCCTCGATCGGGCCACGGAATTGACCATCGCCGGCATCCGCCCGTCTCATTACGCCAAGATCAAAATGGGCGCGAAGGCGGACGGTACCATCACTGCCTGGCAGTCCGACTCCTGGTCCTCCGGCGGTTTCGCGGGCGGTCCCTTGACCCCCATTCCGTATGTGTTCGTCAACATTCCGAACATGCGGAATAACCACGCCGCAGTGTCCCTCAATTCCGGCCCGCAGCGTGCCTGGCGCGCTCCTAATCACCCGCAGGGCTCGTTCATCACCTGCTCCGCGCTCACTGACCTTGCCGCGAAGTTGAACATGGATCCGCTCGCCCTGTTCCTCAAGAACACGAACATCACCCTGCGCGACGCCACCTACACTGATCAGCTCAACAAAGCCGCCGACTTGATGCAGTGGAAGACGAAGTATCACGCCCCCGGCGAAGGAAAAGGCTCGATTCGCCGCGGCGTCGGAATCGGTGTCGCCACCTGGGGCGGCGCCGGTCACGCGTCCAAAGCCAAGGTCACCATCCACCCCGATGGCTCGGTGGAAGTCGAACTCGGTTCGCAGGACCTGGGAACCGGAAACCGCACCTGCATCTCCATGGTGGCCGCCGAATCTCTCGGCCTTCCCATGAGCGCCATCAAGGTGAAAATCGGCAGCAACTCCTACCCCGCTTCCGGTCCCTCCGGCGGCTCCACCACTATCGGCGGCGTCAGCACCTCCACTCGCAAGGCGTCGCTCAACGCGCTCGAAAAACTCTTCGAAAAGGTCGCCCCTTCGCTCGGCGTCCCGCCCGATCAGCTCGAAGCCGTCGATAGCCGCATCCAAGTGAAAGGCAACCCCAATAAGGCCCTCTCCTGGAAGCAGGCGGCGCAAAAGATGGGGGCCACTCCCATTGAGGAAATGGGGGAGAATGTCCCCGCCAACGCCGCGCGCGAAGGGCTCAATACCCTCGGCGCGTCTGGCGTCCAGATGGCCGAGGTCGAAGTCGATACCGAAACCGGGATCGTCAAAATGCGCAAGATGGTCGCGGTCCAGGACTGCGGTCTCGTGGTCAATCCGAAGACGGCGGAAAGCCAGGTCTTCGGCGCCTGCATCATGAGTATCTGCTCGGCCCTTTACGAAGAACGGGTTATGGACACAGTCACCGGCCGGGTCCTGAACCCCGACATGGAGTTCTACAAGCTCGCCGGCCTCCCCGACATCGGTGAGATCGTCGTTCACATGGACATCCAGGAAGTTCACGATAAACGCGGCATCATCGGCCTCGGGGAACCGTGCGCCATCGGTGGAACCGCCGCCATCGCCAACGCGGTCCATAACGCGCTCGGCATCCGTATTCCTATGGTCCCCGTCACCGCGGACCGTGTCCTCAACGCCCTCGGCAACAAGAGGTACGCATAACATGCAGAGCTTTGAATATTCCAATCCGGCAACGCTGAAAGAGGCTTTTGCCGCGCTCGGTTCTTCCTGGGAGGATGCCAATATCCTCGCCGGCGGGACTGACCTCCTCAGCCTGATGAAAGACTACGTCCACTCGCCCAAACGCGTCGTCAACATTAAGGGCATCAAGGAACTCGGCGGCATCGCCCGTAAGGGTGGCAATATGCGCATCGGCGCTACGGTCACTCTCGACGACATGACGTCCAATGCCGCCATTCGCGCCTCCTATCCGAGCCTGATACAGGCCGCCATGGGCGTCAGCAGTCCGCAGCTTCGCAACATGGGCACCGTAGCGGGCGACCTCTGCCAGCGGCCGCGCTGCTGGTACTATCGCCGCGGCTTTGGGCTCCTCGCCAAAGGCCCTAACGGCGAAGCGCTGGTGCCGACCGGAGAGAACAAGTTTCATGCTATCTTCTCCAACGGCCCGGCCTATTTCGTCAGCGCTTCCACGCTTGGCCCCGCGCTGGTCGCTCTCGGCGCGACGGTTACCATCGCTGGCGCCTCCGGTAACCGCTCGGTCCCGGTCGAAAAGTTCTTCGTCGCCCCCACCGGGGACGGCCAGCGCGAAATCGACTTAAAACCGAATGAGATCGTGACGGAGATCCTGATCCCGGTCCCGGCCACGAAGAACGCCACCTATGAAGTGCGCCAGCGCGAATTGCTCGACTGGCCGCTCGCCGCGGCTTCGGTGGCCCTTCGCATGAACGGCGCTACCGTTTCATCGGCTTCCATCGCCCTCGGCCACGTCGCGCCCACCATTTGGCGGGCCACGCAAGCCGAGAAAATGCTCGTCGGTAAAACCATCACGGCGGAAACGGCGGAGGCGGCCGGTGAAGCGGCTGTCGCTAATGCCACCCCGTTGAGCGGCAATCGTTACAAAGTTCAATTGACGAAGGTTGCCGTTAAACGCGCCCTTCTGGCCGCCGCCGGCATCAAAGCATAAGGAAGAGTGAGACAATGGGGCGTGCCGGATCTACCACGGCTGACGACGACCGTTGTTTCAACCTTCGCTGGAATGGTATGTTCTGCGAGACGATGCGGGACCCCAAGGAACCGCATCGCTCCGATCATGTATTCTGGTGTCATCGAACGCAAAGCTGTCTCGGTCCCGATTCCAAAATCGCCGACGAGTACGAATGTAATGAAACCCGCAAGTGCTATAAGGCACTCTAACTAGTAGGAGACTCGAATGAAAAAAGTGTTCTTGGTACTATGCAGCGCTGCATTTATGTTTGGCGCGGGATTCCCGTCCAAGCAAATTCGCGGGAGCTATGTGGAGGCCCGCACGGCTGACGTTTTTGTCGGCCCCTGCTTCGCCAACTCCGAAGTGGAACTGGTCGGCGAACTCGCCGTCATGGGATGGAAGATCGAACAGGGCTCATGGGACGGCGTGAAACTCGACGGCCTCGGTGTTGTCGGCGTGGTGAAGGCATCGGCGACTCTCGGCGATGTGCATCACACGTCGTACCCGGTGAAGTCGGTTTTGATCATCGACGAAAAGGCCAGCCCGGAGCAGCGGCTGGCGCTCAAATCCTTCGCCCAGCGCATGAGTAAAGATTTGTTGAGCGATGTCGTTCGCATCGATTACAAGCCGGTGTCTTTGACACTCGAAAACAACAGCGTCCACACCGCCACGGCGACTCTGAAGGCCGGCCAACTCGCGGCCATTCAGACCCGAGCGATTCTCGCCTCCGATCACGTGTGTTCGCATGAGGGTGTCTGGTATCCGCCATTGACGGAAGTCTCTCACGCCATGCCGGCATTTACGATCGCCCACAACTATAAGGGCAGCGCGTTGGGCACGACTTGGTCGAGCCCCGAGAAGGCCAGCGCCTTCGTCGCCAACTTTAACCTCAGCGAGTAATCGCCGGGGTACATCTAGAGTCAACTGACGGCCCACGCCAAGCGTGGGCCGTTTGCTTGAAACTTCGCCTCGTCCGGCCGCATCTGAGGAACAATGAGAAGTCTACTGGTAACACTCGCTATGACAACTGCCGCCGCGTTCTCCGCCTCCAGCGTTCACGAGTTCACGCTGAACTCCATCGACGGGAAGCCCGCTCCGCTGGCCTCCTATAAAGGTAAAGTACTTCTGCTGGTGAACGTGGCCAGCAAGTGCGGCTATACGCCGCAGTACACCGGTCTGCAGAGCCTTTATACGAAGTACAAGGACAAGGGGTTAGTCATCGTCGGCGTCCCCGCCAACAACTTCGGCGGCCAGGAACCGGGTACAAATGAAGAGATCGCGACGTTTTGCTCGCGCAACTACAACGTCACGTTTCCGATCCTGTCGAAGGTCTCCGTGAAAGGCGCCGATGCGGCGCCGCTGTATCAATACCTGACCGATAAGACTGCCAATCCGAACACGGGCGGCGACGTGAAGTGGAATTTCACCAAATTCCTCGTCGGCAAAGACGGCAAGCCCGTTCAGCGCTTTGAGCCGGGCGTCACGCCAGATTCGCCGGAACTGGCGATGGCGATTGAGAAGGCGTTGAAGTAGACGGTTGCCGCGATGGCCGGATCCGTCGCCGGACCCAACTTGCGAATCTGACAATTCAATTCGCGCAGACGAACTAGAGGAGCCTCTGAAACGCCTGCCGGCCATCTTCTATCGCAGTAACTAAGGGCGAGAGCCGGTACGGGAATGGCTGAGGGGGCTGGATGCTAAGGATCGGAAGCGTGGCCTATTGGGATGCCGCTCGTTCGGGCGATGGGCGCGGGAGTCAGGGGGAGTGCGCGACAATCTAGCCCTGAAAGGACGACGACCATGAAGCAGAAAAACAAGGGATCGTCTTTCGCTAGCTGGCTTCGTGAGGAAGGCATTTACGAAGAAGTAACTGGAACGGCAATCAACCTAAATCCGGCAGTTGGGACGGTCGAAGAGTCGCAGCGAGCGTGATTTCATTGCGCATCGCAACTGCGCCGCCGCTCACCCATCGGGTGATGGATGGAAATCCTCGGCGACGGCGCGAACATTGCGGCGGACGGGGCGTCGCACCGTTTAACCGCCGGATTTAGAATCAAGCGCTTTCTGACCCGCCAACTGGAAGCGGCAATGAAAGAGAAGAATGTCTCGCGAAGTGAAATGGCGAGTCAGATGCACACCAGTCGGGCGTCCCTAAATCGCCTGCTTGCGCAAAGCCGCCAGCGTCGTCGGGCCCGAGATTCGTCTCGAAATTGTCTAGCCGGCGCTACCCGTGGCCAAGCTTCATGAGCCACCCGAGGCCGAACAGGGTGGCCATGAAGCAGCCGAAGCAATACAGGCCGTAGTTCCAGCGGTCCTTGTCGGACTTCTTGGTGACAACGCCGAGAACCACCGAGATGAGCAGCGCGAGGAGGATCGACGCCTCCATGTGATTGAGATTTACTTTCGGCATTGCGAGGTCAGTCCTTCTCTCCGGTGACGATCTCCCAGGCATCGACCATATTCAATATATTCAGCAGTCCGGCGCCGACCAGGAACTTAGTGCCGTAGTCGTGAACGTGGCCGGCGACGTCGGGCTGGTTGTATCCAAGCCAAGTGGCCAGGTAATAAGGAATTCCGGTCATCAGATTGGCGATGTAGCCGCCGACGTTGATGAGCGTCAGCAGCAGGTCGCCGGTCTGCGGTTCGAAGAAAGCGCCGCGCATCATGAGACCGAAGAGGAAGCAGATGATGGTGGCTGAGCCGACCAGAGCGCCGCGCTGCGTTTGCTTAAGGTAGACGTGGCCGCCGCCGGGAATGGCCCAGGCGATCAATACGACGGGCAGCCACTTCGAGATAGGCACACCCGGCTTGGCTGGTTGAGGGATCTTTGTTGCGTCCGCACTCATGGTTATCCCACTATTGTATAGAATCTAACTCATGACGAGAAGAACAGTTCTGGGCGCGGCCTCCACCGCCCTCGCGCTACAGGCGCAAAGTGGACCGGCGAAATTCGTCCGGTTCCGGAAGGGGGCGCGGGTCGCCTATGGCGCGATAAACGGCGAGGATGTCCGGGAGTTGACCGGCGACTTCCTGAAGGCGGGCAAGCCGAACGGTACGGTTCACAAGCTGAAGGACGTGACGCTGCTAGCGCCGGTTGCGCCGGGGAAAGTGATCGCGATCGCGCGGAACTACAAGAGCCACTTGGGCACCGTGGCGCCGCCATCGCGGCCGGAAATGTTCTATAAGCCGACGGCGTGCATTTGCGGCCCCGGAGACGCCATTGTGCTGCCGAAGGATTCGACCGATGTGCATTACGAAGGCGAACTGGTGGTGGTGATTGGAAAGAAGTTGAAGAACGCGACGGCGGCCGAGGCGGCGGCGGGCGTCTTTGGCGTCACTTGCGGGAATGACGTGAGCGAGCGGCAATGGCAGGGCGGGCCGGACAAGGACATTCAATGGTGGCGGGCGAAGGGCTCGGACACGTTTGGGCCATTGGGACCGTATGTGGTCACGGGCCTGGAGTACAGCAAACTGATGCTGCGGACGCGGCTGAACGGGAAAGTGGTGCAGGAGCAATCGACGGCGGAGTTGATCTTCGATGTGCCGGCGATGATTGCATTCACGAGTAAGTACGTGACGCTGGAGCCCGGAGACGTGGTGTATACGGGAACGCCGGGGACCACCAAAAAGATGAGCCCCGGCGATGTGGTGGAAGTTGATATTGAGGGGATTGGCGTGCTGCGCAATCCCGTTATTTCTTAGCGGCCTGTTTGGCGATGATCTTGTCCTTGATCGTGTCGTAGGTTGCCTGCGGGACGCCGGCTTTGGAGACGATTTCGTCCTTGCCTTTGTACGGGCGATTCTTGATGATGGCGGCGGAGTAGGCGTCGCCGATGCCGGGTATCGTTTTCAACGTGGCGGCGTTGGCCGTGTTGATGTCGATGGTACCGGCGGCGGCGGCCATTTCCTTCTTGGCGGCTTCCTTCTTGGGCGCCGGCTGGGCGGGCAGGAACAGGAAGGAAGCGAGGGCAAACAGGGCGATGAGAATTCTGGCGAGCTTCATAGGATGGATTGTACTCGATTGAGGGATGTCTGGCTGAAGTTCCCTGTAGAATGGCAGGATCATGATTCGGTTCGTTTTCTTCGTTTTTTCACTGGCGGCGGTTTCCCAGGACATGGAACTGTTCCTTCTGATCGGCCAATCGAACATGGCCGGACGGGGCGTTATTGAGGAGCAGGACCGAGTTCCCTTCCCTCGCGTTTTTACGCTGACGAAGGAGGAGACGTGGGTTCCAGCAGTCGAGCCGATTCATTTTGACCGGCCGGACCGGTTAGGGACGGGATTGGGAAGGAGTTTTGCTCGAGTGCTCGCCGATGCGGCGCCGGGCGCCAGGATCGGGCTGATTCCAGCGGCGATGGGCGGGAGCGCTTTGGATGAATGGAAGCCGGGCGGCACGCTGTATTCGGACGCCGTGCGGCGGGCGAAGGCGGCTTTGAAGAGCGGCCGGCTGCGGGGGATTTTGTGGCATCAGGGGGAGGCGGATTCGGGCAAGTTGGAGTTGATTCGGAGCTACCAGGAGCGGTGGCTGGCGGTGATGAAATCGCTGCGGTCGGAGTTGGGCGATGTGCCGATCGTCGTGGGGGAGTTAGGGCAGTTTTTGTATGGGCGGGAGAAGAACGATTATGCGATGGCGCGGATGATGAATGAGCAATTGGCAATGTTAGCGGTGAACGGGTCAAGGGTTGCGTTTGTCTCGTCGGGCGGGTTGACGCACAAGGGCGATGTGCTGCATTTTGATTCGCCAAGTTTAAGGGAGTTTGGGCGGCGGTATGCGTTGGCGTTTATGGGGTTGGATGCGGAGTGGAAGTAAGTTTAGGCGGCCGGCAGTTTGACAACGTTGAGGCTATTCCGGTCCTTCTCGGCGTGCCAGAGGTCGAACTGCAGTTGCTGATTGAGCCAGCTTTCCGCGCTCGTATCAAAGGCGATCGACAGACGGACGGCCATTTCCGGGCTGATGCCGGCGCGTCCGTTCAATATGGCGGAGACCGTCTTGCGGCTCACGCCGAGGGCGCGGGCGGTTTCGGTTACATTCAGATTTAAAGGTTGCAGACAAAGCGCTTTAAGCACTTCACCTGGATGGGGCGGATTGTGCATTTGCATAGTCACCTCAGTGGTAATCTTCGTAGTTCACGTTTTCAACATCCTTGCCGTTCCAGTCCCTGGAGTTGGTGAAGTCCCAATCCGGGAAGGTCCATATCGCGCGACGTCGCTGAAACGTTAAGACGGCCAAGAATCAACCGGAGGCGATTTGGGTGTTTCGCTTGAATGCCCGATCCGTCACCAATGGCGAAGTACCGGTCAAGTCCTTTGTGTCGAAGCCCCTTGATCGCCGCGTGGTTTTTTGTAACCTATCACGTTACAGGTCGCAAACATCACTACAACGTTCGCAGGAAAGCGATGAGTGCGAAGCGGTCGGCGCTGTTGAGCTTGAAGCCGTACTCGTGACCCTTGCTGTATTGCAGGCGGCTGGGGTCAAGCCATTCTTCGAGCGTCGCGATGCTGCCGCTGTGTTCGAGCGCGCCTCGGTACCAGAGTCCTTTTAGCGACGGCGATTTGTAGTAGCCGGTGCCGCGGATAGTTTCCATTGCCAGGCCGGGGTCGGTGCCCAAAACGATAGGGACGATATCGAACTTCTTTAGGTGCTCGGGCGGGATTTGGAAGCCTTGCGCCGGCGTTAGTTTGCCATTCGAAGAATGGCACTGGGCGCAGCCTTCCCGCTCGAAGACCTTTTCACCTTGGCGGGTGAATTTGTCCGCTTTATACGGGCTTTGCGGTGGTTTTAGAGCTACCACGTATTTTGCCAGCGCGTCGAGTTGTTCGTCGCTGTAGCGGGTGTGAGGGTCGTAGTCGTGCTGCTTGCGGGCAAGGCGGGCGGGTTCGATTTTGACTCCGATGATCGGAGGAATTTGGATTGGATAGGCGAACGTTGAGCGGGGCGGGGTCATGACGCCGGGAAGGCGGCCGGTGAGGAGTTTGGCGGTGGTGGCGAGGTTGAAGTCGCCGGTAGTTTGGAAAAGGCGCTGGATGAGCGCTTTGTTCGAGTCCCGAAGTGCGGGGATGCCGGTGGAGGCGAGAAGGTCTTCGGCGAGCGCGGCGTCAACGGGGAAGTTGCCCTGGCCGCCTTTGATGACTGCGCCGTTGGGCATAACTCGGTTATGGCACGTGGCGCAGGACCGCGCGCCGACTTCAACTTTGCCTTTGATACGGATGACGTAGACTAAGCCGGTGATGGCGCCTTCCCTGGTGAGCGGCGGATTGACTTTATCGAACCAGGCTTTGTCGTGGATAAATGGAGGGTCGGACGGCGGGCGGGCGCCGAGGGAACCGAAAATCGTTGGCGATTCGTAGATCTCTTCGGCGGTCGGGTTCGCTATTTGCTCGGGGGTTTGGGAGCGGAGCCATTCGATGTAATCGGGCGGGGCTTTATCGGGATGGTAGACGGGGTAGGACTTCCAGATGGGCCGGACGGGGAGTTTGTAGTATTGTTCCGAGGTGATGGGTTTGGGGGCGTTTTGGGGCCGGACGAGGGGGAGTTCGTCATATGCTGCGTCCCAAACGCGGGGGATTTCCTGAGCGTTCGCGAGGGCGGCGAGGATAATGGCGAGGAGCCTGTTGCCGGTCACGATTCGTAGTGTAGCAGCGGGGGTATGGCAAGGTGGTCGTAATTCGATGGCGGACATTCATCATCAATTCAAGAGTCATACGCCGGGGGCGCGGGTGTTCGCGGCTATCGTCACGCCGGCCGGGCTGGACTCGTGGTGGACGTTAATTTCGGCGGGATCGGCGGAACCCGGCGCGGTTCACGAATTTGGGTTCGGCCCGGAATATCAATGGCGGGCCGTTGCGGTTCGCTGCGTCGTAGATTCCGCGATCGAATGGGAGTTGACCGAGGCGATGGAGGACTGGGTTGGGACCCGGGTCGGGTTCACCCTTAGCGAAGGTGGCGGAGGCACGGAGGTGCGGTTTCAGCACAGCGGATGGACGGAGGCCAGTGCGCATTTTCGGACGTCGTCGTTCTGCTGGGCGATGTATTTGCGGCTGTTGAAACGATTGGTGGAGACAGGCGAAGTGGTGCCGTACAGCGACCGGCTGGAGGTGTAGCCGGCGAGCGGAAAGCGGATGACGTGGTCATATTGCGGCATGGGGTCAGGAGCGCGAAGGAATTCGTCGACCGTGAGGTCACGGACGCGGTGAGTGAGGGTTAGGGTAAAGATGCCGAGCCAGGAATAGGGCAGGCCGGGGCTGTTAATGAGAAGGACGCGCTGGCCCTGTTGGAGGGGGAGTTTGATTTGGGCGAGTTGGCGGATTTCGGCGTGGCCGGAGGGGGTTTCGCCGCGTCTGAAAGTTACGCGTTTCTGATACAGATGCAAGGACACGACGAGCAGCCCGAAGACCACGGCTTTGGGCACCCGGAATTTGCGGAGAGAGACGTTGTAGACAGCGCCGGCGGCGATGGCGAGGCCCAGGAAGGGCATGTAGAAAACATAACCGGCATGGCGCGGAGTGGCGAGCAACATGGGCGACATGGCGAGCCAGAAAAAAAGCAGGCCGAAGGCCATGGGACGTGAGCGAATGGCGCGGGCGATGGCGAAGAGGCCGAGCCAGAAGAGAATGGCGCTGAGGCTGGTGAACGGGATGACATGGGAGAAAAGCATGGTGGTATAGACGGTGATGTTTTCGAAGATTCTGGTGAGGGTGAATTCGGGGGTGTAGGCGGCGAGTCCGGTGAGCGGACCGGGGAGAAGCAGCCTTTGGGCGGCGAAGACGACCGATACCGCGGTGGTGGCGACTAGCGTCGGCGTAGGGACACGTTGGTGATAGGCGCTGTAGAGAACCAGCAGGACTGGAAGTGCTACCCCGAGTTCCTTAGCGCCGACGGCGCCGATGTGGAGGACGGCGATGGCCGGCCACCATGTCGGGCGTTCAATAGCAATGAGCAGCGCAGCATAGAGAAACGTTGCGCAAAGAACGTCGTAGATCATGCCGGTGCTGGCATAAATCATCCACATGGACCCTTGGAAGCAACCGAAGAAAAGCGCCGCGGCGGGGCTGGGAGAGAAGCGGGTGAGAAGCCGCGCGAGCAGGGCGAGGTTGCATAGGATCAGCGCATATGCGGCCAGATGAAAAGGCAGCGGATTGAAACCGGCGATGGCGAAGATGGCCCGGTAGAACAAGGCGCCAGCGGGACGAACCTGGTCCGGGAAGCGGTGCCAGGCGCCGTATAAGTTCATCATGTCGTCGGTGTCGAAGTAGTTAGCGATTTCCGAGTAAGTCAACGCGAGTACGTATGCCGCGACTCCGAGCAAAAGACGGTAGGACATTATTTTGGTTCTCGGGGAAAAAGAGGGACGGCGGGCGGACGGCTTCGTTAGAGCAGACGATGGGCCATATTTAAGTGATTGCGTTTGCTTACGGCGGGAACACGCGGATGGGTTAGTTAGACACAGGCCAATGGAAACGGAGGATATGGCGGTGTTACATAGATCACATTATTTAACACAACGTTCTAGCGGCATATCTAAAAGCTGATTTGGCAGTCCTCAGCCGGGCAATTCGCCGCGGGGGAGGATCGACCATTGGAAAGAGGAATTCGCGAAATGCCTGAAACACAGAAGATGCTGGAAAAAGCACCACCCGAGACTATTCCGCCAGTGGCGCGAACGGTAGCGATTATTGGAGCGGGGGTGTTGGGAGCGGGATTACTGCAGGCGCAAGCCACAGATCCCAGCGACATCGATATACTGAATTACGCACTGACCTTGGAGCATTTGGAAGCGGCCTTTTACAACCAAGGTCTGCGCCAGTTCAGCAATCTCGACATCGCCAAGGGGATGTTTGCGGTCGACTTGGGAGAGGCTGCCAGCGGCGAACTTTACGCCTACCTGTCCTTGGTCCGGAGCCATGAGAATTCGCATGTGCGGACACTCCAGAGCCTGCTGCGGAGTTTTGGCGCGACACCGGTCGCGCCATGCAGATACAACTTCGACTTCTCGACGGTCGATTCCTTTCTGAATACGGCGCGGACGCTGGAGAACACCGGGGTGATGGCATACGACGGCGCGCTGGGCATGATCCGCAGTCCCCGGTTGCGGACCGCGGCGGCCACAATCGCCACGGTTGAAGCGCGGCACGCGGCGTACTTCAACGTGCTGAGCGGAAATCTGGCGGCGCCGGACGCCTTCGATCCGACGAAGACGATGGCGGAGATCCTTGTGATTGCGGCTCCATTCCTGGCGGCTTGTCCGGCGTAGGCGAATCGGCGAGGAGAAAAATATCATGAATGCTAACAATATACTTACCCAGCAGGCAACGTCGCGCCGTGGATTTCTAACGAAGACGGCGGTGACGGCGGCGTCCGGGGCGATTGCGGCGACGCTAGCTCCGCGGCTTCTTAACGCGCAGACGGCGGCGGCGCCGCCAACCGAGTTGCAAGTACTGCAATTCGCACTCGGATTGGAACACTTAGAGGCCGCCTTCTACGTGCAGGGCGTGCCGCGGTACACGGCGGCCGATTTCACGAACGCTCCGTTCGCTATGAGCATTGGCTCCCGGCTGACAGGAAAAGTGTTGGATAATCTGCGAGCGATTCGCGACCACGAAGTGGCGCACGTGGGGGCGCTGCAAGCGGCGATTCGCGGCCTTGGGGGCATCCCGGTTGCCGCATGTACTTACACATTTCAGTACGCCAACGTGACTGAGTTCCTGATGCTCGCCGCGATTCTGGAGAACACAGGGGTGATGGCGTACGACGGGGCTGTTCAGTATTTGACGACTCCGGCGTTGTTGACGGCGGGAGCGTCGATCGCCACGGTGGAGGCGCGTCATGCCGCGTTCCTTAATCTGGTGACTGAAGCGATTCCGTTCCCTGCCGCGTTCGACATGGCCAAGAGCGTCGCCGAGATCAGCGCGGCTATAGCGCCGTTTATTATCTCGTGTCCGGCGCCTGGAACGGATCCTGGAGCGGGTGCGGGAACAAAGGCAGTCGCTAATCCCAAGAACGCGGTCTCCCCGGTGAATATCGTGACGCTGGATGGCAGCGGTTCGACGGCTTCGGATGGGAAGCCTCTGACTTACCTTTGGACGGTAACGCAGGGAGTTGCGTCGTTGAGTTTCCCTACAACGGTGAAGCCCGAGGTGCAACTGCAGGGAGGGTTTGGAACTTACGAGTTCGAGTTGACGGTAACCGATTCGTTAGGGGTTACCGCGAAGGACAAGGCGTCAGTGCTATTCACAGGGAAGTAAGGCGTTTTCAAGTTGACCGCTATCGTCCGGAACTACTAGGTTCCGGAAGATAGCGGTTTTCTATTTTGTCAGGCGCAGCGCGTCGATTTCACGGCCATTCTCGTCGATTTGACAAAACCTTAGACTGGCTCCGTCGACTTCGAGGATAGAGGGGCTGTGGGTGTTTTTGGCGATGTCTGTGTAGGTCTGTTGATGTAGGGGCGTCGTTTTTTGTGGTTTTCCACGGTCCCAATGACGAATAGGCCTGGGCCAACGGCTAGATTCGTAAAGACCAGGGGGTGCGTGCGCTGGTAGTTATGGTCGTGGCCCGAGAAGACGAGATCGACGTTGTGGCGTTGAAATAGATCGCAGAGCCAGCGAGTCGATTGCTCGGCGGCGTGATGGGCGCCGGAGGATAAGGGGTGGCCGTGGAAGGCGACGAGACGCCGCTTCGAAGTGGCGTTTTTCAGGTCGGCGTCGAGCCAATCGCGAATTGCGGGTGCGCGGAGATCGGCGTGACGGTTGCCGCCGAGCATGGTTCCGCGGGTGTTGCCGAGGTAAAAGAGAAGATGTTGCCGGGTCCGTTTTTGGGCTGCTTCCGGGAGTCGAACCAAGCGTAGGCGTCGGGGAAAGTGCCGCAATGGAAGGACTGGCCGGGGGCTTGCCGGGCCTGGGGCGGTGGCGTGAAAGATGGGTTCGTTATCGCGAAGGTCTTCGTAGCGGAACTTCTCGCCGGGCGGCAGGTTTTTAATGGTGGCGGAGTGGACGGGTTCGGCTGCTGTGGTTGGGATTTGCCGCAGCGAATCGCCTCGCGGCGGGCGGATTCGCGGGAATGGAAAAGTACGTTTAACGATGTGGGGTCATTCGGATTGTCACCGAGGTTGAGAGAAGGATCGGCGAGGAAGGTACCGGGAGCGGTGGGCAGGCCGAGCGATTCATCGTCACGTGCATTCATCGGCAGAAGGGTAGAGTAGAAATAGAGCGATGCGACGAAGAGATTGGCTCAGTTCAATCGGGCTTGTATTGGGATCGTGCGGACAGCGCATGGTTCCGGTGGAGAGGGTGCCGGAAACGGTGCATGTAGCAAGGCCAAAGGCGACGGCGGCGCCGTTGGAACCCGCGGCTGCGAGTGAACGGGACATCTACGCGGAGGTGGAGTGGAACGTGCTGCGGGGGTTGGACACGCGGACGGGGCAGGCGTCGCCGCTGCTCGAAGCGATCGCGGGGACAAATGTGAAGATCGCCGGTTATATGGTCCCGTTGGACGATGGATTTCAGGAAGTGAATGAATTCTTGCTGGTGCCGACGGCGGGGGCGTGCGTGCATACTCCAGCGCCGCCGGCGAACCAGATTGTTTACGCGGCGATGTCGACGGGACGGCCGGCGAAAGTGGAGTTGATTTTCTCTGTTTGGGCGTGCGGGAAGTTAGAGATTGCCTCGACGGATAGCCCGTACGGAGCGGTGGGATTTAAGTTAGGTGTGGTTGAATTGCGGCGGAGAGGATAGTTATTCATGGATTGGTCGCGGCGGCGGTTATTACAGGCGGCTCCTTTTGTGGTTAAGGGACGGCGGCCGGTGCTGGGACAGGGCGTGGCGGCGGGGGACGTCACAGCGTCGCGGGCGTTGATATGGAGCCGGGCGGATCGACCGGCCCGAATGATCGTTCGATGGAGGGAACAGCGGACGGGCGCGTCGTGGACGGAGGTGATGGGGCCGCACTGTTTAGACGTCACCGACTTTACCGGCCGCGTGGATATTGGGGGCTGGAGTCCGGGGGCGGAGATTGAGTACGAAGTAGTGTTCCGG
>Ga0163151_10002531_pt1 | contig 28075 bp, 21 predicted proteins | sample OliLakLV19MP5IB2_FD_145596 | JGI IMG/M metagenome (GOLD analysis project Ga0163151, IMG submission 145596) | Freshwater microbial mat bacterial communities from Lake Vanda, McMurdo Dry Valleys, Antarctica - Oligotrophic Lake LV.19.MP5.IB-2 | ecosystem: Environmental > Aquatic > Freshwater >...
GCATCCTCGGTTTGTCACAACCCGGCTGCACAACGCAACCAAATCACGCAAACCCGTTACTTCAGTGCAGGCATTTTCCGCGCCCCTCAACCTGCCCCCGTGCAGGCGTTTTGCTTGCCCATTCCCAGCTGAGAAACGATAACGAGCGTGTAAGTTACCCAAGGCAAGTGCTTCGCAAGTCCGCGTCGTAGTGCTTCCCGATTACATGCCGACTACCATACGCATTGGATCCAACTGCAAGCCCGGTGAATGCGGATGAGCAACTGCTGATGCTTGGCACTCTCGGCGAGCCTCTCTTTCGTTGGCTTCCATCGCCGGCGGAGAAGATGCGCATTCCAAGTGCCAGATTCCACGAGAGCACATCCTATCATCTTTCTCGTGCGAGACTGACAGCACCGTGTCAGGGGGGCCTCGGAAGCACCAGAAGATGCGGGTGTCAAACCAAAGTAGAAATGTCCGGTGTTTCCGCCAAGTAGAAATGTCCGGTTCAGCCGGTTGCCGCGTTGCGCCACGGATGGGGTGGCGGTGGACGCCAGGCGTTGGTTGAGCTATCACAACTTTTGCCGGCGGGAGGACAGGGCAACGCAGGAGTGCGACCCGAGCGCCCGGCGGACCGATGTACCGTGATCGACCCGGACGCTTCGGCGGCCGGGTCGTTTACTGCGCCGATCACGGGGATCGGCCCATGCGATAAACTCCGGGGTTTGGGGGCGGAGCCCCCAACTTCGCCGCGTCGCTGGGCGTTGCCGTGTCGGTCGTCGCCGCGTCGATCGTCGACGGCGACGGGATCGCGTTGTATTCCAGGTAACGATTCTTGAATCTCACTTTCATCGTCCCGTCCAGTCGCTGCTCCACGATCACCTTCCCGCCACGCTGGCCCGGCCACACCGGCGGCAGCAGTTGATAGAAATGATTGTCGAAACGGATCGTGTAGTCGTTGGCCACCACGCGTTGCTCCTGGATACACAGGATCGCGTCAAGGTTCAGCTTGCCGATCGGACGATGCGCATCGTTGCCGCTGGCCGGAGCGTGCGTGCAGCGGCGGTTGAACCACGGCAAAAACTTCTGCTCCAGCACCGCGTTGGCCTGCTCGATCGAGCGCGCTTGGGCCAGGCGAAGTTCCTTCACCAGCCGATCCTGCGCCGTGCCCCACACCCGCTCGACGCGGCCCTTGGCCTGGGGACTGTTGGCCAGGATCAGCTCGATCCCCAGCTCGCCGGAGGCCCGTGAAAACTGCGTCGGAACGCTCACCGGCTCGTCATAGCCTGCCACCGACGCCTCAGCGCGGAAGATGCTGTGACGGTCGCTGTACCAGCTCGCCGGTCGGCCGAACTTCCTCACCCAGCGGTCCAGCACGTCCATGTAGGCCGCCGTCGTTTCTGATTCGTAGAACCGGCACAACAGCCGATCCGTCGCATCGTCAATCATCCCCACCAGCGTCAGCATCGGACCGCGCCAAGCTTCGCCTCCGCCGCGTGAGGCGTTGCCTACGCCGCGCGAGACGTTGCCTCCTCCGCGCCCTTCCAGCCAATCGTGCACGCTGGCATCGGCCTGCACCATCTCACCGAAACAACTCCGACGCACCCGACGCGCCCGATGACAATCCCGATGACGCTTACGCTCCCACAAACCCTCGGCCAGCATCCAACCCCGAAGCGTCTCGGGACAGACCGCTATCCCGTCGTCTTCCTTCAACTTCTCACTGGCCAGCGTCGGGCCAAACTCCGCGTAACGCTCACGGCACAACTTCAACGCCTTCTCACGCAAAGAACGGTCCGTCCGATGATTCGACGGCCGACCCCGCAGCCGGTGAACCACGCCGCAATCCCCCAACTCCCGCAGCCGAGCCGCCAGCCGACCGACCTGCCGAACCGACCGACCCATCAGCCGCGCCGCTTCAACTTGCGTTCGATCGCCTGACAGCACTGCCGACATCACCTTGAGCACATCCCGTTCCCGCTGAGACATCTGTATCCGATCTTTCTCCATCCCAAACAGTGGAGCCGAAACCGGACACTTCTACTTGGATAAGACCGGACATTACTACTTTGGCACGACAACGCTTATGCTCGCGCCTGGTCACATCTTCGCCATTAGGTCATCGTTGTTTCGTGCCTGAACAAATGTTGCGGGACTGTCACCGACCGCCAATGTCTTGAAATGCGCCTTGCCGCATTCGATCTTTGAGCGTTCATGGTCACGCAGATCATCCGTGGAAAGGCTGCTCTTCGTCTCGACGACGAAGTACAGCCGTTCGGCTCCGTCCTTCTGAACCAGCAACGCCCAGTCTGGGTTGTACGTTCCAAGCGGCGTTGGATTGAACCAGTTGGGGGGCTTCGCGTAAACCTTCACCGCCGAGTTGTTCTCCAAAGCCTGCGCGAAATCGTGCTCTGGACCCGAACCCCATGCGACGTGGTCGTACACGGACTTGGTGGCCGGGAGCATGCTCTTGAGGTAGCCCGTCAGTTCCTGTTGCTCGAACAATTTTTGGGCGTAGTAGATTTCGTCGCCAATGCGCTGCTTTCTTGATTCCGTCTTACTCGCTCAATTTGAAATTTGGTGTTTGGTAATATGTCAATTGAATTTACCAAGCCGTCCACCCGCCGTCGACGATGATTTGCTGTCCTGTTACGAATGAACTTGCATCACTCGCCAAGAACGCGGCAGCGCCTTTAACTTCCGATGCTTCCCCAACACGGCCCATCGGCACGCGGCTGTTGAGTCTTTCCACAAGCGTTGCATCGGCATCCGGAAATGGAAATGGGCCGGGGCAAAGGCAATTCACGCGTACCCCATCTTTAGCCCAATAAACCGCCAGGTGCCGCGTCAATTGTGAAATCGCGCCCTTCGCTGCGTGATACGATACCGGGCTTGCAGACGCAATGCCCTGATAAACGTCCGGATACGAACCCACCAAACCGTACATCGAACCGACATTGATGACACTTCCCGATCCCCTGCGGTCAACCACGTGCGCGTGGAATGATCGCGCGAGTTGAAACGCCGCAGTCACGTTCTCCAAGTCTCGCGAGAATTCTTCGGCCGTGACCGATGTCCAATCCGCCGCTGTGCGGTCGTGCGCGTTGTTGACGAGTACATCTACCTTCCCTGCGATTCGCACCGATTCAGCAATGCAGCCCGACACGCTTTCCGCTTTTGATTGGTCATACCCAATTCCATGATGCGCCGCAGCGCCGACCACGGGCAGCCGCGCCGCTGCGGCGACCGCTTTGTGCTCGTCACGGCTCGTTATCACAACCGATGCGCCAAGCTCCGCAAGCCCTGCAGCAATCGCGCCGCCGAGATACCCCGCCCCGCCGGTGACAATCGCCACGCGGCCGGTTAGATCAAAAAGTTGGCGAGCATTCTTTGCGGGATCGGACATAAACCCTCCACTCGTCGCCACGACCAATCAAAGCACGCCATACTTCGCGTAAGCCGCCGCGCTTTTCATCCCCGCTTTTATTGCGTCGCGCGTGACATTCTCCGCGTGTACCTTCTTCCACGCCCGCCGGACGACTTCCCCTTCCACTTTGCGAGGAACAACAACCACACCATCCACGTCGGCTACCACCAAATCCCCCGAGCAGAACTGGACGCCGCCAATTTCGACGGTTACATCAAGATCGACAACCCTCTGCCGGTGCAGACTATCGTAAAGGCTCGTGCCGAGCGCCCAAACCGAAAACTGCATCTTGGTCATTTTTCCGACATCGCCCACTGATCCATCAACGATCGCGCCGATGCACCCTGAGTTTCGCGCCGCGGTCGAAAGCAGTTCGCCCCAGATGTCCGACCGCTCTGACCCCCCCCGCCGCAGCAATCAACACGTCATCGGGTCGACAAGAATCAACCGCGCGCAGCTCGAGCTCGTATGGCTTTGGATCTTCGTGGGCTATGTCGGTCCAAAGCGTCGTCCGGCAACGGCCAATTAACAATTCACAGCCGGTAAATGGCTTAAGGTTCAAACGCGGGGATTGATTTCGAAGCCCAATCGCGTCGAGCGCATCGCAAACCACCGCCGAGTAAAGCTCGCGGCGCATCATGTCGAGTGTTATCTCTTCTGTCAGCATGCGATCTCCGGATGTCATCATGATGGCCCTGTCGTGCTACTTCGGTGGAGATCAGTCCCGCTGCTTGGCGAACGCGATCGACCAACTTCTGAATCTTTGAATCATCGAGCCGCGCAGAAGCGGCGCTGATGCTTACCGCTGCAACCACCCGAGCATCCTGCAATACCGGCGCGCTGATACAGGTCACGCCTAAATCAGTCTGGTCGTGTTCAACGGCAAACCCGGCAGTTTGCACCTCTTCTAACACTAAATCGCTAGCTCCGCTCGAGATTCTACCCTCTCTTGTCCGATGAGTCAGTAATCTGACACGGAGGTCGATCATGACTGCGGAGCAAATCGCCGGTTTGGTACGCGATGGGCTAGGGTCGTCGATCAACACGGCACCAGCGACACGCGATCGCTTGACAGATACCACATTGCCGTGGGGTTTTAAGACCGACCAATTATCGAGCGTGCCAGGCGAAAGAAAATCTCCCGAACGATCTTTCTCCAAGAGCCACGCCGGATCAATTCGCAGTTGTGTTTTCGCTGCGGCTTGACCAGCGATGGTGATGATTTTTCCGTCGGCGGTTGCGGTGGCGAAAGGATATGCCGTGCCTGTATCCCCAGCGACAGGTTCTTCATTGCGAAACGGATCGAGATAGATCTCGCGAAAGCCCTTCCAACTCGCCCCGCCGTCTTTGGAAATCGCCGCATGCAGTACGTCTCTGCCGCCGTACCACCCTTGGTTGTTAAACCGCGGCGGCATCGTGGCGTTGTTCCAAAGCAGCACCATGTCGCCATTCCCCATCGGCACCAAGCACGGCGGGACCGATGTGGTGTAAAACTTGCTGTCGGCTGCCGGCGTCCAGGTCGTACCCATGTTCGTCGAAATTGATTCGGGGAGTTTGCCGGTTTGCGACCGCATGAGCATCCACAACTTTCCATCGGGCCGTTCGATCACACTCGGCTCGGTTGCGCCGTCGCTCGCGCCGTTCCAATTGGCGGGGACGGGCGATTGAAGGCGCGCCGGCGAGAGCAAGAAAGTAGCCGAGTTGCTGTCTCGATAGCGCACCACGGTCGTGTTTGCCCGAAACCCGGCTGGGGGAACGATGGCTTTGTCGCCGAAGGGCGCGATGAGCCGGCCGCTGCTTGTTTCGATTGCCTTGAGCATCGATCCGGTGTTGCCGTCATGAATTAACTCCGGCGCGCTCCATTGGCTGTACGGCGCGCTGGATTGGTAATGAAAGATATCAAACTTGATCGGACCCGCTTCCAGCCGACGCGGCACGAAGAGGTGCGTCGAGCCATCACCGCCGACGACGGGAATCGGGTTTAATCCGCCGAACGCATCAAACAGTTTCGAGCTTGCGTTGAACCCGCCTTGCCACGTCTGCCCGTTGTCGGTGGAAAACGAGCGGTAGACAGCGTTGAATCGCGACACCAGCCGCCAGCGTGTGCCATCGGGCAAGCGTGTGACGTTCTGGAAATTGTCATCCGCCTGCAGTTGCGGCGGAGATGCGGCTAGCGATTCGTGCCGAGTCATCCCGAAAAACGCGAGTGCTACAACCACCACCCAAAACCGCCGAGCACGGTGAACTAGCGCGCAATCAAAGTCCATTCAGCGGCTCCTTGGCTGAAGAGTATTGGCAACAAACCTGTGACCGGTACACCGGCGAACTATCGTGCGCGCCGACGACGACCTGCGCACACTCCGGCGAACATCGCACACCCCGCAATTGTAGCGGGTTCTGGAACGGCACCGCGCGCTCCTTCAGCGGGAACCGAAAGCCCAAAATTGGCAGCCAACGGTGTGAAGTCGTTGAGGTTGATGCTGCCGTCGTAGTTGAAATCGCCATCGACCCAATTGCCGCTTAAACCGAAGTTGGCTGCGAGCGCTGTGAAGTCGTCGAGGCTGACGGTGCCCGAGAGGTTGGCATCGCCGTAAAGCGTTCCGCGCACCAGAAGCGTTGAGCCGTCGGTGGTTCCGAACAGCGCCGGCACCGCGCTGAGCGAACTTGCCTCGGCGTAACCCACGCCGACGCTCGCGCCGAGCGTCGTCTTCACGCCATCACCAGTCCACGCGCCACCGGCGTACGCTGATTGAATCAACACGCGTACGTCGGCGAGAGGCGATGTGCTAACGTAATCGACCGTTACTGCGTTGTTGGTCACATCAACACTCGTCGCGGCAGCCAGGGTGACTGACTTGGTTGACACCAAACCCGAGGAGGTGCCATTGTTCTGCAGCCGAACCGTTCCGCCCGCCACATCGATCGCTGCGACGCTGACCGAACCAACGTTGAGTTGCCCGGCACCAGTTTTGGAAAGCTGAGCCGTCGCGCCGCTCACGCCGCCGACCATCGACAGCGCGGCACCCGATGCCACATCAACTGCGGTACTGTCGGCGAGTGAAACTGCCGCCGTCACCGCGTGCGCGCCCGCTACGACACTGATTTGCGCATTGCCCGAACTCACATCCATCGATAGCCCGCTCGGCCCCTGCACGGTGTATGAATTGGCGTTGTTGAAACTCAGATTGCCGAGCGTGATCGGCGCATCGAGGCTGATGGTTGCGGCACCGGTGAGAATGGTTCCGAGATTCGCTTGCGCATCCACTGCATTGGGAACGCTGCCGAGCCAGTTGGCCGCGTTTGTCCACGCCCCACCGCCGTCGATATTCCACATGCTCGCGCCAACGGCCTGCTCGAATTGGACGTAAAGTCCGTCCGGCCGCCAAACGAAACTGAGCGGCGATCCGTTAGCAAAAGATACGGGCGTGCTTGCCGATGTGCCGACCTCCGAACCGAAGCCCAGCAGCCGAAGGTCATACGTTTGATCTTGCGGCGCGACGTAGCTCGCCAAGTCAATCGTCACCCCGCCGCCATGCGTGAACGCGCCGCTGATAGTGATGAAATCGGTCGGCGGATCAAACGGCGGCGTGATGTCGTTCAATAGTTGCGTTGGAAAATCGCCGGCGGTGAGCGTGATGCCGATTCCGGTGTTGTTCCAGTTGCCGTTGACGGTCATCGCGCCGAAGCTGCGGTCGTCACTCGTGAGGATCGGCTGGCCAAGAATCATCGGCGCGACCTTCGCGCCGGCCATGCCGCTTACATCGCCCGTAATGATGCCCGTGCCGGAGAGAGTGCCGTTGGAATTGATGACGATGCCATCAGCCGCAACGAGCGTGGTGCCGGAATAGCTCATGCCGTAATAGGCCGGCGTCGCTCCGCCGTCGCCAATGCGAAAAGGCTGGCCATTGGCCACGCGCGTAGCGCGAGAAAAAACCGTGCCGCTGTTGAAGTTGACCACTGCGATATTGCCCGGGTCGTCCATATCAAGGAACCCGCCTAAATCCGCGTAGGCATTCGTGATGTTGAGTGTTCCTTGGCGCAGAAAAATCCCGCGATTTCCGTTGTTGATTTGAAACGTGGCACTGTTGAGATTGATCACCTGTCCGCTAGCCGGATTCGCGCCGATGATGCCGACGTTGATATTGTTGCGAATATCGACAAACGCGTTGTTGGTGACATGCAACTCGTTGTTGTTACTACCCGCGATGCCGATGTTTGATCCCGTACCGGTCGACGTGGAAATCACGCGCACGCCCGCGCCGGTGATCGTCAACTTGTTGCCGCTGGCGCCGTTGGCATTGCCGATCGAGAAGACCTGGCCAACACTCGTGTGCTGAAACGTGCCGCCGGTGAATGTGATGTCGTTTGGGAAGCCCGCTACGGTGCCGAGCAGGAAACGATTGAAGCTGAGCGTGCCGCCGCTGGTATCGAATGTGAGCGCGCCGGATGTGTTGCGCAGGCTAAGGTCGTTCACCGCACCGGCTGCGGAGAAGGTAACGGTGCCGGTGTCGTTGTTAGCAAAGATTGCAACATCGGCCGATGTCGGCACGGCGGGGTTCCAGTTCGCCGGCGCCCTGAAGTCGCCGCCACCGGTGGCGATCCATGAGACATTAGCACCGAGCGCCATCTGCCCCATCGCCGCAATCCCCACCGCAGACAAAACCGTACGACGTCGACACACTTTTGAAAAACGGTTTTGCTTCTGCATCATTTCCTCCGAATGCAAGGGGACATGGTAACCAATAAACTCGACTTCAACTGACGCGAATAGGTTTCCGAGCGAACTAGGAAAATGTACCCTGCTGGATCCATCGATTGCAACAGAAATCCATTGATTTCATCACAATTGGTTTGATTGGCAGGAAAAAAATCTAACTTCATTTTAACAAAGAGTTTACATCATACAATTGCCATGGCACACAAAGTTTTCTGGTTAAAAATTTGGTACGCTGCCCAAATCCTTTCAATCTGCTGGATCCAGCAATGGAGGAGCCGTTCTAACTGTCGGAACGTTGTGCCATCGGGACGTCGTCCGTAGGGAAGAATCGGCGGAGCAACGACAGCCCGATCGCCACGCCCGCCGTCACCAGTGCTGATGCTGGGGCGATCCATAGTCGTGCCAGCGGCGAGGGCACCAACACCGCGCCGACTATTGTTCCCGCTATTAGGCCGATCGACATTGCGACCCCGTTCACGCGCAACCGCGCAACCGAGAGCATCACGCAAGCCAATAATGGCCCAGCGAACACGCCGAGAATCACTTGCGTCGCGCTAAACAAATCGCCAAGTCGACTCACCAGCCCCGCCGACAGTGTCGCTGCGAGGCCGATGACTAACGAAATCACTTTTGCAAATCGCAGCTTCTGGCGATCTTCCATCGGAGACCCAAACCGCTCGCGAAAATCGAGCGTCGCGACACCGGCGAGCGAGTTGATGCCGCTTGTAAGGCTGCTCATGGTTGCGGCCAAGAGTGCCGCTAATACCAAGCCGCACAATCCCGAGGGCAACTGTGATGCGACAAAGTGCGGAAAGATTTTGTCGGTCACCACAGGCAACGTCGGGTCATCAACATGGCGATAAAATACGAACAACGATAACCCCACCCCCGCGAGCAAAACCAAGACGATCACGACGCCAATAATGTTTACCAGAAACGACCGACACGCCGCCCGCGCGCTGCCCGTGGCGAGGTACCGCTGAAGCGACATTTGATCGGCCAAGTAATTGCCGAGGTTCGCCACGGTCACGCCGATCGTCACGGTCCAGAAAGTAAATCCCACGGTCGGGTCGAGCGAGAACTTCATCCAGTCCAGCCGGCCCGATTCGGCCAAATCTTGATACGCAACGGAAAACGGCACGGGCATCTGCGACCACGCAAAGCCGATCGTGAGCGCGATGCCCACCACGATGACGATCATCTGAATCGCATCGGTAATAATCACGCCTCGAATGCCTGCCATCACTGTGTAAATTGTGCTGCTTAACCCCGTCACCAAAACGATCGGCCAAAACCACTTATCCGGGTCAAGCTTGCCCATCGCAATCACCGCCAGCGTGGGGGCATAGATCATGGTGGCCATCCAGCCTATGCGCATCATCACAAAGAGAGTTGCGGCGATCGTGCGCGTTGTCAGCCCGAAACGCTTCTCCAACACGTCATACGGGTAAACGCTCCCAGTGCTGAGATATCGAGGCAAGAACCACCAGCGAAGAATGATGTACGACGCTGGCATTGATACCATCACCGCGCCGACGAAAAGCAGAATACCCGAGCCATAAATGACACTCGGATAATTGATAAAACTAATGCCCGAAAAGAGCGTCGCTGCGATGCTCAAACCGACGATGATCGTTCCGAAGAAACTTCCCATCCCCCCGCCGGCTGTGAAATATTCCTGCGTGTCGGCCTTTGCCCCCCGCGACATTAGCCCCGCAACCACGCACCCGAGCAGGTAGACGATGACGATGATGATGTCGAAATTGGTGATCATGCGAAGTCATTACTCAGACAAAGGCAGCGCCACTTCGTCCCCGCAGCGGATTCGGCTTTCTTCACCGGCGATGAGGAGCTGTATGAGTTCGACGGTTTCGTCAAAGTTGATCGTTGGCCGGCCGGTGCGCAGATACTTCACGAACTGTTCGAGCTGCGTCTTAAACGCCGAGAAGCTATCCCGAAAACGTGTGTGCAATTCCGACTTCGTACCGACGATGTGCATCGACCCAAATCCGCCAAACCAATCGTCACCGACGCAAACGAGCACCGCCACGCCGCTGCGATGTTGATAGCGCACAACTTCGGCACCAGCCGAGCCACAATTGCGCGCCGTAAGCCATCCGCCGGGCGATAGGAACGGATAGACCGCCTCGAGTGCGTGAATGCCATACCGCAGCCAGCTTTTTGCCATCGTGATGCTGATCAATCGCAATTCACCAACTTCGGCGAGGCGCGCCCGCGCTTCAGCAAACTCGGTGGCATAGCGCATCGCCGAACAAGACATGATCGGCTTGCCTTGGTCGATCCACCGTTGAAATTTCGCAAGATCGGCGCAATTATCGCAGAGCGGCTTGTCAATGAATATAGGCATGCCCGCTTCCACGAACGGCCTTGCCCGCGCCACATGCTCATCACCACGATCAGTAGGAATCAGCACGGCATCAACCTGGTCCAACAACTCATCCGGCGACCGAACAAGATTGACGATGTGCGCCGCCGCTGCGACTTTAGTCGTGTCGGCGGGGTCATCGCACCAACCATGCGTAACATGCACCCCGTCGATCCCAAACTCGTCTTTCGACCGCGCCGCGAGATAGTCGCTAATGACAGGGTGCGCATACTTGCGCATCGCTGCCGGATCGTAGCCGTTGATGATGGCTGACCAACTGTACGGATGGTCGTTCTCATCAACCTTGCCCGCGATACCCAAACGGATGTTGTCTGGGTCGCGAACCAACGGCTTGGCGATGGAAGGTTGAACGGTCACCAAGCGGTCCACCCGCCGTCGATGGTGATTTGTGTTCCGGTGACAAAACTGGACGCATCCGAACAAAGATAAACCACCGCGCCCGCAATTTCGTCGGCATTCCCAACCCGCCCCATCGGCACCTTGCCCGCAAGGCGATTCATAAATTCATCGTCCTTCTGCTGGCTCCACGGGTACGGAAACGGCCCTGGCACGATCGCGTTCACGCGCACGCCTTGCTTGGCCATCGCCACCGCATGGTAGCGCACCATCTGCAGCACACCGGCCTTGGCAACGCCGTAGTCAATCGGATTGGGTGTAACATGCGGCGGATACATCGCCGGGTCGGGGCTGACCACGCCATACATGCTGCTGAAATGCACGATCGATCCTTTACCGTGCGGAAGCATCGCTTTCGCGGCCTCTCTTCCGACGAGAAACGCACCAGTGAGCGAGACGCGCATGCCGTGTTCCCACTCGGCGGTGGTCATTTCGATCCATGGCGTTTTCGTGTAGCGAAAAGTCATGTTGACGCACGCGTCGATCTTTCCATGTTCGTCAACCACCTGCTGACAACATCGGCTGATCGATTGTTCGTCAGCGGCATCAATGGTTTGCGGCGAAGCGGCTAACCCATCGGCGTAAATCGCTTCGGCCAACTTCGCGGCGTCATCGGTTCGTAAATCACCAACGACAACGTGCGCCCCGTGCTCCGCCAGCGCGCGACAGACCGCCGACCCGAGTAGCCCCGCCCCGCCGACCACCCATATCACGCGGTCTTGAAGGTTGAACCGATCGATCGCCCGCTGATGCAATGAGCCTCCGTTGCCAGCGAATAGGAGTTATGTCGAGGTTGCTGGGAAACTGCGCAACTCTGCGAGATGTCGTTCTCGACCCACCGAAAGCTGCTGCCGCATCCAATAGTCGGCGGCAGAGGCGTCGCGCTTCTGCAACGACCGATATAGCCGAGTGTGATCGAGAATCGTCTTCGCCGCCGGGCGAAGTGATAGGTCATCCTTGCCGCAGCGCGCTTCGAGTACGCGCGACGTCAGCCGCATGTCATCGACTGTTTTGGTCAACAATTGATTTCGAGCTGCAGCCAGAACGATCTCGTGAAACTTTTCATCGATCTTGATCCATCGCTCGTGCAGCCGGGTTTCAAGGCGCGGCTGCCTGCTGTCGCGCAAATATTTGGCGATGCCGCGCCACTGCAGCAACAGCTCTTCGAGCCGTATCAGTTCGGCTGCGGTGATGTTTCGCGCGGCCTCTCTGGCAGCGAAACACTCGAGCACTTCGCGCATCGCATAAAGCTCGCGAAGCTCGCTCGCATCGGGGATGTGCACCACCACGCCGAACCCCGGCACTTCCTTCACCACACCGTCGGAGCAAAGACGAGAGAGCGCCTCACGCACCGGCGTACGCGAGATGCCGAGCCGCTTCGAAAACCCCAAGCTCGACACGCGCTCCCCCGGCGTAATATCGCCTGCGCGCAGCAACTCCCTAATTCGATCGTACGCCTGCTGACGAAGATTGAGCGAATGAGATTTCGCGAGTGGGCTACGCATGAGCTGGATCCAAGTATAACGAAACAGCACTGAAAATTGCAAGCAAGGAATTGACTGTTTCAAACTCTAAGTCGCCGCCGAACATCATGTAAATCCATTTATGAATTGAATTTAAGAGACCTACTGGGCGTTGGTTGGAAATTGCTGAAAGTTCCGATCAGATTTTGCTTGCATCAACTGGATCCACATGGTTATCCTATGTCTAATGCGCGTCGGGTGTCCGACGGCACAAATCGGCGGTCGAAGTCGGACTACTGCATTAGCACCTTTTTTGAGGTGCTGTAGACCGATCCCGCCATGCTTGATGCACATCGAAAGGAAGTGGGAAATGATGCGTAACGAAACAAACTGCGGGCGATCGTCCCGTCGTCACTTGGCTGCCTTTTTTTCTGCAGCCGCCGGTTTGGTTGCACTCTCGGGCATCGTCAACGGCGCGCCAATAACGTGGACGCCCACCGGCGGTGGCGATTTCAACACTGCCGGCAACTGGGATCCCGCCGCAGTACCCACCGTCGCCGACGACGCGATTTTTCCAGTTAACGCGAGCGGCACCGTCACCTTGTCGGGCGCGGCGAATCCGCTTCGTCTGTCGTTTCGGAAGACAAGCGGCGCACTGACCATCGATGCCGCCGGCAACACCATGTCGCTCGGAAGCACAACCGCCGTGCCCCAAATAATCCTCGGTACTGCTGCTGGGCAACAAAACGACATTACCCTCAGGGGCGGCACATTTGCTGGTACACACGCATCGGGTAGTGCATCGGTTCAGGTCGGAAATTTCAACGGATCGAGTGGCAACAAGCTCACTGTTACAGGCACCGGAACCAATTTCACATCACCAAGCACATCGGGCACTGTCGGCGCGGTCGGCGTCGCCGGGAGCAACAACAACACGCTATCGATCGAAGATAATGCCAGCATGGTCTTCCGAGGTTCGATGGCCGTCGGTGTGATTGGTGCCACGCCGAGTACCGGCAATCTCGTCAACGTTAACAATGGTACGTTCAGCCTCACCGGCGGGTCGCGCGGGCTTAATCTGCGCAACGGCACATTTGCCATGACGCGCGGCTACAGCGATCTTAGTTTCCTCGATGCCGACGATGCCAACAACAACTCGACGATCAACTTCAACAGCGGCACCATTTACTCCCGCCGCACGCAAATCGATAACACGCGTAACTTTGTCATCGGCGACGGTGGCGCCGACACCGCCACTTACGGCTTCGCCTACTCCGGCGGAACACTTACGCTCGGCGCAGCAGGCCGTGCGGCTGATTTGGTCATCAACTCCAATGGCATCCTCACCGGCGCCGGCACCGGAACACTCACCGGCGGCGGTGTCGTTCGGGGCATCGCGGGCGCGAAGGTGATGCCCTCGATCATCGGGCAACCCGTGCTCGCAACCGACGACCGCGACATCGGCACCATGAACTTCACCGCCGTTTGGGACAATAGAAACATTGAATTGGTCATGGACGTTGGTGACTTCCCCACCGCCGCTGCGGCACCGACGCCGTTTATTCCGCTCGACATCATCATCATCACCGGCGCTTTCACCCACGGCGGCGTGGTTACGTTCAATCTCGTTAATTACATCGAACCGGATATGGCCGGCGAATACAAAGTCGTCGGCTGGACCAGCGAAGTCGGCAGCAGGGCCACGACCTCGATACAGTTCGCCGGTGGAGCGCCTTTGCCGACGCGCTTCGACACCGATGGGTTGTTCATCACCGTGCCCGAACCAACCGGGCTATTTTCGATAGCCGTAGTCGCCTTGATTGCTCGTCGTCGTCGCTCATAGCGCGAGAAGTTGGTTTGGTTTCGGGAGAAATGCAAAAGGAGTACGCATGTTCAGAACGCTTACCCATGGTTGCTTGCTCGCCGCTGTGCTCACGACGACCGACGCTACATCCCAATCTGCAGAGCCAACGTTTGAAATCACAGCCGAAGTTTCTCCAATCGCCCTCGTCGGCCGGCCGCACGATGAACGGCCCGCGAGGCTCGATTTGGACTTCGATTCAATTCTCAAGTCGGCCGGGAACAGCGCGCGAGTGGATTTCGACTCACTCGAAGTGATTCCAATTGGTGGCGACGCCGCAACGCCTGTTCCGTTTCGCTGGTATGATTCTGATATCCCTGAGCAGTTCCCCGATTTCAACGGTAGTGTCACCCGAACCAAGGGCGAGCTAAAGCCAACGCCGTCCAAGATGGCCGGGCATTTTTACAACGTTTCGGGCTCGGGGCGAAAAGGGTTCCTTGCGTTCTCCCATACACAGCACGGAAGCAAACCGGCTCAATACTCAGTCCGATTTTCGTTGCTCCCGCCGAACACGCCGGCGCACGGCAACGGCCCGCGCGGCTGGCTCGGCGATGGGCAGGCCCGCTGCGCCGAAGTGGGTGAATCGACGACCGGATCGGGCCACACGCGCATCGCCCTCGACGATTGGAACGGCGACGGCCTGATCGACATCATCCACGGCGAAGAATACGGCGCCCTATTTCTCATTCCCAATTCGGGAACTAATACCGAGCCAAGGTTCGTCCATCGCGAGCTTATCCGTGACGCATCTGGCGCACCCATCGATGTTGGTACCCACGCCGCCCCATTTATCACCGACTTCGACAATGACGGCGTGAAAGATTTGCTCGTCGGCACGTACACCGATCGGCTTTTGTGGTTCAAGAACACTGGCAACGATCGAGATCGAAAGCTTCTCTACAAGGGCTTCGTGACCCGCAACGGCGAACCGTTTTCGTTGCCACACCGGCCGATCATTGGGCCGAGCGAAGATGTGTTTAAGCACGACTACTACCCCGTGCTTGAACGAATCGATTTAAACGGCGACGGCACGCCCGACTACCTAGCTGGCGGGTATGTGACAGGCCGGATCTTTGTTTCGATCGTCGAAGGCAAAAATCCTGACGGCACCCCGATTCTGTCCGAACCTCAGCCGCTTGATATTGGCGGCAGCCCGCTCAACGTCGGCGATTGGTGCGCGGCCCCGACCGTCGCCGATTTTGATGGTGACGGCGCGCCAGACTTAATCAGTGGCGCGCTCCCTATGACACCCGAGAGTCGAGCGAAGGGCTTAACGCTTCGGTACTACACGGGCAGCAGTTCCGCCGGAGCGCCGGTGTTTGTCGAACTGCCGTTCCCCGGCAAAGGACGTCATCCCACCGGCGGGCTGACCACCCCGCGCGCCGCCGACATGAACGGGGACGGCCTGCTTGACCTCGTCGTCTCATCAAGACAGGAAATCTCGATCTTCTTAAACCGCGGCACCGCAACCTCGCCGCAGTTCGATCTCACTGCAAAGCCCATTGCGCTACCATGGACCAGCGCGGCGATCACGACCACACAATTCATCGACTACAATCACGACGGCAAACTCGACTTGTTCAACCGATACGTCGTCTCTCTCAACTCCGGCGAGCCCGCACCGTTTAGCTTCGACAAAGAGATCGCCCTTCTGCCTCGCGGCGTGCGCATCGAACATCCGAGCCGCACCGGTGACGATTGGTTCTGGCCCTACCTCGCCGACTTCGACGGCGACGGCGATTTTGACATTCTCTTCGGCGATTGGTGGGGACACGTTTGGCTTCATCGCAATAATGGCAGCGACGCAAAGCCCGACTACGACATAGAAGGGGTTCGATTGAAGCACGAGGATGGAAGCGAGATCAAAGTCGGCCCGATGGGTGAAGACCCTGGCAAGAGTTTCGTCGCCCTTCAGGGCGCGCGGACCGTCCTCGCCGTCGCCGATTTTGACAGCGATGGGCTTAACGATCTCGTCATCGGCGACACCTTCGGCATCTCGCGCGTCTATCGAAACACCGGCTCTGCTGGCGATCCGAAATTCGCCCCGGCCATCGAGCTCGGAACGGTAAAGACCCGTTGCAGCGTGGACGTGACCGACTTCAATGGCGACGGAAAGATTGATGTCATCTCCGGCTCGGCTGGCGGGATTGCGCGCGTGTTTACAAATCTTACGGCAGGAGGCGTGCTGAAATTTTCAGAAGGAATCGACGCCGGCTTGCCGCCGATCAAGCAGCCGCGTATCGTTATGGCAGACTTGAACGGCGATGGCGATGAGGACCTGTTCATCCCCGGCACGCAAGGATCGATCTGGATCGAACGATCGTTTTTGAAACACGGCTACGTCAAAGCGCGTGTGACGAAGGTCGGAAAGATTGAGTAGTTTTTGAAGAGTTCTGCTTTTTTTTATCGCCTGCGATGACTGTTGTTCGAAAGAAAGAGAATGTGTCCGAATACACTTTGATTACCGCCATTGGCACGCCGCTGAACGCCGACGAGTCGCTTCATACCGAAGGATTGCACGCACAGATTGATGACCAATTTCGTTCAGGCATGACCGGCCTGCTCGTCGGCGGGACGATGGGGCTGATGCAATTGCTCGCGCGCAACACCTACGAGCAGCTCATCGACGAGAGCATAGCCGCTGCACATGACCGTGGAGAAGTGCTCGTGGGCGTGGGCGATGTGAGTCTGGCGCGCACGCTCGAACGCGTCGAACTGCTCAATCAAAAGCGTGTGGATGGCGCGGTGGCCCTTTGCCCGTTTCTCATCAAGTTTAGTCAACCAGAACTCGTCGATTACTTCTCAGCGGTGGCCGATGCGTCGAAACACCCGCTCTTCTTGTACGACCTGCCCATCATGACCGGAACCAAGCTGGAACTTGACACCGTACGATCGTTGGCAAGGCATCCGAATATTCATGGAATCAAGTGTTCATGTGAGATGGGTTGGACGAGGCAACTGATCGACGAAAACCTACCGGGCTTTCGGGTGATTGTGGCGCAAGCAGAAATGATCGATGTGCTCTTTCGCTCGGGTGTGACCGAACATCTCGACGGCATCTTTGCTGCCGCGCCGCAGTGGGTCGCTGGCATCGCTCATGCGGCTGTGCGCGGCGACTGGGACGAAGCCGCCGTGCAGCAACAGAAATTGATTGGGTTACTTCGGGTGGTACGGGAACATGGTGTGTTTCAGGCATTTACCGCAATTATGAACGCACGCGGTTTCCCCGGTAGTTTTGCGCCAAGGCCGTATCGCCCGCTTGAAGCGGGAAAGGCCGAGACGCTGTTGCAACTGCCAATCATCCGAGAACTACTTGCCACACCTAGCCCGCGGGAGCGAGATCGCGCTCCGGCAGCGGTGCATTGAGGCTTGCGAGCACACGCCATGCCGATCTACAACGCTATGCGCAATTCAACGAAGCGTGTATTTCCACACCGCCGGCGATCGCACGCCGGCCCGCACCTCGCCGCTCACCACTACCCAACCGCCGCGCCACGGGGCAACCGTCGCTGCGACGACCGACGATTTCACTGCGCCCACCACCCGCGATGCGCCAGTCTTGGTATTGATCGCGGTAATGGTTGACGGAAACGGGGGGCGTTGATCCATCGGCTTGCCGAAGTTACTGTCGTCCACCCCGCCGCCGAAGACTAGGATTTCTTCGCCCGCGTGCGGCGCGGGTGATGGTGCTGCGGCATTGGCGCGCGGCAAGTCGGCGAGGCGCGTCCATTCACCGGAGCCATCCCCTGCGGGGGTATATTTCCACACGTCGTACAGGCAGTGAATCGCTTTCTTTCCCTCGGCATCAACTCGAGGCGTCATCCCGCTGACAACCAATAACGATCTGCCATCGCTGCCGACGACGGGCAACCACCTTGCATCCCCCGGCAGCGACGCTTCCTCGCGCCACCCTGCGGTTGGGTTAGAAGTCGAAATCGAATAAACATCGCGCAGGGGGCCGTCGGTCATCGGGCTAATCTGGTCATGCCCACTAACCACGAACACCCGATCACCAATCACCACCGCCGACGATCCCATGATCGGTTTGGGCAACGAGGGCAGCGGCTTGTTAATCAGCTTGCCCCCATCAAATTGAAGCAGCAACACTTCGGAGAAAACCCTCGTGCTATCACCGCCGCCGATGATTATGACGCCGTCGCGGGTCGTCACGGATGCGCCCACCGCATTGGGCTTGGGTAGCTTGCCGACGACCGTCCAAGCCGTGCCGTCGAAGGCGTAAACGTCGTCGTACCAAACCTTTTTACCCTGCTTCCACGGCGGATCGAGAGGGAAATTCGTCCCCCCCGCCGCAAGCAACACGCCATTGCTTTCGCCGACGAACGGCCCGGCGAAACCGAGCGCGCCCAAATCGGGCAATTGCTCCGCCGTTACCGTCGTCATGCGATTGTTCATCAAGGTATCACGCTCGACACTACACCCCGCCACCACAATGAGTGTACTCGTTGCGCATAGTCGCATCCAATGTTGCATGCCCTGCCGCCTTTCTCAATCACTACTTCGTTGCTCCGCGTTCATCGGCGGCGACTTCATTCAAACTTCAGCTTCGCCCACCGAATCTTCCCATACTGTTCCGACGGCGCAACCGAGATGCGCGTCCAAACGATAATCACACTCCCATCGGGCATCTCCACCGCTGACGGGTACGCAGCTTGGCGTGAATAGACTTCATCGCCTTCACCGGGCACCTCCACGCGATCAATCTCAAGCGGCTCGTTCCACGTCTCACCCTCATCGGTCGAAACGCGCGCCGTCAACGGCGTGCGCAGCGGCGGCTTGCTTGGGTTGTGTATTAGCACGAGCCGGCCATCGCTGAGCCGAAGCAAACTGTGTGACGATGCCGCTGCTGGAAGATCGTTCCGAATCAGCGCCGACCACGTCTCCCCTTTGTCGGTTGATTTGCTCGACCACATCAAGCCGTCGCGGCTCCGCACCAACATGAGCAACTTGCCCGATGCACACTCCGCAATCGTCGGCTCGGCGGCGAACGCGCCTTCAGGGACACTCGGACCGATGATGTACTTCCAAGTTACGCCAGCGTCATTCGACTTCATGATTGCCGGCACTTTGCTATCAAACCTGTGCAGCGGAAGCACCAGTTCACCCGAAGAAAGCTTGATGCCGTTACTTCGCGAGCCCGAACCGGTTTGCTCACCAATGCGCTGTTCGTCCGACCAGGTTTTGCCCGAGTCATCGGTGTAGCGCGCGAAGAGCCTATAGGAATCGATCCCCACTTCAGTCTTTTCCTTGTCGCGCCCGCCAACGAAGGGATAGCGATTCCATCGGCCGACTGAATAGAAAAGCCAGGTGCGATTGCCGTCGGCGATAAAAGCCGGGTCGAAATCACTCTTCCTTGGCTGATCATTCAAAACAGTTCCATCATACCATTTGCGGCCGTCGGCCGAGCCATAGCAACCGAAAATGAGCTGGTGTACCGAGCCTTCGTAAGGGCCTGTGAACCATGCGCTAAGCAACCGACCATCGGCAAGCCTGGTGATCGACGGCGCGTGATTGAAGCCGTAAAGATTTTTTAAGTCGTACGGATCGGCGTTGGGGTAGTCAAAGACTGATCCAGTTTCGATGAGCACGGGCTTCGTGCCCCCCGCGATTGCGATCGACGCGACGGATAGGAAAAAGAGTGGGAATAGGTTGTATAGTTTCATGGTGATATCTCTAGAAGTTAGATCCAAATCTCTGGTTGCGCTTCAGGCATTCTTATAGACGTAAGGCTTCACACCCTGACTCTCAAAAAACGCTTTCAGTTCTGCCATCTGCGCATCATCCAGAACCTTGTGCGGCGGGCGGACGTGGCGAGTGCCTATGTCGAATAGTTCGAGCGTGGCGTGCCACACGCCATGATTGAATCGACGAATGTAGGGGTAGTCAAATTTCGCCGTTAGCACCGCAGCGGCGCGTATGTCGCCGGATTGGATTACCTTCCACACCTTCGCAGCAATGTCAGGGGCGAACGTGGAATAGGTGGAGTAATACGCCTTCGCGCCGTAAGGCCAGCCGATGTAAAACCGGTTCTCCCCCCCGCCGCCGAAGATGGTAATCCGCTGGCCGTGGTCGATCTGCTGGCGCACAAAATCTTCGAGCGCGTGGTCTTCTTTCATCGCCGCAACGCAGTCCAGCCCGACCAGTTTGGTTAGCAACGAGTCGGTAAACTTTCCGTGCAAGACCAGGGGTAGTGCCGCCGCATCGCCAACCCTTCGATAGAAATCGACCGCAGCGTCCTCCTGCTCCGGCTCGCGCAGCTTCACCGGAATGAGCACTTGCAACGCATCGGCGGAGGAGCCTCGGCAGAACTTCGCGAAATCAATCGTCTGATCGAGCTCCCAGTCGCCGGTTGACATGATCGCCAGTGCGCGACGATCGACTGCTTCCACCATCACTCGGTTGACGTGTTTGATTTCGTGGAAGCTGAGCGTTGGATATTTGCTGTTGCCTGCGGTGGTCGCGAAGACACCGATACCCGCAGCGATTGCGCGATCGATTCCCTTCTTCTGCGCCGCGTCGTCCGGCTGTAAGTCGGCGGTGAATGGACAAGGATTGGAATAGATTGGTCCGGTCAACCGATCTTGGAATGCGGCATGCGGGCGTGCTCCGCTCGATGGTGCTGAATTTGGATCTCCGAACAGAATAGCTGGCTTGGCCAACATTGCCGTCGCCATCGCACCAGCAGCAGAGAGCAACATGCCACGACGAGAGTAAGACGCCTCAACTTGCTTGGAGTCTTTCACCGTTCACCTCGCTTAGGTAGGTCTGATTTAACTTGATCAAGAAATGCATCAATCGCCTGATCGAAACCGCTAAGAAACCCGGCGGACGACTTACCCCCAACATCGCGCGCGGCGCTCAGCAGCCCCGCCTCAGCGGAATCGGTGAGCGTCGCGGCGCGCAATAGTTTCGATTCGTCCTCCGGCGGGATGACGAGAAAGCCATGTTGGTCGGCGTGAATCAAACGCCCCGGCACCACCCTGCGGCCGAACACCTCAACCGCTTCGCTAAAGCCGACCAAGTCCGGTGCCCCATGCCCGACAGCGGCGCGTCGGGCGATCGCTTTGAACCCCGCGGCGCGCATTTCATCGATATCGCGCACCGCGCCATCGGTGATCGTGCCGACGCAGCCGAGCGAACGAAATGTGTTCGCACCAATCTCGCCCCACATCGATCCAAACACGGCTGGTTTGTCCAAATCTTGCACGACCACAATCAGCGGCCCCGGCTGCGCTGCGACATACTCACGAAACCTGCCCCAACGCGCACGATTATCCGCCGGCGCAGGCCCACCCACTCGCACGACAGCGGTGACCGCCCGGCCCATCATTGGCCCAAATTCGGGCATGAAATCTCGCGCGTCTTCCAAGTTAAATCCATCTCGCGCCGCGTTGTGCGCGGTGATTTGCTCCCAGCCGTTGTAAACTGTTGGCGTAGTCAGCCGACGTAGCTGCCAAATGGCTTCACTCGACATTCGTTCACTTGAATCACTCGTCACCTGCTTCACTTGGTCCCCTCGAATGAAACCGATTCGACTACGAATCCCAGATCGTCCGCACTTTTTAGTCGAAGATAGGTAACGCCAAACATCGGCGCACGTATGCGTTGAAGTGTCGCTGCCTGCTTCCCATCGACCGAAACGGTTGCCGCGCCATCGCTTGCCCATTCGATGGCGACATCGCGCCAGCCGTCATCCAAGGACAATTGGTTTAGTCGAAGTGCATAGAGGCTGTTTTCCTCAGCTTTGGTATCGCCGGGCACCGCGTAGTGGTCGGAAAGTGCGATCGTGCCATCCGCCCCCGCCGCGCCAAGCTTCATCCGCAGATTGACTTTTCCCGCTGCGGCCAAAGGAAAGTTCCACACCGCGCCCGCCTCGGCAGCAGGCTCGATTTTCCGAATTGACAGAACCTGCTTGCCCGACTGCATCGGATGCACCGCTAAGTCGGAACCTTTCGCTTCGTAGGTCGTCCACTGCGATAAGCCATTTGAGAAATCGTCGTGTACGTTCCGTTCGGTCAGCCAATTCGGATTAAATAATAAAATTTGCTTCTTCCCTTTGCCCTGCCCTGAAACGACGACCACATTTCCGTCGGCAGTTTCAGTCGCGGTGGCATACGAAGTTCCGCGGTCGCCGCGCTCCGCCGACTGATCATCGCGGAGTATCTCGCGAAAGCCTTGCCAGGTCTTTCCATCATCGTCGCTAATCGCTGCATGAAGCACATGTCGCCCGCCGATGGCATAGCTGCGCGGGTCGTCCCACCGCTGGCACGAGTTAAGTAACAACACGAGCCGTCCGTCGCGCAGTCGAGCGCTTGCCGCGGGAGAGTCGGAACTGATGAGCCGCGATTTCACCGGCTGCGGCCAAGTCGTCCCGCCGTCGTCGCTCGTACTCTCCCAAAAGAACCCGTTTTTCGTTCGAATGAGCATCCAGATCTGGCCATTAATATGCTCAATCATGTGCGGCTCGACCGCTCCATAACGGGTCTTTCCTCGCGATTCATCCTGCAGCACCATCAAGCGATCGGCGCCTTGTTTCCAATTTGCTCCGTCATCATCCGAATAGAAAACGACTGCATCGTTCCAGCCGTAGTCTGGTTCGCCAGGGATCGGCTTCGCACGCGATGGCACTGCGACGCTCACCGACAGAATCAATCGCCCCGACGCGAGTTTGAGAAATCCGCGCAACGAACCTACATAACCATCATAAATCTTCGCTGGTTCGGTCCAATGCGCACGCTTGCCCATCGTGCGCGTGTGCCAGACATCGTAATGCCGGCCGTTGTAGCCGTTGTCGCCCTTGCCGAGAATGTGAAACATGCACTGTAGTTCGCCGTGGCGATCAACCACCACTTGCACGCCGTAGTAGGCGACACCGGGAAGTTTGAACTCCGTCCGTTCCGGCCCCCACGAGCGGCCATTGTCCTTCGAACCGATCGAGCGAATCTCGGTACCGTCGGGCCGAAACACATAGAACACCCGAAGCTCATCATCGGGCATGCGCACGACGACCGCTTCATTCGCACCGGGCACACCAACGGCGACGGGCGACCAAATCTTCGTAAGTGGCGTTTCCTGATTGCGCGCAACAAAATCAGCCTCGCGCAGCTCAGCCCGCAAGCCGCCTTGCATTGTCGTCAGCCAGACCACGCCCGGGTGAGGCTCGAGAATGAACGGATAGACAACCCGCCCGCCGGGGCTTCGCGCGACAACCGGGGCAGTCGCTGGTGGCGCAGCTCGTACTATCGACATCTGAAGCAGTAACGAAGCAACGACTAGAATTATGATTCGAAAATTCATGCGCCCTCCGACCTGAACCGATCTCAATGAACCAAATATCAATCGCCTACATCAGGCTGACCCACGCTCACCTTGACGCGCTCCACCAGGACGCCCGCGGGGTCGATCGCCCCGGCGGAGGAACGCAATCGCAGGTAAGACAATCCATTCTGCGTCTCGTGCGCGAACGGCAGCGCCGTCGCCTTTCCGCCATCGATTGATGCGGTGCATCTCGACTCAGCGGTGTCCCACTCGAAGGTAAGCGTATGCCAGACATCCGCAGCGATCGTCGTGCCGTAAACCGTCGAGCCGATGCGCAACGGAATTCGCACCATCGATGCTGCCTCGCCTTGATCGTCAGCGGGATCGAACATTCGATCGATCAATCCCACGCTCGCCCCTGCCGAGCCGGCGGGCAACTGAAATCGCAGCGTGAGCGTACCGGTCGTGCCGGTCGGGAAATTCCAACTTGCGCCATCGGGCGATTTGTCGTCAGGCCTGCGAACGTGCAATACCTTCTTGCTCGGATCGTCCGGATGAGTGATCAGTTCTGCACCCTGCATGCGATTGCGCCACCATCCGATGGCCGGGCCGAATGATTTGTAGACGCACCAGATATCAATGCCGTTGGAAAAGTCGTCGCTTGCAACATTCTCCATCAGCCACGCAGGATCGATATACATCAGCGCTCGCCGCCCGCCTTGGCCGGAGACGACCGCCACCCTGCCGTCACGCATCAGCATCGACTCAGGGTAGGCCGTTCCACGATCGCCGCGCTTCGGCGGTTCGAGGTTGCGGGTGGGGTCGCGATACACCTCGCGGTAGCCAAACCATCGATCACCGGAAGAATCCGAGATGGCAGCGTGTAGTGCGTCACGTCCGCCGTACACGCCTTGGCCGTCAACCTTTGGCGGCATGGCGCAACTGTTCCATGTCAGCATCACCCGATCATCACGCATCCGAATGAGCGACGGCGGGCCAGTGCTCGCGAAAAACCGGCTCGGTGTAGCGGTGGTCCAGTTTTCTCCGTCTGTGGATGTTGACTCGTAGAGAAATCCGGCTTGCGTGCGCATCAACATCAACAGCTTTCCTGTCGCAAACTCTACGACTGCCGGCTCGCACGCGCCGACTTTATCGCCATTGTAATCGTCGTCGACGGGAGAAATGAGCCGGGCTGGCGATTGCGCGAAGGTCGCGCCATCGTCATCGGAATGAAAGGTAATCACTTCGCTGGGCCCATACGGCGCCGCGCGTTGACGGCTGCCGACCCACGAGCCGATGGGCACAACAATCCGCCCGTTCTTCATTTGAATGGCCTGCGAAATCGCGCCCGTGTATCCCGCGAAAATGCGTCGAGGTTCTTCCCACTTCGTGCGCGTTTCCGATGAGCGCGTGTGCCAGACATCGATAAACCGACCGATGCCGGGCCCTTTGCCGTCGCCTTCGCTGCGCGATCGCGTGATGAACATTTGAATCTCCCCACGTCGATCAAGCAGCGCGGCAGCCCCGCCCCACCCTTTGCCGGGAAATGTCGCAGCGGCGTAGGGCTCCGACCAACTTACGCCTTCGTCATCCGATTCGATGTAAACGAGTTTGGTGTTTTCTCCGTCGGCCTTGGTCATGTACCGATGCCAGACTCCGGTCGGCATGACGACGGTGCTCCGACCCGACCAGGCTTGTGCTTTGGGAAACTCAACGGGGAGGGTTTCGCCGTTGGCTAATCGCGCTCCGAAGCCGCTCAGGAGCAAGTAAAAGAAGATGCAAGTGGCCGAGCCACGAAGAACCACCCGGCTGGGCACGAAGAAGTGCTCCATGGTCGTCGCTCCTGTTGGAAGAGTGAATTTTATTACCAGACTAGCTGCTTAATCCCCGTGTATTCCGGGCTGCCATACCAATACTCGCGAATACGGGTTGGGCCGTGCGTCACCTCCCCAGCACGAAGCATGATTTCAGATCGCGGGAGTTGGTCGGCCCGGCCGTCTGCAAACCCAATCGTCATCGACGTGTTCTTACGGTGATCAAATCGTATAGCAGTGTCCAAAGAACGATAACTCGCCAAGTATGCGGACCCGCTTGCGGTCACGGCACCTTCCCAGAATATGATTAGCTGACTCGGCCTCTTCACAAACTTCAAAGGGCGCGGGTGAAACCAGCTAACATGATCAAACGGCGCCGTATACATCGGCGGGCGCGCGGGATCGGAGCTATTTACAAAGTGCGGTGCGTCGCGGTTCATCATGTAGCTGGAGTTGGAATCGCGAATGTTGGCGTAAAGGCGCAGATCCGCAGGGCGCGTATCGATGTATCTGTCGGAGGGGCAAATCCATGCTTTCGGGTCTTCCTTCAGAAACCGGCCGGAGAGATAGGTAAAGAACAGTGGCCCGCGCCAACTCGGTGACCCAGCCGCGATATAGTTTGGAGTTCGCTCGGCGACTTTGTACGGAGGGAGCCAACGCCCTTTGTAGTCGTTGGTGTACATCATCACCGACATGCCTACCTGCTTCATATTTGAAAGGCACTTGGCGGAATTGGCGGCCTCCTTGGCCTTACCTAATGTGGGAAGCAGAATCGACAACAGCAGCGCGATGATGCCAATGACCACAAGCAATTCAACAAGCGTGAACGCCATCGGCCAGGCAGTTGTTGCCTTTACGCGGTAAGAACCGGATCGAGTGATAATCTGCGACATGATATTCTCCAGCTAAGTCGCCGGCGCACGGCCGGCGGTCGGATAACTAACTCCTATTGGACAGCCACTTTCGAGCCGGCGCCATGGAGCAATACCGGCACAACAACATGTGGGGTCTCCAGCGTTTCGCCTTCAACGACAGAATGCAGCATGTCGGCCAAGGTCTTGGCGATTTGCTTAACCGGCATCTGCGTTTCAACGTGAACCAGCCCGGCTTCGCGCACATTGGTCGGCGGACCGTGGAACACCACGTCAAGGTCTTGCGGCACGCGCAGCCCAAGCTCATCAGCAATGCCGAGCACCGTGCTGGCCAGAGGCGCAATTGAACAAATGATGCCCGTCGGCCGGTCGGGTTGGCTGAGCAGTTCATTCACTTGCGCACGAAACGCATCAAAGTCACGCGGGAAGATTCGCACCGTCAACGCATTATGAGGCAACCCGGCTGTGGTGAGTTCGTTGCTGATGCCGTCGAAAAAGGCATGGTCGCCCGGCCGGCCTTCGCCGATGACGAACAGCCCCATCCGGCGATGGCCTTTCGTTACCAAGTGACGTGCTAGAAGCGATCCGATGGCGTGTGAATCGGAATCGAGCGAGGCGATGTGTTGCTGGTCGGGGCAGAGGGAACCCACGACCACCGTAGGCACGCCGGACTCATCTAGGTATCGATAGATTTCCCGAGCGCAACTAATCGGCACCACGCCGGCGAGTTGGCCGGTTTTCTGGGCTGTTTCGATCAATTCTGAGAGGTAGTCAATCGACCGGCGAGAGGGAATGAAACTCACCTGTAAATTGACATTGCCCATCCGCTGGCGAATAGCCGGAATGAAAGCCTCAACGAGCGAATAAGGGCCGACGCCTTCCTGATCTTCCATCAACAACACGAACACCGTGTGCACCCGACTCGTTGAAGGCGCGCCAGCGGCTTTCCCGACGAAAGTGCCTCGGCCTTGCTGCCGCACAAGCAGCCGCTTGCGAACCAAGATATCCATGGCGCGGTTAGCGGTGGCAGTGGAGACGCCGATCATGGTGGCCGCATCGGCGACCGAAAGATATCGATCGCCAGCGCGCAACGACCTCGAACGAATGTCGCCTTCCAGCCGACCCGCTATCAAAACCAAACTCGACGGTGGACTCGCTTCTCGCACCATGCCTCCCTTTATCTCACAAAAGAAAGAGTTGTCAACACATTCTTTCCAACTTATTCAATAGTCTTTCAGGCGCTCATTCCGCGGGTAACGCATGAGACATGAATACCTTTCCGCTTGACACTTCTTGCGGCGATCCATTCGGTCGCTCTTACACGCAAGAGTGCACGAAAATGGCTGTTCAGATGGAGCTTCACAAGATCATTATTAATGAACTCGCCGAACAGCAGATTATCGTGCTGCGCGAAGGCCCTTTTTCAGGGCTTTTTCGATCGTCTTCCCGATCGCAGGGACGTTTATCCGAGCGCGCGTGAAGCGAACCGGCGATTTCACGCGGAAAACGAGGTTTCTTAACCGCCGGATACGCTAAACAATTTCAGTTGGAGGAGGAGATAGACGGCTGATCCACCAATGGTTGGCAGCGACTGGTCGTTAATCGCAAGCTGAAAAACTCCAAGGGTCTTCGGAACATGTCGAAGTACATAAGTTGGCGAATTGCTCGACAGACACGGTGTTTCGCGTCATCCTGATCCGGAACACCGAGCGTGGACGACGCAATAGCCACCAGCTTGCCGACTCGGGAACCTCACCGACTAGTGCATTGTCATGCCTTGAATTTAGGATACTGTGAGCGAGTGATTCAAGTCGATGATGGGTGCAACCAAGGAAGGTTGTGCCATGCAGAAGAAGTACATCG
>Ga0163151_10002533_pt1 | contig 28070 bp, 14 predicted proteins | sample OliLakLV19MP5IB2_FD_145596 | JGI IMG/M metagenome (GOLD analysis project Ga0163151, IMG submission 145596) | Freshwater microbial mat bacterial communities from Lake Vanda, McMurdo Dry Valleys, Antarctica - Oligotrophic Lake LV.19.MP5.IB-2 | ecosystem: Environmental > Aquatic > Freshwater >...
ATTGATATGGTGCCGCCGCCTTTGGATGAAACCGAACCACCGCCACCACCGCCACCACCTGTAGCAGCTACAGTAAAATTTATTCCTCCGGTTATCGAAGATGATGCACCCGAAGATGAAGAACCTCCTCCAATTATAGAGGAAGCACCTAAAAATATTTCTACAGTAACAAATGAAGGTGACGGTTCAAACGAAGTTCTAATCCCTGATGAAGGCAAAGGAGTTGTTGCTGTTGAAGAGGAAATATTCAGGATAGTAGAAGAGATGCCAACATTCCCCGGAGGAGATGTGGAGATGTTGAGGTTCTTGAAAAAGAATATTCAATATCCGCCAATGGAACAGGAGGCAGGTATATCTGGAACAGTGTATATTGGTTTCCTTGTTGATAAGGAAGGAAATATAGCTGATGTTCAGATTGTTCGCGGTATTGCAAGCGGACCAAACCTGGCTAAAGAAGCATTGCGGGTTGTAAAAATGATGCCGGGTTGGAAGGCAGGTAAGCAGAACGGACGCCCTGTAAAAGTTCAATTTACCCTTCCGGTTAAGTTCAGCCTGAAATAACAATTGTTCCGCTTGACATTGCTACAAAAAGCGAAATTTTCACTCGGTGCTGTTATGATCTTTGTTTACCTGGGACTTGCTGTAATTTTTGCTTTTACAGACTATCTTAATAATATTCTTTTTTCCGACCGACGTATTATCTTTGCAGGTGTGCTTGCGTTTTACGGATGTTTTAAAATGTACGTGCTGTTTAGAAATTATAAGCGTTTAAAATTCGAGGATCACAATGAAAATTAGTTCTTGGTTATTAGTTATTAGTTCTTGGTTCTTGGTTCTTATGTCTTGCGGAGACAATGGTGCGAAAGAACCAACAGATACTCCAACATCAGGTGAGGTAAATATTTGCATTGATGAATCATATAAGCCACTGCTGGATGCGGAGATATATACTTTTGAAGCGTTTTATAGAAATGCAAAAATACACACCTATTATATTCCCGAATCAAAGGCAATACAAATGCTGCTCACCGATTCCTGTAAAGTTGCTATTCTCAATCGCAGCTTAACTGAAGAAGAAAAAAAAGTATTCGAGAGTAAAAAAATCTTTCCGATTATAACCAAAATTGCCGAAGATGGAGTTGCTTTTATTGTGAACAAAGAGAATGATGATAGTGTATTTACGGTTGAACAAATAAAAGCAATGCTGTCGGGTAAAGATTCATTGTGGAGTGGTAAAGGTGGTGGAGTAATAAATGTTGTTTTTGACAATACTGGTTCAGCGAATGCACGATACATGAAAGATAGTTTATTGAAGGAAAATGATTTCGGAAAAAATGTTTTTGCGGTAAAGTCAAATCCCGATGTGATTGATTACGTTAATAAAAATAAAAATGCATTGGGAGTTATTAGTGTAAATTGGATAAGCGACAGCGATGATACCCTTACTAAGTATTTTATGAAAAAAGTTAAAGTAGCGGCCATTAAAAAGGATACAGCCTCAAAAGCGTTTAAACCCTATCAATCGTATATAAAAACAAAGGAATATCCTTTTTGCCGGGATGTATATACAATAAACAGGCAAACTCGTGCCGGACTTGGCATGGGTTTTGTCTCCTTTATAGCAGGAGAAAAAGGTCAATTGATAATTTTAAAAGCAGGCATGGTGCCTTCTATTGCACCGGTAAGGCTTGTTAAGGTAACAACTCAATAGTGTAGGTATGAAAAAAATAGTTGCAATTGTTTGTATGAGTGTTTTAATATGGAGTGGGCCTTTGGGTGCACAAACATTAGCCGATGCTATTAAACAAACTACTAACGAACAATTTGAAACTGCGGATGCAAGTTTTAAAGCATTGATACAAAGGGAGCCCAATAAAGGAGAGTATTATTTTTACTATGGAGAAAATTTCTTCAAAAATGATAATGAAGAAATGGCTTCCAACATGTATAACAAAGGTATCGAGTTGAATGCCACTGATCCTTTGTGTTACATTGGAGTGGGTAAAATATTGTGGTACAATAAAAAGGACATAGAGGCGAAGAGTAATTTTTTTAAGGCTGTTACACTTTCACAATCAAAGAACACAACGGTTTTTATGAAAATCGCTGAGGTATATATCAATGCTGAGAACAAAGATATTCCGGAGGCTATGAACCTGCTGAACAAAGCACTGAAGTTGAACGATAAGGATCCTGAAGTTTATATTCTGTTTGGCGATGCATACCTCGAACAAAATAACGGAACAGAAGCCATTAAAATGTATAACAAGGCAATTGAGTTGAATAAAAATTCTGTTAAGGCAATTGTGCGAATTGGCAAATTATACAGCGGCGCCAGAAATTACAATGATGCATTGGCGCGTTATAAAGAGGCATCGGAGAAAGATCCTTCATTTGCGCCCGCCTATAGGGAAAAGGCAGAAATATATTACAGGGCAGGGCAGTACCAGAATGCAGTTGATCAGTATCAAAAATTTCTGGAACTAAATAATAACCTGAGTGCACGTATTCGTTATACCGGTTTTTTGTACCAGGCAAAAAAATATGAGGATGCTATTAAGCAGGGAACCGACATATTCAATACAGATTCAAGCAATGCTTACCTCTATCGTTTTTTGGGATACTCGTATTATGAGAATAAGGATTACCCTAAGGGAGTAAATAAAATGGAAGGGTTTTTTCAAAAAGCAAATGCTGATAAAGGAATTAAAATTATTTCACAGGATTATGAATACTACGGGCGTTTGCAATTAAGAACCGGTAAGGATTCACTAGGAATTATAAATATGAAAAGGGCATTGGAGATAGACTCCACACACATTGACGTATACAGTGATCTTGGCAGCGAATATTTCAAAAAGAAAATGTATAAGGAGTCGATTGCGATGTACAAAAAGAAAATTGAAAAATCTGAAAAGGAAAATGCAAACGATAATTTTGGATTAGGCAAAGCGTATTATTTTTCCAAAGAATTTATGTTAGCCGATTCTGCATTTAAGAAAATCACCATTTCAAATCCCGATTTACCGTTGGGTTATTTATGGAGAGGTAGGGCTAATGCGCAATATGACCCTAAGAATGAAAAGTGGTTAGCGAAGGATCATTATGAAATGTATATCTCAAAAGTAAAACCTGAGGAAATAGAAAAGAACAAAAAGGATATTATAGAGGCTTACACTTATATGGGAGCGTTTAACAATGGCAAAAAGGATTATGCTGCTGCAAGTGAATTCTTCAAAAAGATAAAAGCGCTTGATCCTGCCAATGAAATGGCTAAGAATTTTTTCGAGAGCAAAGAAGGGATGAAGTATAAATAAAATTATCCCATCTCTGGTTTTATATTTGACTAATGCGAAAGCATGCCGTGGGTGAGCGTGCGTCTTTAATCTAAAATTTATAAGGGAGAGGTGCTAATCGTCGTTACCGATACGTTTTAATTTTATTTCTCCAATGGGTGTCAATACAAGCGGTACCATTTCCACTGATATAGAACTGGTATCAAGTCCAAAGGCTTTTTCTTCTGACAGAGAAAGTTTTCTTAAAACAAAATAAATATTCAGTATCATGTTGTCGAAGAAAGAAAGATCGTTTTCGAACGAAAGAAATTTTTCTAAAATTACAAAGCGAAAATCGCCGATCACGTTTTGTTTGTTCAGTGATTCATAACGGCTGGTAATATCTACTTCTTTATTCTTCACCATGTCTTCCACCACTTTCCTGAACATTAAATTAATGCGTGGTGCAACACGGAACCCTAATCTGAAATCAATTCTGATCACATCCTGTTCAACGATCTCGGTCACTTTATATTCCATTCTATAAGGCTCATCCACTACATCCACATGCACAAACCAATAAATGTCGGCACGCTTGGGCTGTTTTTTAAGTATAGAATAAATTGCACCTGATTCTATCTCATCTGTTTTGTTTGCACCTGTGAGATATACTAGGTGAGTGGCGTATTTAGGAATGCTAAGATCTTTACTGAGGTCAGTAAGTAAAGTTAAATAATCACTCAGCTTCACAAAGTCCACATAGCGGTTGCGAATTTCTTTTGCCTGGTGCCAGGCGAAAATAATAGAGATAAGTATTGTGCTGATCAATAGACTCACCCATCCGCCATGAATAACTTTGCTTGCATTCGCAAAAAGAAACGCGAACTCAAGAGAGAAGTAAACTATAACAAAACTTATAATAGTAATTGGTTTGTATCGTTTGAGTAACATATAAAATACAAGCAGGGTAGAGGTCATTAACATGTCAAGGTTTATGGTTAAGCCGTACGCGGCTTCCATATTTGATGACTCCTGAAAATAAAGCACAATACCCAAACAGCCTGCCCAAAGCATCCAGTTTACAGAAGGTATATAAAGTTGTCCTTTAAGATCAGTAGGATATTTTATTCTCACTTTCGGCCAGAAGTTAAGTCGCATGGCTTCGTTAATAAGAGTAAAGGAAGCGCTGATCAATGCCTGGCTCGCAACAACAGCAGCAGCTGTTGAGATAACAATCCCTGTAATCAAAAACCAGGAAGGCATTAAGGCGAAGAATGGATTCCCGCCACTGATATCACTAAGGTGTTGTCCCTGATTCGCCAATAACCAAGCGCCTTGTCCAAAATAATTGATGAGCAGCATGGTTTTAACAAAGAACCATGATACACGGATATTTTTTTTGCCGCAATGTCCCAGGTCGGAGTAGAGTGCTTCCGCTCCCGTGGTACACAGAAAAACTGCGCCTAAAATAAGGAATCCTTCAGGGTGTTCTGACAAAAGTTTATAAGCGTAATATGGATTTATTGCTTTTAATATTTCTGCGTTAATAAGCAGTTGCGACATTCCTAAGGTGCCAAGCATAAGGAACCAAACAAGCATAACCGGTCCAAAACTTTTTCCAATAAATTTTGTCCCAAATTGTTGAACAAAAAATAATATGGTGAGTATAATAAGTACAACAGGTACAATATAATTATCGCCCGGTATAACTCTTCTGAAACCTTCAACGGCAGATGTAACAGAGATAGATGGGGTCATGATGCCATCCGCCAGCAATGCGCTTCCTCCAATGATTGCCGGAAATATGAGCCATTTTACTTTTGATCGTCTTACTAAAGTGTACAAAGAAAATATTCCACCTTCACCTTTGTTATCAGCTCTTAGTGTAAGGATAACATACTTAATGGTAGTTTGTAATGTGAGTGTCCAGAAAATGCAAGAGATACCTCCAAGTACAACTTCAGCAGTAATTGGCAATTCACCTACTACTGCTTTTAATACGTAAAGCGGTGATGTTCCTATATCACCATAAATAATTCCAAGTGTAACAAGGAGACCTGCTGCAGTTACTTTACTATGGCCGTTGGTATGTTTGCCGCTTTGCACAGCTGTGTGTTAAGACAGGATTATAAAATTACTAAATATTATGAATGGCCTAACGGAATTTCGACCAATGTTAGGCATTGATAGTTTAAGGTTGAAACACCTTAAACAAAGGGGCTAAAAAGAAAGATTACCGTATTAGAGCGTGTTTTCAAGTATTTTTACTACCTGATCAGGTTGACATTCCCAACAAAGCGATGCCTGTTATTTAGAACATCTTTCATTACGATCCTCCAAACATACGTGTCCTGTTGTGCTATATCTGTTCCGTTATTGGCTTTGCCATTCCATCCGGCGTTAGGATCATAAGTTTTGAATATAACATCACCCCAGCGATCATAGATAAGGAATTCATAGTATTCACCCTCCATGCCAATTCCTATAGGTTTAAATATGTCATTCACATTATCACCGTTTGGTGTAAACGTATTTGGAACATACATTACAAAATCAGGATTGATCCGTATATTTTTGTACGCAGTGTCTGTACACCCAAATTCATTTGTAACAATAAGTTGTGTTCTATATGTCCCTGTATCAGGAAAAATATAGTTTGGATGTTGAATTGCAGATTGTGCATTTGGCAGATCGTCAAAGGTCCATTGCCAGCTTATTGCTCGGATAGAAAGATCCGTAAAATATACATTTGGTGAAAGGATGGTCGCTGGTTGCGGAGTAGCTTTAAATGCTGCAATAGGATCAGGATGAACAGTAATGTAATTTGCCATTACATTTGTTGCAGAACAGCCTTTTGTATCAGTAACTGTCAGGCTTACCGAGTAAACCCCGGGTGTAGTATAACAATTCATTCCTGTTGGATCTGTTGAAGAATAGGCTCCGTTGCCAAAGCCCCAATTTGCTGTTGCAGTATTTGCAGTATTGTTTATGAACGTAACACAAAGAGGACCACAGCCACTAACAACATCCGAAGTAAAGCTTACATCAGGAATTGGATTTACTGAAACAGTAGTTGCGGCCGATGCTGTGCATCCTTTTGAATCGGTAACGGTTACATTATAATTTGTTGTAGCAATGGGTTGTGTCTGTATCGAAGATGTTACCGCACCATTGTTCCAGCTGTAAGTATATGCCGGTGTTCCCCCAACAACATTTGCATTGATAGTTGCAGTTTGACCCATGCATATTTGAGATGTGCCATTGGTGTTTACAACAAGCTGTGCGGGTTCTGTTATTGTAGCTGCTGCAGTTACAGTACAACCATTATTATCTGTAACTGTGCAAGAGAAAAGTCCTGCGGGAATATTATTGGCAGTTTTATTTGTTTGTCCATTATCCCAAAGATAAGTATAGCCGGCAGTGCCTCCGTTTTGCTGAACAGTTGCTGTGCCATCATTGCCTCCAAAACAAGAAACCGAAGTGACATTAATGTTTGCAGTTAATTGCGATGGTTGTGTAATAGCTACCTGCATTGTATCCTTACATCCATTTGCATCAGTCATTGTACAAGTGTAAACCCCGGCACAAAAATTTATTCCGATTAATCCATTTTGTACAAAAGTTCCGCTCCAGGCATATGTATAAGGGCCATTGGCGTTACCGCTTAATTGCAATGTTGCCGTACCATCGCAGCCGTTATAACAGCTTGTTCCGGTTTTGCTTACAAATTGAAATGTATCTGCTTGTGCTGCAAGTACAGCTACAGAATTTACCAACGAACATCCATTGTTATCAGAAAGTGTTAACGTGTAAACTCCTGCACCTAAATTATTAAGTAGGGCGGTTGCTCCAGAGTTACTCCAGCTGTAAGTATAATTCGTTGTACCTCCTCCTGCGACTGCTGTTGCTGCTCCATCAGATAATAAGCAATGATCCGGAGTGCTTGATAAATTCAATGTTAAAACCGGAGGCTCAGTTAATGTTGTGTTTGCCTGCATTGTACATCCGTTGTTGTCTGTAACAACAACAGTATATGGCCCTGCATTTAAACCGCTGGCAGTGGTTGATGTTTGAGCTGATGGATTCCAGCTATAGTTATATGGTATTATTCCTCCTGCAGCATTTACAGTTATACTTCCTGTATTGTTCCCGTTGCACAGTATATCCGTTTGTGATATAATGTTTGCCGCAAGTACTGGCGGTTCTGTGAGTGTAACAGACTTTGTTGCAGTACATCCATTGTTATCGGTGATTGTTACAGTGTAAACTCCTGCGATAATATTTGTGATAGATTGGGTTGCCTGCGCACCCGGGTTCCATAAATAAGTATACGCACCTGTTCCTCCAATGGCACCTGCTGAAGCTCCGCCGGTTGCATCACCGTAACAACGTATATCGGTTTGAGAAGGAACAAAAGCAAGCAGTGCAGTAGGTTCTGAAATAGACGCAGAAACTGTTGCAGAACAATTGTTAGCGTCAGTTACTGTTAAACTATATAATCCTGTTCCAAGATTACTGATGTTAGGTGTGTTAGGTGAATTGCTCCACGTATATGAATATGCGCCTGCACCACCGGCTGTACTTGTATTTATAAAACCATTGTTGTTCCCAAAACAAGTAACATCATTCTGAGAGGTAATGTTTAAAGTAAGCAAAGGCGGTTGCGTAATATTTGTTGAAGCAGTTGCCGTGCACCCATTAGCATCTGTAATTACCACGCTGTAAGTTGTGGCAATAAGATTGCTGGCAGTTTTACCGGTTTGTCCGGAAGGTGTCCATATATAAGTATACGCTACGGTTCCTCCGATTGCAGAAGCCGTGGCCCCTCCCGATGGATTTCCATTACACATTACATTTGTGAATGTTGGTATGCTTGCTTGTAATAGAGGAGGCTGCGTCACTTGTACTGATACAGTATCTTTTGCACAATTAGCGTCCGTAACTGTTACTGAGTAAATTCCCGGACCTAAATTAAGAGCGGCTTGAGTTAATTGTGTAGGATTAGTTGACCATGAATAGGTCATTGCAGGAACACCGCCAACAGGATTTGCTGTTGCAATACCATTATTAGCTCCATAACAAGTAACCGGAGTTTGTGTTGCAGTTGGCTTTAACAATGGTTTGAAACTTAATACAAATGCATCGTTCGGACCTCCATTGTATGAAGCATCATAGTATGCACCGCCTGCAGGATTTATTCCTAAGCCGCCGCTTGAATATTCCCCAGTTAAAAATATTTTTCCTTTCCAGTCAAGCGCTAATTGCCATGCTGCGTCATTATCTCCCGCGCCGCCATAAAAAGTTCCCCAGGTTTGAACACCATTAGGGTCAAATGAGATTATTCCAATATCACCATATATAGTACCTCCGCCATTGTGCGTACCGTCATAATAATATGATGCTCCTCCATTGAAGGTTGGAAAATTAGTAGAACAGGTTCTGCCCGCAACAAATACATTTCCGCAGGGATCAACGGTAACATCAAGTGCAACTTCACTCCTAGTTCCTCCATAATAAGTTGCCCATGTACACGCTCTGGTGTTATCAAATTTCACAATGAACCAATCTCCAAAACTGTAAAATGGCATTGCTAATGGTCCGGCAAGTGCTGGTTGGTTAAATGCGCCGGCAAGATTTTGTACCGGAAGGTTTGTTGAAGCTGAGCTGCCAACTATATAAACATTTCCATTAGCATCCACATCTATTCCTTCTCCTGCATCCGAACCGTCTCCACCAAAATAAGTAGACCACTGCATACTGTAGTTAGCGCCGCTGAATTCTGTTACATAAGCATCACCGTATAAAAATCCGCTGCCGCCCATGATGTTTTGATAGTAAGCGCCTCCAAGTGGATTTAATCTTGTGAAGTTTGTAGATTTTGCAAATCCTGTAACAAAAATGTTTCCATTGAAAGGAGATACTTTAATATCAAGCCCAACATCAACACCATTTCCGCCTAATAAAGTTCCCCATAGACATGCCCCTGCGGCATTAAATTTTAATACACACGCATCGCCGCCCAAATAAAAATCTGTACAATCTCCTCCACCATATGTGTTGTCATAAAATGCTCCTCCGCCCGGATCAGTAGTAGGAAAGTTGTTACATCCTGCATAACCTGTAATATAAATGTTGTTATTGTTATCTGTTGTAATGCCCATTCCTTTGTCGCCATTTTCACCGCCGTATGCTGTTGCCCATTGACAAACTCCTGCAGCATCAAATTTTAATATCATAACATCGTAGTACGGTGTGGCACCAATATTCGGTGTTTGGTTATAAGCTCCGGGTAAATTTTTAAGCGGGAAGGTTGATGATCTTGTTCCTCCTGTCACATAAACATTGCCCAGGTTATCTGCAGCAATTCCTTCACCTCTGTCGTCTTCATTTCCGCCATAGTAAGTGGACCATTGCATTGCTCCATTGTTATTAAATTTTGTGATAAATGCATCAACCGTTCCGGCGCTTATTACACCCTGGTAGGCGTTTAACATGGGGAAGTTTACAGAAATAACAAACCCTGTGATGTAAACATTTCCCACTTTATCTACTGTAATTGCACGGCCGCCGTCATTGCTGTTTCCACCTAAATAAGTAGACCACCATAGTCTCAATGGAGGGTCAATGGTAAGATCTTCATTCGTATTGTATTGGCCTATGTTAAAAAATGCAATTCCATTATCAAGTACGTATGAAGACGCTACAGGTTTTTTATTTCCGTTTTGGAAAGAATACAACTCACCTTCTACCAGTTCGCCTAAAGAAGTAATGATCTTTAATGAACTATTGTTTTCTCCTAATTCAACATCTCCCTTACCAACATATTGCATTTTAATATTGTCAGGGTTAGCGCCAGGGTGTACAACAAAATCATATTTAACTCCGTGAGTTGCGCTTGAGTGGAATACCCAGTCAATGCCGGGATAAATATTTGGTATGGTTACTTTGCCATAAGTTTTAACGTCAAAAATTCCATTTGGGCAATGACCTAAATAATAATCAACTCTTCCTTCTGAAATAATATTTTCCTTGATCAGGTTCTGAGCGGAGATGTTGGCTCCCTGCAAATTCATATCCACTCTAACCCATTCCATTTTTGATGGAGCATCATTTGCTTGCTCAAGTATTTCTTTTTCTAATTTTGCGGTTTCAGCTTCAGAAGCATCCTTTTCTTCTAAAGGTCTTAAGAACATATAGGTTATCCCGCTTGTGGTAACATACAGGTCAGTGCCATCAATATTTGTTTTAAAAAGTACGTTTGGAACTGGATTTCCGCTCATATCTGCCATCTGACCTTTATTCTCAGTGAAGCCCGCAGTGCTTGCAGTCATTGATTTTTGGCCATCTGCCATCGAAATGGGCGAATTTTTACTAAAATTTTGAGAAAACGTATCTGAATGAAAAAAAACTAAGATAAGGATTAGCGTCGTTGCCTTTTTTGAAAAATCGCTGAAATTGCGAAGATTGGGGATCTTTATCATCAAAATTTTTATAAGTGTTTAATCAATACAATTATTAAATGGGTTCGATGTTAAAAATGAGAAAAAGACGGAAAAAACCTAAACCTTTTTTTTTGCATTATAAGGAATTGACGGGCCATCTTTTAGGGCGGAATAATGCAAAATCCTTTTAGATAAATATTACTATCTTTGCAATCCTTTTTATAACGTTTTTATGTGAAAATGGCCATCTTCTTATACCGAAGAGCTTTAGCGAAAAGGATTAAATTTTTTTACTGATGAATATTACGAAAGAAGACATTAATGAACTGAATGCGGTACTAAAAGTGCAGGTTGGCCCGGATGATTATAAGACCAATTTTAATAATGCCATTAAGGAGTATCAAAAGAAAGCTTCAATGCCAGGTTTTCGCCCAGGTAAGGTTCCCAGCGGACTAATAAAAAAAATGTATGGAAAAGGCCTGTTGGTGGAAGAATTAAATAAGCTGTTATCTAGTACGCTTGAAAAATATATTCAGGAGAATAAACTGGAAATTCTGGGGCATCCACTGCCTAAAGCAAACGAGAAAGTGCCGATGGATTTTGATAACCAGGAGAGTTTCGAGTTTCTATACGAGTTGGGACTTGCACCGCAGTTTAAAGTAGAACTGAACAGCAAGGAAAAATTCTTTGCAGAAAAAATAAAGATCGATGATAAACTCGTTGATCAACAAATCAACGATCTGGGAAAACGTTACGGAAGTATTGTTAACCCTGAAAGTGTTGAAGATAGTGATCTTGTTTTGGGTGATTTTGTAGAGCTGGATAATACGGGGAGTGTTTTGGCGGGAGGAATTTTTAAATCTTCTTCACTCGCGATGGATCGTATTAAGAGCGAAGACATCAAGAAAAAATTTATTGGGCTTAAAAAAGATGATAAGGTTGTTGTGGAAGCAAAAAAACTTTCCGAAAATCTTACGGATCTTTCCGCAATGCTTGGAGTAGACAAACAAAAAGCAGAAACGATCAATTCAAATTTTCAATTCACTGTAAAAAACATTGGCCGTGTAAAAGCTGCGGATGTTAACCAGGAACTTTTTGATAAAGTTTATGGGCCGGGGAAAATAAATAGCGTAGATGAATTCAGGAATAAAATAAAAGAAGAGCTGAGTTCCGCTTTTGCAGGTGATAGCGAAAGAAAATTGAAGAGCACCATCATTGAATTTTTATTGAACAATATAAAACCAACTTTGCCAGACGAGTTTTTGAAAAAATGGCTGGTGAGTGTAAGTGAAAAGCCGGTAACGCTTGAACAAGTGGGCAGTGAGTACGATACCTATTCGCAAAGTTTGAAATGGCAATTGATAGAGAATAAAATATTAAAGGAGAATGATGTTAAAGTAAGTACCGAGGAATTGATTGAATATACAAAACAATTGATCCGCGAACAGTTTGCGCGTTACGGAAAAACAGGTGCTGATGAAAAGGAAATAGAAGCAACGGCTAAACAGGTACTCGAAAACCAGGAGGAGGCGAAAAAAATATACGACCAGGTGTATGATAAACACCTGATGGGGATATTTAAAAAATCATTCTCTATTGCTGATAAAGAAGTATCATACGACGAGTTTTATAAAACAACAAAATAGATTTACCCTTAAAACAAAAAATATGTTTCCAAAAGACGAATTCAGAAAATATGCAACCAAGCATATGGGCATAAATAGCACAACGCTTGACAGTGTAACATCTTCATTAACGCCTTACATCATCGAGGAGCGTCAGTTGAACGTTGCTCAAATGGACGTGTTCTCACGTTTGATGATGGATCGCATTATATTTTTAGGTACAGGCATTAATGACCAGGTAGCAAACGTTATCCAGGCACAATTACTTTTTCTTGAATCTGTTGACTCGAAAAAAGATATCCAGATCTATCTTAATTCTCCGGGCGGCTCTGTTTATGCGGGTCTTGGCATTTATGATACTATGCAATATATTAACTGTGATGTAGCAACAATTTGCACAGGTATGGCAGCATCAATGGGTGCCGTATTAATGTGTGCCGGAGAAAAAGGAAAACGTACTGCGTTACCACATGCACGTGTAATGATTCACCAGCCAATGGGTGGTGCAGAAGGACAAGCTTCTGATATCGAGATCACAGCGCGTGAGATACAAAAATTGAAAAAAGAATTGTACGAAATTATCGCGGTTCACTCCGGACAAACATATGATAAAGTTTGGTCTGATAGCGATCGTGATTATTGGATGATAGCTGAAGAAGCTAAAGCTTACGGTATGATTGATGAAATTTTAGTTAGGAAAAAATAAGCATGGCTGAAAAAGAAAATGTAAAATGTTCGTTTTGTAACCGTGATAAGCAGGATACCAATGTGCTTATTGCGGGTATAAACGGTCATATTTGTGATAGTTGTATTGAACAGGCACAACGCATTGTGGGGGAGGAGTTGCGTGAAAAAGGTTCTCATTCATTACAAACTGCGCTTACATTATTAAAGCCTATCGAAATAAAAAAACACCTTGATGAGTATGTGATAGGGCAGGATGAGGCGAAACGAATTCTTTCAGTCGCAGTTTACAATCATTATAAAAGAGTGTTGAATAAGCCGAATACAAAAAAAGGCGAAGAGATTGAAATAGAAAAATCCAATGTTATTTTAGTTGGTGAAACGGGAACAGGCAAAACATTATTAGCACGCACCATCGCAAAAATGCTGAACGTGCCTTTTTGTATTGCTGATGCTACTGTGCTTACAGAAGCAGGTTATGTGGGTGAAGATGTAGAGAGTGTATTAACAAGATTATTACAGGCGGCAGAATTTGATGTAGCTTCTGCTGAACGCGGAATTGTTTTTATTGATGAGATAGATAAGATCGCGCGTAAGGGGGATAATCCTTCTATCACACGCGATGTATCGGGTGAAGGTGTACAGCAGGGATTACTTAAATTATTGGAAGGCTCTTCAGTAAGTGTTCCTCCGCAAGGTGGAAGAAAACATCCGGAACAAAAATTAATTCAAATCAACACCAGAAACATTTTATTTATCTGCGGCGGTGCGTTTGACGGTATTCAAAAAAATATTGCAAGAAGATTACAGACACAAGCGATTGGTTACACCACTAAGGATGAGAATGTAATTGACAAAGACAATTTGTTACAATATCTTGCTCCGCAGGATCTGAAAGCATTTGGATTAATACCTGAACTGATCGGAAGATTGCCGGTGGTAACGCATTTAAACCCACTGGATAAGGAATCATTGAGGCGTATTTTGGTAGAACCTAAAAACGCATTGATAAAACAATACACAAAACTGTTCGAGATAGACAAAGTAAAACTTGTACTCGAAGATAACGTGTTGGATTTTGTGGTTGATAAAGCCATTGAATTTAAATTGGGCGCAAGAGGTTTGCGTTCTATTTGTGAAGCCATCATGACAGATGCGATGTTCGAAACCCCATCGGATATAAATATAAAAGAGATTAATATTACACTTTCCTACGCGGAAGAAAAATTCAAAAAGGTCGCTGCGAAAAAACTGAAGGTGGCATAGGTGGTATTAGTTTTATCCTAATCCTAACACATCAAATCCTCAAAGACTTCCCAATATCATCATTTTTTAGAAATCTAATTTTTACTATTTATTTTTGAACGCATAATAAAGTATACTATTCTATATAATATATACCTTAATTTTCACTTGTTTGAACGAATAAGAAAAATATGAATTTGGATGAATTAAAAGACTTGTTTCCTGCATATTTGTATCATAAATATAAAGACCATGAATACGAAAATGAAATCAGCAATTGCAGGAACGATCATTTCTTTGATATGCGTTTACTCCTCAGAAAGCCATGCTCAAAGTTGGCAATGGGGACAATTGTATGGTGGTGGAGGACATGACGTCGTTTCTCATTCATTCATAGATGCTGCGGATAATATTTACGTTTCCGGAGAAACACAAGGAGGATTAATATCTCCTGCTTCTTCAAATGCAGCCGGATTTTTTATTTCAAAATTGAGTCCGGGTGGCAGTGTTGCATGGACCAAAGGCCCTGATATGGTTGATACTTCTTCTGGGGGCGGGGTTAAAAATTTTTACATGAGTTCAATGACAAAAAATAATGCAGCAAGCGGAATTTATACTGCAGGAAATTTTGTAGGCTCGGTAACTTTCGGAAATGGAATTCATACTACAACTGCAATCGATAGAGGGGTTTTTGTGAACCGCTACGATATGAATGGAAATTTGTATTGGGCTTCGACATCAATGGTAAGCGTAAGCGTTGATGCATTTATTGGGATCAGCGATGTGCTTTCTTTAAATAATGGTGATTTTGTTATTTGCGGTTATTTCGCCGGTGATACTTTGACCATAGGTAATACACCGCATATTTTTACCGACGGGTTCTATAGGGCATTTGCAGTATTGTGTGATTCCAGCGGTATTGTTAAAAATGAATTAATTTACAGTACACAACCTTCGTTGTTATTTGAGGATGATGAATTCATTAAAATGAAGTCGGATGCTCAAAACAATATTTATTTGCTGGGCAACATTTCTAAGTATACTGCCGCAAACGTTGGGCATCGTGAAATAGCTATAATAAAATGTAATTCATTATTACAACCTACCTATACAAAAACACTAAACCTGGTGAATGATCTAAACTATGGTGCAAGTGATTTTGATGTAGCCACTAATGGAGATTTTTATATATCCGGTTATGGATTTTCTGATAGCCTTTTTTTTGGAACACAAACCTTTGTGAAAAATCTGGCTATAGGAAGTATTCCTTTTTTGGTAAAGTATAATAATGCAGGTGCCGAGCAATGGGTGATCCAGACTGGCTTTAGTATTACTGATATTTTATTAGGTCAACAGCAGGGAATATATATTGCCGGAACAGCGCATGCGTTATCACCCGTAGGAAGTCACACGCCTACCGGTTCTATTTTTTTAGCTAACTATTCTAATTCGGGCACATGCAATTGGGCTGATTTTTCGAACTGGAATATCGCATGTCCTGTATCTCCTACTTGTGTGCTTGAAAGTTCATTGGAAGAAGTTTATTTGACTGGCACCATAAGGGATTCGTTGAGTTTTGGAAATACAATATTTCACAATACTTTTCCTACTCCTGGAAGTTGTCCATTGTCTGATGCTTTTGTAGTAAAGTATGAGCCTGGTTTGGCCGGAATAAATTCAAGTACGTCTAATCAAAGTAGTTTGGTAGTTTATCCAAATCCTAACAATGGACAATTTAATGTAAAGCTTAGTTCAGAGGCTAAAGTGAAATACTTACAGGTAATAAATATTATAGGTGAAGTTGTTTATTCTATTGATGGAAATGTATTGTCAGGTCAAACATCTATTGACGTTTCTTCTCTAAGTTCCGGAACTTATTTTGTAACTATTGTTGCTGATGAAAAATCAAGCACGGAAAAAATGGTGTTACACTAAAAGTGTTTGTATTGCCTGATCTGTATAGATTAAAAAACTTGTCTCCTGGATATTTGTTACTTAAAATGTAAAAACCAATGAATACTAAAATAAAATCAGCAATTGTAGGAACGATTATTTCTTTGATATCTTTTTGCTCCTCAGAAAGTCATTCTCAAAATTGGCAATGGGGGCAATTATACGGAGGCAATGGACAGGAGAGTATAATACCTTTTTTTGTTAATGCTGCAAATGAAGTTTATGTCTCCGGCTCAACAGATGCATGGGGAGGTTTGATCACTCCGAATTTGCCATCTTTAAGATCCGGTCCATTCTTTTCCAAGATCACTTCCGGCGGAAATGTAGTATGGACCAAGGATGCTGACATGACAGGTAATTTTTATATGGGAGGAGTAGCAAAAAGTAAAACAAGTGAAGAGTTTTATATGTCAGGTACTTATAATGGCTCTGTGACTTTTGGAAACAATATTCATACTTCAGCAGCAAATGAAAATGGTGTGTTTGTAAGTAAATACGATGCCAATGCAGATTTATATTGGGCATCAACATCAATACTTACAGTAAGTGGCGGATCGCCTACTCCACTTGTAATGGTAAACAATATGGTAACAATGGACAATGGGAACTTTGTTGTTTGCGGTACCCTTTCTGCGGACACTGCATCGATAGGAGGTACCATATTTACGTTCACTAATAATTGGAATTGGAGGGCTTTTGCGATATTATGCGATTCAACCGGTGCCGTAATAAATAAAATAATTTATCCTGTTCTTCCAGGGATTTTTATGCAGGACGATGAATTCAGAAGTGTACAAACGGATGCACAACAAAATATTTATGTATTAGGACTCACGAATAGTTATCAAAGTATCACTACTGTTCAACGTGATCTTATTGTAATGAAATTTGATTCTACTTTGCAATCTGTTTGGACAAGAACAATGGTCACTTCTGATGATACGTACGGCGGCTTTGGGGGCTCTTTAACTGTTGCTGATAATGGTGAGTTTTATATAGCCGGGAATATTAGGGAAGATAGCGTTGTTTTTTCATCGGGTACTATTCAGCAAAATCCGGGATTCTGGACTGTTTCTTTTGTTTCCAAATATAATAGTTCAGGAACCGAGCAGTGGGCAATACCTGTTGGTGGTTCTATCAGCGGGCTTTTAATATATTCATCACAAGACATTTATATTTCAGGAGTTGCAGACCCAACTTATAATATAGGGAATGCAACACCTACAGGTACTATTTTTCTGGCGAGATATTCTAATTCGGGTAATTTTAATAATGTCGTATTTTCGAGTTTGCATAGCTCTTGCCCTATTTATCCAAGCATCCCCCTTAAAGGAAGCACTGGAGAGATTTATCTTTCTTCTACCATCAGAGATTCACTTACTTTCGGAAATTTAGTTTTTCATAATACCACTCCAACTCCGGGGAGCTGCCCTCTAGCCGATGCTGTTCTTGTAAAATACCAGCCTGATGTTACGGCGGGAATAAATTCATTGAATAGAGAGAATGATCAAAATAATTTCGTGATCTATCCAAATCCCAATAACGGACAATTCAATGTAAACCTTAATAGCAAGATTAATTGTTTACGCATCACCAATATTGTAGGTGAAGTTGTTTATTCTATTGATGGAAATGTATTGTTAGGTCAAAAATCTATTGATGTTTCTTCTCTAAGTTCCGGAACTTATTTTGTAACTATTGTTGCTGATGAAAAATCAAGCACGGAAAAAATGGTGATACACTAAGTATTTAGCATTGCCCGATTTGCCCGGTATGCGGGTTGGTTGGGCAATGCAATTTTTATTATCTACTTTTTCTAGGTATTGTCCTGCAGCAAGCTATTTTATCAGATTGATGTTGCCATACTTGGAAATTTCTTCACCATTATGCAGTGTGGCATAAAGTGAATAGAAAAATACTGCTGTATTTAACTGGCTCGATTTATATTTCCCATCCCAGCTTATAGAAATGTCTTTTGTTTCAAAAACCGTTTCACCCCAACGGTCGAAAATAGTAAATTTTAGTTCTTCCACACAGGTACCAATGAGTGTTAAAAGATCATTCTGCCCATCTTCATTGGGAGAGAAAGCATTAGGTACCAGTATAAATCCGCAAGGGTCTTCTACAGTTATCATAACACAATCGGTGTCATGACAGCCAATATTGTTCGTGGCATAAACACAATACGATGTTGTTATCGTTGGTGTAACAACAATACTTGAAGTCGTTTCTCCATTATTCCATAAGTATGTACCACCGCCGGTGGCTTGCAGTGTTGTGTTCGCCCCTTTGATAATAGTAACATCAGCTCCTGCATTTGTATTAAGGGATAAAAGTGAAACCAGGAACTGAGTGCTATCGCTGCATCCATTAGCAAATACAGTTAACGTGTAATTGGTATTCATTATAGGGTTCACATTAATCGAAATATCCGTTGCCCCATTGTTCCAGCTATATGTTCCTCCGCCTGCCGCACTTAGTATGGCGTTTTCTCCGAAACAAATGAGCGAATCACCGGTTATAATTGCTTGTGGCACGGCAAAAATATTTATGTTAATATGAGTTGTGTCTGTACATCCGTTTGCATCGGTAACTGTAATTGTATAAATAGTGTTGTTGGTAGAATTAAAGATCACGGAGCTTCCTGTTGAACTGCTTATTCCGGCGGATGGTGACCATTGAAAGTTATATTGTTGCGTTCCTCCGGTGGCTCCGGCTGAAAGTGAAAGATTATTTCCGCTGCAAACACTTGTGGAAAAAGTTGTTGCACTGAGGATGTTTGGTTGACTGATAATAACAGTTGCGGTATTTACACAGTTTATGGAATCGCTTATTACTACTGCATAAGTTCCGGCTTGTAAGCCCGAAAGGGATTGATTTGTATTGCCAGAGGGTAGCCACAAATAATTAAAAGGGGAGATGCCTCCAATACTTGCCGGTGCCGTAGCAACTCCATTGCTGTCGCCGAAGCACAATAAATGCTGCAAGGTCGAAGGTGCTAAAGAAAATGTTTGCAGATTAACCTGGTGATAAATTGTGTCTGAGCTGCAGGAGTAATTAAGAATAAGGGAAACAGAGTATGTTCCTGCCGAGGAAAAAATATGGGTTGTATTAGATGAGGTAGATGTATTGGAAGCTCCCGAAGAAGCATCGCCGAAGTTCCAAAGAAATGAATTTACAGGATAAGGATTCAAACAGTTAGTGTCTGAAATATTAAAGGAGTCAGTTAAACAGGAAAGTGAAAAAGAATTAATTGATGTAACAGGGTCAAAAAGGCTGGTGACAAAATTTGGCAGGCCTATTGCAGCTGATCTTCCACCCAATGGAATTGCGCCTTCCACATAGTTGCAGCTTACACCGGAGGCGTTAGGGAAGTTAATGACACAAAGTGAGTCCGCAGATGGGCTCACATATATTTTTTTGTCCGGTCCTAATTGTAAGGCACCTAAAAAATAGATAGTGGTAGAATCAATTATTATTCTTGAATTGTTTATGGCGGCTGCTGAGCCCGCACAAAGATCGAATTGAAGTAAACGGCCCGGTAAAATGGTTGTTCCATAAAGTTTTGTACCATCCGGAGAAAATTCTACTCCGTATGCACCATAAGTTGAAGCGACGGAAGCTAATGGAACAACATTTGAAACTACACCGGTGGAATTATTAAAGTCAAACAATTCAAAAATATTCATTCCGTGGCAGGCGGCCAGCGCTAATCTGCTTCCGTCAGGAGATGCTTTTAAATATCCATTGGTGTTCCAGCCAGGACCTGTATGTACTGCACCAACGCTACTTAAAACAGGAACGGGATTTATTCCTGTTGATGTAAATAAAAATGTACGAAAAGTATTGGAGTTCCAGTCGTGAGTAATGATCCAGATATCTTTTTTATTACAGTGTCTTACAGCTGTTAATTTTTCGGTTGAAGGTGTTGTCAATAAAACATTTTTTGTGGCGGTAACATCTCCGAGGCCCGAAGCTAAATTCATATCAACTTCCGAATATGTTATCCCATCCGGTCCAGCTTCATCATCTACCGCGAACACATAATAAAGATTTGTACTGCCTGGCTTTTGTACGATGACACCAGATTGTGTGGCATCCCAGTTTCCTAAAAGGCCGGTCCCGTTTGGCATTGTAATATGATTTCTGTTCCATATGTCGATCCCATCAGAATAAAACAATAAATTTCCACTGTTGTCAGCAATACTAGCAGAGCCTTCGAAACTATTTAGTTGTCCGTTGGTTAGGGCAACCGGAGTCCCTGAATTAAAATCCAAGCCTGCATTAACGCCAAAATACCAGATGTTGGTAGTGTTTTGAGCATATGATAAAACTGACAGTGTGAAGAAAAATAGCAAAACACACGAGCGATTATTCATTAAAATAAGCGATGGGTATACATAAATATACAAATAATGTCTCTTTATTGCAATTGAGAAAGGAAGCGACGACATGATTGAAACAGGTCATAAAAAGTTTGTAGTATTTACTGAGCGAGGCCTATCTTAATTTTTTTATTTTTTATCTTTTCATTTTGAATATTGGCTAAAACCTTTTCGATCTTATCGCTTTTTATGGCTGCATAGGAGGAATGATCCAGCACTTCTATTTTCCCGAGTTCTCCATTTTGAAGTTTTCCTTTATGCATTAACATTCCTACAATATCCATTTTGTTGATCTTGTCTTTTTTTCCGGCAGCGATGTATAATGTTTTCCAGGAAGAGGGTTTGCGAATTACCAATTTATCCGGCAGTGATTCATTTTCAGGAGTCGTTTCCAAGAAAGGTGGCAGATGATCTTTTTCATCCAACAATAAATAAGCTGTGCCACCTGCATTCATTCTTGCTGTCCTCCCATTCCGGTGAATCAAAATATCCTTGGTGTTTGGTAATTGATAATGAATTACAAATTCGATCTCGGGGATATCCAGGCCCCGTGAGGCGAGGTCGGTTGTTATCAGTAAATTAATACTTCCATTTCTTAATTTGATCAGCGTTTTTTCACGGTCGATTTGTTCTAAACCTCCATGATAAAATCCGTGATGTATTTTATGTATGGTTAACTGTTCGCTTATCCGGTCAACAGCATCGCGATGGTTGCAAAAAACGATCGTTGAGCTTTCTCCAAATTTTCCGATTAACAGCATCAATGCTTCCAGCTTGTCATCACCAGATACCCGTACAGATTTAATCTGTAATGCCGACTTTAATTCTTTGTGTTCAGTAGTAAAGTTGAGTTCCGCTTTGTTTTTTATTCCTGTGAATTCAGGTATTCCTTTTAAGGGTGTTGCTGATGTAAGTACTCTTTTGTCAAGATTTTTTAATTGGTAAATAATAAAAGACATCTCATTTTGAAAACCTGCTTCCAGTGATTTATCAAACTCATCCAATATTAAAGTGTGAACTTCCCTGATGTTAATATTTTTTCGGCGAATATGATGTTCGATGCGGCCCGGAGTTCCAACTAGGACAGCAGGTGGATGTTGAAAATTATTTTCTTCAATTTTAACAGAGTGTCCTCCATAACAACAATTGATCTTAAAGCCGGAACCCATTTTTTTAAAAACCTGTTCTATCTGTTGCGCCAGTTCACGTGTGGGGACTATAATTAGAACCTGTATCTCGGGTTTACTATTGTTTAATAATTGTAATGTCGGTAGAAGAAATGCCAGTGTTTTTCCGGAACCTGTTGGCGAAATAAGAACAATATCATTGGGTTTCTGAAACGCGTCTGATACGGCTTGCTGCATTTCATTCAGTGAGGTAATATTGAAATGAGAAAGTATAGTAGAGTAATTCATAACAATTTGTTTCTGTACTTATGGAATGCCATCTTGCGAAAGTACTACAATTTTTTTCGGGGCCCATTTCTTATTGCGCTTTAATAAACAGTGTATAAATAAAAATTCCGAACTCCCGGTGTTAGGAATTCGGAATAAGCAGATGTGGCGTTATCAAAATAGGAATGATATTCCTGCATAACCTCCATATGCTTTCCTGGATGCGCGAACGATCACGTTGAACGTATCGCCGGAGCTTTTATCGTCTATGTCAACCAGACCGTAAAAGCCTCTGAATCCAAGATCTAACCTGATACTATGACTTGGGTTTAGCATTGTCTCTAATCCTGCACCATATGCAAAACCAAAGTCATTTTGTTTTACCGCTACTACGGCTCGCAAAGTATCTGTCTCGCGGCTGCCGTTAACGCTTGTACTGGAACCTACATTTATTCCGAACTGTGGTCCGGCAACTAAATTAAGGTTTACCATTCGCGATTTATCGGTATTCAGCGAAAGTAATATCGGTATGTTGATATAATCAACATGCACGATCCGCTCCAGGCTTTGGTCTTTATATTTCTGGGATATTTTATTGTAATTAACCTCTCCCTGTACACCTACATTTTTAGAGAGATTTAATCCCAGCATAGCACCGTAACCGATGCTCATCGTCGCCTTACCCTGCACTACATCCCCATCATAGGTTTGTACCGATAGCGAAGAGAACGTAGGTAAAAGACGCGCACCAAGCTCTACATAACGCAGTGGCGGGGATTCCTTACCACGATCTTCATACTGGTTCTGAGATGCAGGCGGGGTTTCCCTGATTATTACTGTTGTATCCTGTGCGTTCAGTAATCCTGTAGCCAATAGGGAAGTAGTAAGTATTACTACCGCTCCCATTCTGTTTTTCGTTTTCATGATTTCAAGTTTTAATTGTTTTTATAATATAAAGAAACAACTTGTTTGAAGGCTTGCGGAGCTATATTCGTTTGTGACTTCTTTTCAGTAGATAAGAACTAAAAATTGTTGTGTGATAAAGCCGGAAAAATAAAAAAGGCTGCAAATAATTTGCAGCCTCGAGGGGATATAAAAATATTTAAATGAAATCCTTTTGGAACTCCTATTCCGAAATCGTGATCTTTCGTGTTTTGTCTGTTAACGTTGGAGTTTCTATTCTGCAGAAATAAACGCCCTTGCTTAGCGATGAAAGATCGGCCTTCAGCGAATTGGAATTTTTAAGATGAATTTCTTTCACCGCTTCACTAATCATAGTTCTCATAGGGAGATCAAATCGAAATTGCCTCTTATCAAAGGTCTGAAAATAGCGAAAAAATGATGATTGTTGAGTGTGTTGAGGATTATTCTTCTATCTCTATCAGAGATTCTTCCAGCAGTTCTTTCTTGTCGATCCATTTGCTAATTGAAAGTAACAGCGACGGCAGCAGTAATAAGTTTGTACACAGCGCCATAATAAGTGTTAAGGAGATTAATATTCCCAATGCCACCGTGCCGCCAAAACTTGACAATGCAAATATTCCAAACCCACAGAATAAAATAATAGCAGTATAAACCATGCTCAACCCGGTTTCTTTTATGGTAATTGAAATTGCTTCTGCCCTGGATATTTTTTTCTTTTTGAGTTCCTGCCTGTACCGTGTAAGAAAATATATTGTGCCATCGGACGAGATACCGAACGCAATACTAAAAATTAAAATAGTTGAAGGTTTAAAATTAATGCCCGCGAAACCCATTATGCCCGCTGTAATAACCAGCGGTATAAGGCAGGGAAGTTTTGATAATAAAATAATTCGCAATGAACGAAAAAGAGCAAGGCCTACCAGCGTAATTAAAATAATTTCTATTAATAAGCTTTCCAAAAGATTATGCAACAGGTAATCATTCCCTTTGAGGAACATTAAGCTGTGTCCGGTTAAATTCACCGTGTAATTTTCTTTCTCAAATATTGAATCTACTCTTGGACGGATAACACTTAATAATTCTTTTATTCTCTGGGAGCCTACATCCGCCATTTGAATACTAACGCGAGTGTACTGGTTGCTGCTATCTATAAATGTTTGTAACCTATTTTCGCGGCCCTTCAAAGTTGATGTGTAGTCTTTTAATTTTTGCAATTCGGTAGGAGGAGGGAGTATATAATATTTAGGATTACCTTTTTTGTAACCCTGGTAAGCAAATTTTATTGCCTCAACAACCGATAGTGGTTTTGAAAATTCAGGATAATCTGAAAATATTTTTTGTAATCTTTTTATTTTATAAAGCGTTGCTCCGTTCTCTGCAAAAACTCCATTCGGTTTTTTAGTATCAATAAAAACTTCGAATGGCAATACTCCGTTAAAATTCTCCTCGAAAAATCTAAGGTCGCTGTATATAGGATCTTTCTTTGGAAGATCATCCACCACAAAACCAATTACGTTTATTTTGTTCATTCCATAAAAGGAAACCAGGGTGATCGCTGTAATTACAATATATATGGCTTTACGGTGATGATGAACAAGATTATCCACAACATCGAGCAGCTTGTTCATTCTTTTCGCATCTAAATGCTTGGTATGTTTAAATGAAGGCGCGGGTAAAAAGCTAAGTGTGATCGGAATAAGGATCAATGTAATAACATAAGTTGTCATTGTATTAATAGCGGACACGATTCCAAAATCTACCAGCAGCGAACTATTCGTAAAATATAAAACTCCAAACCCGATTGCGGTTGTTACATTGGCAAGGAAGAGGGTCACGCCAATGGTTTCTATTGTCCTTGTTAATGCTTTTATTTTGTTTCCATGCGCCGCATATTCGCTATGGTATTTGTTAACCAGGAAAATACAATTGGGTATGCCAATTACCATGATCAATGGAGGAATAAGTCCGGAGAGAATGGTAATCTTGTAACCAAGCAATTCTATTGTGCCAAGTGACCATATAACGCCAATGGCAACAATTACAATGGAAAAGAAAACGGATGAAAATGAACGAAAAAATACCCAAAGGATAATTGCCGTAATGATAATGGCAAGGAAGAGAAAAAATTTCATTTCCCCGGAAACTTTTGCCATATACTCAGTACGTATATAAGGCATGCCGGAATAATGAAGTTTAATATTGTGTTTCTTTTCAAAAAGTTCGGCCTGAGTTTTAATTTCCTTTACGATTTCTAGTCTATGTTCCGAGTTCAGATCTTTTTTGCTAAAAGTAATCGCCATTATTGTAGCACCTGTTTCGCGGTTGTAAATAAGTCCTTCGTAAAAGGGTAGTGATTCTATCAGTTTTTTTATACTGTCTGTTTCTTCTTGATTTTTTAACGGACCGTTGAGGAGAGGAGAAAATTCAAATTTCTCAAGGCTGTCATTTACAACAATATTGTAGGTATTGCCTATAGACATTACTTCTTTGATCCCGTTTAATTTATTAACAGTGGCTCCGAGAGTATACCAATCGTTAAATTTTTCCAGCTTAAAAAGATCTTTGTCCTGCAATCCAATTACCATTACACTTCCATCTTCACCAAACAATTTTTTAAAATTGTCGTAATCGATGTATGTGGAATCATCATTCGGCAGAACTTTCGCAAATTCATATGATAACTGGGTTTTGCTCGCCTCATATCCCATGAAGCAGGTAAGCAGCCCGATAATAACAATGAATGTTATGCGGTTACGTAAAAATTTATTTGCTAAAAATTTCCACATATTAATGTAATGGCCTCTTCTTTATCATTCCGCCCTTGGTATCTTTTACCGTGTTCATTATTGTAAATGCGTTGGGATCAATTTTGTCGACTTCTGTTCTCAATTTTGCAATTTCAAGCCTGGTCATAACAGTATAAATAATATCCATGTCGTTTAAATTTTCACCCCGCTTACCATAGCCTCTTTTTCCTTTATAGACGGTTACTCCACGTCTTAGATTTTCTATTATCATTAACCGTATTTCTTCGCTGTGAGATGAAATAATTGTCACACCAATATATTCTTCAACACCCTCAATAACAAAATCGACGGTTTTTGAGGCTGCAAGATAAGTAAGTATGGAGTAAAGGGCTGTTTCAATTGAAAGCAAATAGGCTGCAATAGAAAATATACCAACATTAAATATAAGTATGAAGTCTCCGATGGTGAGCCCCGCGCGCCTGCTTAACGATATTGCCAATACTTCAGTACCATCAAGTACGCCACCACCCCTTACTGTAAAACCAATTCCAGCACCAAGAAAAAATCCACCGAATACTGCAACCAATAGTTTATCAGTGGTAATAATTGGATAATTAATAAAAGTAATAGCTAATGCCAGGCAAATAATAGCTACAACACTTTTTATGGCAAAGGAAGTTCCAAGCTGCCTGTAGGCAAGGAACATAAAGGGTATATTAATAATTACAATAAGGATGGGTAAGGAATAGTTGGTTTTTTCTGCAACTAATAATGATATGCCTGTTACACCACCATCAATAAACGAATTGGGTAAAAGAAAACTCTCCAAGCCAAACCCCGCAGAGATAATGCCTAATAGTATAAGAAAACAATCTTTTACAAAGTGAGTGGCGGATACTTTCCGTTTATATGCTTCTTTTGAACGAATGTAGTTGCTACCTGGACTCACAAGTATATTCTTATCTTTCTGTTAGAGGATAGGATCCGATTTTATATCCACTAAAATACTAAATAAAATGATGTAGACTTGCGATGAATTGAGTTTTACAGTTTGTTTTTATAAGCACATCATTCGTATATTTATTCACGAAATAAGATCTATAAAGTGCTTTATCATATACTTAAGCCATTCGTGTTTTGTTTTCAGCGAATATATTATCGCATAGAAAACCAGAATATGAGTTCTATCAACGGAAAAAAGCCCCGGATACTTTCACCAAATCATGTGAATGCTTTTATCGATCCTATTATTATTGCTTCTCAGCTTAAGCAGAATATCCATTTCTTTGCGCGTTCCGATGCTTTTAAATCTCCTTTTTCCAGGTGGGTTTTTAAACAAATTAAAATTGATCCCATGTACAGGATACAAGAAGGATTCAGCAATCTGAAAAATAACAATAAAACATTTGAGATATGCAAGACTCTCCTGAGCAATGATAAAACCATTATTATGTTCCCTGAGGGGATATGCATATTGGAATTCAGGCTGCGTAAATTAAAAAAGGGATTGGCTCGTATTTTTTTTGATACTGAAGAAGCTTTTGATTTTAAAAAAGATGTTTATGTTGTTCCTGTTGGTTTAAACTATTCCGAGGCGGATAAGTTTGGAAGCAAGCTGTTCATTAACGTGGGTAAGCCAATGGATGCGGTGGATTATAAAGAGCAATTTAAGACGGATAAGGTAAAGGCGATCAATGAATTTACAAAGGAGTTGGAAAGAAGAATGCAGGAGTTGCTAGTTGTGGTGAATAACAAGGAATACGACGGTTTATACAAATCATTGGTTAAAATATATGTTGATGAAAAAATATATGGGTCAAAAGATAGATCCTTAAAAAAGGAACACGAACTCAATTGTAAGGTTGCGGATGCGTTAAACAAACACGATGGTTCTGATTTTTTGAATTCGCTAAATGAAAAAGTAAAAATTTATTTTTCCGAATTGGGAAGGGCAGAATTAGACGATACGGTTTTGTATAAAGAGCAAATAGAGAAGCAAAGCGCGGTGAATATTTTTGGCCGGACATTTTTACTAATTATTGGTTTTCCTGTTTTTCTTTTTGGGATAATTACCAATTACCCCCCATATTTTATTGCAAAACGTATTGCGAATAAGATTGTAAAGAACATTGAATTCTATGCATCTATTTATTTCAGCCTGTCAATGCTGTTATCCTTATTGAGTTATGCCATTCAATTGCTGGCCATCGCTCTTGTATTCAGAAGCTGGCCCTTATTAGGAATTTATATTGTTGCTGCTGTCGTATCCGGACTAATAAGTATAAAATATTTTAAATTGTTTGAAAAAATAAAAATGTTTCAACGGCTGCTTTCACTTACAAAGAAAAATCCGGAAGTGGTGGAAGACTTATTGATTAAAAGAATGGAGATTGTGG
>Ga0163151_10002537_pt1 | contig 28057 bp, 20 predicted proteins | sample OliLakLV19MP5IB2_FD_145596 | JGI IMG/M metagenome (GOLD analysis project Ga0163151, IMG submission 145596) | Freshwater microbial mat bacterial communities from Lake Vanda, McMurdo Dry Valleys, Antarctica - Oligotrophic Lake LV.19.MP5.IB-2 | ecosystem: Environmental > Aquatic > Freshwater >...
GGTCCTGGATTATCTCGGGGGCCTGTGAGGTCGGTGGGTCAGCGGGTCAGCGGGTCAGTGGGGCAGCGGGGCAGCGGGGCAGCGGGGCAGCGGAGATACACAACTGGGCCAACCACATTCGTTCCTGGGAGAGCATCTGATGCGCATCACTCGCTCGGCGGTGACCATCGCCTTCGGCTTTTGCCTGCTGTTCCCTGCCCTGGCGGTGGCGCAGGGCGGCCGGACCATCCCGGCCCCCGACCGTGCAGCCGGCGAGGGCGAGGGTCCCTTTGAGCGGCTGATCATCCGGGGTGCGATCCTGATTGACGGCACCGGCGCCCCCCCGACCGGCCCGGTGGACATCGTGATCGAGCGCAACCGGATTGCGGAGATCCGCAACGTGGGGTTTCCGGGGGTCCCGATTGATTCGAGCCGTCGGCCACGCAACGCCACCCGGGAAATCGACGCCACCGGGCAGTATGTGATGCCGGGGTTGATCGATCTCCACGTGCATGCGGGTGGCCCCCCGAAGAACGCCGAGCTCTCCTATGCCTACAAGCTCTGGCTCGGCCATGGCATCACCACCGTCCGTGGGGTGGGGCTGACCGGATTCGAGATGGCCAAGTCGGAGCAGGCGCGGAGTGCCAGCAACGCGATCGTGGCGCCCCGGATCGTGAACTATCAGGGGCCCGGCGGCGGCTGGGACAAGGGCCCGATCCGGACCCCGGAACTGGCCCGGGAATGGGTCCGCTGGGCCGCCAAGGAAGGGATCGACGGCATCAAGTTCAATTCCTTCGACCCGGAGATCATGACGGCGCTGCTGGACGAGGCCAAGCTCCAGAAGCTTGGCTCCACCGCCCATCTGGGACAGATGGGCGTCGGTCGGATGAATGCGATCGAGTCGGCGCGGCTGGGGCTCGGGGCGATGACTCATTTCTATGGCCTGTTCGAGTCGCTCTACAAGGATGCCTCGATCCAGCCGTGGCCAGTGGACTTCAACTACCAGAACGAGCAGCATCGCTTTGGCCAGGTGGCACGGCAGTGGAACATGATCCATCCCCGGGGGAGCGAGCCCTGGAACGCCCTGATCAAGGAGTTCCTGAGCCTCAACTTCATCATCGACCCCACGATGACGATCTACCATGCCGGCACCAACGTCATGGCGGCGCGGAACGCCGACTGGCACGACACCTACACCCTGCCCTCGATGTGGGATTTTTACACGCCGAGCCGGGAGGCGCACGGGTCGTACTGGTTTGACTGGACCACTGCGGATGAGGTGGCCTGGACCAAGTTCTATCAGGTCTGGATGTCGTTCCTCAACGACTACAAGAATGCCGGCGGCCGGGTCACCACGGGATCCGACGCTGGATTCATCTACAAGCTCTACGGCTTCGGGCTCATCGAGGAGCTGGAGCTGCTGCAGCACGCTGGTTTCCATCCCTTGGAAGTCGTCCGCGCGGCGACCCTGCATGGCGCCGAAGCGATCTTCGAGCCCAAGGGCATCCCGATCGAGTACGGCATCGTCCGCCCCGGACTGCTGGCCGACCTGATCATCGTGGACCAGAACCCGCTCCAGAATTTCAAGGTCTTGTACGGCACCGGCGCCGTGCGTTTGAATGAGCAGACCGGCAAGCCGGAGCGGGTGGGCGGGGTGCGGTACACGATCAAGGACGGCATCGTGTACGACGCCAAGCAGCTCCTGGCCGATGTGGCGGAGATGGTCCGGAAGCAGAAAGTAGCGCGGGGGATGGCGCCGAATGCGCCTTTGGTGCGGTACTAGGTGATGGGTATCGGGTGGCGGGTATCGGGTACCGGGTATCGGGTATCGGGTATCGGGTATCGGGTATCGGAGTCCAGGCGATGGGCGCGGTAGGGGTGAACACACAAGCGGGTTCAGGGAGTGCCTGAGGTGAAGTTGTCCGCCGCGGCGCTGCGGCGTGCGCATGACCGACTGCTCTTTGCCTGTGCATACCCGATGAACCGGGATGAATGGGAGGGCGCCAATCGCGAGCTCGGTGAGCTCGCGGTTCGTGCGCAGGCACTCTCGCGCACGAGCCGAGGCGCCGCCCTGCAGAACAGCGGCATAGCCGGCACGCCGATCGTGGCGTCGTTCAGCCTTGCACTGACCCGGTGGCTGGTAGACCGCTTCGGCGAAAACGTTTCCCTGGATTCGAGCGACGCAGACCCTGAGCACCTCATGGCCACGCTCACCCCCCTGCTCGATCCGATCGAGCGAGAGGTCCTGAGTGAGCACCCGCTGAGGTGGACCCAGTGGAGGCGGCAGTTCCTGGGACCGCAGCGCGCCCAGCACCTCCGGCGCCTCCTGACCCTGCTGGAGCGATTGCCCGGCACCTCTCCAGAGCGAGATGCGGTCTTTGCCTCCCTGCGCGTCTTTGTCCGGTGGGTCGTTCCGATCGATGCGCCAGTCCTCAGCACCGGACGATTTCCTGCGGGCGCTCCACGGTTCCACCCACGCGGATTGGTCAAACGGGCGCTGCCGGCCAGGGCATGGGCGGAAGGCAAGCCGGCCCGGCTCCGGCTCGATGCCGCGGAGCGCCGTGATCTGGTCGACCTGGCACGCGGCACGATGACCTCGCTGTTGAGCGAAACCGACCCGTTCACCTGCGCCCATGAGGGCGAGGTGGAGCTGCACGACATGGGACACGGCGTTTCCGTGGCGCTCTTTGCCTCCATCCCGGAACACAAGCTCGCGCTCGAGGCGTACGTCGGGTACCTGCTCCTCAAGAACCATGTTCCGGTGGGGTATGGCGGGGGCTGGGTCCTGGGCCGGCAAGCCCGGTTTGGACTGAACGTGCTGACGCCCTTTCGCGGCGGGGAGTCGGCGCTGTTCCTGTGCCAGCTTCTGCGCCTGTATGCCCGGCGGTTTGGCCTCAAGCTGTTCCTGGTGGACCCGTATCAGATTGGCCTCGGCAACCCGGATGGCATCCGGTCGGGAGCGTTCTGGTTCTACTGGCGCCTGGGCTTCAGGCCTCGGCAGGCGGAGCTTCTCGCACTTGCTCGCGCCGAGGCGCTCCGGATCAAGCCCGGTGGCAAGCGCACCCCGGCGGCAACGCTGCGGCGCTTGTCCCATGCGGTGATGGCCTGGGAGACCCCCCTGGAGGCGGGCTGGGCACCAATCGACGTTGAGCAGGTCGGTGCAGTTGTCTCCCGCCACATCCTGGAACGGTTTGATGGCGACCGCGTGAAAGCCGGCCGTTCGGCCAAGCGGCGGCTCGGCCTGCGGGACTCGCGCCTGGCCGTGATGCTTGATGCGCTGACTCCGAGTGGCGGTTGGTCCGCCGCCGAGCTTTCGAGACTGAACCGGTTGATGCCGGGCAAGGACCGCAATGAAATGGATCATGCTCGAGCACTTCAGGGATGCCGACAGCTGATGGGCCGACTGGCAGACGCCTCGGGAGACACTCAGTGACGCCAGCCGGAGCGGACGAGCCGAAGCAGTCGGGGACCACCGCGTGGATCCTGGCGGTGTTGGTCGTTGCTCTGGGGGTGGCCCCAGCTGGCGCTCAGGAACGGCGGGCAATCCCGCGGCTTTCCGGACCGGTCCAGATCGATGGCCGCGTCGATGAGGCGGCGTGGGAGGCGATCGACCCGCTCCCGGCCGTGATGAGCAGCCCGACCTTCGGCGCCCCCCCCTCGGAACGCACGGAACTCCGGCTGGGATACGACGACAAATATCTATACGCCTCGGGCCGGATGTTCGACCGGTCCCCCGATCGGATTCAGTCCACCTCGCTCAAGCGTGACGAAACCAGCATGAGCAACGACTGGTTCATCCTGAACCTGGACACATTCCGCGACCGCGAAACGACGCTGGTGTTCGCAACCAACCCGGCAGGCGTGCGGACCGAGGGGGTGTTCTCCGGGGATGGCGGCACCTGGAGCGGCACCTGGAACGCTGTCTGGGGCGCGGCCGCGAGCCAGGACGCGGACGGCTGGTACGCCGAGATCCGGATTCCCTTGAGCAGCCTGCGGTTCGAGACGGTGGGCGACAAGGTGGCAATGGGTGCCACCATTTCACGCTGGGTGGCCCGCAACAGCGAGTCGATCTCGTGGCCGGGAATCCCCTATGACTGGGGCAGCAACAGCATCTACAAGGCCTCGCGGATGGCCGACATCGAACTCGCCGGTGTAACGCGGACCAACCCCATCCAGGTCGTCCCCTATGTGCTGGGAGGGGTGGCGCGAAACGTCGCACTGACCCCGGACCGCACTGGATACCTGCCTCGCAACACCAGTGCCCGGGAACCAGGCCTGGACCTCAAGCTCACGCCGACCAACAGCCTGACCCTGGACTTGACGGTCAACACCGACTTTGCCCAGGTGGAGGCCGACGACCAGCAGGTGAACCTGACCCGGTTCTCGCTGTTCTTCCCGGAACGACGGCTGTTCTTCCAGGAACGGGCCGGTGTCTTCGAGTACAGCCTGGGGGACAACCAGCAGCTGTTCTACTCGCGGCAGATCGGGCTGATCAACGGGGCACCGGTCCGGATCTACGGCGGCGCGCGGGCCGTGGGCCGGGCCAGGGGCTGGGATGTCGGGGTGCTGAACATGCAGACCGAGGGCGCGGCGGGGTCGGCCTCCGAGAACAACGGAGTGGCCCGGGTCCGGCGCCAGCTGTTCAACGAGAACTCCTACCTGGGGGCCATCGCGACGACGCGCCTGGGGGCCGACGGCCGAAACGTGACGCTGGGGGCAGACGCGCTGGTCCGGGTCTTCGATCAGGACTACCTGGTGCTCAACCTGGCCCGCACCGCCGACCGTGCCGACTCGCTGATCGATCAGCCCGACCGGTGGCTGGCACGAGCCCGCTGGGAGCGGCGGGGGCTGTACGGACCGGCCTATGCCGCCGAGGTGGCCCGGGTGGGGGAGGACTTTCTTCCCGCCCTCGGGTTTGTCTCCCGCCGCGACTACTCCCGAACCAGCGCCAAGCTCGGCTGGGGATGGCGCAGACCAGAGGGGGCCGCCCTCCTGCGCCACTCACTGCTGGCCAGCGGCACCAGCTATCGCAGCCTCTCCCGGGCGCTGGTCGAGACTGCGGACGCAACGCTGGAGTGGGCCACCGAAAGCCGGCGTGGCCGGAAGTTCACTTTCAGCGTGACCGGCCGGTATGACGACCTGGACGCCGCGTTCAGCCTGGGCAGCGGCGTGTCAATTCCAGCGGGGCTCCATCGGTTCCTGGAATTCTCCGCCAAGCATGACGCGCCCCAGAGCAGCACACTGCGCGTCAATTCCCAGGCCACGGTCGGGTCATTCTACGATGGGCAGCGGCTTTCCGCCTCGGTCACACCGACCTGGAACGCCTCGGTACACTGGCAGCTCTCGGGCAGTTATCAATTGAACCGACTGGAGTTCTCGGAGCGCGACCAGCGCTCGACCTCTCATGTGGCGCGACTGCGGGCATTGCTGATGCTCAACAGCAGCACCGCCATCACCGGCCTGGTGCAGTACAATACCGCCAGCGACGCGATGGTCCTGAACCTGCGGCTGCGCTACAACCCGCGGGAAGGGAACGACTTCTACCTGGTCTACAATCACGGACTGAACACCGACCGGTTCGGCTACTCCCCCACCCGGGAACTGACCGACAACCAGGCGCTCTTGCTGAAGTACTCCCACACCCTGACCCTCGGCTTCTAGCCAGGGGCCGCTGGAGACTACGGCTCCACCCGGACCACGACGCCGGTCAGCGTCAGCCGCGCCTCGCAGCCAACCCGGTCGGTGCGGTTGGAGAGGGTCAGCGTCCCGCCATGGCCCTCTGCGACCTGGCGGCTGAACACCAGCCCGATACCGGACCCCCCAGGCTTGGTGGTGAAGAATGGGACGAAGAGGTTGCCGGTGGATCCCAGGCCGGGGCCCTCATCGCGGACCCAGAGGTCGAGGGTCTCCTCGTGAACCGCCCAAGCGATCGTGACCATCCCGCCGCCCGATCCCATCGCCTCCATCCCGTTCTTGACCAGATTGATCAACAGCTGCTCCAATTGGTCGGCATCGGCGCGGATCACGGTCGCCGGCCCGCCGAGGACCCATACCGTTCCGTGGAATTCAAGCCCGGCGACCCGATCGACCCACAACGCGACCTCCACTTCGCCGAGGACCGGCGCAGGAAGGCGTGCCAGACGGGCGTACGATCCCATGAACCGGTTGAGCGCCTCGGAACGCGCGTCGATGATCGCCAACCCCGAGCGCAGATCGGCTTCCCAGTCTCCCGGGCGCGGGTCCCGATCGAGCAGGTGAGCCATCGTCCCGACCAGCGACTTGATCGGGGCCAGCGAGTTGTTGATTTCGTGGCTCAAGACCCGCACCAGTCGCTGCCAGACTTGGCGCTCCTCTTCCCGGAGGGCCCGGCTCAGGTCGGCAAGGACCAGCAGGTCGTGGGGACGTCCCTCCATCCGGAAGGTGCTCCGTCGCACCTCCCACCGCCCCGCGCTGGCACCGGGAAAGATCCGCTCCAGAGTACGCGAGGCGGGCCCCTGCAACGACTCCGCAAGACCGAGCGCCTCGGCATTGCGCCCGATCACCGCGTCGGCAGGGTGACCCAGCAGCCGTTCCCCGGTCCGGTTGACCAAGCGCAACACGGCGCCGGCATCGAACGCCAGTACCGCCACATCAATTTCGTCCATCACCCGCCGGAGGAGCGCATCGGCCTCCACCGCGCCAAGGCGTTGCGTCTCGAGGGTATCGCCGAGGGCATTGACCTCGCGGAGCACCATGGCCAGGTCGCCGCCGGCTCCCTCCCCACGGGCCCGCACGGTGAAGTGCCCTTCCCGGAGCCCCGCCAGCAGGTTCGCCACCACCTGGAGGGGGCGCACCACCTGCCGTCGCGCCGCCACCGCCGCCCAGACCCAGCCGATGGCCAAGGCCGCGAGCACGGTCCACCGCAGCAGCGATGAGGCCGGGACGATCCAGAGGAGGATGGCACAGGCCGCCAGGGCCGGGGCACCGGCCAGTAGCGCCAGCAGCTGGATGCGACGATCGTGCGGCAGGGGCATCCGGGAAGTATGAGGCGAGAAGGAAGAAGGGAGAAGGGAGCAGCAGGCGGGAGGGCGAGGCTAGAGCCCGAATTTCTCCATCCGCCGATAGAGGGCACTGCGGCTCAAACCGAGTTCCTTGGCCGCCATGCTCACGTTCCCTTCACAGCGGGCCAGCGCCCGGCGGACCGTGTCGCGTTCCAGGTCATCGAGGGTCCGCGGTTCCGGGGCAGCGTGCGAGGCAGCAGCTCCAAGCGCCAGGTCCTCTGCCTGGATCTGGCGGCCACCGGCCAGCAGCACCGCCCGTTCAACGGCGTGCGCCAATTCGCGCACGTTGCCGGGCCACTCGTAGCGCTTGAGGAGTGCAGCGGCAGCCGCACTGAATCCGTCGATCGCCTTGCGATACTGTGCACAGGTCCTGACCAGGAAATACTGGGCCAGCAGGAGGATGTCATCGGCCCGGTCACGGAGCGGCGGCAGGTGGACCTCAATGGTGTTGAGGCGGAAGAGCAGATCTTCCCGGAAACGGCCCCCGGCCACCTCCTGGCGCAGGTCGGCGTTGGTGGCGGCAATGAACCGCACGTCCACCCGGCGGGTCTGCGAGCTGCCGACCCGCTCGATCTCGCCGGTCTGGAGGGCGCGGAGCAGCCGCGCCTGCTGCTGCAGGGTGATATTGGCAATTTCGTCCAGGAACAAGGTGCCGCCGTCGGCCAGCTCAAACCGCCCGGCGCGTTCGGTCTTGGCATCGGTAAAGGCACCCTTCACGTGACCGAAGAGTTCGCTCTCGAACACCCCTTCGGACAATCCCCCCACATTCAGGATGACGAGCGACTGGTCGGCGCGCTCCGAGGCCGCATGAATCCACCGAGCCACCACTTCCTTGCCGGTGCCGTGCTCCCCAGTGATCAGGATGCTGGCGTCCGACGGGGCCACCCGCTCCATCAGCTGCAGCACCGGTCGCATCGCCGCCGACTCGGCGACCAGATCGGGAAGCCCCTCGCGATGGAAGAGACGATTCTCCTGCTGCAGGCGCTGGGCGGTGCGGAGCGCCCGCGCCAGTTCCACCTGGGTTCGCAGGGTGGTGAGGAGCCTGGCATTGTCCCAGGGCTTCTCCACGAAGTCCTTGGCGCCGAGCCGCATCGCCTCGACTGCGCGGTCCACACTGCCCCAAGCGGTCATCACGATGACCGGGAGCGTGGGGTCCAGCGCCCGGACCCGGGAGAGCAGGTCCATCCCCTCCCGCCCGCTGGTGGTGTCCCGGGTGTAATTGAGGTCGATCAACGCGGCGTCGACCTGTTCGCGTTCCAGCAACGCCACAACCCCCTCCGGCACATGCGCCGAGACGGTCCGGTATCCCTCCGCCTTGAGGAGCAGCCTCAGCGCCTCGAGGACGTCGGGTTGGTCGTCGGCGATCAGGATCGTGGGTACGGGGTGGGTCATGGCTAGGGGTATCGGGTATCGGGTATCGGGTATCAGGAGTCAGGGATCGGTTGTCAGAGATCGGTGAGAGGGGATGAAGAATACGGACCCTGGGAAGAATAGCTGGACAAAGCCAGGTTAGGCTCCCGGGCTATCTACACACCCTTCACCGAATCGGCAGGATTCCTCAGGCGACGCACGAGGCCATGCAGCATTCACCCCAAACGACCCGTGCTTGCGAGAGCTCCAGTGACATCCTCCTGCTTCAAGAAACCGAGTCGACCGGCAATCAGCAAATGCGTCTCCAACTCTGAGAGCGAGCCCACTGCAATCGAAAGATGGTGGAGGTAGACCTTTCGATGGGTTCTGGTCCGGCCCTCGGCGATATTGGCCGGCACCGATACCGCGGCCCGCCGTGCTTGGCTGGTCAGTCCGAATCGCTCATCCGCCGGAAACCTTCGGGTGAGTGCATAGACAAGGGTGACCAGCTCCATGCCGAGCTGCCAGACCACCAAGTCTCTGTAACTCGCGATCAACTGTGTCTCCGGAAGGGGCCTCTCCAATCTCGCGTACCCGCCGTTAAAGGCACTTACCGGAATCGTTCATGAGGGGGCCATTCAAACGCAACCTCGATGGGGCACGGTCAAGCGTCACCAGCCGCGGTTACCTGATACCCGATACCTGATACCTGTCCCCCCCGGCACCCGAAACCCGGTACCTACTCAGCCCCCGCAGCCCCTTCCATCCACCCATCCTTCAGCCGGACGATCCGCGATCCAAACTCGGCGTTCTCCTCGCTATGGGTCACCTGGATGACGGTGGTGCCGGCCTCGTTGAGCTGGCGGAAAAGCTCCATGATCTCGCGGGCCTGGGCCGAGTGGAGGTTGCCGGTGGGCTCGTCGGCGAGGAGGATCTGGGGCCTGGCCACCACGGCTCGGGCGACGCCAACGAGCTGCTGCTGCCCGCCGGAGAGCTGGTTCGGGAAGAGGTCCTTCTTGCCGACGATCCGGAATCGGTCCAGGATGTCGGCCACCATCGACTGCCGGTCGGCGCGGGAAAAGTCCCGGTAGGTCAGCGGGGTCTCGATGTTCTCGTACACCGTCAGGCTGTCGATCAGGTGGTACTGCTGGAACACGAAGCCAACATGGGCGCGACCCAGATCGGCGCGCTCCCGCGGTTTCATCGCGTGGACAGGCTGCCCCAGGAAGTGGTACTCCCCGGTCCAGCCGGCATCGAGCATGCCAAGGATGGCCAGCAGGGTGGATTTGCCGGCGCCGGAGGGACCCATGATGGTCACGAACTCGCCGGCCGCGATATCGAGGTCGATGCGCCGCAGCACCCAGGTGCGGGTGGGACCGGTGGGGAAGGACTTTTCGAGATTGCGAAGAGAGATCATGGGGACCGGGGTGTCAGGTATCAGGTATCAGCTATCAGCTATCAGCTATCAGGTATCGGCCTGGAAGGTACGTGGCGGTAGGTTGAACTCAATCCCACCGACGGCGTGAGGAGTTCCCGATACCTGATACCTGGCACCCGGCAAGGTTCACGGAATCGCCGAACCCCGACGCCAGCCACCGACTCAGTGACTGACCGCCTCCTCCTCCACCACCTTGCCGTCGAACAGCTTGATCTCACGTTGGGCATACTGAGCATAACGGTCGTCGTGGGTCACCATGCAGATGGTGGCGCCGCCGTCGTGCAGGGTCTTGAGGAGGTCCATGACCGCCTCGCCGTTCTGCGAGTCGAGGTTGCCGGTCGGCTCGTCGGCCAGGAGGATCGCCGGCTCACCGGCCACCGCCCGCGCCACCGCGACGCGCTGCTGCTGACCGCCAGAAAGCTGCGAGGGGTAGTGCTTCATCCGGTGCGCCATCCCGACCTTTTCGAGCGCCGCCTTGACCCGCTCGGCGCGCTCCGCCGACGGCATGCCCCGATAGGTCAGCGGCAGCTCCACATTCTCGAACACCGTCAGGTCGCCAATCAGGTTGAAGGCCTGGAAAATGAACCCGATCTGCCGGTTCCGGACCCGGGCCCGTTCGGCGGGGGTCAGGTTGGCCACCGACTCCCCTGCCAGGGTGTAACTGCCGGCGGTCGGGGTGTCGAGCAACCCGAGAATGGAAAGCAAGGTGGTCTTGCCACAGCCGGACGGCCCGGAGATGGAGACGTACTCGCCCTTTTGAATCTGAAGATGGATTTCGGCGAGCGCGTGGGTCTCGAGCTCATCAGTATAGAAAACCTTCTTGATGCCGTCGAGGCTGATCAGGGTATCGGGGGAGGGCATGTGGGCTCCAAACTGGGGACTAGGGGTTAGGAACTCGGGTGTCGGGTGTCGGGTGTCGGGTATCGGGTATCGGGTATCGGGTATCGGGTATCGGGTATCGGGTATCGGAACTTAGGATTCGGGACCAGACGGGGGACCGATACCTGGTACCTGATACCTATTTCCATCTCACCTTGTCGACGGCATCATACCGCGTCATTTCAGACAGGATCACGATATCGCCCGCAACGAGGCCTTCGAGAATTTCCACCGCGTTGACCGAGGTGCGGCCGAGCCGCACCGACACGCGGACGGCGTTGGTGCCGCCATCGACCAGCTTGAAGAGGCCGACGGTGCTGTTGGCCTGGCCGTAGGCCGGACGGTTCATGTGGAGGACATCGGCCAGACGCTCGATCTCAATGGTGCCGTCCACGCTCAGGTCGGGTCGGGCACCGGCGGGAGGGTCTCCCTCAAAGGCCACATCGACGGTCACGGTTCCCGCCACGCTTGCCGGGTCGATCCGGACCACACGCCCGATGGCAATGCCATTCCGGGTATCGATCGAGGCCTTCTGGCCGATGGTCACATCGCGGGCCTGCTGCTCCGGGATGCGCAGTACTGCCTTGAGCCGCTGCGGCGTCGGGACAACCTTCGCCAGGGTCATCCCCGGATTGGCATACTGCCCCACCTGCAGCGGCAGCTCCTGAAGCACGCCCTTGGCGCCGGCCCGCACGACCATGGAGGACTGCATCTGGTGCTGGAAGGCGGTAATGGAGCGGAGCCGCTCCACCTGTTCCTCCTGGACCGCGATCTGCGAGGCAATCGTCTCCGACAGCAGCTTCAGGCGCGCCTCCTCAATCCCCAGGCGCTCGGTCAGGGACGCTGCCCGTTCCTCGGCCTGCTGCTGGTCGAGGGGAATGATCAATCCCTTGGCCAGCAGCTCGCGACCAGCGGCGGCACGTCGCTTGGCGTCGTCGGTTTCCTGCCTCAGGTTGGCCACAATCGACGCCTGCGACAGCCGATTGTTCTCGAGGTTGGTGCGCAACTGGACCAGGCTTGCTTCCGCGTCAGTCAGCTGGCGGTCGGCCTGCAGCGTCTCCACCTGGACATCAGGATTGGTCAGTTCCATCAACACCGTCTGCGGCTCCACCTCGGCCCCGGCCAGGAGGTGCACCTTCTCCACCCGACCAGCGGTCACGGCGGTAATCCAGCGGATCTCCTCCGGCACCAGGGTGCCGGGACCGCGCACCTCGCGAAGCATCTCGCCACGGCGGACGCTGTCGGTATAGATCCCGGCACTTTCCACCGCCATCGCCGCCGGCTCCAGCCGAGAAATCGCCACGCTCGCCACAATCAGCGTCACCGCGCCGGCCGCGATCATGATGTATTTGCCACGCTTCTTGGGCGCATCGCGCTGGATATCCACTCTGACCCCTGCCTTGACCGGTGCGATAGGTGCGAATACACGACACCCGACACGAAAGGCGAGTTTCGTGCCGGGTGTCGCAATATCACAACCCTTTATCATACAGTGACTTACAGCACAGCATCAACCCTCAGGTCAAGGCCCGGTGTCCGAAAATGGGAATCCGGTGTTCGATCATGGAACCCCTTGGCGCTAAGACGATCAACAGAAAAGGCGGAATACAGAAACGATGGAACCCAAACTCTGCGCCGTTCAGCTCGCTCGCACGACCAACCCACTCGCCGGGGAGGCCGCGCGGCATGCTCTTCCAGGATCAATCAGTCTGACGCTCCGGTCGTACCCCCGAGCCCAGGGATAACACCCCACACGTTATGGCAGCAATCGCTAGCGCAATGTATACCAGCGGCATTGCCATTCTCGATAGGTCGGAACCGTTGGGCTCCGACCCCAGTACTAGCATGAACCCGACGCAGCCGGCAACCACCCCGACGGATGCGGCGACGGCGAGGGCAGCGCGACGCTGGATCAGCGAGTATCGCAGGATTATCAAGAAGGAAACTGTTGCGACCAACACGGCGAGCGCCTGCGCCCACGTAGCAAGCTTGGTAAACATCAGATCCGGCAGGGCTATCCAAAGAATCGTGGCCCCGACCCCAGTGATTGCTGCCAGCGCCAAGGTGCCCCGAGCAGGATTACGCATCGGCCAGCAACGGAGTCATGGGTGGAGCAGTCTCGCCAAGTCCGCACTCGCTAAAGACGAAGAACAACGTTCCTGTCCACGTTGCGACAGCCCCACGGAGGGCCCAGTAGGTCAGTGTCCCGGCCGAAGCTGCAGTGGCTAGTTTTATCGCGATCCCTCATCCAATGGTGGTTCCCACCAAGGCAAAGATCGAGCCAATGCAGCCGATAGCTGACGCGGTCTCTGGCTCGCCTTCCTCTCCCCCCCCGCCGCCGTTTATCTCCTCGAGCGCGGATGTGGGGAACCCAACCTCGAGAAGCAAGCCACCATCTGGGTAGTAGTTTTGGAAAGTAACCGACGTGACAACCGTCGAATCCCCCGAGCTCGCGAGTGAGTACCATCCAGCGTTCACAACGACTGAGTCCTGCCAGAGTACTGTCACTTGTTGCCCCGAAGACACAGCGCTCTCGATCGAGTACTCGAAGCCGTTTTCCGTCCAGGGTTCTACAAGGGCACTCTCTTCCACAACCGAGACTGACACTGCGTTTGGTCCGTGCCTCGACCCGGCGGACTTCGATCGAACAGCGTCACGCAGTTGCGCAGCAAAGGGCCGAAGCTCGGCCTTCGAAAGCTCGCGAACCTCGACCAAGACACCTTCGCGTGAGTAGTACCTTACGTATGGTTTCTCGGTATTACCCCGGTTGGGCGCGCTAAGCGCGGCTCGAACTTCAAGTGGAATCAGACCTGACGGTGCAGTGAGACCAGAGGGTAATTCATTTGAGCGGTCGGGCTCAGTGGGCCCAGTCGGAGTACAAGCCAACGCCATTGCCACCCCCCCCCCAACATCTGAACCCGACCTCAGAGCTTGTGCATGAGATTCCTTTATCAATTGGCATGGTGAGGGAACGCGGCCGATCCGCCGCAACTCAAGGCTAGTCTCCCGCAGAAAGGCAGTCAAGATGCTCCCTGCGTGTGCCGCTCCATGATCCTCCGGATGGCCGGGCCGAACCTGAACCGGTTGGCGCATCCCCTGGGACACGTGAGGGCGCTCGACGGATCGTGTCTCGTATCGGGTCTCACGATTCGATGGTTCGAAGGTTGGTTAGGCGTGGTGTAGCTCTGCCGACACCGCGCGCTTGTTCTGGAGGATCGGGACCGGCTCTCCTGCTGCGGGCTAGTGGACTGTAACACGTGAACGTTAAGCGACCTGGATTCGTTTTGTCGGGTCATCATATCGCCACTTCGTGGGTCGCGGGTCGTCGTTGTAGCGCCGGATGTACGTCATGATCCGTCGGGCCAGTTCCGTGGTGGAGGTAAAGACGCCTCGGTAGATCAGGTCCCGTTCGATCTTGGCGAACCACAGCTCGACCTGGTTCAGCCAGGACGAGTAGGTGGGGGTGAAGTGCAGGGTGACCTGGGGGTGCGCGGCGAGGAACTCCTGCACCCGCGGCGTCTTGTGGGCCGACAGATTGTCGAGGATGATGTGCATCTCTCGGTGCGGGGGCTGCCGCACCACGAGGTCGGTCAGAAAGGCGACGAACTCCTGGCTGGTGTGGCGCGCGGTGGTCTTCCCGTGCACGACGCCACTCTTGGTGTCGAGCGCCGCATAGAGGGAGAGGGTGCCATGCCGGACGTACTCAAAGCCATGCCGTTCCGCCCGACCGGGCGAGAGCGGCAGGACCGGGTCCTTGCGATCGAGGGCCTGGATGGCCGTCTTCTCGTCCAGGCAGAGCACCACCGCATGCTGCGGCGGGTGCAGATAGAGGCCGATCACGTCGGCCGCCTTGGCTTCACAGTCCGGATCATTGGAGGCCATGTACCGCTCCATCCGGTGGGGCTGCATCCGGTGCTTCTTCCAGGTCCGGGCCACCATCATGTGATGGAGACCCAGCTTCTTGGCCAGTCGTCTGGTGCTCCACTGGGTGGTGCCATCCGTGGGCCTCCGTCGGGTCCAGCTCAGGATCCGCGCTTCCACCTTGGGCGTCAGCACGGTCACCGGGCGCCCCTCATGCCTGGCGTAGAGCCCGGCCAATCGCTCTGCCAGAAAGCGCTGCTTCCACTTGCTGATGAACGGCTCCGAGCAATCGACCATCGCGGCGATGTGCCGGTAGGTGGCGCCATCGGCCAGCAGCAGGAGGGTCCTGGCAATGCGAGCAGCATCCGCCCGTCCGGTCCGGCTCCGCGCCCTGCGCCCGAGCTCCGCGCGCTCGGCCTTGGTCAGTGTGAGGGAATGGTTTCTCATACCAACCAATCTAACACTAATCGTTTAAATGTTACAGTCCACTAGTCCCCACACAGCAAGGGAGGTTGATATGACGCGCCGCCTTCTGCCTGCACCATGGACGACAGTAGAGCGTCTCGGGCTCGCGAAGGCGTGACCGGCCGCCTCCAACCATTTGCGATCGAGACCGCTCGCGGCGCCCTCTAGAACAAGGACCTCGCCCCAAGACTCTCTGCCCACCCAATGTACATTAACGTCGGAGGACAAATGCGCAAATCACTTCGTAACAGCCTGCTTCTGCTCGGGTTCTCATCGGTGGCGGCTCTCGCTCCGCAACCAGCAGGGGGGCAGCCCGCAAGCGGGAATTGCGGGACTTGGTGTGTTTATGGCGGCACCTGCACCCCCGCGTTTATCGAAGACAGCTGCAACCTGCTCTGCACGAACAGTACTGGTGGAGCATGCGGCGGCAGCTGCGGGGGCGGCGGGTTCATTCTGTACTGTTCTGGAGACCCAACGTGACCTAGACGACACAACTCCCCCGGGTGGGCAGCCAGCGGGAGGACTGAGGGGGTGCAGCTGGCCTCGCCACCCGCAATGATGCCAACGGACAGTCCTCCCAGAGGCCCCCGCTTGACCTCCGCACTGCGGACGCGACCTCGGGAGCCTTCTTTGGACTGGTAGGTTCGATCAGAGAGCTGTCAGATGGGAAGCTTCTCGTCGCCGACAGAGGCGACAATCAGCTGTACCTGTTTGCGTTCGGTGGCGGAGAACCAACCCCGGTTGGGCGCCAAGGAGCAGGCCCCGGAGAGTTTACGGAGATTGGGTGGCTGTATGGGCTGCGCAGTGACTCGAGCCTGGTCACCGATCCGAGAACGAACCGCTATCTGATCTTGGACGGGTCGAGAATAGTCTCCACACTCTCTGAACAGGACTCGCGCAACACAACGCTTGGCGCACAGCTGTCTGGTGCTGATAGCCGAGGTCATATCCTCGGCGTTCGAGGATTCCGATTCTCAGGCAACGGCCCGCGCGTGCGGGAAACCGCAGATTCGCTGCTCCTGATGCGTGGGGGCCTGGTCACGAGCAGGCTTGACACGCTGACTCGAATTCAAGGCCGCGGCGGGGCGGGCTTTGCCAATCGGCCCCCGTCTGGCGGTCGAATGGGAAGGATGATTGTTTCGAATCCGCTGGCCTCAGAAGATCAAGCCCTTCTGTTTCAGGATGGCTGGATCGCCATCGCCAGCCCGTCCCCCTACCTGGTGACTTGGATCCCTCCGGACGGCGTTCGGACTCCTGGGCCCCGCTTGAGTGAAGCGCAGAATCCACCGAGTCCCGCGGAGAAATGTCGGGCAATGCAGGCATGGTTCGGTGCCACGGAGCGGTGTGATCCATCGACGATCCCGGGCTGGCCGGCGAAGTTGCCAGCATTTCTTCCATTGTCTCGGCCACACCCGCTGCCGGCACTCTTCGCCACGCCGGAAGGTCGGCTCCTCATTGCGCGGAATCCAGCGGAGAGTCCTAGCGGCCGCACCTACGACCTTATTGATCGACGGGGCCAGAGGGTCGCGACATATCGACTGCCGGGCACCGAGTACGTCGTAGGATTTGGTGCGCGACATGTCTATACAGTCGCAACGGATCAGGATGGGCTCCAACACATCACCCGGCGTCCCTGGACCTAAGCTCCCTCGTGACGCTGGCCAACAATTTGGGATGGCACACTACAGCGGAATATTCCCGTGCTTCTTGCGGGGATTGGTGTCGCGCTTGGTACGCAGCATCCGGAGCCCGTCAATCAGCCGCGGACGAGTGTCGCGCGGATCGATCACGTCATCGAGGAAACCGCGTGCCGCCGCCTTGTACGGATTGGCAAACCGCTCGGTGTATTCCGCAATCCGCCTGGCCGCTTCTGCCGCCGGATCCGCCGCCTTGGCAATCTGATCCTTGAACAGGATCTCCACCGCCCCCTTGGGACCCATCACCGCAATCTCGGCGGTGGGCCACGCCAGGTTGAGGTCTCCCCGCAGGTGCTTGGAACTCATCACGTCGTACGCGCCACCATACGCCTTCCGGGTAATGACCGTGAGCTTGGGCACCGTCGCCTCGGCGTAGGCATAGAGCAGCTTGGCGCCGTGACGGATGATGCCGCCGTGCTCCTGGGCCACGCCGGGCAGGAACCCCGGCACGTCCACAAAAGTTACCAGCGGGATGTTGAACGCGTCGCAGAACCGAATGAAGCGAGCCGCCTTGACCGAGGCGTTGATGTCGAGCACGCCGGCCAGATTGGCGGGGTCATTGGCAACGACCCCGACCGATCGGCCGCCCAGCCTCGCAAAGCCGACCAGGATGTTGCCGGCATACGCCGCGTGGATTTCCTGAAATTTACCATCATCGACCACCGCCCGGATGACCTGATGCATGTCGTACGGCGTTGCCGGGAGCGGGGGGATCACCTCCAACAGCGACTCGTCCCGTCGGTCCTCCGGATCAGTGGTCGGCACCATCGGCGCGTCATCGATGTTGTTGAGCGGGAGGTACCCCACCAACTCGCGCACCGCCGCCAGGCACTCGGGCTCCGAGTCGAACACTGCGTGCGCTACCCCGGACGTCTCGGCGTGGGTGTCGGCGCCGCCAAGTTCGTCGAACGAGACCTCTTCATGGGTGACGGTCTTTACCACGTTCGGACCGGTGACAAACATGTAGCTGACGCCGCGGACCATCCAGACAAAGTCAGTAATGGCTGGGCTGTACACTGCCCCACCCGCACACGGACCGAGAATCACCGAGATCTGCGGTACCACACCCGACGCCAGGGTGTTGCGCAGGAAGATGTCGGCATACCCGCCGAGCGAGGCGACCCCTTCCTGGATTCGCGCGCCCCCGGAGTCGTTGAGTCCGATGATCGGTGCGCCATTCTTCACCGCCAGGTCCATCACCTTGCAGATCTTCTGGGCGTGAGTCTCGGATAGCGACCCACCAAAGACGGTAAAGTCCTGGGAGTAGACATACACCAACCGGCCATCGATCCGGCCGTAGCCCGCCACCACCCCGTCGCCAGGATAGACCTGGTCGGCCAGCCCGAAATCGGTGGCCCGGTGGGTCACGAATCGATCGAGTTCCACGAAGCTCGCCTCATCGAGCAGCAGGTCGAGCCGCTCCCGGGCGGTGAGCTTCCCCTTCTTGTGCTGCGAGGCAATCCGCTGCTCTCCCCCAGCCAGTTCGGCCAGGGCCTGGCGGCGGTGGAGGTCGTCGAGAAGTTCGCGTGGTGTGGGCATGGGGGAATTATAGGCAGGATCGACGGGACGGGTAGGACACGGGCCGGAGGGGTGCCCTACAGGACGCCCATTGCGGACCATAGTGAATCCCGAGGAGCGCAGCGGTGGGGGCGCCCTACAGGGCGCCCGCCGCTGCGTGCCGAGGGACCTTCCGCAGACATGAAACGATCCGACAGCCGAACGCCAAAACGGCGACCCACCGGGTCGCCGTTCGGTTCATCTTGGTCACACAGGGGTGTGACCCCTACTCGTCGTCCGGCCCGTCTTCGACGATCTCGTGCTTGACCGGCGGGATGATCGGCTCATCGGGATAATTGATGACCGCCACCACGATGCGATGGTGAATCGGATCGACCTCGATGACCTTCACATCGACCGGCTGGCCTTCCTTGACGGCATCACCCGGCTCGACCAGTCCTTCGACGCCGAGCTGCGACACGGGGGCAAAGCCCTCGATGTCGTTGCCGAGGTCGATGACGACGCCCTTGTCCATCAGGCGCACGGCGCGGCCGCGGAGTTCACGATCGATCGGGAACGTCTCACCGATCGTGAGCCACGGATCCTCTTCCGCCTGCTTCAGGCCGAGGGAGATACGCTTGTTCTCGCTGTCGATGTTGAGGATGACAACTTCGACGGCATCGCCCTTCTTGACCACCTCGGACGGGTGCTGGACGCGCTTGGTCCAGGACATGTCCGAGATGTGGATCAGGCCGTCGATCCCCGGCTCCAGCTCCACGAAGGCGCCGAAGCTGGTCAAGTTGCGAACCTTGCCGGCGATCCGCGTGCCGATCGGGTACTTGTTGGGCAGCGTCATCCAGGGATCCTGCTCGGTCTGCTTCATGCCGAGGGAGATCTTCTCCTCCGACTCGTCGACCTTGAGGACCACCGCCTCGATCGTCTCGCCGATGCTGACGATCTTCGACGGATGACGGACGTTGCGGGTCCAGCTCATCTCGGAGATGTGCACCAGGCCCTCGATCCCCGGCTCCAGCTCCACGAAGGCGCCGTAGTTGGTGATCGAGACGACCTTGCCCTGCACCCGGGTTCCGACCGGGTACTTGGCGGAGACATCCTTCCACGGATAGGCCTGCAGCTGCTTCATGCCCAGGCTGATCCGCTCCCGCTGCCAGTCGATATCGAGGATCTTGACCTCGACCTCGCTGCCGATCTGCACCAGCTCGGTCGGATGCGAGACCCGACCGTAGGACATGTCGGTGATGTGGAGCAGGCCGTCGACGCCACCGAGGTCGATGAAGGCACCGAAGTCGGTGATGTTCTTGACGATACCCTTCCGGACCTGGTTGACCTCGAGCTCCTTCATCAGGTGCTCGCGCTTGTGGGCCCGCTCGTTCTCGAGGATGACGCGGCGGCTGACCACGATGTTCCGCCGGCGCTTGTTGAGCTTGATGATCTTGAACTCGTAGGTCTGGCCCAGCAGCTCGTCGATGTTCGGCACCCGGCGCAGGGCGATCTGGCTGCCCGGCAGGAAGGCATCCACGCCCATGACGCTGACGACGACGCCACCCTTGATCTTCTTCATCAGGGTGCCCTCGACCGGCTGGTCGGACTCGTGCGCCACGCGGATCTTCTCCCAGACCCGCATGAAGTCGGCCTTCTTCTTCGAGAGGACGACTGCGCCCTCCTGGTCCTCGAGGTGCTCGAGGAAGACTTCAACTTCATCGCCGACGGCCGGGACTTCCTGGAACTCGTCGAGGGCAACCGAGCCCTCGGACTTGAAGCCGACGTCGAGGATGACGGCGTTCTCGGTGATGCGAAGCACCCTGGACTTGACGATTTCTCCCTCGGCGATCGAGGCCATGGTGCCCTCGTACATCTCGAGCATCGCCTCGTACTCTTCGTCGCTGTACTCCTCGTCGTAGAGATCCTCCCGAACGCGGAGGATCATCGCCGAGTCGTCCCGGGAGCCGACCTTGGTGCTGGGAATGACGCTGATGGTTTCGGTTTCAGACATGCGGCTGGGTGCTTTCCTGAGGATGCCGCGGCAAACCGCCCGCGGGAAAAGGGTGAACCGCCCGAACCGAGTGTTCGGGACAGCCCTGAATATTAGCTGTGGGGGGGGCTCAGGGCAACCAGATCCGGCGGGCCAGGGTCAGGATCTGCTCCACCTGCTCCGGAAGGGTCAGCCGGGTGGTATCCAACTCCACCGCATCGGGCGCACGGCGGAGCGGGGCCACCGTCCGGGCCGAGTCGGCGGCATCCCGGGCCGCCAGGCGGGCCGCTTCCCGGGCGACCTCCCCGGGGGTGGCGGGAGCCCCGCCCTGCAGCAGGCGCCGACCGGCCCGGACTTCGGGGGCGGCGGTGAGGAAGATCTTGAGGGGAGCGTCGGGAAAGACCGCAGTCCCGATGTCGCGGCCATCGAGCACGGTGGCGCCGCCCGTCTCGACGATGGCCCGGAACCGGGTATTGGCCCACTCCCGTATCTCGGGCAGCGCGGCCACCTGGGAGACAGCCCCGGCAACGTCGGCTCCCCGCAGCTTCGGCTCGGCGGGGGCACCGTCGAGCAACACGATCAATTCCCTGCCCTGCCGGCTGAGCTGTAGGTGCCGGGACTCGGCGGAGGCAAGGATCGCGGCGGGGGTGGCCAGGTCGCCGATATCGAGCGCCACCCGGGCCAGCCCTCGATAGAGCGAGCCGGTGTCGAGGTGACACCAGCCGAGTGCCTGGGCGACCGCCCCACCGGTGGAGCTCTTGCCGCTGGCGGCGGGGCCGTCGATCGCAATGACCTTGAGCGTCACCGGCGCCTCCCGGTGGCGTGATCGAGAGTCTCGAGGAAACCGGGAAAGCTCACCGCCGCACAAGCCAGGTCATCGATCCGGATATCCGCCCCTGGTACCCTCCCCAGGACCGCAAAGGCCATCGCGATCCGGTGATCGCCTTCGGTCCGCACCGATCCTTTCGGGGTCAGTCCCGTTCCCACCACCGTCAGGGTATCGTCGCGCGCAACTGCCTTCGCACCGACAGCCGTGAGGTTCTCGGCGATCAGGGCCAGGCGATCGCTTTCCTTGACGCGGAGTTCACCGACCTCCCTGAAAATGGTGGTTCCGCCGGCCCGCGAGGCGAGGACCGCGAGCATCGGGATCTCATCGATCAGCCCGGGAATCTCCACGGCGGGGACCTCGGTTCCCCGGAGTGGTGCCGGCGACACCAGGAGGTCTGCGACCGGTTCGCCGCAGCGATCGTGGTGATTCTCCAGCGTGACCGTGGCGCCCATCCGGCGCAGGACATCCAGGAATCCGGTCCGGGTCGGATTGACGCCAACGCCTTCGATCCGAAGCTCCCCCCCATTTGCCATCAGCGCGAGTCCAACCAGAAACGCTGCTGAGCTGGGATCCCCCGCCACATCCAGGTCGAGGGGCTGGAGCTGGCCGCTCGGTTCAAAGTGGATCCAGCCGTCGGCCTCGGCCACGCCATAGCCCAGGGAGCGCAGCAGCCGTTCAGTGTGGTCCCGTGATTTCCCCGCGGGTTCCCTGACCGCCACCGGCACCGCACCGGCGAGTCCGGCCATCAAGATGGCGCTCTTGAGCTGGGCACTGCTGACCGGCAATTCCCAGGTGATCGGCCGGAGGATGCCACCCTTGACCACCAGGGGGAGCCGATCGGGATCCGGACCCCCAAAGGTGGCCCCCATGGCGGTCAGGGGGTCGGTCACCCGTTTCATGGGCCGGCGGCGGAGGGAGGCATCCCCAGAAAGGACCGCCCGGAACGGGTGGGCGGCGAGGAGGCCCAACATCAGCCGAGCAGTGGTACCTGAATTGCCACAGTGGAGGGAAGCGGTGGGGCGTCGAAACCTGGCGACCCCCCGAATCGTGACCTCGGCTCCCTGCCGGAGGGGACTGACCAGGGCGCCCAGTTGGCGGAGGATCCTGGCCGAGGAGCGGGCGTCGAGTGAGGTGAGTGCACCCCGGATTCGGGATTCCCCGGGGGCCAGTGCGGCGAACAGGAGTGCCCGATGGGTAATGCTCTTGTCCCCGGGGACCCGGAGTGACCCGCCGACGACCATGGAGCTGCACCCCTGATAGATGGCCAGTTACCTTGGCGTCATTAATAGTTGGATTGGCTGGCGGAGGCAATTCGTTCTGCCAGGTGTGCGGGCCCAGTGTGAGAGGCGACCGATATGGCGCCAGAGCCGTCCAAAATGAAGCACGACTTGCTCGCTGCCGCGGAGGCGGCTGTGGCCGACCGCTCGATGGTCCGGAAGGCGGGCCGGCGGCCGCCTGGGGCGTGCTCGAGGATGATCCTCAGCAGCATGACGCTGATCGCCCTGTTGGGGACCTATGTCTCCGTCATCCGCCCCGAGTGGATTTTCACCGCAACACCTGTGGCTGAGTCGCCACACCTTCTGGAGGCATCGCTACGCTTGGCCTTGGTGCGGGAGCGCCAACGGGTGGAGGAGTTCACCAAGCGAAACGGCCGGCTGCCTGCTACATTGGCCGAGGCGGGAGGTACCCTGACCGGCGCCCATCTCACGGCCGGGGCTGGCCGGAGCTTCATGGTGTCGGCGCCGATGGGCGCTGGGGTCATTGAACTGCATTCGACCGACCCGCTGGAGGCGTTCCTCGGCAACAGCATCTAGGCGATCATTTCACGTCCGAAGGTCCCATGAGGTGGAGCGCTCACACGGAAGATGGCTTCACCCTCGTGGAGCTGCTGGTGGTGACGGCGCTGCTGGGGCTCCTGGCCACCCTTGGACTGCTCAAGTACACCGACCTCCGCTACAACGCCAAGGCCGCCGCCGTTGCGGGGGAGTTGCGGGCCATCACCGTCGCGGCCTACAACCATCAGTCGGACAACGGCTCGTGGGCGGCGGAATCCGGCCCGGGGGTCACGCCGGCCGAGCTGGTCCCCTACCTGCCCGGCATGATCTTCGATGGCCCCGATTACACGCTCGACTGGGACAACCTCGGGCTGGGCGGGACCAACTTCCTGGTCGGGGTCACGGTCACGGCCTCTGATCCGCGTTTCATGACCAAGCTGAAACGCTATCTCGGCACCCGCTCGCCCTTCTTCGTCTCTGGAAACGCGCTGACCTACATCATCGTCGACAGTAACGGCAATTATTGACCCCCCCAAAAATGCGGTACCTGGAGCCCCCGGAAACGGGGGTTTCTTGTTGTCTTGCCCCCACCGTGGCCCAAGTGGAGGAGGGATGCTGGAATCCAAATCGCACGAAAATCGCACAGATGTGGAAGTTCCAGTCAGAACGTTAACTACATATACGATATGGTGTTACGCCGATTTGCCACGACGGTCTCAGTATTGCATTTATACGGTTTACCGCGATGGCAGGCCTCATGACCTGGGTTGCCATGGCGAGGAGATATGATTGCCAACTTGAACACCGGTGGAGTCCCGATGGCCACACCAAGCGCAGTTCCCATCCTTCCCGTCCGCCTCGCCACCGCGAAGTTGCCGTTTCCGGCAATGCCGCACCGCGGAGCGGCTCGGCCGTGGCTCCTCATTACCGCTACCCTGGCCCTGGTTGCGACGGTCGGGGCGCTGACCGTTTCCCAGTCGGATTGGCTGATCCCCACGTGGGCCGAAACGGAGTCCTCGGAGATCAGCGAGGCCTCCCTCCGCCTCGCCATTGTGCGGGAGCGCCAGCGGATCGAGGCCTACCGGCTCCAGCATGGCCGGCTGCCCACCACTCTGGAGGCGGCCGGTGGCTCGCTGTCCGGGGTGCGCTACACCGTCCGTGAGGATGGCAGCTACCTGCTGGAGGCGGACCTCGGCCGATCGTACGTCCGACTCGCCTCGACGGGGTCGGTCCAGGCGTTCCTGGGCAACAGCCTCCACGTCATCCTCAGTCGGCCGACTGGGTGACCATGAGGCGGGCGGGATTTTCCCTCTGGGAACTGATGGTGGCGGTCGTGGTTGTTGCCATGCTTGCCTCGATGGGGCTGCTCCGATACCGTGAGGAGCGCACCAGCGCCGCTGCCGCCGCGGTGGTCGCCGACGTGCGGACCGTGGCACGTGCCGCTCTCGCCTATGAGGCCAATACTGGTTCGTGGCCACCGGACGCCGATCGGGGCCAGGTGCCACCGGGTTTGATCCAGTTCCTGCCGGCCATCGAGTTTTCGGACCGGGCGCGGGCGCTGGAGTGGGACAAATTCGGGGTGTCGACGTCGGGCACGGGGTACATCGCGGGGATAACGCTCAGTGCGGCGGATCGTCGCCTGATGAAGCTGGTCATCGGGGAGCTGCGCGGAGAGTATCCCTATTTCGTGGCGGGCGGCCTGGTCACCTGGGTTCTGCCGGCGCGAGAGGACAGGGCGGGCTGGTCCGCAACAGGCCCAGAGGTTTCCGGGGACTGACGGCCTCCCAAGCCCCGGCACCAAGCCCCGGTACCATCAGCCACCAGACATTCGCATGCTCGGGGTGGGGATCGAACCCACATGGGGATTGCTCCCCGAGGGATTTTAAGTCCCTTGCGTCTGCCAGTTTCGCCACCCGAGCGGAGCCGTTTCCTGCGGCCCGCAGTCTTGAGAATACCGCGCCACCCGCAAGGGACAAGGGCAACAGGCTGGCGAATCGACCTCGACGGCCTTAACTCTCGATCGGTGCCGGATCCCCCGGCCTGCCACCAACCCCTTCCTGACAAGCCCAGCATTTCGATCGCAGACTCACACCCCCACGGGGATTCACCAGGATTGACGGACTCCACTCTTCCCACAGTCACGATCCTGGTGCCGACACTCGCCCTGGCCGAGCGTCGTGAACGGCTGCTGCGTGCCTTGGCCAGCATCCGCTCTCAGGAAGGGGTGATGGTTCGGGCGTGTGTCGTCGTCAACGGCAGCGAGGCCGATCCCGCACTGGTGGACGAGCTGCATCGCCAACCACAGGTTGAAGTAATCCGGATCGCTGAACGTGGTATTCCCGCTGCGTTCCGGGCCGGCCGGGACCGGGTCGCGACCACCTACTTTGGTGGCCTCGACGACGACGACATCCTCCTGCCCGGTGCGTTGGCGGCCCGGATCGCCGTCCTTCGCGGCCCGGAACAGCCCGATGCGGTGGTGACCGACGGGTTGATCCGCTCCGCGAGTGGAGATCGACGGCGGCGCAGGGATTTCGCAGCGGTGGCGTCCGACCCCGCGACGGAGATGCTCAGGGAAAACTGGCTCCTGCCCGGTGCCTGGCTCTGCCGCAGCGACCGGGTCGGCGCCTGGCTATTCCAGGGCATGCCCCCGTTTCGGGAATGCACCTGGCTGGGACTTCGACTGGCGACCAGGGCCCGACTCGCCTTCCTCCCCACCCCGACGGTGATCTACCACGAGAACTCCCCGGGCGGGGCGCACCGAACCCTGGCCTACTGCCTGGCCCAGCCGGCCGCGATCCGGCAGTTCATGGCCCTGCCGCTCTCACCGGGGGTGCTGGCTGCGATACGAGCGTCGATGGCCGGTGTTTGCCACGAAATCGCCGACCGGCTGCTGTTCGATGAGGGGCAGCGCCTCGCGGCGTGGCAATGGCACCTGCGTTCACTGGTGGCGCCGGGAGGATACCGCCACCTGCTCTTTACCCGAAAGCTGTGGTGGCCCCGGCGCTGGTTGGCGGCGGTAGTCAGGTAGCGCTGAGCGCGTCGGCCAGGCGCAGGGTCAGCGCGACAGCAGTCAAGGTCGGATTGGCGAACCCCGCGGTCGGGAAGACCGAGGCCCCTGCGACATAAAGATTCTCCACCCCGTGCACCCGGCAGCTCGGCGTGACAACGCCGTCCGCAGGATCCTCGGACATCCTGGTCGTCCCGGCGTGGTGATGCGCATTCGGATCCGGGGGAAGCCCCTCCCGATACTCCAGCCGGCCATGCCCCCCCGCCGCAAACCATTCGGCCAGGCGGCCGCGCAGCCGGTCAAGGCCAGCCTGCTCCTCCGGGGTCCAACGGTAATGCAACACCGCCTTCTGGACGCCGAACCGATCCGCGCCGCCGTCCAGGGTAATCCGGTTCTGGCGGGACGGTCGCTGCTCAAGGTTGACCACCAGCCGGAAGGCATCGAAGTCCCGCTCGAGCTGGCTGCGTCGCGACCAGCCATAGCCACCGGCGTGCCACGTTCCGACCATGCCGACTTGCCGAAGCAGGCGGCGCCATAGTGGCTCCGCACCACGGCGTCGGAGGTGAATGCTCACCGATGCGTTGGGCAACCCCTCCACCCTGCGCCCCCTGGCCGTGACGCCAAGCCGGCCGCAGAGGATGGTTCCATCCGGCGCGGCATGGGCGTCATAGAAACGGGCCTCCTCCAGCGCGCGGAGGTTGGGCGGGTGGAGCACGAGGGAGTAGTCGCGCGGATGCTCCATGAAGCCCCGGCCAAGCCAGTCATGTTGGAATCCGCTGGCCAGCAGGAGCCGGGCATTCTCGATCCCCCCGGTGGCGAGGACGACCTGATCGGCCTGGACCACCACTCGCCGCCCCCCGGACAGTGCGACCTGGCATCCGCTCACCGATCGATCGCGAGTCTCCAGCCTCACGACCGTGGCATCCAGCAGCACGCTCACCCGGGGAGAGACAATGAGTTCTGCGGGATAGCGCCGCGTAAAGAGTGCGGCCGGCCCGAACTGGTACACGGCATTCTGTAGGAGATCCCCGGGACCCTCCCACACCGGCCTGCCGGGGGTTCCCCACCCGGCAGCGTCATAGGCGAACGACCCCAGTCCACAGACCTCCTGAGCGTCGGCGTAGGCTCCCTGAAGCTCAGCCTCGGCCAGCGGCCACCCGGCCAGATCCTCGGCATCGAGCGGGACGTACTTGGCGCCGACCCCGGCACCGACCGGCGTGTTCCAGGTCTGCGCGGTCCCCCCGAACTGCCGATGGCGTGAGGCCATGAGTCCCACATAGGGTTCGCCGACAACCTTGCCGGCATTCAGCTGTTGGAGCTGCTGATCCGGGGCGCGACCGCCGCTCTCGATGAGGAGGACATCCCTGCCCCTCGCCGCCAGCGCCCGGGCGAGGCTGATGCCACAGACGCCGGCACCGACGATGCAGACATCAGCGCGCACTCGGGACTCGTTGCCAAATTCACCGACCGTCATCAACATTCCCGACACGCTCCTCGACTCGGGTGCCTTGGCGGTTGCCCGCCTCGCCGTACCGCCAAAGAATAGCGCCCCTCCCGCTGCCAGTGAGTCCCCATGAGCCCGGCCCGAGTCCTGATCCTGGGTGTGGATGCCGTCGACCCACAGTTGCTCGGGCGGTGGATGGCCGACGGCACTCTGCCGCACCTGGCCCGCGCTGCAGCGCGGGGGAGCTCCGGGGAGGTTCGCAGCGTGGCGGGCTTCTTCGTCGGGTCCACCTGGCCATCGTTTCAGAGCGGTCTCTCGCCTGCGGGACACGGGGTCCACTATCTCGCCGCGATCCAGCCCGGCAGCTATGCGCTGGCCAATCCGTACCACACTAATGGCGTCCATGGTGAGCCGTTCTGGGCCACCCTCAGCCGGGCGGGCCACCGGGTAGCCGTTCTCGATGTTCCGCTCAGCCAGCTGGACCCGACGCTGAACGGGGTGCAGTTGGTCGAGTGGGGTGGCCACGACTCGATCTTCGGGTTCCAAGCCCACCCACCCGAACTGGAAGCCGCCGTCCTGCAACGATTCGGAGCTCACCCGCAAGGCCCGATCTGTGATGGCCACCGGCAGAACGCCGCCGATTGGGAGGCGTTCACCGAGCGGCTCATTCAGGGGGCCAAACGCCGAGCGGAACTGACCCGGCACTTCCTGGCAGAGGAGGACTGGGACTGCCTGATCCAGGTCTTTACCGAGGCACACTGCGCCGGCCACCAGGCCTGGCACCTGCACGACCCGACCCATCC
>Ga0163151_10002546_pt1 | contig 28006 bp, 32 predicted proteins | sample OliLakLV19MP5IB2_FD_145596 | JGI IMG/M metagenome (GOLD analysis project Ga0163151, IMG submission 145596) | Freshwater microbial mat bacterial communities from Lake Vanda, McMurdo Dry Valleys, Antarctica - Oligotrophic Lake LV.19.MP5.IB-2 | ecosystem: Environmental > Aquatic > Freshwater >...
GAATCAGGGCAGTTTTTCGGGGTTGGGGGGGGGAAGGCTGTATCAGCAGTTGGTGTTTAAGATGGAGTTTTAGGGCTTCGACTTTCCGCGGCGGACGCGGTGGCGTCCGCCTCGGCTTGGTTGACTACTGGATCCGACTCGGCTGGAGGGCGGTTACTAGAGATCAAGTGGCGGGAGTCCAGTCTTTTTGGAGATCTTCGAGAGAATCGCAGGGCCGAATTCTTCCGAATCGTGGAAAGAGAAAGGGTAGTCCGCCCACCCATTCTTTCTCATGATTTTGTGGGAACCCACGGTCGGATCATGGCGCCATCCGATGCGCTTCAACGCCGCCAAAACGCGCCGGGCCTTCGCCGACGGCCAGGAATTCACGCCGCAACGTCGAATGTAGCGATTGCCGATTCTGGAGGTAACTCGGAATGTGCGATCCGATCCAGTACGATTTCGCGCGCGACCGACTCCGCTCGGCGAATTGCGTCCTGTTTAGTGGCCCCATACACTAGGACGTTAAGCTCGAGGACCTCCGCGATCCAGCGGCCATCAACCTCCCGATCCAGTTCAATCGTGAGTTTCATAGTCACAAAGTAGCACCCATCCTTAGACTGGCGGGCTAATTCATGCTACTTCCGCTACCGCCGGCTGCGGACGCCAGAAGAAATAGTGCCATCCCAAATGGGATTGCCCTGGGCGTTGTAGCGTTTGTCGAGTGAGTCCCAGGCTGGCGCGAAACGGCCGTTGAGATCCCAATAAACCCTTCCTCCCTTCATCGTGATTTCGGCGACGAGATTCTGCTTGCCCATTAACTTCGCGCCGTAAACATCAATGAAACCGAAGCTGCCGCTCTGCACCGCCAAGACGGCGACATCAGCCGTGGCGCCGACCGATAGATTGCCGAGTTCGGTCCGCTTGATCTGCTGCGCCGGGTGCCAGGTGGAGGCTTCCACAACCTGTTGCAGCGTCATGCCCATGTTGAGGAACTTCGACATCACATTCGTCATGTCTTTCATGCCGCCGATCATTGATGACGTGTGAAGATCGGTGGAGATGGAATCCGGAATGAAACCCTGCTTGATGGCGGGAACGGCCCAACGGAAGACGAAACTGCCGCCGCCGTGACCGGCATCGAACTTCACGCCGCGCTTCTGAGCGTCGAAGAGATACTGGCGTACCTTGCCGTTCTCGTCAATCATCGGAACAGCGGCGAGAAACGCGTGGGTGTACATGTCGCCGGGGCGGAGATGCTTCAGGACCAGATCCTGATGGGACCGTTCGATGCGGAACGAGCCAAAGTCCACCATGATGGGTACGCCGGCCTTTTCGCCGGCCTTGACGGCGTTATCGACGGCGATCCATTCGGGTCCCGCGAAGTGGGCGGTTTTGACGCCGACGATTAGCTCCGGGTATTTCTTAATCATCGCGGCGACAGGGGCCGGATCCATGTCCTCCATGTTCTGTTCCACCGCGCCGCCCATGCCGGCTCCGACAATGTTCAAGAACGTGAGGACGCGGGTCTTCGACCGGTCGACGATGCGCTTCTTGAAGACTTCGAAGTTGCGCCAGCCGGGAGTGCCGGCGTCGACGACGGTGGTAACGCCGCTGCGAAATGTATGGGAATCGGGGATGACGCTGAGCTGGCCATCGCGATAGCTGGGGCCATCTCCATAAAAGGTATGGACGTGAAGATCGATGAGGCCGGGCATCACGTAGAGGCCTTTGACATCAACGGTTTTCTTGGCCTTAGCGGGATCGATACTAGCCGCGACCGCCGCGATTTTCTGGTCTTTAATAGCAACGTCCCGGACGGCGTTGATGTTGTTCTTGGGATCGATGACGTGACCGTTTTTCAGGAGGACGTCATAGTCTTGGGCCATAAGGCAGGCCGATAGGGCCAGGATGGAGAGTGTACGCACCATGGGCGTATTCTATGTCAGGTTTTGCTTTTCGAAAACCCAGGCCGATTCAATGATGGATTCGAGCGTGGCGAATTTCGGCTCCCAACCGAGAGTGTTGCGCAGTTTTGTGGAGTCGGCGACGAGTTGGGCGGGGTCGCCATCACGGCGCGGGCCCATGGTGTACGGAACCCTCTGGCCAGTGATTTTTTCGACAGCGGCGACCACCTCTTTCACGGAAAATCCGTGGCCGGTACCGGCGTTGAAGGCGTTGCTCGCGCCACCGTTCAGGAGATGGTTAACAGCGGCGATGTGGGCGGAGGCGAGGTCATCGACATGCACGTAGTCGCGGACGCAGGTGCCATCGGGCGTGTCGTAATCGTCGCCGAAAAGGGTGACAGGTTTACCGGTGCGGACGGCACGGAGGATGAGGGGAATGAGGTGCGTTTCCGGTTCGTGGCGTTCACCGAGACCGGCGGCGTTATTGGCGCCGCAGGCGTTAAAGTAGCGGAGGCGAATAGCGCGAAGTCCCCGCGTCGAGTCGAGCCAATCGAGGATCTTCTCCACCATGACTTTCGATTCGCCATATGGGTTGACGGCGTTGATGGCGGCAGTTTCGGGGATGGGGACTTCGGCGGGATTGCCATAGACGGCGGCGGTGGAGGAGAAGACTAGTTTGTTGACGCCGGCTTCGGCCATGGCGGCGAATAAGGAGATGGAGCCGGCGGTGTTGTTATGGAAATATTTCTCAGGCTCGCGCGTGGATTCGCCGACGGCGATGAACGCGGCGAAATGGATGACCGCGTCAATGCGCTCGGCTTGCATGAGGCTGGTGAGTTGGGCGCGGTCAAAGAGCGAACAGACATGAAGGACGCCGGCGGGTACGCTGGCGGCATGGCCTTTGGAGAGATCGTCGGCGACGATGACGTCGAAGCCCTGTGCTCTGAGTTGATAAACGGTATGGGACCCGATGTAGCCGGCGCCGCCGGTGACAAGTATTTTAGGCATCAAAAGATTTAGTATGGCAGACATGCCTACTGGTGCTGAACTGTTCGTGGAGAGCGCGTTGCAATTGGGAATCGACCGGGTGTTTACGCTGGTGGGGGATCACCTGAATGAGGTCCTTTCGGTGGCGGAGAAGCGGGGAATGCCGATTGTGCATATGCGGCACGAGGCGGCGGTGGTTCATGCCGCGGACGGGTGGAGCCGGATGACGCGGAAGCCCGGACTGGCGATTGTGACGGGCGGTCCGGGACACACGAATGCGCTGACGGGGATTGCTACGGCGAATGCGAACGGGAGTCCGGTCATTGCCGTGAGCGGGACACCGGCGACGGAGATGCGGCACCGGGTGGTTTTTCAGGACATCGACCAGGTGGGCATGGCGGCGCCGGTGACCAAGTTCTCCCACTTGGTGACGACGGCGGCCCAGGTGCCATTCGCGCTGGGGCGTGCGTATCGGGAGTCTTTTACGGGGCGGTATGGCGCGACGCATTTATCGATTCCGGTGAACGTATTTACAGGCAAAACGGAGGCGCCGTTGGGGATGCCGGCGGGCCGGGGGATTGTCCGGGCGTGCGAGGATGCGGCAGCGGCGATGGATCTGCTGGCGAAGGCGGAGCGGCCGGTGGTTATTGGCGGAAGCGGCGTATGGTGGAGCGACGCGGGGCCGGCGCTTTTGCAGTTTTTGAAGCTGACGAAGGCGCCGTACTTCGACGTGACGATGGCGCGGGGAGTGGTTTCGGAGAGGTTCGCGGGGCATTACGGATATGCGGATCCGTCGTTGAACCGGGGGTGCGTGCCGGCGTTTCAGGCGGCGGATGTAGTGTTGGTCTTGGGGAAGCGGATTGACTACCGGATTGCGATGGGCGGGCCGCGTCTGTTTGGAAAGGAAACGCGGTTCATACAGGTGGACGTGGAGGCGGCGGAGATTGGGAACTTGCGGGATGTGGCGGTCGGCGTCGTTGGGGATGTGCGGACTTTCTTGGAGGCGGCAATGCCAGCGAAGGCTTGGGAGCCGCGGACGGATTGGATTCGCCAGATTGGGAAATGGCGGAAGGAATGGATGGCGAAGCTGTTGGCGCCGGTTCCCGACGGTGAGTTCCTGCATCCGGGAACTTTGTTTGCCGAAGTGAAACGAACGCTGCCCGTATCGCCGTTGCTGTCGTTTGATGGAGGGGACTTTATCCATTGGGGCCGGGCGATTCTGCCGGCGCTGCACGCGGGGGGATGGCTGCGGCTGGGGCCGATGGCGACGATCGGGGCGGCGCTGCCATTCGCGATGGCGCAGCAGATGGCGCGGCCGAAACAGCCGGTGATGATGATGACGGGCGATGGGTCGTTGGGGTTCTATATTGCCGAATTGGACACGATGGTGCGATACGGGGTGCCGGTGGTGATCATCGTTGGGAACGATGGCGGATGGGGCTTGGAGCGGGAGTTGCAGGGGGAGATGCAGGGGACGACCACTGCTTGCGAATTGCGGCGAACGCGGTACGACTTGGTGTGCCAGGGGTTCGGCGGCGGCGGCGAGACGATCGACCGGCTGGACCAAGTGGGACCGGCGTTAGCACGGGCGTTTGCGTATCGGGGACCGTATGTGTTGAACGTCAATATTCGCGGGGCGCGGTCGCCATTTACGTCGTGGCAGTTGGAGGGGAAGAAGTGATCGACGAACGTCGCACTGCCACCTGGCGGCGCAGATCGAAACTCAAAAAGGATGAAAATGGCGAAAATCACACCACACCTTTGGTATACAAGCGAGGCCGAAGAGGCCGCGAATTTCTACGCTTCAACATTCCCGAATTCGCGCGTCAACCGCGTGACGACAATGAAAAACGACAGGCCCAGCGGCCCGCCAGGATCGGTCAAGATCGTCGAGTTTACCCTGTTCAATCAGCCGTTTGTGGCGATCAGCGCCGGGCCGCTCGATCCGTTCAACCATTCGGTCTCCTTTATGGTAAGTTGCGACGATCAAGCGGAGATCGACCGTTACTGGGCCGCACTGCTCGATGGCGGTTCCGCGGAGCAGTGCGGATGGCTGAAAGACAAATACGGGCTGTCATGGCAGATCGTGCCGGCCATTCTCGGCGACATGATGACCGATCCCGACGCGAAGAAAGCCAAGCGGGCCGCCGGCGCGATGATGAAGATGGTGAAGTTCGACATCGCGACGCTGCAAGCCGCCTTTGAGGGCAAGCCGTAGGCGTGGGGCGTCATGGCGCAGGACCGGATGCGTGGTTTTTTGCACCAGCGCGGAGTACGCTAGTTGATTATGGATCGACGACATTTTCTGGCGGCTGGTTCTTTGGCGGTTTTCGGGCAGCGCAAGGCGCAGGTGACTTCGAGCGTCATGCTTTGGACGTTGAAGGGGGCCTTCGAAGAGCGAATGGAGGCGGCGGCGCGGGCGGGCTTGCAGTCCGTCGAGTTTGTCGGGGAGCACTACGATTGGACGGACGCCGATATTGACCGGGTGAAGAAGTTGGCCCGGTCGTTGAAGCTGGGGATCGATACGTTGAGTTCGGTGCCCAAATGGGGTCCGCAGAAGATCAATATGGTGGAACCGGCGGGGCAGGGCGTGTTCTTGAAAGAGGTGGAGAAGAATCTGATCTTCGCCCGGAAGCTGGAGATTCCGATGGCGCTGTTGATGTCGGGCAACGCGGTGGCGGGAGCGACCTTTGAACAGCAGTTCGCGGCGATGGTGGATTGTTCGAAGCGCTGCGGGGATTTAGCCGCTAAGGCGGGAATCACGCTGATCGTGGAACCGTTGAACACCAAGGTGAACCACAAGGGCTACTTCCTGTCGAACTGCGTGGATGGGTTGCGGCTGATGAAGGAAGTGAATCATCCGAACGTGCGGTTGCTGTTCGACCTTTATCACGAGCAAGTGGAGCGGGGGGATGTGATCCGGACGGCGCTGGCGGCGATGCCGTTTGTGCGGGTCTTTCATGTCGCCGATAACCCGGGGCGGAATGAGCCGGGGACGGGGGAGATGAACTACGGCAACATTTACGGGGCCATCGCGAAGGCCGGTTATGAGGGGTATATCACGATGGAGTATGTGCCGAAGCAGGAACAGGTGGGGAGCTTGCGGAAGGCGGTGGCGGAGATGCGGGCGGGTTTGGCGACACTTTAGGGTTGGAAGGCAAGAGTGCCTTTTCAGCGATCTTCAGAGTTTCCGAAACGGGCCCGATATGAGAGGGGCTGAGCACTTCTTCCTTCTGGCAGTTGGCGTTCGAGTTTCCCCGGCCTGTAGAGGATTCGGTAGAATCAAACGTACCAATGAAAGTAAATGGGACATCCAAAAACGGACACAGCCTTAATCCGTCGTCCCCTCCACTTCCAGAACTCTCTTTTACTTTCCAACGAAGGGGTTCAGGCATCGTAGTTGGCGATGCTGTGGAACAGTTGGCCCGTATTCCAGATGAGACCTTTCGTTCATGCGTCACCAGTCCGCCATATTGGGGTCTAAGGGATTACGGCATTGCCGATCAAATAGGTGCGGAGATGGAGTTGGATTGCTACATTGAAAATCTGACTGTTGCTTTCCGCGCGATAAGGCGCGTATTGAAATCTGACGGGACATTTTGGTTAAACGTCGGCGACGCCCACACAAGCGGCAATCGTACATGGCGTGATGCAGATAAAAAGAATCCTGCCCGTGGAATGAGCTATCGCCCCCCTACCCCGAATGGGCTCAAGCCAAAGGATTTGATCGGAATTCCCTGGAAACTGGCTTTTGCGCTTCAAAAAGATGGCTGGTACCTCCGTTCGGATATCGTTTGGTACAAGCCGAATTGCCAGCCGGAATCCGTGAAGGACAGGCCGACTCGTTCGCACGAATACGTATTTCTACTCACGAAGTCCGAAGACTATTTCTATAATTGGGAGGCGGTTCGTGAACCCTCACTCACGGATGGACAAAAGCGAAACAGGCGGACTGTTTGGAACATTAACACCGAGCCGTTTCCCGAAGCTCACTTTGCGACATTTCCGCAGGGTTTGGTGGAACCGATGATCCTGGCTGGAACAGAGCCCGGAGATCTTGTTCTTGATCCATTCTTTGGATCTGGAACCGTTGGCGCCGTTTGCCAAAGGCTGGGACGAAGGTTCGTCGGTATCGAATTGAAGCCCGAATATGCCGACATCGCGGTGAAGCGTCTCGGGTGGAAGGACGTAAAAAATGAGCTCAACACCCGAGTTACCTGTCCTCAATCCGGAACTCCAGATATCCCTTTATTCCCGCATGCAATCGCTCCGAAGATTGTATCTTCGCGAAGGTCTCAAGGCAGCCGTAGAGAATGAAGGCTTTGACCTTGCAAAGCTGGACCTCGATCTCTCGAAACATGTTCCCGCAAAGTATCTGAAGCGACTCGCATCTTCCGGCCTTCGCGGCGAGGTTGTGTTTCCGGTTCCGTACCTCTTAGAAAACAATCCGTTTCTCCTCGGCTACTACCGTCTGTTGTTCGGATTTTCTCAAAAGGCATTTTACGAACAGGGTCCCTTTGCGAAGTACAAGAGTCTCGAGGAAAAAGGGAAGGTCCCTCCTGTACTGAACGACTCTATCGAGGCACTATGCAGCAGCCTGATTCAGACAGCGACGATCCTCCTCGACACAATTGATCCAATCGCACTCGATACCGTGAATGACCTGCAAATATTGACGCTGGGACCGCAACTCAGAGCAAGCCGAAATGTCAATGTAGGCCAAATTGCTGTCGATGTTATTTCCAATCTACTTAAGGGACTGCTCGCCAAATACTCTCCGGACCTCAAAGGAAGAGGTCTAACCTTTATCAACGATTCGGGCCTTCCGGTAACGATCCATTTCGGCGGAGACCCAGATGTCAGTTTTTCACTGAAGCTCTTGCCGGAGGTTAGAAAGCTGGTCGCGATTGAGATCAAAGGCGGGACCGACGTATCGAACATCTGGAACCGGCTCGGGGAAGCGGAGAAGAGCCATCGATCGGCAAAAGCAGCGGGGTTTAACGAGCTTTGGACAGTAACGGGTGTCGATGTTGGCAGCAGTAGGGAGATACGAAGGATGGCCGTCGAAAAGTCCCCTACAACGACCCGCTTTTTTAAACTCGCGCGAATCGTTGATTCCGCTTCGGAAGAGGGCACACTATTTCGCCAGTTATTAGGATCTATCATTGGGGCGCAGCTCGGATAGCTCAGAAGCTGGATGAGGTGAAGATTCGGCGTCAGTAAATCGGGCAATCTGGATGCTATTGCAACAGCCCGTTAATCTCTCGAAGCGTCTTCAAGTCGAACTTAGGCTTGCGATCATAAGTCAGCAGACCGTTGATCTCCTGCTCCACGTCCGTCAATTGCGTATAACAAATGCCCATGATTTGGGGGATTTTGGCGATTCCTACATATAGACTGCGCAACCGGTCGAGGGCCGCTTCGGAAGTCTTCTCGACACCGGCGTAGCCCCAGGCATCGGCTGGAACTGGTGAACCGGGCAGCGGATACGCTATCCCGCCGAACTCGCTCAGGAACACCGGCGAGCCATCGTACTTAAACCCGGGCGCCAAAGCCGCGCGGCCATTCCCAGGAAAATCGAACTGCTTCTGGCTCAAAACTCCGTACTTCTCGACCAGGCGTTCGCCGCGGGCGGCGTAGTCGTGGATGCCGAAGAGGTCCGTCACGTCCGTGTGCTCCCAGCCGTCGTTGTCGATTACCGGGCGGGTGGGGTTCAGGGACTTTGTCAGGTGGTAAAGAGCCTTCAAATGCTGGGTTTGGCGCGGGTCGGCGACATCACTGACGCCCCAGGATTCGTTGATGGGGATCCACATCACAATCGACGGGTGGTTGACGTCGCGCTCAACTGCCTCAATCCACTCGCGAGTGAAACGGGCGGCGTAGTCCTCATCGTAAAGATAGGCGTTGGCCATTTCGCTTGACACCAGAAACCCCATTTTGTCCGCCCAATAATAGTTGTTCGGGCAAGACGAATTGAATTCTGGCGACGGCCGGCGCACGACATCGTGACCACGGATCCTGGTAGGGGTCAAGTCGAACTCGAGTCGCTTTTTGTGAAGCTATCGGCCAGGAAGCGGAGTGTGCAGTAGACGGCGCAGGCTCCGGCTGGCCTGCGAGAAACCCAAAAAATTCTTTCCTCCCGTCTCGAATTCGTAAGCGCCATGAAGCCCAGCACCACGCATCCCCATGGAATGAGGATCTTAAAGCGCCGGAATCCTTCGCTGCTATGGATCGCCACTGCGTACCCCATTTACTTCGCGTAACTGACACCCGCGACTCTCCAGCCCAAATAAGCGATAAAAATGGCCATCAGGAAGGCTCCTTCTCCCCGCGTTATTGTTCGGCCGCTTCGAATCGCGATAGGCAAGAGAACCACGGACAGAAACGCCATCACCATCAAGTCGATGTGCCCGCCGGCCGGAATCGCAACGGGCCGAACCGTACTGACTATCCCGCCAATACAAAGCAGGTTGAACAGATTCGAACCGACGATGTTGCCAAGCGCAATATCTGCATCCCCTCGCCGCGCCGCCAGGATACACGTGGCTAACTCAGGGAGAGTCGTACCCAGCGATATCACCGTCAGTCCGATGACCGTTTCGGAAACGCCGATTCCCCGTGCAATCGCAACGGCATACTGGACCGTCCAATTTGCGCCTAACGAGACTCCGATGAAACCAGCCAGTGTAACGCCAATTTGAATCCAGAGAGACTTCGGCGCGGCGCGTGCCACCTCTTCGCGGACTTCGGCGATGAAAGCGTCGGAGTTGCCTGCGCCCCTCGCCTGCCGCGTCGTGTAGTACAGAAAAATGCAGAACAACAGCAGCAGAATTAGCCCATCGCCTCGGCGCCAGGTGTCCTGCGCTTCCGCATTTAGAAAACGGTCGCTCCCAAGGACAACAATCGCCGCGACGGCGACAATCAGCATCGGGATCTCCCTGGTAATCAGCGAGGCCTCCACCTTCATTGGACGGATCAATGCGGTCAATCCCAGGACGAAGCCGACGTTGACCAGGCAAGAACCGACGATGTTCCCGAAGGCCAGATCTGTTGAGCCCTGGTATGCGGAAATGGAATTGACGACCAATTCCGGGGTGCTGGTGCCGAACGCCACGACGGTCATGCCGATCACGATCTTCGGCACGCCAAGACTCTCGGCGATCGTAGATATGCCGTCCACGAAATAGCGAGCGGCCAGCAGAAGCAGGCCGAGCGAAGCTGCGAGCAACATGAAATCAGGCATTACGTTTTCAGGGTACATTGCCTCAGATGATTGCTGCACGACCCGAAGACCGAAACGAGAGCCTGTTGCCGCCTTGCCGCGCTGATGAACGCATCGTGCCAGAATTAAGGCGTGAAACGAATACTGCTTCCGCTTTATGTAGGAACGATTTCGGAACGGCAAGCCAGAATCGACAGTTCTCCTTGAGATTCGCCGTTAGTGAACCGACGATCACGCACTTTAATGACTGAAAACGCTTACCGACGGCGATAGCTGCGTCTTTCGTACTAAATAATCTCGCGCGATATCGCCCCTGGGCTCTCTGAATTCTCCAGTTACCGCGCGGGTACCGCGGGGCACCGAAACTCCAGACAATCCATGGCCACGTGCCACCATCTAATAGCTCGAACGGATTCAGGAAAGACTTATGGATTGCCCTGTCCCGAAAGGAGGGTGACCGAGTGGTTGACCGGCGGGGAGCCGGGCCTCCGTCTGAAACACAACGTCGGAATCAAGCTCTGGTTGGGAATGAGGGCGCCGTCGGGCAGGAACACACGAAGATGATATGGATCTCCGTCACTCGCTTTCCCGCTGGCGTTCTGTAGCTCGATCTCATCGGACAAGCCGCGGACTACGATCACCAGGTGCGTGTCAATCACGGAGGCGCCGATGTTCGTCAGCCGGTAGACATCCTGCTGCCGGCTGCCGTTTCTGTCGGAGCTGTTCCACACAATGTCCACTTGGCTCGTCACATCAAGAAACTCCAGTCCCAGGTCGCGCCGTTGAAGCCCATGTCCATGGTCATCTTGATGTCGTATTGGATGGCCGCATCGGTGGGAGGCGTGATGGTTGATTCCATCCAGTAGCCCTGGTCGAGGACCATCTTCAAATAAGTCGGGCGCCCGTTCAGATGAAAGCGTCCGTTTTCGATATGAATGGCGCGGTAGCCGTAATAGGACGTGACCCGGTCGACGACCTCGGCGCCTTTGCGAAGTTCGAAATCGACGTCGTAGAGGTTGCCTTGGCCGACGCCCCATTTGACAGGGTCATTCACGAAGAGGCCAACGCTGGCGCGCTCGCCGTTAGCGGCGGCGGAACCGGATGTCATCACCTTTTCCTTGTATTTGATGGTGGCGTGGAGGGTGAGGCCGGCGCTCTGCCGGGCGATTTTTGCGTTAAACGTCACGTGGCCATCGGGTTTGGTTTCGATGCGAAGCTTGTCGAGATAACTGGCTCCGGTGGCTTCCAGCCAGACGGATTGCCAGATACCGGTTGTGCGAGTGTAAAAGATGCCGCGGCTTTGGGGCTGCCAGTATTGTTTTCCGCGAGGAATATAGCGGTCCTCCGGAGGATCCTCGGCTCGCACGGCAATGGCTTGCGAACCATTCGGAGTGAGAAAGTCCGTGACGTCCAGCTTGATGGGAACGTTGCCGCCTTCGTGCTGGCCCGCGAGGCGGCCGTTGACCCAGATCATCGCGCGGTAGTCGATGGCGCCGAAGTGAAGAAGGACGCGGCGGTTGGCCCAGTTGGCCGGCAGTTGCACCGCGCGGCGGTACCAGACCCAGGGGTGAAAGCTTGTATCGCCAATTCCGGATAGCTTGGTTTCGAAGGCGTAGGGGACCGTAATTTTGCGGGTGAGCGCTTTCTTTGTGACCGCCCAATTGTCGCGAAGTCCCACGTTTGCGTCGTCGAACTCGAACTCCCATTCGCCGTTGAGCGATTGCCACTCGGGGCGGGCGAACTGCGGTTGAGGAACTTCAGCCCGCGGGATGGCGCCGGTAAGGGTTAGGGCAAAACAGACGGCGATAAACACTTTCAACATGGCGAAATTGTATCGCGAACGGCGGTCTAGCCCTGGTCTAGGCCCAGCAGAATCGCTTCGTCACCGGGACGGATGGTACCCTCAACCAGAACCGCTCCGTACAGACCGGCCATGCCATCGTGGTCCCGGGCGAGTATCCGCATCACCTCCGGAGTTGCGCCGCCAGTGCCGGGATCGAGCGTGATCATTTTGCACCGCCGATCCCGATCGACAATGGCGATCTCCGCGCGAATACCAATACGCAAAGTCCTTCCAACAAACTCGTTTTCGGTGAATCCCTTTTGGTCTTCCATGTTCAGATAAATGTTGGCGCGGAAGCGGCGCTTGTCCAAAGGGAACCCCACCTCGCCGCTCAACTGGTCCACCGTTTGGCAAGAGAAAAGCGAAATGGGCCGGCAGTCCGTCATCGCCCGTTGAGAGCGGCGGAGTGTAAGTTTATGCCTGTCGCGCAGCCCATTGCCGAGCGACTCGATCAGACGGGGATCGTCGATCGGCATCAACGTTCCTTCAGGGGTTCCGACGTCAACCTGCAGCGCGACATCGTCGGGGTAAAGCGGGGTCGCGGCCAGCGGCTCGGCATGCTCCAGATTGGGCGGGTGCCGCATCACAGCGGTATCACGATAGGCAGGCGCATACAAAAGCATCGTTTCCTTCTCACGCCCGGTTAAATAAGGAAATCCTTCCCTTGCGCCGGAACTCAGAAAGGCCCAGCAACGGTCTCCATACACGCCACCAAATCCGGCGAAGGCCTGGGACAATTCTTCGCCGCGCATGCTTTTCACGGGATAGCGCCAAAGGCTCTGCACACGCCCTACGAATTTCATTGGATTCACTCCTTTTACGCCAGGCCGGACCGCCGCAGCAAATCATTGTAGCGGCGATCGTCGCGGCACCCATCGAAGATCGGGGTCCCAAGTAGGTGCACGCCGTGGTTTCGACGCTGGAAGGCCGTTTCCAACCAGTGGAAGGCGGCGTCTCGCTCCCCGAGCCCGGCATGAACCGCCGCGAAGTGCATGGGCCCGACATAGCGTTCGGCGGAGATCACTCGCAAGCGGCGCAAGACATCGAGCGCTTCATCGCGGTGTCCAGCCACGGCTAAGCCGTATCCCAGGAAGCCGAGCGTCATCGGGCCCGGATTCAACGTCTGAGCGCGACGGAGACATTCCAGCGCCTTGGCGAAATTGCGTTTGCCGGCATGCGACAGACCGAGCCACCACCATGTATTGACGAGCGAAGGAGCGAGATCGAGCGCACTGGTGGCGGACGCGATGGCTTTATCGAAGCGCCCCGCCCGCCAATAGATCAGCGCAAGGCTGTTGGGACCGATTGGCGAGACAGGATCCAATGCGCTGGCGCGACGCGATTCCGCGAGGGCTTCATCAAATCGACCCAGCCGCGCCCACATTTCCGCGAACCACAGCCGCGTGAGGAAATGACTGGGATTCAACTCCAGCGCCCAGCGGTATTCGGCCTCCGCCGCCGCCAAATCCCAGTCGTAGCCCTTCTTGACGTCGGCCAAAACGTTGTGCGCCGAAGCATTGTTCTCATCCAATTCGAGCGCGCGCATGGCCAGTTTCCGGGCCTCGGGGTAGGTCTCCTCGGTCGGCCGGTAGCTGAAAATTCCGGCATAACAAAGGGCCTCGGCGAGACCGGCATGGGCATTGGCATCTTCCGGATCGAGTTCCAGCGTTCGCCGGAAGAGTTCCACGCTGCGGGGAATACCGAGCGGACCCTGAAAAAGAGCGGCGTGTGCGCGCAGGTACGACTCGTGAGCCTCCGGCACCACGCGCCGCCTGGCTTCTGGCGCCACTTGCCTGCGCACTTGTCCGGCGATTGCCCTGGCCACTTCATTTTGCAACGCGAGTACATCGGCCAAGTCACGCTCATATCTGTCGGACCAAACCATGCCGTCATCCGCGGAGTTGATGAGCCTTACCGAGATGCGCACACGGCCGCCGGACTGGGCGACCGAGCCTTCCACGATGGCATCGACCCCCAGTTCCCGGGCAATCTCCTGAAGCGGTTTTTTAGCCTGGCCCTTATATCGCATTGCCGAAGTCCGGGAGATTACCCGCAGGGACCGGATGCGGGCCAACTCCCCGATCAGTTCATCGGTCATGCCGTCGGAGAAGTACTCCTGCGCCGGATCGCCCGAAAGATTTTCGAGGGGCAACACGGCGATGGATTCAATTTTGTGCCGCACGGGCCAACGCCAGACGACGAGAGCGGCTCCCAAGGCCGCCGCTCCGGCGATTAGCATTCTTCGTCCGGTCCGGTTTACGGCGCTGGCGACCGGCAGCATTACCGGATCAATTTGTATTTGGGGAGGCGGAGGCTGTTTTTCGATTTCGCCGATGAAGCGGTAGCCGCGCAACGGCAGGGTCTCGATGAATTTTGGGTGTTCGGCGTCATCAGCCAGGACCTCCCGGAGGCGATTGACGACCTTATTCAGGCCGCGCTCGAAGTCGACGAAAACGCCATCCGGCCAGAGGTGTTTTTGGAATTCTTCCCGAGTGATGAGTTGACCGGACCGTTCGAGCAGAAGTGCCAGCGCCTGGAATGGTTGCTCGGAGAGTTTGATTCGCGTCCCGTGCTTGCGCAGTTCTTTGGTCGTCAGGTCGACCTCGAAGGCGTCAAAGCGAATTCTTGGGGAGGGGGAGTGGACTTCCACCGGGGCGACTTTCCAGAACAAGGGTAGCGCATCCGCGCAGGGGCGCTGGGAAAATCCCTTGCTACCAATCGTTTATATGGGAACATGCGCGCCACTTAAAGAGTACAGCGCCGGTATTGAGGAAACGTGGGACTTGGCGCAGGCTAAGATTCAGACCAAGGAGGTCTCACAGTCAACGCAACTTCGAACTCTACTTATTTGCGCCGGTCTTAGCGGCGCCGCTTGCTACTCACAGGACCCGGGGGTGCTCGGCAGTATTGTTACACCCGACCGGGCCGTATCCACGACCAACCAGACCTTGACCGGCGCATGGTCCTCGCTAGGCCGCCGCGCCGGTCCGCCCGGTATGCCGAATCCGCCTCCAGCCCCGGTCTTTTTTGCGTTCCATAGCGACGGAACTTTGACAGGCGGGGGAGCGGCCTCAGACTCGGCGCTTATCGGCGTTTGGATGCGCGTGGCTGATCGCAAGTTTTTGGTAACGTACTTCGCCATTAACTATAACGAAGCGAGGGCAATTGTTTCGATTGCGAAGATCCGGATGACGACGCAGATGGATTCGGAGGGACGAATGCTCCAGGGGAACCAGGAAGTGCTGGTTGTGGACCCGGAGGGAAAGGTGCTGTTCACGGCGCTTGGCGGGACGCACGCCATGGTGCGGCTGACCGTAGAGAAGCCGGCGGATTTCGACGCGTTTCTGGCGAAGGAATGATGGTTGAGGCTGACGGGAGCGGGCGGACCGCTCCCACAGCGGGTTGCGGATTCGCGACGGGGGGCCGGGGCTTGCCGGCTCCCTATGTTGGGAGGGCGGAGATGATGTCGGTTTGGGAGAAATCGGCGCCTTTGAAGAGGAGTGGTTCGTTCGAGACCTTGGCGAGGGCATAGGAGAAGCAGTCACCGAAATTGATGGCGGCGGGGTGGATGCCCTTACCATTATAGGCGGAAGGCTTGGCGAGCCGCTGCGAGTTGGCGATGGGAGACGGTGACTGGGCAGATGCGAAATGATTTGAGGAGATCGTCGACAAGAGCATCTGAGCCGATTGGCTTTCGCATCATCAACGACGGTGCATTCGAGGACGGATGCAATTGACATTAGCTTGTAGGAATTCCGACCTAGGATCTCTTTGAATAATTCGTTTCCCGGCTCGCCAAGGATGATCGCGATGACGACGGAAGAATCTATAACCATTACGTCGGCAGACCGGACTCGTCGTAACCGAGGAGTTCGTCCATAGTATGCGTGTCCCGTAGCGTCGCGTCGTCGATTTTGGCCCAGATCCACTCAAGCGCCTGCTGGACCGCGTCGGGATTCAGGGGGTGGGTCGCATCATAGGTCAACCGATCACTCATCTGCTGAATCGCTTGGGGGGACCAGGAAGAATCTGAGATGCCCCGAAGTATGCGCTCCAGGCGTTCGGACTGTTCGCTGGTAAGTGCTACCGCAATGCTGTTATTTTAGAACATCTCAGGCTTCGACCTTGCCGGCGATGATCATTGAGACGGGGACGGCGCCGATTTTGCGCATCAGAACCCAGTCGGATTCGCCCACCTTCCCCAGTGAGCCGTCCTTGAAGAATTTGGGATCTTCTTTCCAGATGCTGAAGACAGCTGGATGCGACGTGCTGGACACCTTTTTGCTCTGCTCGACCAGTTCCTTGAAGTTCGGCGTGGCGGCGCCGTCGGTATCGGTACCGGCAGTGCTGAGGAGCAGAAAGTCCCGCTGGGGGGCAGCGCCCTGGTGGTCGCCGTTCTCGGGATAGTAGCTATAGCGCATGGTGTAAAGGCCGGGTTTGAAAGTTTGACCGCGGCGGTCGGAATAAGTTTGTTCCACCTTGATGACGGCCAGTAGGGACCCGTGAGGGACGTTCGGCATAGTGAGGTTAGCCTCCGTCGTAGGCTTGGCCGCCGGGATGTCGGCGCGGAACCAGATTTCGCTCAAGGGTTTACCATCTTTACTGATCTTGACGCCCTGCTTTTCGAGAAGCCCTTTGACGCTATCCGCAAGTTCGGCGGGCGGGGCCGCACCGGGTTCGGATTTGTACTCCTCGCCGGTGAGAACGATCGACGCTAACAGAAGGCTGAGAAAAATCTTACGCATGAAGTGGAGTCCCTTTCGATACAATTCCAGACGGGCATGAATGCAAACGATACTCGTAATAGATGACGACGACAGCCTGCGCGACACAATTGGATTGATGTTGGAGCAAGAAGGTTACCGGGTCCAGTTGGCCGCGGATGGGAGAGAAGGCTATGAACGGAGCCTGACGTTGCGACCGGACCTGATCCTGGTGGATTTGCGGCTTCCCGGGATGAGCGGCGTGGAGATCTGCCGCCAACTTCGGTCCGACAAGGTGCAGACACCTATTATTGTACTCAGTGCCGTCGGTGATGAGATTGATAAGGTCCTCCTGTTGGAGATCGGCGCGGACGATTACGTTACCAAACCATTTGGACGGCGTGAGCTGATGGCGCGGATACGGGCGGTTTTGCGGCGGGCGACGACGGAGGCCCACCGGGTGCTGCACTTCGGCGATACGGAGGTGGATATTGAACGGCGCGTGGTGGTGCGCAAGGGCGAGGATGTGAAATTGACGCCGGCGGAGTACAACTTGCTGGTGTTTTTCCTGCAAAATACAGACAGGCCGTTGACGCGTGACGTGATTTTGAATTCCGTGTGGGGATACAATTCGTTTCCAAATACTCGAACTGTGGACGCTCACATTGTAAAGTTGAGACAGAAGTTTGAAGCCGATGCGGCGGTACCGCGGCATTTTCTGACGGTGCATGGCGTCGGCTATCGGTTTCTTCCATAAAAAAAGAGGCGGCATGGCCCGGACGATACTGATTGTTGAAGATGACAGAGCGCTGGCGGGAACGCTGGAAATCGGCCTGCTGGCGTTGGACGATGTGGACACGGTGACGGTGTTCGACGGCCGTGAGGCCATGGAATTCCTGGAGACGACCACGCCAGTGCCGGCGGTCGTGTTGACCGATCTGGAATTGCCGCGGGTGGATGGGTATCAACTCATCACTTGGATGCGAACGCGGCCGGAACTGTTGCTGGTGCCGGTGATAGCGATGTCGGCCCGGCATGACGCGGCCGGGGCGCTCAAAGCTGGGGCGAACGAATTTCTGGCAAAGCCGTTCGCGCTGGCGGCGGTGCGGGCGCGCGTGCAGGAGTTGCTGCATGGGTAAGTTGCTATTCCTCTTGGTGGCGGTTCGGTTGGCGGGACAGGACCTGGCGGCGATTCTGGCGCGGCTGGAAAAGCTGGAATCCGAGAACCGGGACTTGAAACAAGAAGTGAAGCAGTTGCGGGAGTTGGTGGAAGGCAAGCCGAGCGTGCCGGAACGGCTGGAAATTGTAGAGCGACGGGTGGAGGAGCAGGCGGCGATAAAAGTGGAGGCTGCGAACCGGTTTCCCGTGACGCTGACGGGAATGGCGCTTTTCCAAACGTTCTACAACACGCGCGGGGCGAACACGCTGGACGTGCCGACGACGGCGGCCGCGACGCCGGGCCGGGCGGCGGCTGGCGCGACGCTGCGGCAATCGGTGATCGGCCTGCGTTACCACGGGCCCGTGACGGTTTGGGGCGGCAAGGTTTCGGGGTCGATATTCATGGATTTCTGGGACGGGAATACGGAGGGCGGCGCGCCGCCGTTTCGGATTCGGACGGGGGATTTTACGGTCGATTGGGCGACGCGGTCGTTTTCCGCCGGCGTGATGCGGCCCTTGATATCACCGCACGATCCGAGTTCGATGGCATATGTGGGGATCTCGCCATTGACGAGTTCGGGAAATCTGTGGCGGTGGCAGCCGCAGATGCGGTTTGAACAGCGGGCCGGATGGTTCAAGGGGCAAATGGCATTGATGCAGACGGCGGAGGATTCAACAGGGGCGCCGGCGAATCTACTGAACAACCGGCGGCGGCCTGGGCTGGAGGTGCGCGGCGTTATTGGGCATAGCTGGAACAGTGACCGGAGTTTTGAAATCGGCATGGGCGGGCATGTTTCCCAATCCCGCGTGGGAGCGCAGAGCCTGCCGTCACGGATAGCATCGATCGACTGGCTGGTTAGCCCGCTGCCGAAGTTATCAGTCAGCGGATTATTCTTTAAGGGGAAAAACGTACACCATTTAGGCGCGTTGCGGCAGAGCTTTCGGGTGGCGGCGAATGGCGTAATTAACACGGTGCATTCGACGGGCGGTTGGGGGCAGGTTTCGGTGGCGGCGACGAATCGCGTGACGCTGAACGGGTTCGCGGGCGTTCATGACGACCGGGACAGCGACCTGAACCGGGGGCAGAACGGACTGAACCGCAGCGGGGGCGCGAATGTGATGCTCAAAATGGCGCCGAACGTGGTGTTGAGCTTTGAAGGCATGCAGATCCGCAGCAACTACGTGGGGACCGCGAACCGGCGGCTGAATCGATATGACCTTTCTATTGCCTACCTTTTTTAGCCTAATGGCGATTGCCCTTTCCGGGGCGGCGCTGCAGGGCAGAGTGGAGCTTACCGACGCCCGGAAGAAGGGTTCGGCCGAGGGAGTCGTGGTGTGGCTGGAACCGTTGGGAACGCGGAGCACGCCGACGCCGGGGAAGTTTGTGCTGGACCAGCGGAACAAGAAATTTTTGCCGCATGTAATGGCGATTCCGGTTGGTTCGCAAGTGGACTTTCCAAACCACGACCCGATCTTCCACAACGCCTTTTCCAACTTTGCGGGCCAGCCTTTCGATACTGGACTTTATGCACCGGGAACGTCACAAAAGATAACTTTTCGGCGTGAGGGAGTGGTTCGGGTGTTTTGTAACATCCACGCGCAGATGAGTGCGGTAATTGTAGTTGTGCCGAGCCCTTATTTTGTGACTTCCGGCGCCGCCGGGGCCTACCGGATCCAGAATGTTCCGGCCGGGGAATATACGTTGAAGGTATTCCACGAGCGGGCGACGGAAAAGACGCTGGCCGCGCTGGAACGGCGCGTCACGGTGACGGCGAATCAGGACCTGGGCGCGATGAAGATTTCAGAGACCGGGTACCTGGAGGTCGGACATAAGAACAAGCACGGCGGCGAGTACCCGCCGGTTCCGCTGGAGATTGGACCGTATTTAGGAAAGAAGTAAGCGCTAAATGCCCTTGCGGTGGAAAATCTGGCTGTCGGTGTTCGGCATTGTAACCGGACTGTTCGGCGTGGCCGGATGGATGCTGCAACGTCATGCGGTGGAAAGCGCGACGCTGAGCCTGGAAGAGGAAGTGACCGCGGGTTTCCAGGCGTATGAATCGGTGTTGAAGGCGCGGCAGGAGATGATTGGTTCGGCGGCGCTGTTGTTGTCGAGCCTGCCGAATGTGCGGGCGGCGTTTGGGACCAGGGACCCGGCCACGATTCGGGATTCGGCGACGGAGATGGGATCGTATCTAAGCCCGACATTAAAGGAGTCGACGTTCCTGGTGGTGGCGGATCCACGCGGCTCGACGATTGCGGTCTTGTCCGGAGAACCGAAGCTGATCCGGTGGCCAGTGGAAGCGGCGGTGGTGCCAACTGCGCCGCGCCAAGTGTCCGGATACCACGTACAGGATGGAATGTTGTGCCGGCTCGTGCTAACACCGGTATTTGTGGACAGCGTGCGGGGACCGGCACTGATTAGCGTATTGGTGGCTGGGTATCAGGTGACGGATGGGTCGGCGGTGGCGTTGAAGCAATCGACGGGCGGCAGTGATTTTGTATTTGCGGGACCGGGAGGAAAGTTCGCTTCCACGGTTGCCGAGATTTCCGCCGATGATGCGCGGATTGAAAGGGATTTGCTGGGGTTGGACGGAACCCCAGTGGGTAAGTTGACGATAGCGCGGACGTTCGGAGCGGCGGGGCAAAGGTTGGCGCGGCTGCGGCGGGATTTGTTATTGATCTGGGCGGCGGCGCTGCTATTGAGTTTGTTATTGGGGTATGTGCTGGCGAACCGGATAGTGCGGCCGATTTCGGAATTGGACCGGGCCGCGTCGGAGCTATCGAAGCAGCATTTGTCACATCGGATACCGGAGAGTGTCGCGGGTAAGAAAGATGAGTTTGGCAGGCTCGCGGCGACGTTTAATCAAATGGCGAGTTCCCTGGAAGGAGCGCAACGGGAGCTAATCCGGCATGAGCGGATTTCGACGGTTGGGCGGCTGGCGTCGAGTATAGTTCACGATTTACGGAATCCGCTGGCGGCCATTTACTCAGGCGCGGAGATGATGGTGGATAGCGATCTGCCTCCGGCGCATAGTAAGCGGCTGGCGGTGAACATTTATAACGCTTCGCGGCGGATATTGGAGATGCTGCAGGAGTTATTGGATGCTTCGAAGGGGAAACAGGGCGAACGGGAGAGTTGTAACATCCTGGACTTAGTGCAGACGGCCCTGCTATCGCAGGAGCCGGCGGCGGGGCACATAAAATTTACAGTGGAGGTGGCCGAGGAGTTAGAGGCGAATGTGGAGCGAACGCGGATGGAGCGGGTGTTTGTAAACTTGATTGCGAATGCCGTGGAAGTGATGCCGAACGGGGGGACGGTAGCTATTCGGGCGGGTCAGGAGAACGGACACATGCATATTACTGTGGCCGATCAGGGGCCGGGAATCGCGAAAGAGATACAGGATCAGTTATTCCAGCCGTTTACCAGTTTTGGAAAGAGGAATGGTCTGGGGTTGGGATTGGCTCTGAGCAGGGAGACGGTGTTGGACCATGGCGGGGATATTTGGGCCACACAGGCGGCGCCGCGGGGGGCGGTGTTTCATGTGAAGTTGCCCGTGGGATGACCAATCTCAGTGCCCCGCCGGCATTTTCTCGCCCGCCTCAACCGCAATCGGCAGGATATTCTGCTTCGGCGGCAGTGGACAGGTCGCATAAGGCGTAAACACGCAAGGCGGGTTCTTCGCTACATTAAAGTCGATCTCCACCACGCCATTCTTAGGCAGTGGCGCGTACAACATCCGTCCGGCCGCGTAAGTCCCCTTGTTCGCCGTCCGATCCTTAAAGACAAAGAACAACTGCCCTTCATCCTCCACCGGTTCCAGCCGCAACGTCTGCCCGTTCAAGGAGAACTCCACCAACCCCGGGCTCACCATCTTCTGCGTATTCCCGGTCATATCCGTAAAGTTAATCGTCCGCTTATACGGGTGCGGAATGAACTTCGCCTTAACCTTATACTTCGCGCTAATCGGATACCAACTGCTCCCCTTATAAGCAAGCCGCATCGAACTCTGCGCGTCCCGCAGCCGGATGCCGAACTTGCCATTGCGCTCAATCGCCACCAACCGCATCCCATCGATTTCCAAAACGTCCGGCGTGCCGGAAGTATCGGTCCGCATCTGCGTTACCGCGCCCGACAAGTTCCGGAACCGCACCGTTTTTCCATCAAACAGGAACGTCCCAACCCGCCCCGCACCGCGCGGCAGCACAACATAGTTCCCCTCCGCCGTCCCCGCCGCGTTTTCCCCGGGCTTCAGCCAGAAAAGACCGGCTACGCTCAGCCAGCCCGTATAAGGCGCCTGCAAACCTTCTTCGTACTTTTTCCGCCACTCTTCTACTGACTGGGTATGCGGGTCGGCGGCCGGCACGAGCAGTTGGCAGGCGATCAGCCAAACGATTCGTGTAACCATACTTCATGGTATGTCCATGCGCACAGTTTTCCTACTCGCACTAGCCGTCGCCTGCTTCGGGCAGGACTTCTCCACACTAGCCATCGAAAAAGTGGCCGGTGGTTTCACCTTCACGGAAGGCCCGGTCTGGAGCCGTGACAGCTACCTGCTCTTCTCCGACGTTCCGGAGAACAAAATCTGGCGCCTCACCAGTGAAGGCAAATCCGCCTACCGCGAAGCGTCCAACGGCGCCAATGGCAACACCTTCGACACGCAAGGCCGCCTCTACTCGTGCGAATCCAGATCCCGCCGCGTTACCCGCACGGACAAAAAGGGCGCCATCGAAGTCCTCGCCGACAAGTTCGAAGGCAAGCGCCTCAACGCCCCCAATGACATCGTCGTCCGCAAAGACGGCCACGTCTATTTCACTGACCCGGCTTTCGGCGCCCAAGCCGATTCCCGCGAACTCGACTTCTACGGCATCTATCACCTCCCCCCGAAAGGGCCGCTGGAACTCGTCGCCAAAACGACCGGCCGCCCCAACGGTATTGCCTTCTCCCCCAACGGCAGGCTCCTGTACGTAGCCGATTCCGACGAGCGAATCATTCGAGTATTTGACGTTGCGGCCAATGGTAAAGCGACGAACGGCCGTACGCTGATTTCGCAAATCGATGGCCCCCCCGATGGCATCCGTACCGACGAGAAGGGCAATATCTGGGTGACGTGCAACAACGTAGCGGTCTACACCCCCGATGGCAAATTCCTCAACAAAATCGACTTCCCCGAGACACCGCGAAACCTCACCTTCGGCGACAACGATTTCTCCACCATCTACGTCACTGCGCTAAAATCGGTCTATCGCGTGCGACTCGACATCAAAGGCTCGGTGCAATATTGAGTGCGGATGATCGCAGCTACCCGCCCCGCCCCATTCTCGGCGTCGGCGCGCTCATCATCGAAGGCGACTCCATACTACTTGTGCAACGCGGCAAACAACCGCTCCAGGGCCAATGGTCGCTCCCCGGCGGCGCCATCGAAACCGGCGAACTGTTAAAAACGGCTGTCGCCCGCGAAGTCCGGGAAGAAACCGGCCTCACTGTCGAAGTCGGCGCAATGGCGGAGATCTTCGAACGCCTCATGCCCGACGCAACTGGCGCAACCGAGTACCACTACGTCCTTCTCGATTACCTCTGCCGCGTCATCTCCGGCACCCCCCGACCCGGTGACGATTCCTGCGCCGTCGCTTGGGTCCGCCGCCAGGATCTACACACGCTGCCCATCACAGCGGGTACCCTGGAAGTAATCGAACGGGTCTTCGAGCGCTATGGAAACCAGCAGTCTTGAGTTATTGGAATACGCCGAACTGAAAGCCATCATCGGCCGGCAAATCAGTTCCAATCCGGCGCGCCGGATCCTCAATGAACTGCTGCCATCCACCGACGCGGCGGCGCTGAATGAAACGCACCGCGAGACCGCCGAAGCCGTAAACCTGCTTGACGAAGCCGCCGGGCAGAAGAACGTCAACATCCGTTTTTCCGGCCTGCCGGAGATCGATCAGGGCCTGGGAAGAATCGGCATTGAGGGCGCGTCGCTCGATGGCAAAGAGATCTACGATCTGCTGCAATGGCTTGACCGCGCGGCCGAATTGCGCGCCTCCATCGCGAACGCCGGCGACCGTTACCCCCTGCTCGTAAAACGTGCCGGTCAACTTGCCGATCTCCGCTCGGTCCTCCGCGCCCTTGCCGGCAAACTCCACCCCAACGGCACGCTGACAGACCAAGCCAGCGTCGCTTTGGAACGTATACGCCGCGGCATGGAGCGTCAACGCGACCAGATCCAGCACTCGCTCACAAAGTTCCTTCGCCTCCACAAAGACGACGGCGTTCTCCAGGACGATTTCGTCACCATCCGGTCCGATCGCTTTGTCATCCCCCTCGTCGCCGGCCAGCGTTCGAAGATCCCCGGCGTCATTCACGCCTCCAGCGGCACCGGCGCCACGCTCTTCGTTGAGCCCATGGAAACCGTCGCTCTCAACAACGAACTCGTCCGCCTCACCGACGAGGAAATGCGCGAGACCCACCGCATCCTGCGCGAACTGACGGAAACGCTTCGCGAGCATTCGGTTGCCATTCGCGCAACCGTAGCCGCCATGGGAATGCTGGAATTCACTTTCGCCAAGGCGCGCTTCGGCAAGCAGTTCCGCTGCGTCGTCCCCACATTCGGCGAACGGCTCCATCTCGATGCCGCCCGTCATCCGCTATTGGAAGACGTGCTTCGCCGGGAAGGCAAGACCGTGGTGCCCGTTGGCTTCACCATGGACCGGATCCGCCGTACCCTCCTCATCACCGGCCCCAACACGGGCGGCAAAACCGTCACCATGAAGACCGCCGGGCTGCTCTCGCTGATGGCCCAATCGGGCATTCCCGTACCGTGTGATGAGGCCGAATTTCCCATTTTCCAGCAAGTGCTGGCCGACATCGGTGACAACCAATCCATCGCCGAAAGTCTCAGCAGCTTTTCCAGCCACGTCCGGCAAGTCGGGGCAATGCTCAACGCGGCCACGCCGGATTCGCTGGTACTCCTCGACGAACTCGGCCGCGCCACCGATCCCGAAGAGGGCGGCGCGCTGGGCGTGGCCGTATTGGAAAAATTCCGCGAGTACGGCGCGTTCACTTTAGCGTCCACGCATTTGATGGCGCTCAAGGTCTGGGGCGCCACCACCGATGGCGTGGTCCAGGCTTCGATGGGCTTCAACGAAGCCGAGTTCACCCCAACCTATATCCTTCTTACAGGCGCGCCGGGCCGCTCCGCCGGACTGGCGATTGCCTCAAAACTCGGCCTGCCAAAGTCCTTGATCGAACGCGCGAAGCAGGCGATGTCAACCAATGAGCGCGACATAGCGGGCTTCCTCAGTGAACTCCACCGCCGCCTGGACGAAGTAAAGACCAAGCAAGCTTCCCTCACCGAAGAGCGGGTTCGTTTGGAGCGTGAGACTTTCAAAGAACGCGAAGAACTCCGCAAGGCGGAAGAAGCGAAGCGCCGCGAAATGGAGCGCAAAGCCGAAGCCGCTCTCGCCGCGTTCGAAAAGCAGGCGAAGGAAACGCTCGAAAGCATCCAACAATCCGGGGGAACCAGCCGCAAAGCCGCCGATCTCGCCGTTCGCAAGGTCATAAAAGCCCAAACCGAATTCAAGATCGAAGTGCAACAAGCTATCGCCGTCCCGGTCGCGGAGAAGCGCGCGGCGATCATCGTCGACGAAGGCAACCGGGTTCGTTTAAGCGGCATCCGCGATCCTGCCCGCATTCGAAAGCTCCAGCCCAACGGCATGGTCGATGTCGAAATTGGCATTATGAAAATGCGTGTCCCGTATTCCGACATCATCGAACTCCTGCCCGATGGCCCCACCGGCCCCAAACTCCCCTCCGGCGTGACCTTCCAGGCCGGCCCGACCTGGGACACAGTGACGAAGGAAATCAACATCATCGGCCAGCGCGCCGAGGAGGCCTGCGACGCCGTGGAAAAGTTCCTCGACAACGCCTCGCTCGCCAGCGTGGACCGTGTCCGCATCGTCCACGGCCACGGCATGGGCATTCTGAAAAGAGCTGTAGGAGAGTTGCTAAAGCGCAACCCGCTTGTCACCAAGCATTACCCCGCCACTCCAGTCGAAGGCGGCAACGGCGCCACGATCGCCGAGTTGAAAGAGTTTTAAATCGCGGCCAGCACTTCCTCGGCGTGGCCATCGGGGTTGACGTTCTTAAAGGTCTTCTGGATTATCCCGTCCGGCCCGATCAGGAATGTCGTCCGGTCAACGCCCATAGTCGGCGTCCCGTCCCTCATCTTTTCTTTCCAGACGCCATAGGCCTCAGCCCCGGCGTGATTGTGGTCGGCCAGCAGCTTGAAGGGCAAGTTCAAATCGTTCTTGAATTTCATCTGATCGGATTCGCTGTCGGGAGAGATGCCAAGGATTACAGCGCCCTTGCTCGCGAACTCCGGAGATTGATCGCGGAATTCCTGCGATTCAAGCGTACAACCGCCCGTGCCGGCTTTCGGGTAAAAATACAGGACCACGGACTTGCCCATGAGTGTGGAGAGCGAAAACGGAGTCCCGCTTTCGTCCGTCAGATTAAGTTCAGGAGCTTTGCTGCCTTCTTCGAGTGCCATATATACTTGAGACTCGTTCCAGGTCTTCCGTTTCATCAATATCAAACCAAGGCGATCCGAACGCCACGGAGAGCCCAGCGCTTTGGCACGGCGCCGCGGTCTGCGCGCAACCCAGGTCTGTCGACCAAGCCACTCCGGCAAACATCTCCGGGTGTGTTTTGCGGCAGCTAATGGCATAATAACCGCCATCCTCGGCCGGTCCGAGCGCCACGTCCTCCTCCACGCGCAGCAGTGCTTCCAGATGGGAAATCGGGACGGTGGGAACATCGCCGCCAAGGATTAACATCCGCGGACGCCCGGCGTCGAGCCCCTCGCGGAGCGCGTGCAGCATGCGCGCTCCCAGATCCCCGTCAAATTGGATGCGGCGTGTAACCGCGAACCCGGACCACGCATCTGTCGATGTGTCGGTATGCAGTTCGACATCGGAGGAGAGGCGAATCGACGCTTCGACTAAACGTTGAACTGATACCGACACTATTTGTTCGTATAGTCTGGCCGCTTCTTCAGCGCTGAGCGTGACCGCTAGCCGGGTCCTGACGCGCCCGGGTACCGGCGCCTTGGCAAAAACGGCAATGGCGGGAAGCATCGCCGCAATTGTAGAATAGTTTTAGAATTCTGATTCAGGTTAGGAGATCGTATTCCCATGAAATTTTCCAAGCGCATTTCCGTCATCGGCTGCGGCGCGATACTATTTGGCTCCCTCGCCTTCGGCGCGGACAAGAAAGGCGACGTGAAAAAGGGTCTGGAAGTTTTCGAAAACTCCGCCTGCATGGGTTGCCACAACACCGACACTGATGAAAAACGCGGTAACGCCCCCGCGTTGAAGGGCCTCTTCAAGAAAGAAGGCATGACCGATGAGAAGGTGCTCGACAAGGTGAACAAGGGCGGCAACGGCATGCCCCCGTACGAAGAGCAGCTGGAACCGGCCCAGAAGGTCGACCTGATCGCCTACCTCAAGACCCTGTAAATTTGACGGCGCGGCGGGGTGTCGGCTATGCTGACAGAGGTGGCGGCTTCGCGCCGCCACTTTGTTGTTACTGCGTCCCCATCGTCTAGCCCGGCCTAGGACACCGCCCTTTCACGGCGTTAACGGGGGTTCGAATCCCCCTGGGGACGCCAAATTTGAATCGGCCTCTTCTGTAGGCGCTAATTGATAGAAAAGACTGGTAGTTGAGGCGGTTCGAAGTGCTTTACCATCCACCTCCACCCCACTTGGAAACAGCGCTGTCTGAATTCTTCTCCGAACTTCAAGCGTTCCCTCTTCCCACAAAAGCCAAGCATTTTTGAGGATTCTTCAGGAATTATCGAGGAATGTAGCCAATTCTACCTCGCTTTCGTCCTCTTCTTCGGCTACATAGCAATGAAAGCCCGCAATGGCGTGAACCTGTCGCTCGGATTGACTCTCAAACCGTTCACCGTCATCAATCCCGGACTCCATATCACAAGTGTTCCTTGAAGTCAGATTGTTTCTGAAAAGCGATGCGGGCAACCTCAAAACGCTGCCCGCATCGCTTTTGTTATTCTTCGCTCTAATCTAGTGCTTAATTGCATAAGTTCACAATTGTATTTCGGAGCTGACTTCCCTTGACCTCGCGTTTACGCCAACGAAATGGCTTGGCCCGTTCGTTATGCTTGCCAATGAATGCTTCGATCGCATCGCG